>Ga0073928_10010814_pt1 | contig 10753 bp, 8 predicted proteins | sample PaiPotPPA55metaG_FD_76969 | JGI IMG/M metagenome (GOLD analysis project Ga0073928, IMG submission 76969) | Iron sulfur acid spring bacterial and archeal communities from Banff, Canada, to study Microbial Dark Matter (Phase II) - Paint Pots PPA... ...
CAAATTCTCTGGCGGAAACTAGTCTGTGTGGCCGCAATACTTTTTGTACTGGCCGCGCCAACCCTTGGACGTGTTTGCTCGCCGGGCGACTGTTTGCTTCAGAATTCCAAGTCAGCGAACGAATGCGGTGCCATGGACATGCCGGAGTGCACTTCTTTGGTAACTCCGTCGCATGCAGAGTGTTCTGGACTGCGACAGACTCTGGGCGTTCCGATTGCTCAGAATGACAACGAGCAAGAAGTTGTCGTGCTCCTGGCATCCGTGGTTCCGACGATGCTTACCGGTGTCATGCCCACGTCGCAACGGATTCGGCTCCGTACGGACGACGGACCTCCAACCCAGAACGTACAGTTCCTCTTCTCTGTGCTGTTGCTCTAAGAGGTATTCCCCCACGCAATTCTGTGCGTTTCCGCGCGCGCTTTTTGGCGGCCCGCTACTTAAAAATTAAACGCGAGGTCCGCTTGAGCCGCTATAGCACCTCGATTTAGAAGAGTAGTACGCGTTCAACCAAGTGTGCCGCCCTCAATGCAGTTTCAGAGCTGGAGATGAAAAATGAAGCTGGAAATTTATTTGATGCTTACCGTGTCAGTGCTTTCGTCGGCAAGCGCCGCACAAGCACAGAACATCCCGCCGCAGGTTGAAGTGAAGCTCGCTGACCTGTTGGAGGAAGCGGAACGCGTTCACCCGTCCATCAAAGCGGAATCGCTGATGCTCGAATCCAAGCGCGCGCACGTTCCCCAAGTGAAAAGTTTGCCAGACCCAAGTGTCCAAGTGGGATGGATGGGGAATATTCGCCCGTTCAGCGTGCAGCATCTCGATCCGTCGAGCTACCGGGGCATAAATGCGATGCAGGAGTTTCCGTATCCCGGAAAGCTCAAACTGCGCGGAGAGATCGCCGAGAAAGATGTCGAAGCCGAACGCTGGAATTTGGAAGCAGCGAGGCGGCAGGTCCGGTCAAATGTGAAGTCGGCATATTACGAACTCTCGGCGATCGATCAGGCTTTGGCGATCACGCAGAGAAACAAGAATCTCCTCGAAAAACTAACTCGCATCACGGAAGAAAAATACAAGGTCGGGAAGGGTCTACAACAAGACGTAATTCGGTCACAGCTGGAAGTGAGCCGCATTCTTAGGACGTTCACGTTACTGCATCAACGCCGAGGGACGCTCGTGGCGAAATTGAACAGCCTGAGACTCCGCCCGCCAGATACCGAGATCGGGCAGGTCGCCGCCGCCGACAAATTCGATCTCAATTATTCCCTGGAAGAGTTGGTCGAAACAGCGTTTTCCAATGCTCCAGAAATTCGCCGCCAAGAAGAACTCATCGGGCAATCGCGGTATGCGGTCAGCCTGGCGCGGAAAGAATATTACCCGGACTTTCGTGCCGGTTACGATTATCAGCAACGCCCCGATCTCCCGGACATGCACGGATTCAACATCGCCATCAACGTTCCAATTTTTTATAAGACCAAGCAGCGCGAAGAAGTACGCGAGGCCAACTTCGCGCTCGAAAGCGCAAAACAAAGCAGGGAATCGATTCATACGGCGCTGCTTTTTCAGGTGAAGGAGCAGTACCTGCAGGTAAAGGCGTCCGATGAACTCCTGATTCTGTATACCAAGGCGCTGGTGCCGCAGTCGGCTCTAGCGCTGGAATCTTCACTGTCCGCCTACCAAACAGGTTCAGTCGATTTTGAAAGCCTACTAGCGAATTTTACTTCGGTGCTGGAATTCGAAGTCAACTACTACGAAGAGCTGGCGAATTATCAAAAAGCCCTTGTGAACCTGGAGCAGATCACCGGGCTCGAGCTGGCGAAGTGAAGGGAATGATATGAAACGCTACGAAAAATCGCCATGTTGGCAGCTGCCGCAATAGTTTTAGTCGTAGTTCTGCTGGGTACCTACTATCGGACTGGCTTGGCCACTTGGGTACTCGCGAGTTCCACTGAGCGATCTGCTCACGAAGACACGACGGGGTCCGCAGGAAGTCAATCCGGAGAGCGTCGCAAGAAAATTCTCTACTGGTATGACTCCATGAATCCTTCCCATCACTCGGACAAGCCTGGCAAGACGCCCGATGGAATGGATCTAGTTCCGAAATACGAAGAGCTGCAATCCAAACCCGGAGAGAAAAAAGTTCTCTATTGGTATGACTCCATGAACCCTTCGCTGCGAGCCGAGAAACCCGGCAAGGCCCCCGATGGAATGCAGTTGATCCCCATGTATGCGGAGAGCAATCCGGAGATGGATAACATGCCGGCTGGGACGGTGATGATTTCATCGGTCAAGCAACAATTGATCGGTGTGCGTACCGATGTCGTAAAGCGCGAACCGCTCGCGCGGACCATTCGCGCTGTAGCGCAAGTACAGATGGATGAAACAAAGATTGCGCGTATCCACGTCAAAATCGCCGGCTGGATCGAGCAAGTCAACGTCGATTTTATCGGCCAACTTGTCAAGAAAGGGCAGCCTCTCTTCAGCCTGTACAGCCCCGACCTGGTAGCCACGCAACAGGAGTACCTGATCGCTCGGCGTGCTGAGAAAGACTTGGGCTCCTCACCTTTCCTGGACGTCTCCAAAGGCTCGGAAACCTTACTGCAGGCGACGCGTCAGCGCTTACAACTCTGGGATGTTACCGAAGAACAAATCAAGACGCTCGAGGAAAGCGGGCGAGCCAGCAGGACATTGACGATGTATTCGCCCATGGACGGGTTCGTGATAAAGCGCGAAGTATTCGAGCGTACCTACGTGACGCCGGAGACGGAGCTTTACGAAATCGCGGACTTCTCTAAAGTTTGGGTCAATGCAGAAATTTATGAGTACGAAGTTCCCTACGTCAAGGTGGGTCAATCCGCGAAGATGACTTTGAGCTATTTCCCGGGAAAGGGCTATTCGGGAAAGGTTGTCTATATCAATCCGACGGTCGATCCTACGACCCGGACGGTGAAGGTCCGCGTAGAGTTTCAAAATCCCGAATTCACGCTGAAACCCGACATGTTTGCCGACGTGCAATTGAACATCTCCTTGGGGACACAGACAGTCGTGCCGCAAGAAGCGGTATTGGATTCGGGTTCGGAACAAATCGTGTTCGTCAAGCTCGGCGACGGCTACTTCGAACCACGCAAAGTGGAGTTGGGTCCGCGCATGGATGATCGCGTGGTGGTGATTTCCGGCCTCAAGCCGGGAGAAACGATTGTCACCTCCGGGAATTTCCTGATCGATTCGGAAAGCCGGTTGAAGAACGCCATGTCCGGGATGAAGCACTAAGGCAGTCGAGGAAGTCATGAGTCAAAGAAAAAAAGCGCTGACCTTCGCTCTGAGCGTCGTCATTCTCGCCGGGATTGCAGCCGGGGGGTTATGGATGCTGCAAGAAACGAAGCCAGCGGTGTGCCCGATTTGCGCACGCAGCATTCATCAACATTCTAGCGCTGTGGTGGTGATCGATAACAAGCGCGTCACGGTTTGCTGCATCCGTTGTGGCATCACTAACAACTTTCGCGTGGGCAAACCAGGAGAGGTCGCGGAAGTCACCGACTACGATGCCAACAGTCCCCTGAGCCCTCGCGATTCTTTCTATGTGGAAGGCAGTCGGATCTCAATGTGCGATCCGCACGATAGCGGCCTGATAGACCAGACAAAACATCCTTATCCCCGGATCTTCGATCGCTGCGAGCCCAGCACATACGCATTCTCGAAGCAAGAGGATGCCGCGAAATTTGTTCGAACCAATGGCGGCAAAATTCTCAACTGGGAGGAATTGAAAAAGGAAGCCGGCGCGCAGCCATGATCAATAGAATTATCGAATTCTCGGCAAACAACCGCTTTTTGATATTTTTATTTACAGCTGTAGCCGTTCTGCTCGGCTGGTACTCTCTCCGCAACACCAAGGTGGATGCCATACCGGATTTGTCCGACACTCAGGTAATCATCTACAGCAAGTGGGATCGCAGCCCGGACATTATCGAAGACCAGGTTACGTATCCAATCATCTCCTCCCTTCTGGGCATGCCCAAAATAAAAGATATTCGCGGATTTTCTGATTTTGGCTATTCCTACGTCTACGTTGTTTTCGAAGAAGGCACGGATATTTATTGGGCGCGGTCTCGCGCGCTGGAATACCTCAGCAGCATCCTTCCTCGCCTGCCTCAAGGTGTCGAGACGGAATTGGCGAAAGACGAGACCGCCGTCGGCTGGGTGTATGAATACGCGCTCGTCGATAAAACTGGACGTTACAGCCTCGATCAGCTGAAAACCTATCAAGACTGGTACCTACGCTACGCCCTGCAATCGATACCGGGAGTGGCCGAAGTTGCCCCCGTCGGAGGATTCGTCCGGCAATACCAGATCAACATCGATCCGAACAAACTGCTCGCCTACAAGATACCCGTCGAGTCGGTCGTGGAGGCGGTGCGCAAGGGCAACAACGACGTGGGCGGGCGGCTGGTGGAATTCTCCGGCCGCGAATACATGGTGCGGGGTCGAGGATACGTTCGCTCGCTCGGGGATCTGGAAAAAACCGTCGTCGGGAACAATGTTGCCTCCGGAACTCCAATTTTGGTCCGCGATCTCGGAACCGCGACGCTCGGGCCGGACATTCGCCGCGGCATCGCGGAACTGAATGGCGAAGGCGAAGTTGTCGGCGGCATCGTCATCATGCGATTCGGCGAGAATGCGGAGAAAGTCATTGAAAGAATCCGCGCCAAGATTGTCGAGATTGGGCCCACGCTTCCTTCTGGGATACAAATTGTACCGACCTACGACCGTGCGGACTTGATCGAGAGATCAGTCGAAAACCTCAAAGAGACGCTTATAGAAGAGTTGATCATCGTCAGCATCGTGATCATTATTTTCCTCTGGCATATTCCAAGCGCTTTGGTTCCGATCGTCACTATTCCCGTAGCGATTTTGTTGTCCTTTATCCCCATGCAATCGCTGGGTCTCTCGGCGAACATCATGTCGCTCGGCGGAATCGCGGTGGCGATTGGCGCCATGGTGGACGCATCGGTTGTCTCCGTGGAACAGATTCACAAGAAGCTGGAACATTGGGAAGCCGAAGGCCGCAAGACCGATTATCGAGACGTCATTCTCACGGCAATCAAAGAGGTAGGCGGCCCCAGTTTTTTTGCGTTGCTAGTCATCGCCGTGGCGTTCTTGCCGGTGTTCACACTGGAAGCGCAAGAAGGCCGCATGTTCAAGCCACTGGCCTTCACCAAAAATTTCGTCATGGCCATCGCGGCAATTCTTGCGATCACGTTGGGCCCGGCGATTTCTTTGCTGGTCATCCGCGCGAAGAAATTTGAGTTTCGCCCGCGATGGCTCGCCTCCATAGTCAACGCCATTGCCGTCGGGAAGATTCACAGCGAGGACAAGCATCCCATCAGCCGGCCGCTTATGCGGCTCTACCATCCGATCGTAGAGTTCGCACTGGAATTCAAATGGACTATCGTCCTGGCCGCAATTCTAGTGATGGTGCTAACAGTTCCGGTGTATTTCCGGCTCGGCTCGGAATTCATGCCGCCGCTTGATGAAGGCTCTTTGCTTTATATGCCGAGTACGTTGCCGGGAATTTCCGTCACGGAAGCGCAGAAAGTCCTGCAAGTACAGGACAAGATTCTCATGAGTTTTCCGGAGGTCGAGCTTGTATTCGGAAAGTCCGGCCGAGCTGAAACTGCAACGGATTCCGCCCCTTTCTCGATGGGTGAGACGGTCGTCATTCTGAAGCCGCCCCAGCAATGGCGTAAAAAACCTCGCTGGTATTCCGCTCGGGCTCCTGAATGGATGCAACGAATTTTCCGCCACGCCTGGCCCGACCGGATTTCCACCCAGGAACTGATTTATGGAGCCGGCGGGATGAATGAGGCCCTGCAACTTCCTGGCATTGCCAATGCGTGGACAATGCCGATTAAAGCGCGCATCGACATGCTTACTACCGGGGTGCGAACACCGCTGGGAATTAAAGTGCTGGGATCGGACCTGGCAAAGATTGAAGAGATTGGAGCAAACGTTGAAATGGCGTTGAAGGGGATTCCGGGGACCACCAGTGTTTTCGCGGAGCGCACGACCGGTGGCTATTTTCTGGATTTTGCGATCAATCGCGATGCCCTGGCCCGTTATGGACTAACCATCGACGACGTCGAAATGGTTCTGACCTCCGCCGTTGGGGGAGAGCGTGTGACCACCACGGTGGAAGGTCGCGAACGATATCCCGTCAACGTCCGATATTTACGTGACTATCGGAGCGACATTGGAACTCTCAACCGTGCTCTGGTCCGCACTCCCACCGGCGCGCAAATTCCCATGGCGCAGCTGGCCGACATCAAGATGCTGAGCGGTCCGGGAATGATTCGCGACGAGAATGGGCGCCTGAGCGGATACGTGTACGTGGATGTTACCGGAAGGGACATTGGCGGATATGTGCGCGAGGCGAAGAAAGCTGTCGCGGACAAAGTTAAGGTTCCGCCGGGCTACCAGCTGATATGGAGCGGCCAGTATGAATACATGGAACGGGTGGGACAGCGATTGAAGCTGGTGGTCCCTATCACCGTCTTCATCGTGTTTTTACTGCTGTTCTTCAACACGCGTTCAATAGCGAAAACTCTGATCATTCTTTTAGCCGTTCCGTTTTCCGCGGTCGGAGCCATCTGGTTCCTGTATCTGCTGGGCTACAACATGAGCATCGCCGTGTGGGTCGGCCTGATTGCGCTACTGGGGGTGGACGCTGAGACTGCTGTCTTCATGCTCCTTTATCTTGATCTCGCCTACCACGAAGCAAAACAGAAGGGCCAGATGCGAAACTGGGACGATTTGCGGGAATCGATCGTGAACGGCGCTGTAAAGCGCTTGCGCCCCAAGGTGATGACCGTCGCATGCATGGTGTTCGGCTTGGTGCCCATCATGTGGTCAACGGGATCAGGCGCGGATGTCATGAAGCGGATTGCGGCTCCGATGATTGGCGGCATCTTCACTTCATTTATTCTCGAATTGATTGTGTACCCGCCAATCTTCGCCATTTGGAAATGGAATGGAGAGGTCAAGCACGAACTCAAGAATCAGGAGGCTCCAACTTCATGAGGGAACTTCCGAAGAAGGCATTCTTCTTGCCTAGGTTAGCTGTGACGGGAACAAGGCAGTTCTAGCAGTTTCGTGAAAGAAATTTTTGGTGTTTGAAGGAGAAGCCATGGCTGAGGATTCAAGTAGCACGGAAAAAGTCATCATGCGTCCGGGCAGCGAACGAGACGAGGGTCAAACATCGCAGGACGGAAACGATAGCGCCATTCCCACTAGACTGCAGGAACTCGTCGAGCGGTTCCAGATCTGCTGGGAGGCATTACCCGACTATTACTACGTAAAAAAAGAGAAACGGCAGATTGGATTTACGGTCGAACTGACCGGAACGCACGAACGTGGTGTCGAACACCCTGAACCGGGCTGCCAACACTGCCGCCACGTTCGCGTGGCCCTGCAGGAAGTCGCTGAGTGGGTTCTTCCCAAGGAGAAACGCGACTCAGATTACGACATCGTTCCCTACGACCAATCGATTCAGTACAACGCGGCGCGAAAGTTTCGTCCCGAAGTTTCGCTGCGAATTTGGATCCGACATCAGTCGGGGTTTGATCGTGAAGTGGATGCATGCGAGGTGCGGTGTCTAAACGAGATGAAGCAACGCCTGAAGGACATCAGAGCCCGACAGGGCAAGTGGGGAATCGATTGAAGGGGCTTGTAGGAACAATGGAGAGGCATATGCCGAAAACGAATGACTCGAAAGTCGCTTATTTCTCGATGGAGATCGCGCTGGAGCCTGCGATTCCAACTTACAGCGGAGGCCTGGGCATCCTGGCAGGAGATTATTTGCGGTCGGCGGCGGACCTCGGTGTCCCCATCGTCGCCGTGACCCTAATTCACCGCAAGGGCTACTTCCGCCAGCGGCTCGATGCGCAAGGTAATCAATTTGAAGAGGATGCCGTCTGGAGTCCGGAGAAATTACTCGAGGACACAGGAGCGCGAACCGCTGTGGAGATTGAGGGACGGCAGGTTCAAGTCCGCGCTTGGAGATATGCGATTCGCGGCATCTACGGACACGAAGTCTCCGTCTATTTGCTCGACTCCGACCTGAAGGAAAACACGCCATGGGACAGGACGATTACAGACCGGCTCTACGGTGGGGATGTTCATTATCGGCTCTGCCAAGAAGCTCTGCTAGGCATCGGTGGAGTGAGAATCCTCCGCGAGCTCGGGTATCAGGAAATCGAGAGCTATCACATGAATGAGGGCCATGCCGCTCTGCTTGCCCTGGAGCTGCTGGAAGAGAGGCTTGGAACTCCGGAGCTCGCTAAGGCAACGGAAGAGGATCTCGAAGCGGTCCGGTCCAGGTGCGTTTTCACAACGCACACGCCTGTGCCCGCGGGCCATGACCACTTTTCTCGCAAGTTGATGCAGCAGGTCTTGGGTGTCCAGAGGACGAGGGTCCTCGAAGTTACGCACTGCTGCCCCGAGGACTCATTGAATATGACCTATCTGGCCCTGAAGTTTTCGTGGTACATCAACGGGGTGGCCATGCACCACGGCGAGATATCACAGGAAATGTTTCCCAACTATCCCATTCGCGCGATCACAAACGGTGTGCATGCGGTCACCTGGACGGCCCCGGCGTTTCATGAATTATACGACCGGCACATCCCTGAATGGCGGCTAGACAATCTGTATCTTCGCTACGTCCGTGGGATTTCTCTCGACGAAATCCAGCTGGCACATGCTTCCGCCAAGTGCGCGCTGCTCCAAGAAATCCGGAAGCGGACGCAGGTCGAGTTGAACGAGAAGGCATTCACCATCGGATTCGCTCGCCGGACGGCAACGTACAAGCGCCCGGAACTATTCTTCACAGATCCACAACGACTGAGACGACTAGCGGAACAACATGGCCCTCTTCAATTTGTGTTTGGTGGGAAGGCCCATCCGCAGGACGAGAACGGCAAAGAATTGATTCGGAAAGTTATCGACATGGCCGGGCATTTGAAAGATGCCATCCGCTTCGTATACGTCCAGGACTACGACATGCGATGGGCCCAGCTCATCACGAGTGGAGTGGATCTTTGGCTCAACACACCCCAGAGACCACAGGAAGCTTCTGGCACAAGCGGGATGAAAGCAGCACTCAACGGGGTGCCCAGCTTGAGCGTGTTAGATGGTTGGTGGATCGAGGGCCACGTGGAAGGGGCTACCGGATGGGCTATCGGGACAGACACGGACCCGACGGCAGACCCTTCTGCTGAATCTGCCTCCCTCTACGACAAACTCGAACAAACGATATTGCCGATGTTCTATGGCCGCCCGTTGGCGTTTGCAGAGGTCATGCGATCCACGATTGCACTGAATGGTTCGTTTTTCAACACACAGCGCATGATTTCCCAGTATGTGGCGAACGCCTATTTCCCCGAGAAGGAAAAGATTCCGGCGGGCCAACCATCCCGAGTGCAGGCGGCAAGCTAGGAGAGATACCGTGGAATACCATGAAGTGTTTCAAGCACAAATCCGAAGCTGTCCAAGAGGCTCCTCGAAGATCGCTGCAATTCTTCTGCTTGGAGTCATTCTCGCTGCTGCTCTCCCTGCTCGTGGCCAAGAGCGGTCTTCAGGTGGGATTGAACCTTTTGCTAAAGTGCAACGGGAGTTGGACCTGGTTGCTGAGCAGCAGCTAGGCGCGGCTCAAAGCCCGCGCTCACCTGCCGCTGCTACAGATACCCTAACGGCCGCAATACGTTTTGGTAACTCACACCAGACGTCGTTGTCAGAAAGACCACGGTCCCCGGCGCTTCGCTTTCAATTCATCGGAGTTGACGCAGAAAAAATCTTCGCCGACGAGGGATTGCCACCCGGATTGCTCGGCGTCGCAGGCGTCGAAAGCGACTTCAACGCCTCCGCCCTTTCACCGAAGGGAGCTCGGGGTGTCTGGCAGTTCATGCCTGCAACGGCTCGTCGCTACGGGCTCCGGGTCGACGCCATCCGCGACGATCGTCTTGACGCGGAAAAGTCGACGCGCGCGGCTGCTCGATACTTGAGAGACCTTTTCACTCAGTTCAAGGATTGGCCGCTCGTACTTGCCGCTTACAATGCAGGCGAAGAATCTGTTCACAGGGCAATTGACCGCAGCGGACGCACCAACTTCTGGATTCTAAGCGAAAAGAAACTACTGCCCCGTGAAACGCGGGCCTACGTACCCGCCGTCTTGAATGCAATCCAGCTTCCCGGAAAGTCATTTCGCACGATCAACAATTCTCTTCCGCCTACTGCGGGGGACTCGCAGGCGGTGCTGTTTGCGACCCCCTCCCCGGGTCGAGGCGACGAGAACATGCAGGCTGGCAGAGGTCTACTGGAGACCTCACGATTCGCGCCAAGAAGGTGAAGTATCAAGGGCCCCATCAGGATTCGTCTAGTGTCGATGCGAGAGCTTTAAGTTTGGGAGGATTTATGAAATCACGATCAATCGGCGTGCTCAGCGTTTCGTTCTTCTTGTTAACGAGCTGGCCCTTGCCGATCCCCGCCGGGAGCCAGGCTAGCGATGGGCGAACACTCGCGCAGAACAAAGTGGCTGGAGCGCTTTCGCAGCGTTCTGTGAGCAGGAAGGAGCTAAAGCAACTAATCGCTTCCGCAAAAACACCAGAGGACCATTTGAGGCATGCGGCGCGTTACCGCGAGGACGCGCGGAGTATCGAAGAGAAGAAGAACGAACACTTGGAAATGGGCGCTGACTACGATAAGAATC
>Ga0073928_10010815_pt1 | contig 10753 bp, 6 predicted proteins | sample PaiPotPPA55metaG_FD_76969 | JGI IMG/M metagenome (GOLD analysis project Ga0073928, IMG submission 76969) | Iron sulfur acid spring bacterial and archeal communities from Banff, Canada, to study Microbial Dark Matter (Phase II) - Paint Pots PPA... ...
GGGCGTGTTGTCTAAGCGCATCATCACGCCCGCCTTGGCCCACGCGTTGGAGTTGGTCTGGCCGGTTATCTGCGCTTCGACGGTGTTGGTGGTGCCGCCCGGCGACTGGTAGTCGTAGCGGAAGTGATCGGCGGTGCTGAAGATGTCAGAGCCACCGGCGTTGATGGTCCAAGCGCCGCCAGCAGTCACGGACTCCGAGCCTGCCGGGGTCGGACTGCCGATGTCGGCGCATGTCCAGAGCGCCGGGCATCCGGGCGGCGGTGGTGAGGTCTGCACGATGAGTGTCACCGACGTGGTGTGCGTCGCCGACGTTCCGGTGCCTGTGACGGTCACCGTGGAGGTTCCCGTGGGCGTCGACGGCATGGTCGTGATCGTCATGGTGGAGCTGCCACCCGAAGTGACCGACGAAGGCATGAAACTCGCTCCGGCGCCGGTTGGAAAGCCGCTTGCGCTCAGCGCGACGGTTTGCGATGACCCGCTTGTGGTGGCGGTGTTGATCGTGGTCGTGCCGCTGTTGCCCGGCGCCACAGTGACGGTGCTGGGACTGGCGCTGATGGAGAAGTCGTTCGGCGGCGGCGAGGTCTGCACGGCGAGCGTCACCGATGTGCTGTGCATCGCCGACGCACCGGTGCCTGTGACGGTCACCGTAGAGGTTCCCGTGGGCGTCGACGCCGTGGTCGTGATCGTCATGGTGGAGCTGCCACCCGAGGTGACCGACGAAGGGCTGAAGCTCGCTACCGCGCCGGATGGAAGACCCGTTGCGGTCAGCGCGACGGTTTGCGATGACCCGCTTGTCGTGGCGGTGTTGATCGTGGTCATGCCGCTGCTGCCCGGCGCCACCGTTACGGTGCTGGGACTGGCGCTGATGGAGAAGTCGTTCGGCGGCGGAGAGCCGCAGCTGCCTGTGCCCCAGGCCACGCATACGCTGTTCGACGAGAACGGCCCGATGAAGCCCGCGGTGGCCACGACGGTGTCAGCGCCGTTGTTGGTGGGACCCGCGTTGTCGCTGTATGTCCATGACGCCTGCCCGTTGCTGCCGGTGTAAATAACAGGCCCAGTACTGCTCGACTGGCCCGAGTTGGGTCCGCTCGTCACACTGAAGTTGACCGGCGCGTTCGCGAGGGCCACTCCATCACCGCCCGTCAAAGTGGCCGTCACGGTTGCCGGTTGGATGACAAGAAGTGTTTGCGTAGCCGGGCTCAGATTCAAGGAGGCCGGCAACCCACATGGCATAGAAGTGCTCGTGGGGATGGGGCAGGGAACCGTGCTGCGTTTGGGCCAGCCGATCTGCTCCCACTGCACCGATTCGTTCTGGTGCGTGGGGCACCATCCCGAGTCGGTGCCGCCGAACACGCCGTTGACCCACCAGCCCGTGTCGAGCACGTGCGCAGAATCCGTGAGCATGTCTGTTATCGGTGAGCTGACGGTGCTGCCAACGTTGGACACTATGGTTACCGTCGGCGCGGCAGCCGCGGGCGAGCAGAGGTTGTGCGGCGCATCGCTGGAGTCGAAGTTGACGAAGGTATTCTGGTGGGCCGGAGCTGGCGGGTTGCCCGTGAGGATCACGCTCTTGCCGGGCTGGATCGTCAGCGGGAAGAAGCAGCCGCTACAGCCGGAACCGGCCCAGAGCTGCCGCGTGCGGCCGCTGCCGCAACCGAAACCGGTCGGCGAGATCGTGCCGCCGTAGAACAGCAAACCGGACGACGTGTTGCAGCGCACATTCACAGCGACACCGCTGACAGTTACCGCCGGATTGCTCGCCGGATTGTCGAGGCGTACGGCACCTTCGTCCCAGCAGTAGGGTTTGGTGAGCGCCGGATTCTTGGAAGACGGCGCGCATTCCTGTCCTGTTGCGGACCCGTTAGGGTCTGGTTGGCCCACGAAGTTGGTGACGTTGGCCGGATTCGCGCCCCCAGAGCACGTGGTCGAGGTGGGGCTGACCAGGGTGCACCACGGCGTCGGGAACCAAGCCGGCACACCGCCGATGTCGCCCACGTTCTCCGCATATGCGACCGATACAACAAGTCCAGTCGTCGTTGTCGGTCCCGCCAGCGCGTGAACCGCGCTAACGCTCGATACGGCGCCGGCCGCACCCGCGACGAGAGCGACCGCGATTGCGATAGTCCGGCTGTATTTAGGCCGATGCATCCTGGACCCCCCTGTGCTCACCCGCTCCACCCCCGTGGTGCGGGCCACCCGCCAGTCTGACACAGCGTCGACTGGAATGTTTAAGTGGCCGCAAGCCCACGGTTGCTGTCCTGGCCGGGGGTCGTGAAGGGCGAGCTCAGCGGGGGTGCGCTGCCAAAAGCGCGGATGTCACCCCATCCGTTGAGAACGTATCCCCCAGATGGCAGCCCTGGCTGCAGAACGATGGAACGTGCGATATCAGTGCTCAGCCAGAAGCCGCTCGTGGTCGGGACGCCGGGGAGGTGTGCGCTGTCGATTGCGAAGGGGTGAACCCCTCCCCAGCCGTCGAGCGTATAACCGCTGACGCCGTCGGGCCGCAGGACGAAGCCGCGCGCGATATCCCAATTCGGCCAGTACGGGCTCACGGTGATCGCTGCCGGCGTATGCGCCGAATCGGTCCCAAACGGGTGGACACCTCCCCAGCCATCGAGGACGTAACCCCCCGTTCCGGATGAATCGAGCACAAACGCACGCGCGATGTCCCATCCCAGCCAGAAGGGCCCAATCAACATTGGTGGGGGCATTGGGTGAGCACCGACAGCGAATGGGTGGATCCCTCCCCAGCCGTCCAGGACGTAGCCGCCCTGGCCGCTGGGAAGCAGCGCGATGCCACGGGCAATATCCCAACCGAGCCAGTACGTGGGAGCGGTGACGTCGGTCGACGCGGTGCCGAACGCGTGGATGCCACCCCAGCCGTCGAGGATGTATCCGCCGGTTCCGCCCGGTAACAGGACGAGGCCGCGGGCGATCTTGAACGTCCACAGCGCCGCCGTCGACGGCCCCGGCGATGGTGGTACTGAGTGGAGCCCTCCGAAGTCGTCCAGCTGATAGAGCTGGGTGGGCGCCGGTGGTGGCGAGCCAGCCGTGATCTGATGCCACGGGATCGACTCGTTGTGCGGCCCCGGCTTCGGGCACCACCCACTGTCGATTCCACCGGTGTCCAGCACGTGGCTGCTGTCGGTCAGCGTTGTGGTCACTCCGGCGATGGTCAGCTGGATCGTCGGTGCGACGGCGGTCGGCGTGCAGTTGCCGTTGAAGTGCGGCGTGTCGCTGCTGTCGAAGTTATCGAAGCCTGGATTGTTCGCGGCCGGATTCTCGGTGAGGATCGCGCTCTGGTGAGCCGGCACCGTGACTGTGCCCCACAGGTTGTTGTAGAGCTTGCCGCCGCTCACTGACGAATGAACGTCCACCACCACCTTGGTCACGATCACATCACTGGCGCCGGGGTTGTCCAGACGGATGCCGCCCGCGTCATAGCACCTGGCCACGCTTCCACACTCGGCCGATTGCGGGTTCACATTGCCGTAGAAAACAACGTTCGGCGACCCCTTCCACGGATTGGGGAAGCTGGCTCCAGGAGCGGGAGCGTTGGCGATGTCCTCAGCGTACGAGACCGAAACCGTCAAGCCACCCGCCGCCGATCCGGCCACAACAGCCACGGACCTCACGCTCCCCGCCGCCACGGTGGAAGCGGCAACGGCGAGCGCAGCAGCGATATACCGCCGGCGCGCTCCCCGTCGCATCCTGATCCCCCATGGTCGCCGCCACGTTGTCAGCCCCGATTGGCGGGCGTATGTGCAGTCTGACATTTGCGGGTCCCGCTCAAATGAGGAACGTCGCTCTTGCGGTAGCGGAACCCGTGACGTATGCTCCGGGAGCCTCGGGTAGACAGCGCCGCGCTCGAGTTTGATCAGTTGGGGGGGCGCACGGCTGAGGGGATAGACGTGGAATCAGGGGGGAATCAAGACACCTCGGCGCACGCGCGCCGATCTGCGAGCCGCCGGCGGGTCGCATTATTTGCCGTGCCGGTCATGCTCGCGGTGGTCGGCGCTCTCGCGGTCACCAGTCAGGCGGTTCGAGCCGCGCCAGCGCTCACGATGACGTTGACGGCGAGTCCAAGCCCGGTGCACTCGGGCCAGACGCTCACGTACACGATCAAGGCGACTAACAGCGGGAGCTCAACGCTGACCAACGTCAGCTTGGTCGACACGGTCAACAGCCTCGGCGGCTCGAGTTACACGATCACCAAGTCCCTGGGGAGCTGTGCTCAGACAGGGGCCCAGGTGAAGTGCACGACACCATCGCTGGGCAACGGCCAGTCATGGACCGTGACCATCGCAGGACCCGTCACCGCCACTGCGGGCACGACACTGAACAACTCGGCTTCGGTGAGCGGCTCACAGTCAGGCACTACTGCGATCGCGGGCTCATCGGTCGCAACGCTGGTCGACCTGCCGCAAGGTTTCACCCAGACCACGATCCTCTCCGGGATGAAGAACCCGGCTGTGATCGCGTTCGCGCCCAACGGGGACATGTGGGTCGGCCAGCAGGCGGGTGCGATCTACGTGTATCACAGCGGCCATCTGGGCTCGTCGCCCATCGTCACCCTGCCCGCGGACGGCCGTACGGAGCTCGGTCTGCTGGGCATCGCGTTCGATCCCAACTTCACGAGCAACGGCTACTTCTACGTCTCCTACGTGGCCCTGCCATCCGACATCTCGCGCGTGTCGCGGCTCACGTACAACGGGAGCACCGCGAGCCTCTCCAGCGAGCAGGTTCTGATCCAGGGCAACGAGGTGCAGCAGAAGTGGGGATTCGGGCCGGGTGAGACGCTCAAGCTCGGACCGGACGGCAAGCTGTACTGGTCAGTGGGCGGCAACCCCTATCCGTGGGGCAACTCGCAGACGCTCGACAACGTCTACGGCAAGCTGCACCGGATGAACCTGGACGGCTCCGCGCCCTCGGACAACCCCTTCTACAACGTGCAGCAGCCCAACACGGACAAGACCATCTACGCCTACGGGCTGCGCAACCCGTACCGCTTCACCTTCCTGCCCACCGGCGGGATCATGCTGTCCGACACCGGCTCGAGCTACTGGGAAGAGGTCAACAACATCCAGAAGGGCAGCAACTACGGCTGGCCCATCACCGAAGGCAACTGCTTCAGCTGCGGCTATGCCAACCCGGCGTACGCGTATGGTCACCTGCCCAACGACGGCGCCGAGTCGGCGATCCTGGCGTACCAGCAGCCGTCGAGCGGTCAGGTCTTCCCCAGCCTCTACAACAACGTCGTGTTCTTCGGTGACTACAACCGCAAGGACATCGAGGCGGTCACCTTCGACCCCAGCTACCAGACGCCCACGTCGGACTTCGTCTTCAACGCGAGCGCAGGCACGATCTCGGACCTCGAGGAAGGCCCAGACGGCAACATCTACTGGACCAGCATCTACAACGGCACGGTTTCTAAGATCTCGGCGAACCAGACGTCGTTCGCGCCGACCGCGGCCGCCTCCTTCACGCCCAACAGCGGCGCACCGGTCGTGCAGTTCTCAGGCAATGGATCGAGCGATCCCTATGGCCGCACACTCACGTACTCCTGGAACTACGGCGACGGCGGCACGGACACCGGTCAGAACCCGGCGCCGCACACCTACACGTCCACCGGCGTCTTCACCGTAACGCTGACCGTGAGCAACGGATACCAGTCGGCCAAAGCGACCACCACGGTCATGGTCGGGCGAACCACCACGGCGACGATCAGCCTGCCCGCGAACTACAACGCCGGGCAGAGCGTCGCCTTCAGCGGCACCGCGGTCGACTCCGTGGACGGCAACCTGCCTGCCAGCGCGTACACGTGGCAGGTGGATCTCATCAGCAACGGCGTCGCGGCGCCCAACTGGCTGCACGAGAACCCGCAGCCGTTCTTCGGGCCCAAGAGTGGCGTCAGCGGCGGCTCGTTCACCGTGCCCACGGACATGTCCCAGAACGCGAACACGTACTACCACGTGACGCTCACCGTGGTGAACTCGGCCGGCGTGGCCACAGTCACCACCGCGGACATCAAGCCCAACCTCACCACGTGGACCGCGACCACGAACGTCGCGGGCATGCCCTTCTACGTCGACGGCGTGTGGCACAACGCGGCCTACACCACGCAGGACGTGGTCGGCGTGCAACACGTGCTCATGGGCCAGGCGGAGGACGGCAGCGGCGGTCAGAGCTACCGCATGCAGGGCTGGAATGACGGCAGCAGCACGCTCGGCGAGATGACCAGATCGTTCACCACCACGGCGTCATCGGCAACGTACACCGCCGAGTACGACCCCGCCGGGGCGCTTCCGTCGGGCTGGTCCAACGCGGACATCGGCGGCTCGCTGACCGGCTCGGGTGAGTACTCGTCGTCGACGAGCACCGGCAACACCTTCTACGTCGACGGCGCCGGCGCTGACGCTTCGGGCAGCACCGACCAGTTCCACTACACGTACCAGACGCTCAACGGCAACGGGTCCATCGTCGCCCGGGTGCGCTACCAGACGACCCCCAATCCGGGGGTCAAGGCCGGCGTGATGATCAAGGCGTCGCCGTCGGCGGGATCCGCGTTCGTCAGCGCGCTGGTGACGCCCGACGTCAGCCAGAACACGCCCAACCTGAACGGCATCAACTGCGTGTTCCCACAAAATGCCGTCGGTGCCGGCTGCGACGCGCCGCTGCCGGCTGCCGTGCCATCCGTGGGCCAGGGTGTGATGATGCAGTACACCGGTGGATCGAAGAGCGTGACCTCCGCGTCCGCGCTCGCAAACTTCAAGTCACCCAACAAGTGGCTCAAGCTGCAGCGCACCGGCAACACCTTCACGGCGTCGTACTCGAGCGACGGGACCAACTGGACCCAGATCAGTTCGACGAACGTGAGCATGGGCAACTCGGTGACCATCGGCATGTTTGTCACCGCGAAGGACGCCCGGGAGTACTCCACAGCTGCGTTCGACTCCGTCTCGCTCAACGGAAGTGGCGGGCCGGCGAATGACTTCTCGATCAGCGCAAGTCCCAGCACCGTGACCGTGATGCCGGGCAACAACGGCACGACGACGATCAACACCGCCGTCACCAACGGGTCGTCGCAAACTGTGGCGCTGAGCGCGAGCGGTCTCCCATCTGGCGCGGCTGCGAGCTTCAATCCCACGTCGGTTACTTCGGGCGGAAGCTCAACCATGACGATCACGACCATGGCGTCGACGCCCACGGGAACATCCACGGTGACCGTCACAGGCACCGGCACGTCGGCGACGCATAGCACGACGGTCACACTCGTCGTAGGGAGCTCGCCACCCCCCGGCTGCCCAACGGGATGGAACTGCGCTGACATCGGCAATCCGATGCCTGCAGGCAGCGAGTCGCTGAGCAGCGGCACGTGGACCATCCAGGGTGGCGGTAGCGACATCTTCAGCGGTGCGGACTCCTTCCACTACGACTGGCAGTCGGGCACCGGGAATATCAGCGCCCATATGACTGCGCAGAGCAACACCAACGCGTGGGCCAAGGCGGGAATAATGGTGCGAGCCGACACCAGTGCGGGGTCTGTGCAGTTCTCCGTGCTGGTGACCCCCGGCAATGGCATCTTCGTGGAGTACCGCACGACGTCGGGCGGAAACACGACGCGGACGACGGCGATGTCGGGAACGGTACCGAGGTATCTGCGGATCACCCGCAGCGGCTCGACGTTCACGGGCCAAATGTCCACCGACAACACCAATTGGACGACGCTAGGCTCGCAAACGATCGCCGGCCTGTCCGGGACGGTCCTGGAAGGGCTTGCCGTCACCTCGCACGCCAACGGCACGCTGTGCACCGTCACCATGGACACGGTGGCCACCAGCTAACGAGCTAGCTTCTTCTCCTGCGGAGCAGAGCCGCCGCGCTCGGGCGACGGCTCCACTCTCTGGGAAGGGGTGGGGGTTTGAGAATCAGACTCGGGCGAGCGCCGGAGCGGCACTCGGGATCAATCGTGAATTGGGAACTCGCCTGCCCGTCAGCCAGCCCACTGCTTCGGGCACGTCGGGCGCCTCAGCCGGCACGGCGATCAGAAAGCCCTGCACAAGGTCGACGCCCAGATCCTGCAGCGTGGCGAGCTCGGACATGGTCTCGATACCCTCGGCGATCACCTCCGCGCCTGTCTGCTGTGCGAGGTAACGGAGCGACGCGATAATCGAGCGCTTGATCTCGTCGTTCTCGCATCCACGGATCAGAGTGGCATCGACCTTGATGAAGTCGGGACGCAGGGTCGCGAGCATGCCCAGCCCGGAGTGACCGGCGCCGGCATCGTCGAGAGCAAAACGCACGCCGTGGTCGCGTGCATGGTCGCGAAGCTCAATGAAATGCCCGATATCCCCGATGGGTTCCCGCTCGGTGAGTTCCACCACCAACCGGTCGAGCGGCCAGAAGCGGTCGCCTTCCCAGTCGAAAATGTGCGATGCGGACGGGTGGAAGCAGTCGGCGTCGAGATTGATGAAGAGGAGCGCCGCGCTGTCGGCGATGCGCTGCTTGGCGCGCAGCCGTGCGAGCCACGCAAGCGTTGAGTTGATGCCTCGCCCCATCCCTGCACGTGCTGCGGCTTCCAGCAGCGCGTCAGCGTGCTCCAGCGGATGGTTGGCGGGGCCTCGGCTGAGCGCCTCGTAGGCGAAGACGTCCGCCGCCTCCAGGCTGACGATGGGTTGAAAGAGCGTGCGCAGGTTCTGCCGCTTCATGAGGTCGCGGACGGCCGCACGGTATGAGTGCTGCTGTGACGAAACTGTGGTCGCGGCGCTGACGAGGTTCGCCCACTGGTCCGCGGCTTCGTCGCCGAAGGCGAACCCTGCGCCCATGATGGCCACCTCGACGGTGGTCGCTACGTGCCCGCGTTCGAGCAGGACTGCGCGAAGCCCGTCCTCCAACGCGGTTCTGCTCAACGCCGACGGCGCGACTTCGTCGAGCACGACGATCGCAGTCGAACGGGGACCTTCGGCGACGTCGTCGACCGCCCGCGTCCCGTGAAGCCGAGCGACCGCGACGAAGACGGCCGACAACAGCGCCTCACCTGGCGGAATTGGGTCCACCGCCGCGATCACCACCGCGGCGCCGTCTCGAGTGTGCGATGCCATTGCTCTCCCCATTTGTGTGCGCCGGCATAAGTCTGCACAGCTCTTCACAGTCCTTAACACTGTTCGACGATTTGTAACAATGAGCAGGGCGGCTGGGCGTTTGGATATGGTCCGCCGTGGCGGCCGGGCACTCGGGGCGGGACGCAAGGCCCGGCCATCGACTTGGCCAGGAAACGATCGTTTGGATATCTACCGAGGAAAAGGAGTGAGTGCTGTGCGGCGTCTAGTACTTGGAGCCATTGGTGTCGCCGGCGCGCTGCTGCTTTCTGGGTGCGGCAGCAGCTCGCTCACCGTGCAGAGCAGTTCTCCGGCCGCCTCGATAGTGGTCACCGGTGACAGCTCAACAATGACCGCGATCAAGACGAAGATACAGTCGCAACTCTCGTCGAGCGAGACCATTGTTGACGGTGACCAGCACTCAGGCAACCACGTGTGTGGCTTCAGCGCGACCAAGAACGGTCACACCTACCAGGTCGATGCGTACGGAAATGTGCCGAGCACCACGTGCAGCAGTGCGCAGCAGCAGAGTTTCCAGAGCGACCTGCCGTAGATGTAGAGACGCGGGCAGGGCGTTCCCGGAGCAGTTATGAGCTCGGCGTCAATCCTCGCAGCAGCTGCTCATTCACCTTCTGGGAGTGCCCGGGGCTGAAGAGCTGGTGCAGCACGTAGTACTCGGTCAATGGATGGTCGTCGGTGATCATCGGACCATCCCCCGCGAAGCGGTCGATGGCACCGTCCTGCAACCAGGGCAAACTCGCGACGATGGTGGCCCAAGACTCGTTCGGCAGATACCTGGAGTCGGGTGCGCTCGCGATATCCGCCGCAGCTTGCGGCGATTCGAGGAGTTGGGAAATGGTCGCGACGTCCCACGTGATGGCGGCGTCAGATCCGAGCATGTACACCCCACCGTGGCGCGGGCTGATCACCAGCAGAACGTGGCGGAACTCAGAGCGGAACGTGCGCAGGTGCTCGCGAAACTGATCGAGGTCGACACCGAAATACAGCCATTGCAGCATCAGTCCGCCGGGACGGAGGACTCGGTGAGCGTCGGCATAGAACTCTTGGCTATACAGCACGGAGGCGCCAGCCGTCTCAATTGGCGGCGGCGGGTCCACGGAGATGAGGTCGTACCGTCGTGAAGTGAGGCGCACATAGTTGCGGCCATCAGCGGTGATGATCCGGGCGAGCGGGCTGCTCATGTACTTTTCCGCGTCTGAGTAGAAGATCGGCATCTGCAGGGGTACCGAGGGCGACAGGTCGACGGCATCCGTGTGCATGCCGAGCATGAGCGCTGACCGGAACGTCGTCCCCATACCGAAACAAATGTCGAGAAAATCCTGAGCGTTGGGGCGCAAGGCCTTGGGGATATAGGCCATCATCTTGGTGTCGACGCTCAGGGCGGTCATCGTCGTACCGCTCGCGTACAAACGGCGCCCGCTCACCGGGCCGCCCACCGCGTCCACCGTCGAGACTCGGTCCTCCGTATGGAAGAAAGGCGCCCCTCTGGCGGCGAGGTAGTGCTCCGTAGCGGTCTGCACAACCGGAGCGCCGGTGATCACCAGCAACGGCGGCAGGACGAGCGCGATGCCAGCGGTGAGCGAAAGACGGAGCGGCACCGACCGCAGAGATTTGGCGCCGGATGCCATCAACAC
>Ga0073928_10010816_pt1 | contig 10752 bp, 12 predicted proteins | sample PaiPotPPA55metaG_FD_76969 | JGI IMG/M metagenome (GOLD analysis project Ga0073928, IMG submission 76969) | Iron sulfur acid spring bacterial and archeal communities from Banff, Canada, to study Microbial Dark Matter (Phase II) - Paint Pots PPA... ...
CTTTCACTTCGCAAACAGGCATTTTGCAGGCTTTGGAGAGCAATTCTGTCAGATGGCTCTCGTGATTCGGGTCGAGGTGCTGAATCAGCACGAATGCCAGGCCGGTATCGTCCGGCAGATGGCTGAGCAACTCAGTGAATGCCTCCAGGCCACCGGCGGATGCCCCAATGCCAACAATACTTTCGGCGTGCTCCGCTGGCGTTGGCCGCACGAGAGCTGCCGCGGAAACGGGCGCTCGTCGCTTGGGGCGCGGCGAGTCGGGCGCACGCCGAGAACGGGCGACCCCGCTTGGCCGACGATTGCCGGTCTTCTTTGCCAAACCAACTATTACCTTTCTCGCCGGAATCAACAGGCGGGAACTGGAACCAGCCACCAGAGCACGCGCCGTGCCACTCGCGGCCGGCGGCCAGCCGACTGACTGAATTGTAAGGCCGTCTCGACTCGATAGGATAGGAGGCCCGTTGGGCTTCGAGTCGTCGTCAGGCGGCTTTGCCATCTGCGAGCAAATCCTTGAGGATCTTGCCGATCTCCATGAATTGATTCACGCCGGTAGGCTTGCTCATGAATTGGGAGACCCCGAGCTCCTTGAGCAGAGCCTCGTCTCGCCCTGACCGCGAAGAGCTCCACACGCACACGGGAACGCCGTCCAGGTGTTTGGCCCTTTGAATCTCGCGCAAGATATCTTCGCCGGTATACTTGGACAGGTTCAGGTCTACCAGGATCAGATTGGGAATTGCCGCATCCGCATAAGGCCCCTGTCTGCGGATGAAAGTGAGTCCTTCGCCTCCGCTGAGCAGGTGAACCAGTTCAAATTGGAGATCTTGCTTCTTCAACGCCCGATCGAGAAGGAAGACGTCCGAGCCGTTGTCTTCAATGACAAGGATGCGAGCGGCGCTAACAGCCGAACCGTTTTTCAAGCTCCCTCCCCGGTGGCCAACCCTTTGCTGGCTCTCTTCATCATTCCACAGTTGATGGTGGCGCCGCTTGCGGTGACACCTGTCTTGCCCTTACGATCCACCGCTTGGGTACAGGTCCCACATATGTAAAAACGTAACAGGTCACCATCGTCAGCACATTCTCGCCTGACGGAGCGAGTACCCCTTGTCCAGCTCTACCACCCTGAGCGACTCGACTTCGTACTTGAAATTACCTTGCAGTGCTATTTTCCGCCTGCCGGTTGCAGCAGAGGCAGGTTTGAAAAGCGTCTTTCGCCAATTCAACTAATGCTCAGCAACTCGACTGCCACGCCAATCGCAGTTGCTACAGACATTCGGTACCCGGTTCAATTGCTGTTACCAAGGCTTTTTGGGCCATCGCCTCGCGCGGTAGTACCAGCACGCGCGAGGTGGCCGGCAAAGGTTGTTGCCAACAAACCGGATACCGTCGCCCACATGTGCGGCACTCGTACTGGCCGTGCGACGGCCACATCGGCTCTGCGTGCATCAATCTGCACCAGAGATCCGCGATTCGTGTATGGGCCGGTTTCATCGATGTATACCTTCCTTATCCGATCAATACTTACACTGGCCGATTTGGCGGCGATGGTTCAATCCATAGCCACCCAGACTCAAGCAGGGAAGTCCACACCGGTCGCCAGTAGAGAATCAACCTCCCAGATACTCGACGTGAGCGTACGTGCCTAGCCGCGGGTTGTATCCGAGATACCAGCCTTCATGATCGGGGTCTTCGAAGATCACGATTTGATCGCCAGACCAGTTCCAATCCGCGACGATGTTGTAATCGAACGCGGCGACGTCCCAAAAGAAATTGCCAAACCAGAAACGTTCCCGGTTTCCTCCCGCAAGCACGAATACATGATCGCGTCCAAAGCCACCGGTGAAGCGCCCGTGTGCCCACGGATGATCGAGGTGGTAATGTGCATCGTTGGGACCACTATTATGTCCAACCCATTGATCGTTCGTGGCGTGAACGTGCGGCACTTCCGGATGGCCTTTCTGGTCCGCTTTTGCGTGGTTTTCGGTCGCGGCCGCGGGCTGCTGGCCTCGTGGAGCTCCCGAAGTCTTTGCGGGAGCAGGACCGTGGGCGGGAATGTGTCCACCTCCAACCGCCTGGTGACCGCCGCCGCGTGGCTGGTCAGCGCGCTCCTTACCCTGCGCGAAAGCAGCCACGCAAATCAGAACAAATAGTCCTATAATCGTCTTCACTGCAACCTCCTCGGCGATATCTCGCCACTTGATTCATGCGTTTGTAGTTTGCCTAGCCGATCCATACACTCGGCAGGCTAATAGCCAATTGCAGATGTTTGTGCCGGGCGGATGCGGAGCCATCCGATTGGCAGATGCGGCCCTGGCGGCTGGTCACCCTCTGAGCGCCTCCGTACCAGGCGGCCAAGCCTCGGGCTGCTACATGGGCTCCATCACAGTCTCGGCCCAAATCCTGCAAGTTCTACTCCTCATCGCTAGCGGGACGATGCCTCTGGCTTGCCGTTCAGCAAGTCCTCGTCAGTCTTGCAGCCGAGGAGCCGGCCCGCGGCCGATCGCGTGTGGGGAGCTACGAGAGCTGCCAAGGCAATGCCGGCTCCCAGCCCGGTCAAGAAAATAGATAGCGAAAAAAGCATCTTATCGGTCATCTGAAGCGCCTCCATGAATCGAGTCCGCGGCTACTGCCATCCAGTCTGGAACTTAATCATTCTGTGCAAGAATCGGGCCAAACTCAGTGCGCAGTGAACGTCGCCGACGCCATCGCACCCGGGGCGGTCTCGATGGCTAAGGTCTCCTTAACGCTGCAACTGACATCGACAGTGAGCGCAACGTCCGTCATTGCCGCGAAGTTATCCCTGGGAGCCAGCAGGAAACCGGCCTTCTCGTCCGCCTGATAAACGCGTACGTCCTCCGTAAGTCCGAGACCTTGCATTCAGCCGAAGTCCTCACCATGGTGCCGCGTTGGGCGCCACGGGAGATCCGTCTGGCTGAAATTCACTCTCTTCCCGTCACTCGTAGCGATGCCGCTGAAATGTTGGAACGCGCCGGAATCGTCTTGCATGCTCCATGTATATCGTGCACTCCCAGCGGACCTCGAAAGCTCCGGTGATAGGCTTGCCCAGGAGATAGCCGGCAAGCATGACTGTTGAGTAGCCGCTGATTCCCCCGTCCACAGCGAGGACTATCCGCCCAAGGTTGGCAACCGGCTTCGACTCGCCGGAAATGGTCGTCTCACCGGAGAGCTGCAATCCATAGGGCCCTTGAAGATCCTTTAGGTTACTTACTTCCGCGCAGAGAGGCAGGTCCAGCGCGGAGATCAGTATGAGCAATAGCGCCAACCGCATGGGGTTCGGTGGACGGTATTCGCGACATGGGCGCCTGCGACGTTGGTGGTGGCGAATTTCGGCCGGGGATACGTAAGAAGTGTGGCCATAAACGGGCGATTCCTAAAGGCGGGCTGCGTCGTGCCTTTGTTCGGCATTCGCTGTCACCAACCCATACCGTTCCTGGGTTCGCCCAACCAACTGGTTTTCTTGCCGGCGAACGCTTCCCAGTTATTATTAGTGAGTTTCCCCCAGCGCTCGCGGGCTGAGCCGGCGAATCGCTTCCACTTGCCCGCGATTTGGTCCCAACTCATGTTTTCTCCTACTCCTTCCGGTCTCCCGGCGCAACCTATATGTGTCGCACAGTTACCGCCGTTGAATTCGAGGCGACGCCGCGGCGAAATGTGCATTTGCGGAGGCAAATTCTGCACCTGGGCGTGCCGAACTGCGCCCTATCTCCGCATTGCAGCGGTCTTCTGCGCTTGGCCCGGCTCGTGCACATGCACAGATCACGACACTTCCTGAAGGAGGAACACTACATGGCAAAGAACACATCGGTTATTGGCATCTATGAGGACCGCACAACGGTTTCTGATGTCATCGACGTCCTGCATAAAACCGGGTATCGAGCGGCGGATATCTCGGTCCTGTCATCTGAAAACCAAGGCTCCAAGGATTTCGCGCACGAGAAACATACCAAGGGGCTGGCGGGAGCGGGGATAGGCGCGGCCGTGGGTGCGGTGGTGGGCGCCGCATTGGCTTGGTTCGTCTCCAATCAAACTGTGACGATTACGGGTCTAGGGCCGCTCGTCGCGGCGGGCCCTCTTCTGGCTGCGTTGGCTGGCGCCGGCGCCGGCGGGGCGCTGGGTTGGATCGTGGGATTGCTGGCCGGCCTGCGTCTGACCGAATATGTCGCCAAGCGGTACGCGGGTAGAATCAGGCGGGGCGGCGTTCTACTATCCGTTCACTGCGACAGTCCGGAGTGGTGTGAGCGGGCGAAGAGAACCCTAAAAGACACTGGCGCACGAGATATTTCCTCCGCGGCGGAGGCTGCCGCGGACTACGGGACGACAGATAAGCCGACGGAGAGGCCGCCGGCGGCCGTCACGAATCGTGGCGGTGCGCCTGTCCAACAGACGACAGAATACGTTGTTCACGAAACCAAGAAATAGGAGGCTGCGGCCTCGATGAACATGGTCGAGCGATTGAGAGACAGGCTTCGGTCGAGGCGTCCGCCCAACCACCGGATGGAACTGTTTACAAGACTAGGACCGGGGAGCAGGCAGCAGAGGCTATGGAGAATGGTTAATGTGGACTGGTCTACTGCGTGCATGCCCTATAGCGACTTTAATGGAGAAGATCACCATGAAAATTCTTAGGACTACCAGTGCCGCTGCCCTATTTCTGCTTTTCGGGACTGCGTATGCGCAGCACGAGCCTGAAAAGCAGCAAAGTAAGCCCGAGCAAGCTGCGCGGCCATCCGCACAGCCGCACCAGCAGCCGGCACAACACGTACAACAACAGCAGAAGCAACCGCAAGCCCAGCAACACGCACAACCCGCTCAACAACCGCGGCAGGCCCAACAGACTCACCAACAGCAACCGAAACAGGAGCGGGCCCAACAGACTAAGCCGCAACAACCGAAGCAGGAGCGGGCTCAGCAGACTAAGCCGCAACAACCGAAAACAGCAACGGGCTCAGCAGACTAAGCCGCAACAACCCAAACAGGAGCGGGCTCAGCAGACTAAGCCGCAACAACCGAAACAGGAGCGGTCTCAACAGACTAAGCCGCAACAACCCAAACAGGAGCGGGCTCAACAGACTAAGCCGCAACAACCGAAACAGGAGCGGGCTCAACAGACCCACCAACAACCGCAAGGGCATGCTACGCAGCAGCAGGCCCGGCAAACCGAACAACCGCAGCAAGGGCACCCTTCGCGGCCGCAGGCAGTCGCGTGGCAACAGCAGAAGGGATGGCTAAAACAGGGCGGCGGCTGGCAGGGGCATAGTACATGGGCCCAAAATGGCGATCGCAATTGGGACCGCGATCATCGCACCTGGGCGCAGCGTGGAGGCTACGGCGGTTACTACATTTCTGAGAACACTTACAATCTCAGTTTCGGGAGTGGCCATTGGTTCCGGATGCACCGCCGGCCCGAGATATACATGGGGTATCCACGCTTCTCGTACGGCGGCTTCTGGTTCATGCTCGTGGATCCCTGGCCCGGAACCTGGGCAGAGAATTGGTACACTAACGATGACGTTTACATCGAGTTTGACGACGGGTACTACCTTTGCAACCGCACGTATCCGGGCATCAGACTTGCGGTCACTGTCTCGCTATAGCTGACCAACGGCGGTAACAAGCATTGCCTGTAATCCAACGGGAGCGGCACCGCACCGGACGAGTCGGGTGGCTGCGCGCGGTGGTATTGGGCGCGAACGACGGTATCCTATCGACGGCGAGTCTGGTGCTGGGTGTCGCATCCGCCCATGCGACCCATGGCAACATAATGGTCGCGGGGGCCGCCGGCCTGGTCGCCGGGGCGATGTCGATGGCTGCGGGCGAATACGTGTCCGTGCACTCGCAGGCGGACACCGAACAGGCCGATCTCAAGCTGGAACGTACCGAACTGAAGACGGACGACGCGGGCGAGCGCAAGGAACTGATGGCCATCTACGTCGCCCGCGGGCTCGATCCCGCACTCGCCAAACAGGTTGCCGACCAACTGATGGCGCATGATGCCTTAGGTGCACATGCCCGCGACGAACTGGGTATCTCCGCGTCTTTCAGTGCGCGCCCGCTTCAGGCTGCGCTGGCGTCGGCTGCCAGCTTCGTCGCCGGTGCGATCATGCCTTTGGTGGTCACAGCCCTGGCCCCGGCGGCGGTTCTGATCCCCCTTGTCTCCGGTAGTTCACTGCTGTTCCTGGCGCTTCTGGGAGCGTTGGCGGCGCGCGCCGGAGGCGCAGGCGTGATGCTGGGCGCAATGCGCGTTACGTTTTGGGGTGCTTTAGCCATGGCGCTGACCGCAGGCATTGGGGCACTGTTCGGAACCGTCACATCCGGTTCTTGACGATCGCCGAAAATTTCACTGATATTCGACCACCACGAAGGTGAGGGACCTTTCGCAAAGAAGCTGGTTAATCCGGTTCAGCTTTCGACAGTCACCGCGCCCGATTGCTTGGTTGTCACCTTCAGGACGTCGTGATCCCATCTGGTCTTGCTCTTGAGGTCTTTGCCGGTATGAATCGTGGCGCTGTTCTGGGCGTTGGTCATGTCGCGGTAGAAGAAAGTCTCGCCGGCGCCGGCATACACGAAATTGCGTGAGACGGTGTATTTGAATGTAAGAGCACCCGCAGCACCCTTGTATCAGTACTGCTGGTCAAAGCAACGCGTGCCGCTTATAGAACCAAGTCTTGACGGCTTGCACCAGGAACAGATAGGTCAAGGTCAACAGGAAAATCGCGCCCAGCAGCGACAGGGGTAATGGAATGAACCCAAGGACAGCGCCCAGGCGCGTATACGGCAGCACGGCGCCGGCCACGGAGACCGCCGCCACCGCAATCACCAACCGCCCGCTCGGCCGGCTCTTGAACGCATTGCCGGCCGTCCGGATCACAAACACCACCAGCGTCTGCGTAACCAGGGATTCCACGAACCATCCCGTCCGGAACAGCGGCGCGTTGGTGGAAGCATGGAACAGCCAGAGGAGGACTCCGAAAGTGAGGAAATCGTAGATGGAGCTGATGGGGCCGATGATGGTCATAAACTGCCGAATGAAACCAATTTGCCACCGCTTGGGCTTGTGCACCAGAGCCGGATCGACGTTATCGCCGGGGACGGCGACTTGCGAAGTGTCATAAAGAAAGTTGTTCAGCAGGATTTGAGTCGGCAACATGGGCAGGAATGGCAGGAAAAGCGATGCCGCAGCCATGCTGAACATATTGCCGAAGTTAGAACTGGTGCTCATGATGATGTACTTCATGATGTTGGCGAAGCACCGCCTTCCCTCGATCACCCCCTCGTTCAGCACCGCCAGGTCCTTCTCCAGCAGGATGATTTTCGCGGCATCTTTCGCCACGTCCACGCCATTCATCACGGAAATGCCGACGTCCGCGCTGTGCAGAGACGGAGCATCGTTGATGCCGTCACCGATGTACCCGACGACGCGCCCGCGCGCCTTCAGACCGAGGATCACACGGTTCTTTTGTTCCGGAGCCACACGCGCGAAGATGGCGCCATGCTCCGCTTGGTAAGCCAGGGCGTCGTCGTCCATCTTGTCCATCTGGCTGCCGGTGACCATGCGATCAGTAGCCAGCCCCACATCGTGCGCCACTTTCTGCGTCACGTACTGGTTGTCGCCGGTCATGATGAGCACGGAAACGCCGTTCTTTTTCAGCGCCTCGAGTACCGCGAGAATTCCCTCCTTGGGTGGGTCGAGGAATGCCGCAAACCCGGCCAGCGTCATCTCCTGCTCGGCCGCCAGCGCATAAGCACCCTGCTGCTCTACCTTCCGGACTGCCACTCCCAGGGTGCGGAATCCGTCGGCACTCAACTTTTTGAAGGTCTCCGCCGCCTGGGCGCGCCGGCCTTCGTCGAACGGCAGCGCTGCCCCGTCCATCATGACGGTCCCGCAGATTGCGAAGACGCTTTCCGCCTCGCCCTTGGTAATGAGGATGTGATCACCGGCGCACCGCAGCACTACCGAAAGGCGCTTGCGGTTGAAGTCGAAAGGGATCTCGTCCACCTTCTCATACTCCACGATGGCAGGGTGCACATGCTTGAGGATGGCGTCGTCCAGCGGGCTCTTGATGCCGGCTTGAAAGTAACTGTTCAGGTAGACGAACCGCAGGACTTCTTCGTTGTCCTGGCCGTGAACATCCACGTGCTTGTCAAGCACGATCTCGCCTTCGGTCAGGGTTCCGGTCTTGTCGCTGCAAAGAATCTCCACGCTGCCGAAATCCTCGATCGCCGAAAGCTGCTTGACCAGAACCTTCTTCTTGGCCATCCGCCGCGCGCCCTGCGCCAACGTGATGGTGATGATCATCGGCATCATCTCGGGCGTCATCCCGACGGCCAGGGCGATGGCGAACAAAAACGATTCCAGCACCGGGCGGTGCAACACGATGTTCACTAGCAGGACAAAGAGCACCAGCAGCATGATCACGCGCGTGATCATCAACCCGAAGTGGCGTATGCCACGGCCGAATTCGGTCTCCGGTGGCCGCGTCCCTAGCCGTTGGGCTATCTCACCGAAAGCAGTGTCTTTGCCCGTGCGAACGATGACTGCAGTACCCATGCCCGTTTGCACGGCGGTGCCCAGGAACACGCTGTTGCTGGCGTCGGCAATGCCGTGTTGCCCCACTGGAAGATCAACCGCCGCCTTGTCCACGGGCAGAGACTCCCCCGTGAGCGCCGACTCGCGCACATGCAGGTCCTTGGCGTCCAGTAAACGCGTATCGGCAGGCGCCAGGTCGCCCGCATTGAGCCGCACTATATCCCCGGGGACCAGTTCCGCGGTCGGCAACTCGATCTCCTGTCCGTCGCGCAGAACCGCGGCAGTCGTGGCAACCTGCTTGCGAATATCCTCCACCGCGTGCCGCGCCTGAAACTCCGTGTAGAAGTTGACGATCACACTGAGCAGCACAATGGCGATGATGATCGAGCCGCCGACCGCGTCACCTAAAACGATCGAGATGGTGCTGGCCGCCAGGAGAATAAGCACCAGGGGATTGGCAAAGAAGCGCAGAAAAGCGATCAGAGGCGCAAAGCGGGACTCTCCCACCAGGCTGTTCGGTCCATGCAGCCGCAGTCGCTGTTTAGCCTCGGCGGAAGTCAGGCCGGCTGGATTTGCTTCGAGCAGGATGAGTAAGTCCCGCAGGGGCATATCCCAGAAGCGGTCCAGTGTTATGCCTGGTTTGCTCATTGGCGCTCTTGATCCCGGTGTTGTCTGGCCCTGACACCCAACGCGCAAGGATGCTGGGCGAGCTCGGCTTGGTTGCACGGCTCGTGCCAAGTGGCCGGATGTCGGACAGCTTGCCGCTCCGGGACGATTGACCTGCGGCACCTGCCGGGATCAAGTGCAGATTATGCACTTGGCGCCATGGGCACTTCCCCGGCTAGGCAACGCCGTCCAGCCAGCAAGCCCCACATATCGGCTTGCCGCGTTGGACCCGCGCGTGCATTCATGCATCGCGTAAGAAGCAAGAAAATACTTTGGACAATCTGTATAATTCTGCTGGTGCTGTGCTTTGGGATTCGCAACGTCCTGCACCGCCGGCGGGCTGCGATTGGCGTCCGGGTTTCTAATGGCGTTGTCCGGACGCAGCGCACCATCCCGGTGCAGAACCGTCCATGCGCTCCGCGGAACCATGCTAACGAGCGCCGGCCGTGGCTGAGGAGGTTGAGCATGAGTCTACAAATCGAACAGCGGGAAAGCGAAGGCGTTGTCATTCTTGACCTGAAAGGCCCGCTCACTTCGGGTCATGGAGATTTGGAACTACGTGACAGACTGGCCGCACTGCATCAATCCGGCAAAGTCAATATCGTGCTAAACCTCAAAGACGTCAGCCACATTGACAGCACTGGACTAGGGACGTTAGTGTTTGGACTCGCCAGGCTGCGCAAGGCAGGTGGGGGGCTGGCGCTGGTAAACCTCAATCGGTCGCATCTGGAGCTTTTCCTGTTGACCAAACTGGCCCTTGCCTTTGAGTTGTTCGACGATGAGCAGGACGCGGTGAACAGCTTCTTCCCGGATCGAGCCGTGAAGCACTTCGACGTCCTCAACTTCGTTCAGCACAGAGGAGATTGCAATCTGCAATAGGGCGCGCGTTCGGGCGCGGAATCTTCGGCTCACTGCGCGACGTTGTTCACGGCAATCGCGGGGCTGAGCCGGGCCAACTCCTGCCGGTAAAGCGGGTTGCGTGGATACTCCCGGGCCAACTCCGACAAGAGCTCGCGGGCACGGTTCGGATCGCTGTCTCGCAGCGCCGCCACTGCCAGCATCAACTGCGCGAAAGGCGCCAGGTAGTGGCCCTTCTCGGCAGCCAGCTTCAGTTTTTCGATCCCGATCCCTCGATCCGTTTGTGCGCCCGTCAGGCGCAGGACCCACCGCACTGGCGCCGGCTTGAGGCTGAGCATGTAATTCTCAACGCCGACCGCGATCCAGGCATCATAGAGTTTCGGATCCTCGGCCAGCAGCTTCTCCGCCATCGTGCGGCCGGCTTTCATCTCCCGTAGGGAGGCAACGTAGCGTTTCTCGATCAGGGCCAGGTAATTGGAGCGCAGCCCGATGCGCAGGATCGAGGCAAACTGCGAGTTCTCGTCGCCGGGCTTGCGGCTGGAAAGTTCACGGCTGGCCTCCAGCGCGTTTTCGAATTTCTGCTTTAGCCCGGGATCCGCCTCCAGCTTGTGATCGGTGACCCAGTGCTGGTCGTCAACGAAGAACTCCGACTGCAGCACATGCAGCCGGTCGAGCTCCTCGAA
>Ga0073928_10010817_pt1 | contig 10750 bp, 10 predicted proteins | sample PaiPotPPA55metaG_FD_76969 | JGI IMG/M metagenome (GOLD analysis project Ga0073928, IMG submission 76969) | Iron sulfur acid spring bacterial and archeal communities from Banff, Canada, to study Microbial Dark Matter (Phase II) - Paint Pots PPA... ...
CTAGCTCGCGTGAATTCGGCGTTTCTGTCCCGGAGATTGTTTTTGACAATCGTAGTGCGTTGCTGATCTGGCGGCATCAGCAACCGCTTTCCTGCCCGCCCTTTCCAGTCCCGCCGCAGATGCGCGGTACAACTCCTCTCCAGGCTGAATCGAATCCTTCCAAAATTCGATAAACCCGTTTTGCAATAACTCGCGCACGTCTGCAATTTGTACGGCGATCTCGGGGCAGGCGCCTCGATGAAACCACAGCGGCTCTGTAAGGCTCGTTATCTCACATCGGATCGCGCCGTCCTCTCTGACGAGGCGCGTAAGCAGGTCACGCGCGGAGAAACTCAATCCATCGCTCATTGGAATGTCCTCTTTAGGGACCGCAATAATACCCGCACCAGGAGTGCTTACGTTCGGCTCTTGGCGGTAGTTGAGTTTCAGAGTTGGCCATGGTTTACGCTCTTTCTGTCGGAGAAAGAGGGGGCCAATTGCTAAATGGACGGCTCTTGGGGCGGCAAACCAAGCATAGCAAGGATTACTGGCGACGACAAGGCTTGTACTCACATCCGGTCCCAATTCAAAAATAAAGAACAAATCTCGGCCGGAAAAGAACAGTTGGGTATTGTAAATCATTGGTACGCAGCGGTTTGCATGTGGATTTCGCCTGCTCTCTGCAATAACTCCGAGTGTTGGCTTCCTTGCATAGACTTATCGGCCAATGCGTCAAGGAGCGAATAGTTGTGGCGATGTACCCTAGTAATCTCCCCACTGTTCGTGTATGCTACTTAAGCCGCCCAAAGAGAACATTTCCTCACGGGAATGGTTTTTCTCTTTCTCCGACAGAAAGAAGGTTGGAACTTATGCCCAACTCTTCACGCTCTGACGATTTGGCGAGCCCTAGGCAAATCGAAGTCCTCGTCGTACAAAGCAATCCCGCTGATACCCTCCTGACCGTAGAAGCGTTCCATGCCGCTGGCCTACTTCGCCTTCTATGGCGTTGGCGACAACAAACTCACCGGGCAAGGAGAGCCGGAGCGTCTCAGCGGTGTACCGGTCTCTCAGAATTTCTTCCCGCTGCTCGGCGTTCAGCCGCAGCTTGGCCGCCTCTTCACGGCGGAGGAATGCAAGTGGAATGGGCCGAAGGCCGTTTTGTTGAGCCACGGTCTTTGGGCAAGGCACTTCGCCTCCGATCCCGGAACCGTAGGCCGCGCCCTCACGTTGAATGACGAGCCAGTCACGGTGGCTGGCGTCCTGCCAGCCTCGTTCGATTTCGCGTCAGTTTTCGCACCCGGCAGTCACATCGATCTCTATCTTCCATTTCCTCTAAGCGCCGAGACGAACCGCTGGGGAAACACAATGGCGATTATCGGGCGGCTGAAACCCGGTGTCAACTTGGGAAGTGCGCAGGCGGAGGTGAGCACCCTGGCCCCGCATATCATGCGCGCTCATCCGGAGCGTAACGACTTTGAAGGAAAGCTGACGCTTCTGGAAGATCATGTCAGCGGCCGGATCCGTCCGGCTTTGACGGTTCTCGCTGGCGCGGTCGCTGTGGTCATGTTGATCGTGTGTGCGAATCTGTCGAACTTGCTGCTGGCACGAACCGCGACCCGTCAGAAAGAAATTGCTATCCGTACGGCGCTCGGAGCGGGGCAGGGCCGCCTCATTCGCCAGATGCTCACCGAGAGCGTCGTGCTCTCTTTCTGTGGCGCGGCATTGGGTTTGATCCTCGCCATCGGGGGCACGCGTTCGCTAGCTCACCTGGACGCCATGAGTATTCCGCTGCTCCAAAACGTTCGGACCGATGCTACCGCGGTCGGCTTCACTCTGTTGATGGCGGTCCTCACCGGCCTGATCTTCGGGATGGTTCCCGCGCTTCAAGTTCCGGCCGCTGCTCTTCATGACGTGCTGAAGGACACCAACCGCGGCTCGACGGGCGGCGGAGGGCGTGGTTGGATACGCGACGCGCTGGTTGTTTCCGAGATCGCCTTTGCCTGCGTGCTTCTGGTGGGCGCCGGGCTGCTCATTCGAAGCTTTCTTCGGGTGCTGGACGTAAACTTGGGGTTCCGGCCCGAAAGCGCGGTGGCGGTGCGCGTTGATCCGGCGCGTGAGTTCTCCGCGCAAGCCCAACAGAATGCCTATTTCGATGAAGTGCTCCGGCGCGTCAAGGACATCCCTGGAATCCAGGCAGCCGGGCTCACCGATGCGCTGCCACTCGGCCGAAACCGCAGTTGGGGCGCGGGCGCGAAGGGACAGGTGTATGCTCGGGGTCAATATCCCGACGCATTTGTACGGATCGTGAGCGACGGCTACCTAAGGACAATGGGGATTCCGTTACGCGTCGGCCGCGACATCAACGAGCGTGATACACCGTCCACGGAGCTAGTCATCCTGGTCAATGAGACCATGGCGCGCAGGCTGTGGCCGGGTCGGAATGCGATCGGCCAGATCGTCCGGGCCGATAAGGAGCGGCGTGTGGTTGGCGTGGTTGGCGACGTGCGGCACCTGGCGCTCGAGCAGGGAGCGGGGCTGGAAATGTACATACCGATCCGGCAAATCGATGACTTCTCGTCCGTGGATTTAGTGGTCCGCTCAAGGCTTCCGCTGGCCGAACTCGCTCCGGCCGTTCGCGCCGCACTCAAGCCCATTGAACCGAATCTGCCGGGCAACGATTTCCGAATGCTGCAGCAATTGGTGGACAAAGCAGTCTCGCCCCGACGGTTTGTAGTGCTGTTGCTCGCCGGATTCGCGATGTTCGCCTTGATTCTGGCTTCACTCGGAATCTACGCCGTCGTGTCCTATTCCGTGAACCAGAGAACCCAGGAAATCGGGATTCGAATGGCCTTAGGGGCATCGGCGACCGACCTGCAGATGCGCGTCATCCGGCAGACTCTGGCACTCGCAGCCGCAGGCATGCTGCTCGGAGTGGCCGGCTCCTGGGCCTTGGCGCGAGGACTCAAAGGTTTTCTGTTCGGGGTGACTTCAACTGATCCAGTGACTTTCGTTGCCATGCTGATCGTCCTCACCATCGTGGCCGTCGTCGCCGGTTACCTTCCGGCGCGCCGGGCATCTCGAATCGATCCGATGGTGGCCCTACGAGCGAACTAGCGGTTTTTGTGTCACAAATGAGATCGGTCCGATTTTGGCGAAATAAATATGGCAGACTCTACGAAAGGAGTTTGCCCCGTGAACTTTTTCTCCGACGAGATGCGCCGCAATCCCTTTCCGGCGTACGACCAGATGCGAAGCCACTCTCCGGTACTGCACGTTCCACCGCTCGACCTGTGGATGATCTTCGATTACGAGGGCGTCAAGCGAGCGCTGAACGATAACGAGGCTTTCAGCTCCAGCATGTTCACCGCCAAGCGCGCGAACCCGGAGTGGTTTATCTTTTTCGATCCGCCGCGCCATACCAAGTTGCGCGCCCTCATCATGCGAGCTTTCACGCCGCGGATGGTCGCGAATCTCGAGCCGCGCATTCGCGAACTGTCGCGCGAGCTGCTGGACCAGAAGATCGAGCACGGAGAGATGGATTTGGCTTCGGATTTTTCGGTCCTCTGCCGATGATGGTGATCGCCGAAATGCTCGGTGTTCCGGTGGCGGACCGGCCGCGGTTCGCGCGCTGGAGTGACGTCATGTTGAGCCTGAGTCACGTCGTTCCCGGTGGCGAGCATGCTACCAAGGCGTCCGAGGATTTCCTCGCGCTGAAAGCCGAGATGGGCGCTTATCTAGCCGGTTTGTTGGATGAAAGGCGGACGATCCGGAAGGACGATTTGCTGACAAATTTGGTGGAGGCCGAGGTAGATGGCCAGCATTTGACTGATGATGAGATTCTGGGATTCTTTCAGCTGCTTCTCATAGCCGGCACCGAGACAACCACCAATCTGCTGAATAACGCGATCCTGTGTTTGATTGAAAATCCCGACCAGCTCGCTCGCCTGCGCGCGACGCCCGATCTGAAGCCTTCGGCAATCGAGGAGGTCCTGCGCTACCGTTCCCCTGTTCAGTGGATGTTCCGCGCAACCAGGCGCGACGTCGAGGTGCACGGCCAAATGATTCCTGCCGGGAAACTGGTGCTCCCGATCATCGGCGCAGCCAATCGCGACCCGCGCCAGTTCCGCGACCCCGGCCGCTTCGACATCGCGCGCGATCCCAATCCGCATATCGCGTTCGGGCATGGTATCCACTTCTGTCTGGGGGCGCCACTCTCGCGCCTGGAAGCGAAGATCGCTCTTCCGGACCTACTGGAACGGTTGCAAGGCTTAGAACTTGCGAGCCGCGAGCCGTGGGAACCGCGCCAGGCATTACACGTGCACGGGCCGGCACGTCTGCCCGTGCGCTTCGAGCCAGGTCGCCGAGCAGCCGCTCAGGCCTGAGGCCAACTTTGTGAGAGCATGATTGAAAAGGAGTTTCGGATGCTACTCACGCCTGATCCGACTTTCTACCCCTCCCCGCGCCTCGCCATGCAAGCTCCCGTCGAGCGCCTGGCGTACGTCGCGCTTCTCAACCCTGCACAGGATGGCCGACCCGATGGTATGGCGGTCGTGGATGTCGACCCTGCATCGAATAGCTACGGGCGCGTGGTGGGCCGCATCGATATGCCGAACGCCGGCGATGAATTGCATCACTTCGGCTGGAATGCCTGCAGCTCGGCGCTGTGCCCTTATGCTCCGCATCCGCACATCGAGCGGCGCTATCTGATCACTCCTGGGCTTCGCTCATCGCGCATCTATGTGATCGACACCAAGCCTGATGCACGGCAGCCCAAGATCGTCAAAACAATCGAACCGGAGGAAGTTGCGGCGCGCACCGGATACTCGCGCACGCATACGGTGCATTGTGGTCCCGACGGCATCTTCGTCAGCGCCCTCGGGGCGCCGGATGGCAGTGGTCCCGGCGGAGTGTTTCTGCTGGATCATTTTTCGTTCGATGTGCTGGGGCGCTGGGAAAAGGATCGCGGGCCGCAATACTTCGCCTACGATTTTTGGTGGCACCTCGGTCACGACACCATGCTGACCAGCGAGTGGGGAACACCCAATATGCTGGAGAACGGCATCAATCCGGAGTTGCTGCTCGCAGGCAAGTACGGCCATTCCATGCATGTCTGGGATCTCCGAAAAGGGCGTCACCAGCAAGCGATCGACTTAGGCAGCGAACAACAGTTGGTGCTCGAGCTGCGGCCCTCGCACGATCCGACCAAGACCTACGGATTCGTCGGCGTCGTGGTTTCGCTGAAAGATCTTTCGTCATCTATCTGGCTGTGGAGCCGCGATAACGGAAAGTATGGCGTGAAGAAAGTAATCGAGATTCCCGCCGAGCCGGCCGATCCGGAAGTATTGCCGCCGCTGCTGAAAGGTTTCAAAGCGGTACCGCCGCTGTTGACCGACATCGATTTGTCGCTGGATGACCGGTTTCTCTATGCGTCCTGCTGGGGCACCGGCGAGATGCGCCAGTATGATGTCTCCGATCCGCACAATCCTAAGCAAGTGGGCTCGTTGCATATCGGCGGAATTGCCCGTCGCGCGCCGCATCCTTCCAAGCCCGCCGCAGCTTTGAATGGCGGACCGCAGATGGTAGAAGTGAGCCGCGACGGCCGGCGTGTGTACTTTACTAATTCGCTATATTCGGCCTGGGACGCGCAGTTTTATCCGGACGGAATCCGCGGCTGGATGGTGAAGGCGGATGCTGGGCCGGACGGCGGCCTGCGGCTGGATCCGAAATTTTTTGTCGAGGTGGACGGCATGCGTCCGCATCAAGTACGGCTGGAGGGCGGCGACGCATCGTCGGATTCGTACTGCTATCCATAAATGAGCGCCTGGGTGGTTCTATTCGGGCTCGGTGCGTATCACGGACTCAATCCCGCGATGGGATGGCTGTTTGCGGTTGCGCTCGGGCTCCAGCAGAAGACCTCGCGCGCCGTATGGCGGGCGCTTCCGCCGCTTGCGCTCGGTCATTTGCTTTCCATGAGTGCGGTGGTCGCGCTGTTCGGATTGCTGCAGATTGGGCTCTCGAACGTGGTGGTTCGGATCGCGGCGGCGGTGGTTCTCGTGGCTCTCGGCATAACGAAACTGGTCAGTTCGCGGCATCCGCGCTGGGCGAGTTGGACAGGAATGCGCGTCGGATTTCGCGACTTGACCATCTGGTCATTCTTGATGGCCACCGCGCACGGCGCTGGTCTTATGCTGCTACCTGTTTTGTTTTCACTTCCCGCCGCCGAGCATTCACAGCATATGCATGCGGGGGCGGCGCTGCCTCAGCCCTGGCTGATCGCGGTCGCGGTCCACACGCTCGCCTATCTGGCGACGGCCGGGGCGATCGGTCTGGTGGTTTATCGATACGTGGGGGTGGCTTTTCTAAGGCGCGCTTGGCTCAACCTGGATGTGCTGTGGGGTATCGCGCTCATCGCCGCAGGCGTTGTCACGGTAATCTTTTAGAGCGCCGGGCGCCGAAAATTGAGCGAGAATGGAGAGCATGAGCGTGTACACCAGACGTGGTTTCGGAAAAATGGCAATGGCCGGCCTGCCGCTCGGAGCGGCACTGGCCAAGATCAACTCCAAAGTAGGTGGCGTGCAGATTGGCGTGCAGTCGTATAGCTATCGCGATCGCCCGCTGGACGCGGCTATCCAGGCCATGATCGAAGACGGCATTGGTGAGTGCGAGCTTTACTCGCCCCACATCGAGCCGGGAACTCTGCCGCGCCGGGGTCCCGTCAATCGCGAAGAACTCCGCAAATGGCGCTTGACTGTGCCGCTGGACGAGATCAAGGCGGTCCGTAAGAAGTTCGATGACGCCGGAATTTGGCTCTTCGCTTTCAACCTCAGCTTCCGGGACGACTTCACGGATCCCGAGATCGACCGAGGGTTTCAGATCGCGCAAGCGCTGGGCGTTAAAGTGATCACCGCGTCGTCCACCGTGAGCGTGATGCCGCGAGTCGCGCCGTTTGCCGAAAAGTACAAGGTCATGGTCGGCGTGCATGGCCATAACAATGTGAAAGATCCGAACGAATTTGCGACACCGGAAAGCTTCGCCAAGGCTATGGCACTTTCGAAAATGATCGGCGTGAACCTGGATATCGGCCATTTCACCGCCGCGAATTTCGACGCTGTCTCGTACGTCGAAGAGCATCACGACCGCATCACCAACCTGCATCTGAAAGATCGCAAGAAAAACGACGGCCCGAACGTGCCTTTCGGAGAAGGCGACACGCCGATCAAGCAGGTTCTTCTGTTGTTGAAGCAGAAGAAGTACAATATTCCCGCGAATATCGAGTACGAATACAAGGGCAAAGACGACGCCGCGGTGGAGGTAAAGAAATGTCTCGATTACTGCAAACAGGCGCTGGCATAATCATCTTGGTGGCCGCGGGCCTCACGCCTTTGGCGGCTCAGCCCCCTCGACCGGGCCGGAGTTTTCTGATCAGCCGCGATGTTCCCGATCCAGCCGCTGTCGAGCGAGGCCAGAAACTTTTCGTCGCCCGCTGCGGATTTTGTCACGGATCAAACGCCAATGGCGGCGAAAGCGGGCCGGACCTGGTCCGATCGGTGCTGGCTTTGGATGACGAGGGCGGCGACAAGATCGGTCCTGTGATCCGGAGCGGGCGGTCGGATAAGGGAATGCCGGCATTTCCGCTAACCGACGACCAGATCAAGGACGTCGCTGCGTTTTTGCGCTCACGCCAACAGGCTGCAATCAATCGCAATGCTTATACCATCCAAGACATCGTGACTGGAGACGCCAAGAAAGGCCAAGCGTATTTTAATGGCGCCGGACGCTGCAACACCTGCCACTCGCCGACTGGCGACCTGGCGAGAATCGCGACCAAATATGACCCGGTCGCCTTGCAGTCACGGCTGGTGTACCCTCGGACGCAACGACCGCGTCGCGCCGAAGGACCGGAGCCCAAAGCTATCCCAACGCCGGTCATCGTCACTCTGGCTTCGGGCCAAACCGTTACCGGCACACTGGAATATGTTGACGATTTCGACGTAGCACTTCGCGATGCCTCCGGGGATTATCATTCTTTTACGCGCGATGCCGGGGTCAAGGTGGATGTGCGCGATCCCCTGGCGGCTCACGAGGAGCTGCTAAAAAAATACACCGATGACGAGATGCATAATCTGGTGGCCTACTTGGAGACTTTGAAATGAAATTTAGCCGGCTTGTTTTCCCCGCACTCCTTGCAGCGTCACTTTCCGCCCAGGGCTTGGATCCAGCCAAGCTAATGAAACTCTCCACCGACACCTGGCCCACTTACAACGGAGACTATTCGGGCCGCCGCTTTAGCCAGCTGTCACGAATCAACGCTTCAAACGTCACGGCCATGACGCTGGCTTGGGAATATCGAATCAATACCGGCCCAGCCGACGGCGATAACACATCAATCAAATCCACTCCGCTCGAAGTCAACGGCGTCCTTTATTTCACGGTTCCAGACCACGCTTGGGCTGTCGACACGCGCACCGGGCGCCAACTCTGGCACTACAAATGGGAGACGCACGGCGGCATTCACATCGGCAACCGCGGCTTCGGCATGTATGGCGACTGGCTCTATTTCGAGACGCCCGACAATTATCTGATCTGCCTGAATGCGAAGGACGGCACGGAGCGATGGCATGTGGAGATCGCCGACGTGAAGCAGGAGTATTTCTCCACGCCCGCGCCCATTGTCGTTCACAATCACATCATCGTGGGCGTAGGCGGCGACTCGTTGGACGTTCCCGGATATCTGGAAGCCCGCGATCCGGAAACAGGCCAAGTACAGTGGCGCTGGAATTCGACTCCTCGCAAGGGTGAGTTTGGCGCGGACACCTGGCCGAACCAGGAAGCCATGGAGCACGGCGGCGGGATGACCTGGGTCCCGGGCACGTACGATCCGGAACTGAATCTTTACTATCTAGGCACCGGTAATCCAAATCCGGTGATGGCGGGGCAGGGACGCAAGGGCGATAACCTGTGGACCTGCTCGATTGTCGCGCTGAATCCCGATACCGGGAAACTGGCTTGGTATTTCCAAGCCTCGCCGCATGACACGCACGACTGGGACGCGGCTCAAACGCCCGTGCTGATCGACGGACAAATCAACGGGCAGCCGCGCAAGCTAATCGCGCAGGCCAGTCGCAACGGATATTTCTTCGTCCTGGACCGGACCAACGGAAAGAATGTTTTATCCAAGCCTTTTATTGATTTGAACTGGTCCAAGGGCGTAGACGCCAAAGGCCAGCCAATTCCCGATCCTGCCAAAGAGCCGCACACCAATGGCACGCTGGTGATCCCGGCCTCCGGCGGCGCATCAAACTGGCCGCCTCCGAGCTTCGATCCCGAGACTGGATTGTTGTACGTGAACTCGTCGTCGTCGTACAGCCTCTTCTATCTCACTGACACCGAGGATAAGCCCGAAGGATACGGCGGGCGCGATTCCGGAGTATGGTCGAAGGTCACGCTGAAGGCCATCGATTATAAAACCGGGCAAATCCGATGGAGCCATGAATACGGACGCGGGGGCGGCGGTTCGGGAATCCTGACCACCGCCGGCAAACTTCTGTTCACGGGCGATCCTTATGGGAACTTCATCGCATACGATCCGGCGACGGGGCACATCCTTTGGCATACGCACCTGGTGGCGAATGTAAGCAACGGGCCGATGACTTTCGAGCTGGATGGCAAGCAGTATCTTATTGTCGGCGCGGGCGACTCTCTGTACGCTTTCACCGTGTTGCATTAGACATTCCGCGTGGCAAAGTGCACACGGAATTTTACCCGATACCAGCTAAGTGGTTGATGACCCTCGCGAGTTAGTGCGGGAACGTCGGGTGCATTCTCGTTGAGCAGAGCCGGGCGTAAGTTATCCGGCTAATTGCTCAAAGGAGGAGCATTATGTCTCAAAACGAAGTTGGCAAATCGCAAACTGCCGTGACCTGGGTTCTGTTTCTTGGCTTGGCCATTGCCATTGGCGGAAACATTTACGAATCGATGTGCCGCGATAGCTTGACCCGCGATCTTGCCCGGGTGCAAGTAAGCACGGAACAGCAAATGGCTAAGGTAAACGATACGACCAAGGGAGCGCTCTCACAAACTCAGCAGCGCCTGGACGCGTTAGAGAGCCAAGTAGAGGACTCGACCAATACGAATTTGCGGCAAGTCCGCTCGGAACTGAAGAAAACCAACACCCAGCTGGTCGATGGCGTCGAACAGAAAAGCCGGCAGCTCATGAGTCAACTGTCCGATCTTTCGATAGATACGAGCGAGAAACTGGGTCGCGTTTCCGGCGAGCTCGAGATCACAGGCGCGGACGTGAAGCGCGTCGAAGGTGATTTGAATACCGTGAGCGGCGCCGTCGCCACGAACGCCAAGGAACTATCGGCCTTGAAGGAACTGGGCGAGCGCGATTATTTCGAGTTTGCTTTGGGCAAGACCAAGGCTCCCCAGAAAATCGGCGAACTTCGGCTGATCCTGAAGAAGACCGATCCTAAACACAATCGCTATACGGTGGAAGTGCTGGCGGATGACAAAAAAGTGGAGAAGAAAGACAGAACTATTAACGAACCCGTCCAGTTCTATCTTTCCGGCAGCAGCCAGGCGTATGAGATTGTCGTGAATCACGTGAAGAAGAACGAAGTGGTCGGTTATGTGGCCGCCCCGAAGGTCAAGCTGCCAAGAGGCCAGACCTCGTGATCTACTGAGTTTCGAACAAAGAGGCGTCCGCGAGGGCGCCTCAATTCAGCTTTTCGATAACAATCGAAGCGTTCACGTTTATTTGTGTGCCTCC
>Ga0073928_10010818_pt1 | contig 10749 bp, 9 predicted proteins | sample PaiPotPPA55metaG_FD_76969 | JGI IMG/M metagenome (GOLD analysis project Ga0073928, IMG submission 76969) | Iron sulfur acid spring bacterial and archeal communities from Banff, Canada, to study Microbial Dark Matter (Phase II) - Paint Pots PPA... ...
CCCAAAACAAGAAGTAGATTACCAACGATCGAACCGGCTAATGACGCCTTGACGACTTCAACCAGCTTTTCTCGAATCGCGAAGAGCCCGATCACGAGCTCAGTCGCATTTCCGAAGGTGGCATTAAGCAGGCCACCCAAGGCTGGACCACTGCGCGAAGAAAGCTCCTCGGTGGCTTGGCCGATCAATTTTGCAAGCGGTACAATGGCCAACGCCGAAAAAAAGAACAGTACGCTCGGGGATAGTCCAAACACAGAACCCGCGACCGTCATCGGAGTAAATAAGAGAAGCGCGATGAAGAAGATTTGCATGAATAGCTCGTGGGTTTCTCGCTTGTGACCCGACGCCAACAGTGTCATCGCTTCGGGTCAAGCACTATTTCTGACGAGAAGAGCCCGCCGAATGGTTGATGGAGAACTACGCCGGCCTTGGCGCACGCGGACTCACAAGATCGGGCGGTTGAACCATGCCGCCGAACGAACGCACTGTCTATGAGAACACACTAATGATCCATATCGAGGGCGACAACGGAATGAACGCCGAAGGCGGCATCGCCCGCCAACGAGACTTGCTTTTCAACGGAGTTCTCGACACCACCCGCCAACCTGCCCGGCCGATGAGGTCGAGGATGTTGGCGAAGATCGCGCAGCGCTGGTGCCTGATGACTACAAGGAAGGCGATAACAACATCAAAGGTAAGATCGCAAGACTGTTCTGAACGTGGTCGCCGTGCCGGCGCGCAGGTCGGGAAGGAGGCAGATAGTCAGGACGCGTGATCGACCAGGACACCAATTGAAGGCCGGAAAAGACTGAACTGACAACCATCCGCTGAATTAACAGGAGTGTATAACGCGTGCCGGCAGGCTGGCGAGTGCAATCGCTGAATCGGACGACACCTGCGCGCCGATCTTGAAAAGTGCAGTACCGGCGACTGCAGGAGATCGAATCGGACTTATGATCACGTGACCGACGGAGAACGAACTCGCAACATAGTCGAACGATGGATCGGCGCCGCCGCGGTCGCGGTATTAGCTCTCGCCTGCCTGCTGATTCTTCGTCCGTTCATTTCCGCTGGGTTGTGGGCCGCAATTCTCTGCTTCACCACTTGGCCGCTGTTTACCCGTCTGAAGGCCAAGTTGGGCGGGCGGCCTACGATGGCGGCATTGCTCGCAACCCTAACGTTGTCGGCAATCATCATCGCTCCCGTGGCCATTCTCGTGAGCCGACTCTCGGGCAACGTAGCCGAGATTATCGATGCAACACGCAAGTTTATTCATGAGGGACCAGCCGCACCGCCGGCCTGGGTTACCTCGCTCCCGCTCGTAGGTGGCCGGCTGGCGGCCTATTGGAATCTGCTAAGCGAGAGCAGTGCTAATCGATTCTCGGAAATCGTCAAGTGGCTGCCCACCGTACAAAAAGCTGTACTGGGCAGCGGACGCGTCTTAGGCGCTGGGGTCTTTCAGATAGTTCTCAGCCTGTTGATGGTGTTCCTCTTTTATCGTAACGGGGAAACGGCAGCCGACCGGCTGATGTCCACAATTAGTCGCATCGGCGGCCCACAAGGAAGCCATCTGCTGGACGTCGCTGGCACAACGATGCGCGCGGTGGTCTATGGCGTTCTCGGCACAGCGCTCCTTCAGGGTGTGCTGGCTGGTGCCGGTTTCATGATCGCCGGAGTTCCTGGCGCGGCCCTGTTGGGGTTCTTCACGTTCGTTATTGCGGTGATTCCGGGGGGTCCGCTGCTCGTGGCGGCGCCGGCCATAATCTGGCTATATCATCGCGGCTCAACCGAGTGGGCAATCTTCATTGCGGTATGGATTGTGATCGTGGGCAACCTCGACAATGTCGTGCGGCCGTTTCTGATCGCCCGTGGCGGGAGTGACACGCCGCTGGTCCTGGTTATACTCGGTGTGCTTGGCGGTGCGATGGCTTTCGGACTGATCGGACTCTTCCTCGGACCTACGCTCCTGGCGGTGGGCTACAGTATGTTCGACGAATGGTCTTCGGACTCTCAGAAGTTTGTATCGCACGAAGAACGAAAAGCAACCTGAACACCAACCAAGCTCGGGGGACACATGGCCACAGCTTCGGTCGCTATTTCGACAGAGACCGATTGATGGTGGCCTGCCCCCCGAAAACACGCACGTTTTGAGGTAGAGTCCGTCACGGTAAGGAGACGGACAGATGAGGAGGAGCAGGTTCGGGGAGGAGCCATCAAACGTATTTGTTTGATATCGCTGCAGTCTTGACCGTGAAGGACCTCGCCCACTATCTGAAAGTCCATCCAAGCACCGTGTATCGCCTGCTCAAGGACGGGCAGTTGTCCGCGTTCAAAGGCAGGCAGCGACTAGCGTTCAACTTCGGAGACATGACCGCCGGCGCGTCGAACGCGACAACAAGCCCGACGCATAAGCTCGCGAGTTCCCGCTGGTTGTTCGCCCAGCCGAGACTGACGCACTTTAATGGGCAAGCAAGCCGAATACGTTAAGTTGCGGCTGGCCGGTCGGAACGTACACCTTGCCGTTAGTGACAATTATACTTTCGAATTGCTTACCAACGAGCCCTGGCAGGTCACGACTGCCGGCCTGATCGCTATTGTAGAGTTCGTTGGCCAGATTCGTCGCGTTATACGCGTGGAGCACCTCGTTGCCCGAAGCGGTCCCGCCATGTTGCAGCGCCCACAGAATGCCATTGGTTACACCATTGGCCGACACGACCGTGACTGCACCAGGATATGGGTACGTAGTCGCCGCTTGAGAGGTCGGATTATTCGACATGCGTCCGCCCGAAAATGAGAATGCTTTTGGCGCGTCTCCTCCGTTATAGCCTGACCCGGCGAAATACAGATGGTTGTTCCAGAAGGTAGGTGTGCTGAAAAGGCCAACGATGTTCCCATTTATCTGCACCACGTTATCCACACTGTGGTATTTCCCCAGGCTGTCGCGATCTATTAAATATATAAAGCCCGCCTTGCCCGCCGTCACCAGCAAGTGATTCGGAGAGGTAGATTGGGTTGGCAGCAACAATGTCCCTCCCGAGCCGAGGTCGCTTTCACCCGCTTCAAGTGCTGCTTGGTTGTGTGGAGTGAAATAATCCAGCACCGACAGGCTTGGCGAGAACTTTATGACACTATCCCCATAATCAATCCCTCGCTGATTAACGTCAAAAGTACCATCGCCAGTCGAAAAATATATATTGTTATTCGCGTCGGCTGCTGGCCCGCCGCCGCTCGCCCATATCCCTCCTCCAAAGCCATTCGGGGTAACGATGAACGAGCCGTTTTGATGCAAGGTCGAAGCGTTATAGGCAAACAGCCAGCCATGACCCTGCGCGGTAAAAGCAGTGTAGTCGCAATGGGCGGCGAACCCGATGTAGACTACGCCATTATTGAGCAGCAGCGCCGGCCGTTGAAATTCCGTAAGCGCATCGAATGTAATAAATCCGTTCACGCTTCCGAATCCGGTTCCTCGCACGCGTGCCGTAATCGCCAAGGGACTGGATGACCTTTCCACGCCCGTAGTGATGTCGAGTGCATGAAGTTCCTGCCGCGGGGTGCCACTTCGCAACGTAGCCGCCACTGCGTACATAGTGGTCGATTGTATGACCGGCGTGCCGATTATTCCGATATCGCCGGGCTCGGTGCAGCTTTGCGGTCTCGGCAGATATGGTCCGAGATTTCTGGTCCAGAGGGTCGCGCCGTTATCGGCGTCGAACGCATATAACCAGTTATGCTGAGTTGCTACATAGACTACGTTATGCGTACCGTGGCCCGGAATCGAAAGGTTAGGAACGTACAGCGGCTGAGCATAGATGCCGCCGTTAACTGGCCGCGAGAACAATTTCCCGAAGTGGCTCACGTTGACATTGGCTGGCGTCAGGATTGTCTCGCTCGCATTCGTACCGGTCCGAGTGTTGTTGTAGTGATAGGTCAAAATCGGAACCGCCGAGGCTAGACTCAATGCAGGGCCCGCGATGCTATATGCACCCGCGGCCAGAAGATTCATCAGTGCGACGCCAAGCGCGGCGCGGAAGCCTTTTTTCATTTCCACTCCCTCCTGTGAGAAGCGCCTTCCTCGATAGCCTCACGGGCCGGAGACGAGGCATTCCAGATATCTATCGCGGATTCCAGAGGTCGCTCGCAACGAGAGGCAGGTGCCGGGGTATCTGTACTTCTCTCCAGGTTAGCTCATCAGTGTGCGTCAGGTGAGTAGCCTTACCGGGCGTCGGCTGTCAAGCACTTGCCCCGAGTATTTTGTCCGAAAAGACGGCGTGCAATCCTTGTGCAAGATTCCCTAATTGTCAGGATCACCTTAAACTCTAATTAGGACCCTTAAACCCTGGTTGGATAAATATATGAGCATGCAGTAAACCAAGCTTATAGATACTGGTGTGACGGTTGCTCGGACTTGCGTTTAGACCGTATGAGCTATAGCGGCGGCGAGCAGGCGTCGTGGACCATGCGACGCAACCGGGCGCTCAGCGCCGAAGAAGAGCGCGAGAATTTCTCAATCGCACTCTAATCGGGGTTAATTTCTTCGATACGGCTGACGTTTATTCGGTCGGCGCAAGCGAAGCGCTAAGAAGCGGGCGCCGGCTCGGCGAGATGGTATCGGCCTCTGTCTACCCTCGTTCTCAGGTGGCCGTGGCCAGCTCGGGTAGCGTAAAGAGCATCACCGGCTCGTTAATACCACGCATTGAATGTCGGCCCATCGGCGCCAGATTTTCACTGCATTGTGCTGAAACCGCTTCGGAGATTAATACCGGGCATGCAAGCCTGCGGCATAATCCTTCGATGCGGCTCGTCAGGTTGACCGCGGGACCGATGGCGGTGAAATCGAGACGATCCGGCGCGCCGATGTTCCCGTACATCACAGCGCCCAGATGTAGTGCCATGCCAAAGGGAAGTGGCGGCAGGCCGATGCGGACGCGCTGCTCATCCAGCCGCGCCATTCCCTGCCGCGCCGCCCGCACCGCAGATAGCGCCGCTGCGCAGGCTGCTTGAGTGCCGTGTGGTGCCAATGGAAAGATCGCCAGCAACCCGTCACCGATAAACTTCAAGACCTCGCCGCCGAACGGATGAATAGCGCCGACCAAGCGGGTACAACAATCATTGAGAGCGATGATGACCTGCGCTGGCGGCAGCATCTGTGACAAACGGGTGAAATCGCGCAGATCAGAAATCCAGATCACCGCCTCGATCATCTCACCGACACCCCGACGTACAGTGCCGCCGAGCACCTTGTCGGCGCTGCGCCGGCCGAGATAAGCGCGCAGCAGACTTCTGGTGGCCTCGCGTCCGACCACCACCTGGAGCGGCGCCGCCATCACCAGAGAAATTGTCTCGAGGTAAAGCCGCTGCTCGAGGCTAAAACCTGCGGAGTCTTCTGCGGTCCAATCGATTTCGTGGCGGGTTCCCGGAAGCGTAACAGTAAGAACCCTGATGCTGTCAGGCGCGTTTTCCAAGACCGGCATGCCGTGGAGCAGCACTTCTTCTATGATGCGTCCATTGCTGCGTTGCCAACGCAGCCGGCTCGACGCCACCAACGGATCGAAACTAGCGATCCTGAGTAACGTTCCCTTGATTGGTACAGCCTCAGCCATCAGGTGGTTGCACAGCTCGCCCAGCAGGATACCGGCTGCATCCACGCCCGCAGCGCTATGCAAGAGCCAGTTCATCGCCGCGGTGGCCGGCAATGGGCCCGGAACCGATTCGCGATCAGACATGCTTTCCCGCTCGCGACCACGCAGAAATTTTATTCGGGCGTCAGAGGTCCTGCGGGGCGCGGGCTTCAGGCCCTCGCGCCGCTCCTCGAATTATTTTCCCGTGGAGGCCTTACGAGCGATTGAGCCGAGGATCGGGTCCGGGATCGCCTCCGCTTGCCGCTATCATCAATCGCCCCAAGTAGTGAGTCCACCCTTCGCTATGGCCAGGCACTGCCTGGGCCGGTAGACCGCTATGGGTGAACCGCACCAGAGTATTGCCGTTATTGGGCAACAGATCGATCTCAATCAGAGAGGAACCGGGCGCCACATAATGGTTATTGCCATCCCAACCCCAGGTATAGGCCAGCCGCGAAACCGGAACTACTTCTTTGAATTGGCCACGCGCAATCCAACCGGGATTGACGTCAACCAAAAATATCCCACCTGGCCGCGGGTCGAGTTCGGCAGAGACGCCTATCCAGCGAATCAGGCGCTCCGGGTCGGTGAAGAATGCGAACACGGTAGCGGCGTCCGCGCCGATCGTAAACTCACGCCTGATCGAATTTGCTGTATCCATTGCTGCGCCTCCAGCATACGCCGCCCTAGTGCCGAATCATTCAGGCTTTTTGACGAAGTTCAGCGAAGCTGAGTTGATGCAGTAGCGCAAGCCGGTCGGCCGCGGGCCATCATCAAACACGTGCCCGAGATGGGCGCCGCAGCGGCTACACATCACCTCGGTGCGCTTCATCCCCCAGCTATGGTCGGATGCTTCTTCAACCTGTTCGCCGTTCGACGGCGCGTAGAAACTGGGCCAGCCGCATTCGGAGTCGAACTTAGTGTCCGAGCTGAAAAGTTCGTTGCCGCAGCAAATGCAGAGGTAGACGCCTTGATCATGCAGGGCCCAGTATTTGCCGGTAAAGGCTCGTTCGGTGCCCTTTCTTCGCGCCACTGCGAATTGTTCGGGTGTCAGCATCTGGCGCCATTCTTCATCGGTCTTGGTGATTCGCTCGCTCATAGCTCGTGTCGTCCTAAAAGGTGGATGAGACTTATACTAGCATTCCACAGGGTTACAGTTTCTACTCATCGCTTGCGGGATTATCGTGGGAATTCCTGAACACATCGGCTCCATTTTGACGGACAATCTGCATGCGTTGCTATTTTCGATTGCCGTGGGCGGTTGCGTTTCGCACCCAAAATGTGAAAACTGTATAACTGTATATATGTTGATTCGGAAGGTCCGGCACTGTTGCGCACTGCAAAAAGGTGGCACAGGCCTCAGCCTGTGCGCGGAGAACGACGGGGCGAAGGCCTGTCCTCGCGATGGGCAACCAATCCTGTCAGCCCACAACCGCACTGTCCTCGCCACAAACGGCGTAAGGAGCAAAGGAGACCAATGGCCAAGAACTCACTGTCTATTACCGACAATCGCACCGGCAAGCAGTATGAGATTCCAGTCGAAGACGGCGGCGTGATTCGCGCCAATTATCTGCGCAACATTAAGGCCTCGCCGGACGATTTCGGCCTGATGTCGTATGATCCGGCGTTCACCAACACCGCCTCATGCCGCAGTAAGATTACCTTTATCGACGGCGAAAGCGGGATACTGCGCTATCGCGGTTACCCAATCGAGGAATTGGCCGAGCGGAGCAATTATCTTGAGGTCGCCTACCTGATTGTCAAAGGCGAACTTCCGGACCGCAAGCACTATTCGGCCTGGGAGCACAACATCAAAATCCACACAATGGTGCACGAGAGCATCAAGAATTTTATGCAGGGCTTCCGCTATGACGCGCACCCGATGGGCATGCTGGTCGGTACGGTCGGCGCGCTTTCGACTTTCTACCCCGATGCCAACAATATAAATGACCTCGAATCGCGCCGCCTGCAGACTCGGCGGCTGATCGGCAAGGTGCCGACCATCGCCGCCTTTGCCTACCGGCATGCGCTGGGGTTCCCCTACGTTTATCCCGACAACGAGCTGAGTTATACCGGCAACTTCCTCTCGATGCTGTTCAAGATGACGGAACTTAAGTACAAGCCGAATCCAACGCTCGAAAAAGCCCTCGACGTGCTCTTTATTCTGCATGCTGATCATGAACAGAACTGTTCGGCCAACGCGATGCGCGCGGTTGGCAGTTCACAGGTCGATCCATATTCTGCGGTTGCGTCCGCGACCGCAGCGCTATACGGGCCTTTGCACGGCGGCGCCAACGAAGCCGTTATACGGATGCTTATGGAGATCGGCTCGCCCAAGAACGTTTCTGATTTCATAAAAGGCGTCAAAAAGGGCGAGCGCCGCCTGATGGGCTTCGGACATCGGGTCTACAAAAGCTACGATCCGCGCGCGAAAATCGTTAAGCGGATTGCCTATGAAGTCTTCGATGTGATGGGTCGCAACCCATTGATTGATATTTCGCTTGAGCTCGAACGGATTGCGCTGGAAGACGATTATTTCATTACGCGCAAGCTTTACCCCAACGTCGACTTTTACACCGGTGTTACCTACCAGGCGATGGGTTTCCCTATGACGATGTTCCCGGTGCTGTTCGCAATTCCACGGACTTCCGGATGGATGGCGCAGTGGGCGGAAATGGTGCGGGACCCGGAGCAGAAAATCGCCCGGCCTCGTCAAGTCTACACCGGTGAAGTTCTACGCCATTGGTCGCCGATCGAAGAGCGTCCCGAACCCTTGATGCACGAAGATGCCGTGAGCGGTCAGATCTGACCGTCATCCAGGTGCCGGTTTTTTCGAGAGACCGGCACCTGTCAAATCAGTAATTGCCTCGTTAATAAGACCTCAAGCGCGCGTTGCCACACTTTGCGCCGCGCAAAGACCGCGGCTGATGCGGGCAAGAGCCCGCGATCTTTATTGCGCGAACGCGGCGCTGGTCCGAACTACATACCGCTTACCTTATCGCGATTTGGCCACGGCGGTTCCAAGAGTGAAGTTTCTATCTCAGGTTACTTCATTTAGCTTTTACTCTCGGAAGCTGAAGTGATAGCCTTGGTTTTCGCGAGAAAAAGCGCCGAAGCTTATGTGTCGGTGGGCGGCGGGGATGCAATGGCCTCCGAGGACGAAATCTTCACTATCAAGGAACTGTCGGACCACCTCCGGGTTCATCCGACCACCATTTACCGGCTTCTCCGTCAAGGCCGGCTTCCCGGTTTTCGCGTCGGGAGCAATTGGCGTTTTAATCGCGCCGCGATTGAGCAGTGGGAGAAATTACAAGCTTCGGAACCCCAGCCGCAGGCTGGCCGGGGCCGCCATAAAGGTGAGAAACGAGGCCAGTGAGCAGAGAATAGGCGAACGATTGTGCTCCATAGCCGATCTAGGAATTCGCCCTTTATTCGGTCTTCCAAATCCACTTCATTTCTTCAACTTCGGTCTCCCCGATTGACAAATTACCCTGCAAGCGAATAGCTAACGGGCAGTTCGTGGTGAGCCGGTTCAGCCGGTCTGATTCTCGGATGGGCGAAAGTCGCGCATCGAACACATGCGCGGACGCGCTCGATTGAGAGGTGCCGATGCCGACTAAGTATGTCGACGTAAGCGGCTACGCGACTCATTACTATTACGTGGGTAAGACAACCTTGCCTGGGGTCGTTCCGGATTTCTCCCGGGGACGGACGCTCGTATTGCTGCATGGCGCCGGATCTAATGCGCATGCATGGCATTATCAATACGAGCATCTCGGCAACCGCCACAGCCCAATTGCGCTTGACCTGCCGGGACACGGCCGCTCTTCGGGAGTGGAAGGATTGCGCACGGTTGAGGACTACGCCGCGTTCACGCTGGCGTTCCTCGATGCGCTCAGGCTTGATTCCATTGTAATCGCAGGCCATTCGATGGGTGGTGCGATCGCTATGGAACTCGCTATCCGCCACCCGGCAAGAGTCGAGGCGCTGGTGCTGATTGCGACTGCGGCAAAATTCGACATTCCGAAGGATCGCATCGAGATCTGGCGTGCGGTCACGATGGGACGAGCCTCACAGCCGTTCAATAATGACGGCTACTCGCCCAAAACCATCGCCTCCAAACCCGAAATAATCCGCGAAGGATGGGGAGAGCAGATCCAAACCGATCCCCGGGTGCGCTGGGCCGATTTGGTTGCCTGTTCGCAGGTTGATTTGCGCGACCGGATAAGCCGGCTGGATAAGCCCACTCTGATTCTTGCTGGCGCGGATGACTCCATTACGCCAAATGCTCAGGCTGAATTTCTCCGGAGCCGGATTAAGGGGGCGCGTCTCGAGGTCGTCCCCGATGCGGGCCATCGTCTGACGACTGAACGTCCGGACCTTACAAACGCCGCGATTGAGAAATTCCTCGCAGAGTTGCGTTGATTCGCGGAATATGGGACAGCCTTTCAGGGCCGCGCCGAATCCCCGGTCCCAAGGGCTTTCGACGGAGTACATAATGAGTCTCATCCGTACGACTGCTGTCGTTGGCGTTTACGAGCATCCAAGCCGCTTCGCGCCTGACAAAAGCATGTACCAGATAATGGCCGAGAGTATCCGTGGCGCGCTCGACGATGCCGGCCTGACCATCAAGGACGTCGACGGTATATGCACCGCTGGGATGGGAATGGGAGCCATGGGTGTGGTTGGGTTCTGCGATTATATGAACCTGACGCCCAACTTCATGGACAGCACTAATATCGGCGGTGCCTCGTTTGTCGCTCATACTGCGCATGCTGCCGCGGCGATTAATTCCGGACTCTGCAACGCGGCGGTGATAGTCTACGGCTCGACTGCAGCGTCGGCGCGCTTTGCGATTGGCACCGGCGGCGGAGGTGGGGGCGGCGATCCCTGCGACCAGTACGAATTCCCCTACGGCCCGACCACGGTCGGCGCATACGCGATGGTTGCCCAACGTCACATGCACGACTATGGCACCCGGCCCGAGCAGCTGGCCGAGATCGCGGTCACCATGCGCCATCACGCGTCCATGGACCCGGTCGCCAAGTACCGAGACCCCATTACGGTTGAGGACGTGCTGGCCTCGCGGGTCATTTCGTCGCCGCTGCATTTACTCGATTGTTGCATCATC
>Ga0073928_10010820_pt1 | contig 10749 bp, 11 predicted proteins | sample PaiPotPPA55metaG_FD_76969 | JGI IMG/M metagenome (GOLD analysis project Ga0073928, IMG submission 76969) | Iron sulfur acid spring bacterial and archeal communities from Banff, Canada, to study Microbial Dark Matter (Phase II) - Paint Pots PPA... ...
CCATGTGAAACATGTTATGCTGATCTCATGAAAACGATTACGATCCGGGATTTGCGGCAGCGCTGGCCGGAAGCCGAGGCGGCATTGCAGGTCGAGGACGAAATTCTCATCACGCGCGATTCCAAACCGGTGGCCAAGCTCGTGCGCATCGTCCAGGATAAGAAAACGCGGAAGCGATGGAATCTGGAAGAGCACGCGAAGTGGATGAAAAAGGTGTGGGGAAATAGAACGGTGCCGAGCAGCGATGCCGCCCTGGCCCGCGCGCGCGCGGACCGATGGGAAAAGGAGTCCGCTTGATTTACATCGACTCAAGCTGCCTGGTAAAGGTCTTTCGTCCCGAGCCGGATAGCTCCGAGGTCTTGGAGGCGATCAACATCGAGCCGGAGGTAATCGTGTCGGCTCTTGTGGAATTGGAAGTGATGGTTCAGCTCAAGGCCGACTATCTGGCAGGGATCCTGACCCGCCCGTTCTGGCGGCAGTTCGAGGCTCGATTTTCCGTCCTGCGCAATGAGGCACCTTATGAGTTTCGCGCACTCCCTGCCTCTCTTTTTCGAACGGCCCTTCGACAGCATCGGAACGCCGGCAACGTTCACTGCCGCTCCTTGGACCGTCTTCATTTGGCCGCGATGGAGGAATTTGGTCTCAAGAGGCTCATGACGCATGATGTTCGGCAGTCGAAAGCCGCTGTCGAGCTCGGGCTGGAGGTCATTCGTCCCGGACGGGATTAGCCCGCATTCGCCCTCCTTGCATCTCTCTCTTTCGTGACAGCATGAACACCAAAGACTTCATTCGCCTCGGCGTCCCGCTGGGTGAGGCCACTCGGCGAGCAACGGATTTCGTCAGCCGATACATCCTCGGCGGCGGGGACAAGTCCCGGCTCGAGGAGGAAGTGAAGGCAATCGTCGCCAATCCTGCGGCTTTTACCGAAGACGCTTTGCGGGGCGGGCTGGCCAAGGCGCTGCTCAACGCGCCGCCACCGCCACGTAGCGAGCCGGTGAAATATCGCCAGTGGGGCCAAGGTCTCGAACATGAAGCGGTCATGCAAATGGAGCGGGCCTGCCTGCTGCCCGTGGCCGTGGCGGGCGCGCTCATGCCGGACGCGCATGTCGGTTACGGATTGCCCATTGGGGGTGTGCTGGCGACGGAGAACACCGTGATTCCCTACGCGGTCGGCGTGGACATCGCCTGCCGCATGAAGATGACGGTGCTGGACATTCCTGCGCAGGAATTGGAGCGCCACCAGGATCGGCTCACGCGCGCAATCGAGGCCGAAACGCGCTTTGGCGTGGGCGCAAGTTTCAAGGACCGCCGCCAGCACGATGTGCTGGACGCCGATTGGAGCGTGAGTCCGGTCACCAAGCAGAACAAAGACCGCGCGTGGTCGCAGCTTGGAACAAGCGGCAGCGGCAATCATTTCGTCGAGTTTGGTTACTTCACCGCGCACGGGCCGATCGCGGCGGCGGGCCGCGAGGCCCTGCCCGCGGGACGATACGTCGCGCTGCTTTCCCACAGCGGCAGCCGCGGGACGGGCGCGGCGGTGTGCGATCACTACAGCAAGATCGCCTTCAGCCAATTCCCCGACCTGCCCGGCGAATTGAAGCGTTTGGCCTGGCTGTCGCTCGATTCGCAGGAAGGCCGGGAATACTGGACGGCGATGGAGTTGATGGGCCGTTACGCCGCCGCGAATCACGCGCTGATTCATCAACACGTCGCGGCCAATCTCGGCGCGGAGGTGCTGCTCGACCTGGAGAACCACCACAACTTCGCCTGGAAGGAGCGCCACGTCATCGACGGCGTCGAGCGCGAGGTGGTCGTGCATCGGAAGGGCGCGACGCCGGCCGGAGAGGGCGTGCTGGGCATCATCCCCGGTTCGATGGCGTCGCCGGGCTTCGTCGTCGCCGGCAAAGGCAATCCCGAATCGCTCAACTCGGCTTCGCACGGAGCGGGTCGCGTCATGAGCCGCACTCAGGCAACGAAGACCTTCAACTGGAAGAAAGTCAACGCGTTCCTGCGCGAACAAGGCGTGACGCTGATTTCCGCCGGGTTGGACGAAGTGCCGATGGTGTATAAGAACATCCGCGAAGTCATGGCCGCCCAAAGCGATCTCGTCACTGTCCTCGGCCAGTTCGATCCGAAGCTCGTAAAGATGGCGCCCCACGGCGAGCGGCCTGAAGACTAAGAGCTTGTTTGGAAAGTCGTTTTGTCGGTAGCAGCCAGCGTGAGCTGGCTCTAATTTTTGAGTTCGAGGAGAGAAAGTGAGCCGACTCACGTCGGCTGCTACGAGTTTTCAGACACGCTCTAAGAGCCTCGGCTGAAGAACTCCGATTTGGTTGGAGAAGGCAGATCGACCGCCGGCAGCGGCGCGCAGGATGTCGTGTTCCCGGCGAAGAAGGCGCGCTTCCTCTGCCTGCAAGCGCTGTCATCGCAAAACGGGGACAAGTTCGACACGCTCGCGGAACTCGACGCGCTTGATGCCGCCGGCAAAACCATCTCGCACAAGGGACGGAAAATTCTTTATGCGGACAGCGAGGAAACTCTCGCAGAAGGCGATCAGGCAGAGAACGCGATTGACAACGACCCGAATACCTTCTGGCACACGCTTTGGAGCCAGGCGCATACGAGCCATCCCCATACCCTCGTCATGGATCTCGGCGCCAAGCACGTGCTTTTCGGGGTGCGCCTCCTGCCGCGCCAGGATTCGCCGAACGGCCGCATCAAGGACTACCGGATGTATTCGAGCATCCCGCCGTTTTGAGGAAATCGCCATTGTTTCATCGAATTGGATATAGATAATGGCGCGTCCGGCAGGACTTGAACCTGCAACCTTCTGATCCGAAGTCAGAAGCTCTATCCAATTGAGCTACGGACGCAAGCTCTTGCCGGAGCCGAATCGGCGCCGCTGAAGAGAAAACGAATCTATATCGAATTTCGGCATGATAAAATCTTTTTTTCCGGCGCTTGCGGACCGCGATGTCGGGCTGTCGAATCACTTATCCGTCACGCGGCCCTCCGCTGGGCGCACGACGAGCACGGAGCAGCCGGCACGGTTGACGATTTCGCGGCTGATGTCGCCCAAAACGTAAGTTCGCAAACTATGATGCAGCGCCGAGCCGGTGACGACAAGATCGTAGCCGCCCGTGCGAATTTCCTCGAGAATTTCGGCCAGCACCGAGCCTCGCCGCAAATGGAGCTCCGTTGGCACGCCCGGGGCTTCGAGCATTTCCCTGGAGGAGCGGAGGTTGCGGCCCAACTCGGAGGGGGATTCGAGCAACGTGGCTGCTGTCTCGTGCATCCGGCGCAAAGGCGCGTAGATGGCGGGCGCCTCGGGCATGACGTGCAGCAGCACCACTTGCGCCCCGACGCCCCGGGCGATTTCGCCGGCCAGCCGAACGGCGTTGTCGATGTAGTGCCTGCCGCCGCTGCAGATAAGCACGCGCTTGATGCTCACGCACGCGCCAGCCACGAGCAGCACGGGCGGTTCTATTTCTTTGATGATCCGATAGGACTTCGAGGACATCCAAAACAGGCCGCGCGCGGCTTTGAGCACCGCTCCGATAACGACCAGGTCATAATGGGCTTCTTCGGTTCGGCGAACGATTTCCTGGATGGGTTTGCCGGATTTGGTGATGAGTTCGGCGTGGATATTTTTGTCTTCGAGCAGACTCTGACCGCGCTGGAGGGACTCGAGGAGCGCCGCGGCGCGACCGGGCGATTCGATGATGCCCAGCAGAGTGACCTCCGCATTGCAGCCGGCGGCGATGGCGGCCCCGATCTTCATCGCCCGTTCGGCTTGCTCGGAGCCATCGTTGCAAATGAGAATTTTCATGCTCCTAGTGCCGTGTGAGCAAGCCGTGCAATACCAGCGCAGCCCCGAGGAGCGGCAGCGGGATGAAGGCCATGCGAATGCGGGGACCGGCAAAGAATTGGGTCATCGTAGCGCCGATTTGCGCGCCGATGGCCGCGCCCGTGTGCATTACCAGAGCGATCAGAATGTCAACATTGCCTTTCAGGGCATGCGTGAACGTGCCGTAACTGGCGGAAATGATGACCTCGAACAAATCGGTGCCGATGGCGATGTGGGTCGGGATGCCGAGCAAATAAATGAAGCAAGGCAACCTGATATAGCCGGCCCCGCCACCGAGGAATCCGCTGAAAACCCCGCCGACGAATGCTACGCCCAGTATTGCCCAGATCGAGATCTGCTTAATCCCGGAGGCCGGCAGGCTGACATAAGGAGGCGCCTTGATGCGTTGAATATTCCGAGCGATGTGCGCCACGGCCGAATGGTCCCGGCCCGTAGGATGCGCGCCCGGGAGCTTCTTGCCGGCCGCTTCGGCATGGCGGCGGGCTCGCAAAGTCTGAACACTTTCCCACGTCATGAAGGCGGAAATTCCGGTCAGGATGGCGATGAACGTGCCCCCGACTGCCCAATCAATGTGTGCTGTTCTCTTAAGGATTTGGATAGCCTGGGCTCCGGCTTCGACCCCGGCAATGGTTCCTATCACCATGATCAGTCCGAGCTTCATATCGATGTTACCAAGTGTGCGATGTTTGCGCGCGGCGACAATCGATTTGCCGACGATGTGGGCGAGATCGGTTCCGACGACGAAGTTCATGGGGACGCCCACACCGAAGAGCGCGGGGCCGACGAGGAAGCTGCCGCCGACGCCGAAGAACCCGCCCAACATGCCGACCACGAAGCCGACCGCGATGAGGTAGATCGGGGAGATTTGCGTGCCGGATATGGGGAACAGCATCAATCCTTCCTGGCCGGCTTGATCCACGCGAGCAAGGCTCTCGTCAGGACTTCAAGAACAAAACCCTGGCCGATGATGAGACCCAAGGCGACGAATGCGTAGGTCCGGCGCTCGTGTTCAAAGAGCCGGTGCAGCCAGTTGCCGAGATACGCCAGAACGAGGAAGAAATAAGCGACCACCAAGCCCGCATAAAGGATCAACTCCAGCAGGAACGACCGCAACCAACTCTTTGCTTCGCGTTTCATGTCATTACGATCGGCGTTCCCGGCACCGGAGCCTATCCATTGGCACGCTGCGCAACGGTCCGGTGGTGGGCACAATTTAGTCGTTGGCCCCGCTCGGCCTAGTCGGTGCTTACCCCAATGCGGGAATTCGCACGGCTCGGTCTCGCTGCATTCGATCTTGACCTCCAAGGGAGCCGGGAGCAAGGTGAGAAAGTCCTGGGCGGGAGCCCGGGCAGGAACGAGGTGAGAATCATGGCAAAGCCGAAGATAGCCAAACAGAAAGTGACCTTCTCTTGCGTCGCACCCGAAGCAAATACCGTCCTGCTGGCGGGCGATTTTACCGGGTGGGAAGGCGCGCCGTTGACGTTGAAGAAGGACAAGAGCGGCGTGTGGAAAGCGAGCGTATCGCTGCTTCCAGGCATCTATCAGTACCGCTTCTTGGTCGATGGCCAGTGGCGGGATGATCCCAACTGCGCCTCCCGTCAACCTAATCAGTTTGGCGGAGAGAACTGCGTCTGCATCGTAGATGGGGCTCGCAGTCTGTGAGGGATTTGCAAGGCCGCTCTCATCGTCCGACGTTCTAATTTTTCCTGGCCGCCTACCGCCATCGACGAGGGTGTCGAGGTGCTCCTCCCCCCGGCCCTGCGCGAATATTTATTGGCCATGATAGCCCGCAGGTTTTATCCTATTCTGGCAATTATGTCTTTGGAGATATTGGCGGAAAGGAATGCCGAGTTTTTCGCGCGATGTTTCGGCCGCCCGCCGCGGTGGATCGTAGCCGCCCCCGGGCGGGTCAATCTGATCGGCGAACACACCGATTACAACGAGGGGTTCGTTCTGCCCATGGCCCTCGAACGGTACACGGTCATCGCCGCCGATACCAACGACCGTCGCGAAGCCACGTTGCACAGCGTTACGACGGGAGAAACCGCCACGTTCAGCGTGCGTCCTCCGGTCGAGCGCGGCGCGCCGGCGTGGTCCAACTACGTGCGCGGGGTCCTTGCGGGCTTCCAGCAGCGCGGACGGAAAATCGGCGGATTCGACGCCGTAATTGATTCATCGGTGCCATACGGCGGCGGGGTTTCCAGCAGCGCGGCGCTCGAAGTGGCTGCGGCCACGCTGCTTGAGACCATGGGACGGCGCGCGCTGGATCCCATGGACAAGGCTTTGCTCTGCCAACAGGCCGAACACGATTTTGCGGGCGTGCCCTGCGGCATCATGGATCAGTTCACTTCCGTGCTGGCGCGCAAGGACCACGCCCTGCTGCTCGACTGCCGTTCGAACACCGCCACGCCCGTGCGGATGAGTGATCCGACCGTCGCCGTGTTGGTTGTGAACACAAATGTTCGGCGCAGGGTCATGGACAGCGCCTACGCCGAGCGTCGCGCCCAATGCGAATCGGCGGCGCGCGCCCTCAAGGTGACGGCGTTGCGAGATGGCACGATCGAGGGTCTCCGATCCGCGCAGGCAAAAATGGCCGATCCGGTTTTCCGACGCGCGCGCCATGTCATTACAGAAAACGCGCGCACGCTCGATTTTGCGCGGGCCTTGCAAGCAGGACACTGGAAAAGAGTGGGTCAATTGATGTATGCCAGCCATGCGTCCCTGCGTGACGACTATGAAGTGAGTTGTCCGGAGTTGGACGCGGTCATCGGGATTGCCCGGGACATGGGAGAAGACGCAGGCATCATCGGTTGCCGCATGACCGGAGCCGGGTTCGGCGGCTGCGCCGTGGCGTTGGTAAAGGCCGACGCCATCAAGCAAATCATCCGCGAGCTGGAACAACTCTACGAAAGGAAGACCCGCCATCAGGCCGCCATTTTCTCCTCGCGCCCAGGTTCGGCGGCAAGATTGCTGAAGTGATCGTTGGAGGACGAAAAGGGCCGCTCGGTCTTGAAAGCCAGCTCCGGCACTTACGAATTCGCGATGCCCTGGAAGCCAAAATGAATTGTCTTTGCAGTTATTTTCGATTAGATCAATGACCGCCGCAGAAATGAAGCCGACCAATTTTATATTCCAAACGCCGAATCGCCGCATCGCCCTCCTGGCGGCGGCAGTCATCGTGCTCGACCAGTTGACGAAGCGGATCGTGGATTTGTGCCTCATTCCGGGAGAAGAAAAAGTGGTTCTGCCGGGGTTTTTCAAGTTCGTGCATTGGGGCAATACGGGCGCCGCATGGAGCCTTTTTCGCAGCCACAACCTCCTGCTGGCCGGCGTGGCCATCGTCGCCGTGGTCGTGCTTTATCTCAGCCGGCATCATTTTGATTCCCGCACCTTGCTCGGCCAAATTGCTTTCGGCCTGATTTTCGGCGGCATCGTGGGCAACCTGATCGATCGCCTGCACGTCCATCACGTCATCGATTTCATATACTTTTACTTGCAACAAAGGGACGGCACGGAAATCGGCTTTCCTGCTTTCAACGTGGCGGACAGCGCCATTTGCACGGGCGTGGCTTTGATCTTCCTAATCACCTGGAGAAATGAACACGGGTCCAAAACCGCCGAACCCGCTCCCACGAAATGAACCAGCCGTTTCATGTCCCTGCCTATTCAAGTCCTGATCGTTGAAAAGTCCTTGCCGGCGAAGCGCCTCGACGCCTATTTGCGGGACAAGTTCCCGGCCGTTTCGCGCGGCGCCATTCAGCGGCTCATCGAGCAGGGGCATATTCGCGTCAACGGCCGCCTGGTGAAGCCTACCCATTCCCCGCGCGCCGGAGAAGAGGTACAAGTGAGCTGGCCCGAGGCCGGTTCGCCCGTGGCTCTGCCGGAGCGGATTCCGTTGCAAATTCTGCACGAAGACGAGGCGCTTCTGGTTTTGAATAAGCCTGCGGGATTGGTCGTGCATCCCGCGGCGGGCAATGAGGAGCACACGCTGGTCAACGCGCTGCTCCACCATTGCGCGGGCCAATTGAGCGGCATCGGCGGCATCGCGCGTCCCGGCATCGTGCATCGGCTGGACAAGGAAACGACGGGTTGCCTGGTTGTGGCCAAGAACGACGCAACGCATCTGGCGCTCTCGGCGCAATTCGCCAACCGCAAAGTCGAGAAAATTTACCACGCCATCGTGTGCGGCGAGATGGAGCGTGATCGGGGCGAAATCCGCGCCGCCATTGCGCGCCACCCCTCCCATCGCAAGCGCATGGCCGTGGACGACCACAGGGGGCGCGAGGCGCGGACCAGTTACCGCGTGCTGGAACGATTGCGCGGAGCGACGCTGGTGGAGGCGATTCTGCACACCGGGCGCACCCACCAAATCCGCGTGCATTTCCAATTCTTCGGCTTTCCCCTGGCGGGCGACGCGACTTACGGCAACCGGCAAAACCAGCGTCTGGCGGACCTCGCCGGCTATACCGCTCCGCGCCAGATGCTGCACGCGTATCGACTTTGCTTTATGCACCCAAGCAGTGGCAAACGAGTTTGCTTCGAAGCGCCGCAGCCCAAGGATTTGCTGGAGGCGTTGTCCGCCCTGCGCTGAAGCGCGCCGGCACTGGGTTGTTTACCCCATAACTTTTTGGATGGACGAAGCGACACTTACTTCTTGCTGCAACAATTCGGAAACATGATACTTTTGAATGACGGTGCCAGGCTCGAAGAGTCGAATTTGACGATGACGACAACCGAAAAAACGACCGACGCGCCGCGGCGACCATTGCGCGTATTGATAGTCGAAGATAGCCCGCCCGACGCGGTGCTGTTGGCGCGCGCCTTGGAGCGCGGCGGCTTCGAACCTATTTGCAAACGAGTCGATGGCCGCGAAGCCATGGCCTTGGCGCTCGACAAGGAGGATTGGGATTTGATCCTGGCCGACCACGCCATGCCGAGTTTCAGCTCTACGGAAGCTCTGCAGATGGTCAAAGAGCGGGGATTGGACCTGCCCTTCATCATCGTCTCAGGTCAAATCGAGGAAAAAACGGCTGTCGAGGCGATGCGCGCGGGCGCGCATGATTACGTGATGAAGGACCGGCTGGCGCGGCTGGCGCCGGCGGTGGAACGCGAATTGCGCGAGGCCGAAGTGCGGCGGGCCCGCAGCGAATACGAGGAGCAACTGCGCCAGGCCCAGGAAGAGTTGGAAACGCGGGTGCAAAAGCGCACCGCCGATTTGAACGCCGCTTATCTCAAGCTGCGCAAGGTCATCGAGGAGCGCAAGCGCCTCGAGAATGAATTGCTGGAAATCGCCGAGAACGAGCGGCGGCGCATCGGCTTCGATCTGCACGATGATCTGGGCCAAAAGCTGACTGGCGCTTCCCTCATGGTCAAGGGCCTGGAGCACAAGCTGGCCGCGGGACGACATCCCTGCGCCGGCGACGCGGCCAACATCCACGCCCTGCTCAATGAAATCGTCAGCCACACGCACAATCTGGCGCATAACTTTGGTTCGCTGGACATGCAGGGAGATGACTTGTCCTGCGTGCTCTTGGGGCTGGCCGAGAACGTGAAAAAAATGTTCGAGATTCCGTGCCGCATCGATGTCGAGGGGGAGATTCCCGAGTTGCCCGCGCAGACCGTGACGCAGCTTTACAAAATCGCCCAGGAGGCCGTGAGCAATGCGATCAAACATGGCAAGGCCCGGCGGGTATCCATCGGCCTGTGCCAGAATGGCGACAATCTCATCATGATGATCAAGAACGACGGCGTGCCCTTCGCGCCTCCCGCCGACGCAAGGGACCGCATGGGGCTGCGCATCATGAATTACCGCGCCAACACGATTGGCGCCGCGCTGGAGATCGCCCCGCAACGCCGAGGCGGCGCGATTGTCACGTGCGCCTTGCCTCTCAAGAACGTTCCTCTTGGCACGCAAAATGGCGCGCCTCAGCCGCGCAAAAAGGCTTCGCGCCAAAGCCTCCGCGAAACTGTGGCCTAAGCAGGCGCTGCGTAACTCGATGCCCGTTGATGTGGAGCGCTCGACAATGCCGCCAATTTCTCCCTCTCCTCCCCAAAGGGAGGAGAGGGACGGGGTGAGGAGGTCACTCTAGTTCAAACTAAATTCCCCTCACCCCAGCCCTTTCCCCGCTCAGGCGGGGGAGAGCGGGCCGCGGGTGGTGGTGTCGATGCGCTCCGCCTACAAGCAGCGAAACTTTTTCACTCGCTTCGCCCGGGGCATTCTCCAAGCTAAGCTCTGCACAGCATGGGTACGACGGATGTCAATCTGGGGACACCCAGCGGATCGGATGCGGGGACCGAAGCGTCGCGTTGGCGCGACCTTTCACGCCAGCAATGGCGCGCCGGCGTGGCCGCCTGGCTCGGATGGACTTTCGACGGTCTGGACATGCATCTTTACACCCTGGTGGCCGCGCCCTTCGTGGCGAGTTTGCTCGGCGGCCTCAGCACCACGGACCCGCGCGTGGGCAAATACGGCTCGATTATTCAAGGCGGTTTTCTGCTCGGCTGGGCGCTGGGCGGCGGCTTCTTTGGCCGCATGGGCGACCGGCTGGGCCGCAGCCGCGCCTTGAGTCTCACCGTTCTCACGTATGCCGCCTTCACCGGACTTTCGTTCTTCGCGCAGTCTTGGTGGCACTTGCTCATCTTTCGCTTCCTGGCCGCGCTCGGCATCGGCGGCGAATGGGCCGTCGGCGCGTCCCTGCTCTCGGAAACCTGGCCGAGAAAATGGCGGCCCTGGATTGCCGCGACGCTTCAAACCGGTGTAAACGTCGGAATATTAGTCGCGGGCCTCGCCAATTTTCTGCTGGCCGCAGCGCCGCCGAGATTCCTGTTCTTGATTGGCGTGCTTCCGGCCCTGCTCGTGTTTTGGATTCGCCGCGCGGTGCCCG
>Ga0073928_10010823_pt1 | contig 10746 bp, 8 predicted proteins | sample PaiPotPPA55metaG_FD_76969 | JGI IMG/M metagenome (GOLD analysis project Ga0073928, IMG submission 76969) | Iron sulfur acid spring bacterial and archeal communities from Banff, Canada, to study Microbial Dark Matter (Phase II) - Paint Pots PPA... ...
GAAGCCGCTACAGATGCCCGTCAAGAACCGCAACGGTAACCATAGCGGCTCAGGACCGGCTATCAGGGCTGTGGTGAGCACGACGCCGGCAATACTCCAACGCAGGATCGCCAGACGCTTGCGATGCGTGATCGGATGCATCGCAAGCGACGCGCCCACGAGATATCCAAATAGGTTCGCCGAGGCGAGCGTGCCCGCGGCGGAAACGCTCAGCCCCGCGTCGCGCTCCATCACCGGAAGCAGCGGCGTATATGCGAACCGGCCCACTCCCATCGCCACCGCGAGCATTAGCGTGCCGCTAGCAACGAACCGCGCGTCGTCGCCACGCATTGCGCTCAGATGGATTCGAACTGCTCCGCCTCGCGCCGTTGAGCCAGCGGTCGAACGCCGTCGAGCACGAGCCGCTTGAAGTGCTCGGCAGCCCTGTGGGCATCGAGAGCCGCGCCATCTTGATACTGCTCCCACAACGCGAATACGTTGGGGTTGTCCTTGCTTCGGACGACGTCGAAGCCGATCACGCCGTCCTCTTTGCGCGAAGCATCGCGCAGCTCCCCCAAGATCGCTCCGGCCTTGTCCGCGTTTTCAGGCGCGAAGCTGAAGCGAACGAACTGAACGAGCACTCGATCCACCTTTCAGCTGAAACTTGGATACCACATCGCCCATTACCGCGCGTCGCTCGGAAATGGCGCTCTTTTCGGCCGAGCTCCTTCGTGCCACACTAGGATCCCACCGCTGCGCGGCCCTCAACCGTCCGTGCGCGTCGCCCGAGTTCGACGATCGCCGTATGGCGCACGTCGGGCCAGCTCTCGAAACCGGTTTCGATGATCCACCGCAAGTAGGGCGTCGGCGCGGCCCGCAGCGTCTTCCCGCGATGGGTCCCGAACGCGAACCGCGCCAGCTCCACCCGCCGCGCGACGACCATGAACAGCGCCGACACCGTCGGTTCGTACGGGCCGCTCCGAAACCGCCGCAGCAGCTCCAGCAGCAGCGCGGCCGTCACCTCCGCATCGCTCGCGGCCCGATGCGCGGGCCCGCGGCGCGCCGGCTTCAGCCGCAGGTATTCGCGCAAGGCTTCGTTGCGGTAGCTCGGCGCATCGACGAGCCGCCGCGCGAGCGCCATCGTGCACAGCGTCGGCCGCTCGGCGACGAACGGAAGAAACCCGACATCGAACCGGGCATTGTGCGCCACCACGATGGCGCCCGCCGTCATGCGCTCGATCCGCGGCCGCAGACGCCGCAGCGTCGGCGCGCCCGCCACATCCCGGTCGAAAATCCCGTGAATCTCCGAAGCACTCCTCGGAATCGGCCGCCGCGGATCGACGAGCGAGCTGAACCGCTCAACGACCCGCCCCCCGCAAACGCGCAAGCACGCGATCTCGACCACCCGATCCACCCGCGGATCAAGCCCCGTCGTCTCAGCATCGATAACGGCAAACGCCGCCCGCCCCAATTCCCCGCAGCCCACGCCCCCATTCTGACCTCACGCTGTGCCACATGGCTGGCACACTGAAAGCGGCGTGATATTGACCGCGATTCTGCGACCGTGTATACTAATGTATATACATGCTTGAAACGAAAATCGCTCGCTACGGAAACAGCCTCACGGTACGCATCCCTTCCGCGCTGGCGCGCGAACTCGACTTCTGCGAGGGCGATCGCGTGACGCTTCGGCGTCGCGATGACGGATTCGTCGTCCTGCGGTCGCCGCGCGCGCGACTCGAAGCGCGGCTGGCGTCGGTCAAGGAACCTGAAGCCGAGATTTCAGTCGGACGGGCGCTCGGGGCCGAGAGCCTCGAATGACGGTACCTGAGCGAGGCGACATCATAATTTTAGACTTCGATCCGCAGGCAGGGCGCGAACAAATGAAACGCCGGCCGGCCCTGGTGCTTTCGCCTGCAGCGTTCAATCGGACGTTTAGTTTGGCGTTCGTCGCGCCGGTCACGACCAAACCCAAGGGCCATGCGTTCGAAATCCCGCTCCCAGCCGGATGCGGCGCACGGGGCGTCGCGATGATTCATCACGTCAAATCTTTGGATTGGCAAGCCCGCCGAGCGAAAAAGGCCGGGGCCGTCCCCATCGAACTCGTCGACGCCGCTTCCGAGATCGTCAAGGAGATCGTCTCCTAGCGACGGAGCGCAAACGAGGGATTGTTGGTCATTGGCTCGTCGAAGTCGTGTTGGTCGCCGCGCTTGGACTACTACTCGGGCTCGGTGACGCCGCCGGTGAAGGGCAGCTCGCGATTCCGGGCAGGAGTTGTAGAATGTTACACAGCGAGAACGTAAGGGACGCGAACGGCCGCGTCGTCCTTTGCTGGAACATGATCGGCGCTGCACCCGTCGCGTTCTGAACGATGTTAATTTCATCGCTATGCCAGCCGGTTGTGAGAAAGAAGTCGCCGTTGCCGATTGATATTCCGTAGAGCTGGCGGAAGCTTCCACCTCGAGTAGCGAGGCCACCCGATAAGTAGAAATTGAACGGCCAAGCATTGTCGGTGACTCGGTAATTCGCGAGAATCGGTAGGAAAAGTTGTCCGTTCGATTTCTCCGTAAGTACCAATCGACCAGGTATCGTGCCTGCGATCGCCGGAGCGGCGGTATACGTCGATACCGGAATCGTGCTCGCGCCGATCCCCGACGACACCACAAATCGAGTGCCCGATTTCATTACGACGTTGACGAGCGCATAAGAGCATGTGGTACCGGACGAAACGAGCAGGTGTACGACCCCGGGTTGGAGGCCGGTTATCTTCACCTTAAATGGGCCCGGGCTGGCGTCCGATGAGGCCTTGTCGGAAGCGGAGCTTGCTGCGGGCGAAGGGGAACTCGATGAGTCAACGACCCTCGCCCGATGCCCCTCCAAAACCACTGCTGTGATACGGTCGCTCGAACCGCGGATGTCGATGTTTGGCGTCGGCGTCGGTGTCGGTGAAGGCGAAACGGACATTTCACCGACTTGGCCTTGGCCTTTTTTCTCCTTTGGCGACGCCGTCGGCGTAATGCTGATCACGTACAGCTCACCGTTCAGCTCGAAGCTCATCGTGCCCGAGACGTTCTTGGCCCCTGGCGGAAAGCCGATCGGTGGCGGCGCCGGAGTTGGCGAGGGCTTCGGCTTGGCCGCGGGTTCCGGGAACTTTGTAAACGGGACTTCGATTGAACTCGATTGTTCGACGGTGAACACTTGCGGGAGAGCCTCGCAGCCGTCGAGGCTCGCGAGCGTTGCCGCGGTCCCGGCGCTCCCCGATAATAGCGACGATGCAAGTGTGCCGATGACTACCGCAGCGCAAGCGCGGGCTGTAAATCGCGAATGAGGCGATATGCGTCGTAGCGCGCGCGACAGCCACGACGACACCAAATGAAGCCTAGCAGACAGGGAGCTCCTCCGGTTCAATCGCAGATCGGGGGGACGATTGGGGGCGGCGGGGGCTCGGGAGCGGGAAAATCGAGCATGGCCGGACTCCTGAAGGGCTGAACCCAGAGCCACGAGCGTAGCCAGAGTGCGCCAAAGTCCGCACCGTCAAATCTGCCTATACGCAGCGGAAACCCTTACCGTGTATAGGGCCCAGCCGCGTAAAGATCGTATGGCCCACCAGAAGGGAGGCCCAGCTGGAAACCGGGACCGTCCTCCATCTGCCGGACCGGCGGTCGCGCGGGATGTCCGTCGAGACCGCCTTTCGCGTTTCGGTCGCCCGGGGCTACGAGGCGCTGCGGGCGGCCCTCACCCAGGCCCCGCGGGGCACCGTCGCGCACGCGCTGCTGAGCTCTGCGATCGCGCAATGCGAAGCCGACGTCGCAGGCGCAACGCGGATCCTCGAACGTGCGGCCGAGCGCGCGGCCGGCACCGAACTCGACTACGTCATCGAAGTCCTCGGCCCGCTCTACGTTTCCGCCGACAACCTCGAACGGCTCGAATTGCTCCTAACCGCGCCGCAGGTCACTCCGAAGCTCGCGCTATCGCGGGAAACGCTGCGTTGCGTCTATACGGTGCGACAGCGGCGCGCGCCGCCCACGTCCGACCTGAAAGACCGCGTCGCCGCCGAAGACAACGGCCTCTTGCGGGCCCGCTGGCAGCAGCGGCTCGCGATCGCCGCCTATCACGCGGACGATTTCGAGACCGCGAGCGAACTCGCGCTTGCCGCCGTTCGAAGCTACACGGCCGTCGGCGCGGGCCGCGGGCTCGCCGCTGCCTACTCGCTGCTCTACGCGATCCACTACGTCGCCACGGGCGACCTCGAGCTAGCGCTGCATTACGCGCGTTTGCAAGAAAAGAGCGCGAAAGCGTGCGGAAATGAATCGCTCGAGGTTGCGGCCCTCGTTGCGCGTTACGAACTCGCCGCGGAAATGGGCGATCACGGCGCGCTCATCGCGTTGCGCCGCCGGCTGCGCGCTCGCACGTTACCGCAGCAATACAAGGAACGCTTCGCGAGGTCGGTGGCCGACGTGCTTTACCATGCGTGGGCCGCGGATTTTGCGGCGGTGTACGTCGCGGTGACCCATCTTGCGGGCAGCGCGCATAGCACGCCTGAAGAACGCGCGCTTTACGCGGGGCTGCAGTCGCTCGCCGAGGTTGGATTGGGCGATGCGGCGGCGGCTCGGCGCTCGGCGCGAAGAGCCCTCGCCCACGTCCCCACCGGTGGCCGCCGCCTGCGACCGAGCGCCCACGCGCGCCGCTATCTGCACGTCGCGCACGGCTTGGCGGCGGCCACGTGCTTGCTCAACGGCGATACCGTTCGGGGGCGCCGCACGTTCGAGAAGAAGACGCTGCGCAGCGATCCTGCGGTGTCGAGCCTTGAAGCCGTCGCCGACGGCGCCGACTGGCGAGCGACGAGTCCGCGCGTCCGCGGCTACTCGCGGTTCGTTGCTGCCGCGCGCGACGCCGCCAAGCCGCGCCGGCGCGCGATCCTCTCGCCCGCCGAACACCTCGTCCTACAATCGATGGCCGACGGGAAAACGGCCGGCGAGATCGCCGAGGATCTCGATCGCAGCATCTCCACGATCCGCGCCCACATTTGCGCGATCATTCGAAAACTCAAGGTCCACGGCCAGCGCGCGGCACTCGCGAAGGCACGAAAAGTCGGCCTCGTCTCCTGAGCTGCGCGCCCGGGGGCGTCAGGTCCCCTTCTGGCTGCCCATGTAGAAGATGATCTTCAGAATCGCTTGCGGCACGGTGACGAGCGTATTCGGATCGCCGTAAGCCGCGTACACCTCCTCATGGTTGAACCGCTTGTGGAAGGCGACCGAGATGTTGGAGCACGTGCCGAGGCAGTTGCCGCCGCCGTTTGGCTGCGGGGGCATGCCGATCACGCGCCGTAGGCCGACCGCGAACGACGAGTCGCGGTCGATCTGGTACGAGTACGCGAGGCTGTCGAACCATTGCACGTTGTCCGGGGCGAGCCCGCGCAGCCACTGCGCCGTGTTGTCGACGGTGAACGTCAGCGAACCCCGCATGCCGGCGCGCATCGTCGTCGAGCGGAACCACGTGTCCAGCCGGCCGGCGCCGTAACGCCCCGTCGAATACGAGATCGACGTCGGCGTCGAGGACGCGCCGTGGGATGGAAAGTTGTTGACGTTGTTTTGCATCCCGCTGTGATAGGTGAGGCTGAACCCGCCGTTCTGTGAAATCGGCGTGAGCGTCGGTCCGAAGCGCCAGTAGTCGGAGCCCGAGTACAGCTGCAAATCGATCGTGTTCTTGGTGAGTAAATCGAGCAGCACTTGATTGTCGCTCTGCGCTTGTCCGAACGCAACGCCTTGGTAGCGATCCATGAAATAACTCACGCCGGCCGACGAAAGAAAGCTCTTGGGATCGAAGTTCCAGATGCGCGCCGAATACAGCGCGTAGCCCGCGACGCCGGGATGGGAATCGAATCCGTCGACGGGATTGAAATCGCTGCCGACCTTGCGCATCGATCCGTAGAGCGCGAAATGCTGGTTGCTCCATCCGCCGCCGCCGTCGATCCATTCGGCCTGGCTCGTGTCGAGCACGTTGGTGCCGGATTCGCGCGAATAGTCCAGGTACGCGTTCATGTACTTGCCGCTGAACCAGCTCACGGTGCCGCCGTTCGTGTCGTCGACCAGACCCGGCAAATCGGCCTTCACGTGGTCGATGCCGATGCCCCAGTGGGTGTCGTCGCTATTGAAGTTGAACGCGGCGGCCGAATCGTTGCGCCGATCGCCGATCGCATCGAACCCCGTCAGACCGAAATTCCCCTGCTTCCCTTCGAACGCGTAGCCTTGGCTCGGCGTCGGAATCGCCGGGGTGTAGAGCGACGTCCGGAAACCGCTGCACACGTCGCAGTTGAAGCCGTAGAAACCGGCGGCTTGGGTGAAGAACGGCCGCACTTCGTTGTACGTGCGCTGGTAGACGGTCGGCGAAATCGTCTGCTGATCGAGTTCCACGTTGGAATAGTCGGGATGGAGCGTTCCGAAGATCGATGCCGTCTGCGTCACCGGCACGGAAAAATCCGCGCCCATCCGTGAGGTCGATCCGCCGGCGGACCGGCTCGACATGTCGCCGAGGCCGTAGACGCCGATCCGGGGGCTCGGTAGCGGCGGCCGCGCCACCACCGCAAGCGTCACGGTGCCGGCGCGCGAGAGATCGTCGGGGTTGGTCTGGGTCGCGTCGTACGACCAGACGCTCAATTCGCCCGTCGAGCGCACGTAGCGCACGAATTGCATCCGCCACGCGCCCGCATGCGCCCCATGCACCACGCCGAGCGGGATCGCCATCGTCACCGTGTAGCCGTCGCCGGATTGGTGCCCGTGCGATTCCCATTGCGGCGCGAAGCCCGCATTCTCGGACGACGCCTCGTTATGCGTGCCGTTCGGATTGGATTCGAATTGGTATTGAAAGCCCGAGGCGCCGCTCGGCCACAGATCGACCCACACCGCGTCGTCGCTGTATGCGATGCCGTTGTTGATGTTGCTGCCGCCCGTCACCGTGTCGTTGCTTTGTTGCACCGCGATCACCGGCTCGTGCTGCACCGCGTCGAAACGGACGTAGAGGAACTTGCCGTCGCTCGTCACGTGGACCGAGGTGCCTTCGCCTGCCGAGCGACCGTGCGCCACGTCCCATTCGAGCGGAACGCCGGGAAACTGCGACCACTCACTCACGTTGTGCGCCGGATCCAGCGACGGAGCAATTTGCGCGGCAGGCAGAACCAAAGGCAGCATCATTCCGCGTCTCCTCATCGTCACGGCCACTCTCCCACCACGGAGAGCGCCTCTCAACTAACGTATTAGTTGTACGGCCGACGAAACCGAATGTTTCACGGGAACCCCCGGGCGCGCATCGGAATACCCCGGTCCCACCCTACTCGTCCGCAGGAGCCTTGCGATGTCGATCCTTGACCGCGAAGCCGCACCCGCCCACACCGACGAAGCCGCGATCGTCTCGCTGCGTGAAGCGTTTGCCGTCCAGAAGCGCGCCTTCCTCGCCGCCCCCTATCCTTCTTATGAAGAGCGGATGGCGCACCTCGGGGCGCTCGCCGGCATGATGATGGCGAACCGCGACCGGATCGCCAAAGCCCTCGCCGACGATTTCGGCGCCCACCCCGCGCCGGCGAGCGACTTGATCGAGGTTCTGGGCGTCGCCGGCCGCGCGCAGTACGCGATGAGCCAGCTCCAAACCTGGATGGCCGACGAGGAGCGGCACACCGATCCCGCGCTGTTCGGAACGGCCCGCGCGACCGTGCGCCAGCAGCCCAAGGGCGTCATCGGCAACATCGTCCCGTGGAACTTCCCGTTCGATCTGAGCGTCGGACCGCTCGTCGAAATGCTCGCCGCCGGCAATCGCGTCATCATCAAACCGTCCGACTACACGCCGGCCTGCGCCGAGCTGCTGCGCGAGATGATCGCGAACGCGTTCGAGCTCGAGCGCGTCACGGTCGCCGTCGGCGGCCTCGAACTCGCGCGCGCGTTCCCGACCCTGCGCTGGGACCATCTGCTGTACACGGGTAGCCCACTCATCGGCCGCGACGTCATGCTGGCCGCCGCGCAGAACCTCGTCCCGGTCACGCTCGAACTCGGCGGCAAGTGCCCCGCGATCGTGCTCGAGGACGCGGTCGACGCCGAAACCGTCAGCAACGTGCTCGGCACGAAGATGATCAAGAACGGGCAGATGTGCATCTCGGTCGACTACGTCCTCGTTCCGAAGGCGAAGCTGAAGGACTTCGTCGCGCTCAGCCGCGACCACATGAAGGCCGCCGTGGCCGACTACTCGCGCGGCGCCGACTGCACCGGCATCATCAGCGAACGCCATCTCGACCGCTTGCTGCGCATGCTGCAACAGGCCCGCGACGCGGGCTACGAGGTCGTCGATCTCGAGGAGGGCGGAACCGTCGATCGCGCAACGCGCCGCATGCCGCTTTCGCTGATCCTCAATCCGGGTGATGAGACCGACGTGATGCGCGAAGAGATCTTCGGGCCGCTTCTGCCGGTGATCGCCTACGACTCGGTCGACGAAGCGATCGCGCGAGTGAACGAGGGCGAACGGCCGCTCGGGCTCTACGTCTTCGGCCACGACGAAGCTGCGGCCGAAGGCGTGCTCCGCAAGACGACCTCGGGCGGCGCGGGCGTCAACGTGTGTGCGGTGCAGGGCGCGCTGCCGTCGCTCGGGTTCGGCGGAAGCGGAACCAGCGGCATGGGCCGCCATCACGGCATCGAGGGTTTCCGCGAGTTCTCCAACCCGCGCGGCGTCGTCGTCCGCGGCACGGGCGACCTCATCCCCGCATTCGCACCCCCATACGCAACCGCCGCCGCGATCGCCGACTCCGCCTTCGCCGCCGCCGCCCCACCCCAAGAAACCTAACCCGTCACGCCGAGCGCAGCTCGCCCAAGCCGTCACGCTGAGCGCAGCTCGCAAAGCGAGCGAAGTCAAAGCGCAGCCGCTTTCTGAGCCCCCGCGCCAGAGCAAACGGCCATCGGCGAGGATTGTACGCAGATGAGAAACGCGAGGAGCTCGTTCTCGTTCGGGAACGGGCTCGCTCGCTTTGACGTTTCTGGGAATGCCTAGCGTCCAAAGCGGCGCAGTGAGGAGACGTTCGTGGTTCGCATGATCATTCACCGGAGCATCGTCGGGGCGGCAGCGCTCGCAGCGCTGCTCTCATTCGGAGCGGCGGCCGACGCGCAGTCGGTTGGGATCGTCGTGAACGGAAGCCCGCTGAACGTCAATCCTCCGCCGATCGTCCAGGCCGGCCGGGTCTTCGTTCCGCTGCGCGGTGTCTTCGAGAATTTGGGCGCGAGCGTCGTCTACGATAACGGCCAGATCAACGCGACCGGCGACGGCCACGACATCTCCCTCAACATCGGCTCGACGCAAGCGACGGTCGACGGCAACCCGCAAACGATCGACGTCGCGCCGTTCATCATCGGTGCGAGCACGTACGTTCCGCTGCGATTCATCTCACAGGCGCTCGGCGCCAGCGTCAGTTACGACAGCAGCAATCGCGAAGTCTCGATCGCGATGCCCTACGCCGTGCCGACGCCGATTCCGAATTACTCCTACCAGAACTCCAACTACGACAATTACGCCTACGACAACTACGTGAACCAACCCCCGCCGCCGCTCCCGGCGTACGAGCTTCCGCCCGTTCCCGAGCCGAATTACCTCTGGCAGCCGGGCTACTGGGCGTGGAGCCCAGGCGGGTATTATTGGGTTCCCGGAACGTGGGTGGCCGCGCCGCAGCCGAACCTCTACTGGACGCCGCCGTACTGGGTCTTCATCAACGGCTTGTTCGGTTTCCATCCCGGCTACTGGGCGCCGCAAGTCGGCTTCTACGGCGGCCTCAACTACGGCGGTGGCTACTCCGGCAACGGCTACGGCGGCGGCCGCTGGCAGAACGGCGGATTCCACTACAACACCGCGGTCACGCGCGTAACCAACACGACGATCATCAACAACGTCTACATCGATCGCACGGTGATCAACGAATACAACGGCGAGCGCGTAAGCTACAACGGCGGCCCGAACGGAACCTCAGCTCGGCCGACGGAACGCGAACTCATCGTCGCCCGCGCCCCGCACGAGGGGATGACCGAAGTCCAACGCCAGCACGCGGAGATCGCGTCGCAAGACCGCAGAATGCTGGCGCGCGTCAACGACGGCAAACCGCCGGTTCTCACTGCCGAGCGCCCATTGACGCCCGAAACCAAACCGGCCGAAGCCGTGCCGATCACCGAGGAAGACAAAGCCGAAGCGCAACGCCTCATCGTCCGCCCGGAAACCATCCGAACCGCACCGCGCTACATTCCGCCCGTGCGCCCCGCGGTCGAACACACCGCACCTCCGATTATCCGCACGGCCCCGCCGGTCATGCGCACCGCGGTTCCGCTGATCCGTCGCGCACCCGCGATCGTGCACACCCCGCGACCTGCATTCGTGCGCACGCCGCAGCCCACGATCTTTCGCTCGCTGCCCGCGCTCATTACCCCGCCGCCCAAGTTCGTCCGCACCCCGCGACCCGCGTTCATTCGCTCGCCGCAACCCGCGTTCGTGCGCACGCCGCAACCCGCCGTCCTCCGTACGCCGCGACCGCCTTACGTCCGTCCGGTGCCCGCAGTCGTGCACACGATCGTGCCATCATACATCCGTCCCACTCCGCGGCGGTACGTAGCGCCGGAGCGTTCCGTCGTTCCGCCGATCACGCCGCGCCCGGCGACTCCTCGCCCCGAAACATTCGGGCGCCCCGAGACGCACCCAATGATCGAACACCCAACACCCCATCCACTCGTCCCGCACACGCCCAAGCCGCAC
>Ga0073928_10010824_pt1 | contig 10745 bp, 11 predicted proteins | sample PaiPotPPA55metaG_FD_76969 | JGI IMG/M metagenome (GOLD analysis project Ga0073928, IMG submission 76969) | Iron sulfur acid spring bacterial and archeal communities from Banff, Canada, to study Microbial Dark Matter (Phase II) - Paint Pots PPA... ...
AGCGGTCGATCTGCCTTTTGTGAAGGCAAACTTTCTCCGGTATCTGCTCTCTCGTGCGCGGGAATCGAGTGCGATGGTGACGCTGCCGCGTGCGGCCCACCACCTGCAGCCGCTGTGCGGAATTTATCACCGTGCATTTGCTGCGGTCGCTGAAGAGTCGTTGCGCAACGGAAGAAACAAGATCGATTCACTATTCGGGATGGTCCGAACTTGCGTGATTGACGAAGAAGAGTTGATGCTCGGCGGATTCTCATCGACAATATTCCGCAATCTCAATACCCCGGACGATTTGGAAAAAGCGCGGACCTCGCAGCCTGAGTGAGGAAACTTGCACAGCTTCATTTACTATCACAAGTAGGCGATGGAATGGTTGCGAACAGCTCAGACATCCGCGTAGTCGAGAACCAGCAAGACGGACCTTATATCGAATTCAAGGAGGTCTCGAAGGCCTTTGGCGAAAACCGCGTGCTCGACCATGTCAGCTTCGAAGTACTGGCCGGAGAAACGGTCTGCATCCTGGGAAGAAGCGGCGTGGGCAAATCCGTCACCCTGGAAAATATTATGGGCTTTCTCAAGCCCGATGCAGGACGCGTTATCGTAGCCCGCGAAGACATTACTGACTACGATGAGCCGGACATGCAGCGCATTCGCAGGAAAGTCACCATGGTATTCCAGAACGGTGCGCTGTTTGATTCCCTGACTGTGCGCGAGAATGTCGCCTTCCCTCTGCGCGAGCGCCGCGACCTCCACGAGGACCAAATCTTCCAGATCGTGGATGGACTCCTGGAAATGGTAGGAGTAAAGGAAATGCGCGATCAGCTTCCCTCGGATTTATCCACTGGAATGAAGCGCTCGGTTGCCATCGCGCGAGCCCTGGCCGCCCAACCGGAATGTGTTCTCTACGACGAACCGACGACTATGGTCGATCCGCTGATGGCGCAGCTGCTGGGCGATTTGATCAAGCGCCTCAAAACCCAATTGCACTTGACCAGCGTGGTTGTTACTCACGACATGCGGTTGGCCAAAAAACTGGCGGACCGGGTAGTATTTCTCCATGAGGCTAAGGTGCTGTTCTTCGGCACGTATGCAGAGATGGAGAAATGCGATGAGCCAATCATCCAGGAATTTTTGACGCTGGATGAACTAGTGTTGGAAGCGTAGATCAGACATCCTGCGTCTCTAGAATCCTTGCTCCACCAATTGTTCGACCGTGATCGAACCATTCGAGGCATCGCCTCGAATCATTTTCTCCACATACTTGGCGATCACGTCTACTTCGAGATTCACCGGATCGCCAGGCTTGAGAGAGCTCAAATTGGTCACCTCGGTGGTGTGCGGAATAATGGCAACCGTCACCTGCGTTCCTTCGACCTTCGCCACTGTCAGGCTGATGCCTTCGATCGAAAGCGAGCCTTTGAAGATCACGTAGCGCGCCAACTCAGGCGGGATTTCAATGCGCAGCCAATAATTGTTCGCGCCAGGAATTTCGTCCAATGCGATAAATTTGCCATTACCATCGACGTGGCCCTGCACGATGTGCCCACCGAAGCGTCCGTCGGCGCGCATGGGCAGTTCGAGATTGACGAGCGCTCCAGGTTTAATGCGCGAGAATGAAGTGCGATTCCACGTCTCTTCGGCCAAGTCAGCACCGAAGGAGTTAGGTTTGATTTCTACAGCAGTAAGGCAGACGCCGCTCACAGCGATGCTGTCGCCCTTCTTTAATTCTTTAACAAGATGCGAAGCGGCAACCGTGAGCCGGCGATTTTCGTTTTCGTTTGTGATACTGGTAACCCGTCCAACTTCTTCAATGATGCCAGTGAACATAGAACCCCTTCATTAACCACAGAGACACAGAGTCACAGAGAAGGCAAGCAAGCCAAATTTAGATCTTTCATTCCATTTCTCTGTGTCTCTGTGACCTCTGTGGTGACAATGCTCTTCAACTTGTGTACGGATCTTTCAAGTATCCCTCGATCGCGAAATCTTCGCCTAAGCGATGTAAGTGTGTCGACTTCACACAAGCGGCATCGCCGATGCTGGCAAATCCTCCGCCTCCGACGAGCGGAATCGATCCGGTACCGCCGAGAATTCTAGGTGCGTAATAAAAGAAAATCTTGTCCACGATACCGGCCGACAGCGCAGCCCAGTTTACCAGTGCGCCGCCTTCGATCATCAGCCCGGTGATTTCCATCTGGCCAAGAAAACGAACAATAGCGGGCATGTCCGGATGCCCATCCGAGGACGCCCTGGGCAGTTGCTCCACCCGAACGCCGCGTTTCAGCAGTTGCTTTTTCTTTTTCTCTTCTGCGAAGGAGCACAAGATTAGAACATCGTCTTGAGCGCTCGTAACTACGCGTGACTCCAAAGGAAGACGCAGGCGCGAATCCAGGATCACGCGCAAGAGAGGGCGGTGGCGTGGACGGCCACTGCGGTCAGTAAGCAGCGGGTCGTCGGCAATCACAGTCCCGACTCCAACCAGAACCGCGTCACTCTGATGCCGAAGTTGCTGCACATGAGCCCGCGCGGCTTCGCCGGTAATCCATGCGCTACGATTCGACTTACCAGACGCGTGGTGAGAAGTATGGATTTTAGGTGGCGCAATTTTCCCATCGAGCGTCATTGCAGCCTTTACTGTGACCAGCGGAGTGTGGTGGCGAATATATTTTGCGAAAGACTCATTCAGCGATTTTGCCTGTTCTTCCAGCATTCCGCAGGAGACATCAATTCCCGCATCGCGAAGCTTAGCGAATCCCTTTCCACTCACCAGCGGATTCGGATCCTCCATGCAAGCAACCACGCGGGAAATTCCGGCGGCGATTAACGCATCAGCACAAGGCGCAGTACGACCCTGGTGAGAGCATGGTTCGAGGTTGATGTAGAGCGTCGCCCCGCGAGCTTTTTCGCCAGCTTGTTCGAGAGCAAGAATTTCGGCATGCTTCAGCCCGCCGTAAGTATGGCTGCCGGTGCCGACGACCGCGCCCTCTGCGCCCACAATAACCGCGCCCACGCAGGGATTAGGCGACGTCAAACCGACCCCTTGCCGGGCTAACTCTAGTGCTCGGCTAAGGAAGCGCTCGTCAGTGTTGGAATCGGGCATTTAGGTTTTTCAGTACAGAGACACAAAGTCACGGAAAAATGCAGGGACAGCTTAGCTTTAAAAATTAAATAGCGCTCTTCTCTGTGGCTCTGTGCCTCTGTGGTGAAAAACTACGCGAACAATGAATCCACAAAGTCTTTCGCATTGAAGGGCAGCAGGTCTCCGGCTTTTTCGCCGACACCTACGTAGCGCACCGGCAGACCCAGCTCCCGAGAAATGGCTATCACCACTCCGCCTTTGGCCGTTCCATCGAGCTTGGTGAGCACGATTCCCGTTACGCCCGCTGCGTCAGTAAACTGACGCGCCTGTTGCAGACCGTTCTGTCCGGTCGTCGCGTCCATTACCAGCAGGGTTTCGTGGGGCGCGCCGGGAATGATGCGCTGCGCCGTCCGCCGCATCTTTTCCAGTTCCGCCATGAGGTTGGTTTTGGTGTGAAGGCGCCCGGCGGTGTCGACGATCACATAATCGCTGTGCCGCGCGGAAGCGGCTTGCAAGGCGTCGTACAGCACAGCTGCGGGATCACCGCCGGCTTTGGTTCGGATCACTTCAGTTCCGGTGCGTTGTCCCCAAATTTCCAGTTGCTCGATGGCAGCGGCGCGAAAAGTATCGGCTGCACACATCAGTACCGTCTTGCCTTGAGAACGAAAAACCTGAGACAGCTTGCCGATTGTCGTAGTCTTGCCGGTGCCATTGACGCCAACCACCAGGATGACCTCTGGCGTGCCATCAACTCTCTCAACGGGGCGCGTGTTGGCGGCATTCAAAATCGTCAGCAGTTCATCTTTCAAAAGACGCTTAAGTTCGTCGACGTTTTTGATTTGCTTGCGATCGGCCTTTTCTCGCAGCTTGCCCAAGACTTCCTGAGTCGTGATGTTGCCCAGGTCGGCGCCGATGAGCGTGGCTTCCAGGTCCTCAAGCGTCGACCGATCGATTTCCTTGCCGAAGGAAACCACTTCCTCGATGCGCTGGCTGAGGTTTTCGCGGGTACGCGTCACCGCCTCTTTCATGCGGTCGAAGAGGCCCGGCTTTTGCTCTTCGTCGAGGCTGCCAAACAGGGTCTGAATCATAGGTGTGGGAAACGGCCTTAAACACTAATTATAGCGGGAGGTGGTGGGTTTCCACGCGGCGTGGGCTTCTTCCTTGGAACCGGGTCAGTTTTTACGCAGGAGCTTCAGACACGGCTTGTGGAGCGGCCGGGACGATACGCACCGGAGCCGAAGCTGGGGCAGGCGGCGCGGACGCGACTGGGCGCGCGATTTGGATGTCACCGCGATAATAAATGGCCGTGATGGCGCTGGCTGCAGTCGGATCGAGACGCTTTCCGGAAAGATTGTGAATGATCTTCAACGCGTCTACCGGGTTGTACGCTTGCTGGTAAGGACGGTTTGTGGTGAGCGCATCGAAAGTGTCGGCGACGGCGATGATGCGAGCGAGAAGCGGAATCTGATCTCCCTTAAGGCCATGAGGGTAACCGCGTCCATCAAGCGATTCGTGATGCAGTTCGATACCGGGAATCATGTCTTTCAATTGCGTAACCGAACGCAAAATGTTGGCGCCCTTGGTGGTATGCGTCTTCATAATTTCAAATTCTTCTGGAGTGAGAGCGCCCGGCTTTTTGAGAATGCGATCTTCAATTCCGATTTTTCCCACGTCATGCAGTTGAGCGGAAATGCGCACGGTTTCAATGAAATCTTCGGATACGCCCATTTCTTTAGCAATCAGCAGCGAATAACGGGTGACGCGATCGGAGTGGCCGCGAGTGTAAGGATCCTTTTCGTCAACGGCTCCAGCGAGCATTTGAATGGAGCCCATGAACAATTCACGATTTTCCGCGGCAGCGCGTTTCAAGTCGAGCACAAAGTGTTCGAGCTCTTCAGACATGACATTAAAAGTCTGTGCCAGTTCGCCAATTTCTGTGCGGCTCTTGACGTGAACGCGCTGCGAAAAATCGCCGGCCGCAATAGCCCGGCTAAACTGAGTGAGCACTTCCAGCGGATTGGTAATGCGGCGAGCGGCGAAAATACTGATGCCAATGCTGAGAGCGATGGCCATAATTGCCAGGATGCGGGCATTGCTCTGCATCTCATAAACGCCGCGATAGGCTTCAGCGCGTGGCTTTTGCACGACCACCGCCCAGTCCAGATTACTGACGGGACTGTAAGTGCCAAGCATTCTGATGTTGGTATTGCCGCTGCGCATGTTGAATTCTCGAGTCGCGGCCACCATTTGCACCTTGGTGCCAGCCTCGACGAAGTTGCGCACAATCTCCAGGTTCGACATGTCCTGCCCGGTGGCGTATCCGGGGGCGGCGCCGACCACCAACCGTCCCTGGCTGTCGACGACGTACGGAGTCAGGCCGCCGCGGTTGACCTCCTGCAGGCGGCGGATGAGGAATTGCAAATCAACGACCGAACCAATCATGCCCAGGAAACTGCCGGCGTAAGTCACGGGCGTGCTAACCAGCATGACGGTGCGGGAGGATTGTCCTGTGCCCACCACCAGCGCTTCCCCGTTGTAGGCTCGTCCTTCGCGGGCAGCGGCGTAAGCGCGCTCGAGTTCGCGCTGCAGAAAGGCGTCGGGAGCGATTCGTCCCGCGGAAATTCCTTTGGCCTCGGAGTTCAACAAAGTGGCATAAGCTAAATCGTCGGAAGAGGAAACAAAATTTTCCAGCAGCGCTCGCAACTCCGGCGCTTCCACGTGTTCGGAAGTAATGTCACCACCGCTGGCCACCTGGAGCGCCGACGCGAGGTTCGCCTGCATCATGTGCAAGGATTGCTGATGCTGGGAAATATCGTCCGCAAGCGAGCGTGTGACCGTGTTCTGCAGAAGCCTTTCATTGGTAATCAGGCGGTCGCGGTTGATCGATTCCACCTGCGCCGAATAAAAATACATCGGCACCACGCTCACCAATACGAGCACACTCAGGATGACGTAAAGAATGGGCAGTCGAGATGGCGATGGCAATTTCAGCGACACGTGGACTTTCCCGCCGCGTTTCGACACGGCCAGAGTGCGGCGATTACTCTTAAAAGTGTAGCTTGATATCGCGGCCGGCGACTGTTACGAAAGTACCCTGAAAAGCCGCACTGCGGGGGCGTTTTGGGCGACTCGTGAAAGACAAACGTTACACAGAGTTGGAAGGAATCTTCACATGACTGCAGTCAAACGTAAGCAATCTCCCAAACTAAAGTCTGCCAACCGAGGCTCAAAGCGTAGCCGGGCAAAATGGGGATTCTTGGTCATCTGGCAGTTTCAAGTTCGCGAAGGAATGGAGACGCGTTTTGAGAGAGTGTATGGGCCGCATGGAGAATGGGTGCAACTTTTCGCTCAGAATGATGCATATATCAAAACAGAGTTAGTACATCGGTTAAATTCCAGGTCTTATCTGACGTTGGATTTTTGGACGTTAGAGACAGCTTATGAGGCATTTCGGAAACAGCATCGCGCGGAGTACAGGGCTCTCGATTTGAGATGCGAAGGAATGACTGAAAATGAACAGGAAATCGGGCGGTTCGTCAGGGTTTCGTCAGAACAGCCTGGTTGAAAACACAACAGAATTTATCGCGGCGCGCACGGGCGTGGACGTCCGCGCCTACACGAGCGCAGTTGCGCCTACGCGAGCGTGGTTTCACTTTTTGCGCTACGAGTCATCAGGTCGTGAATAGCGTCGCGCGGCGATTTTCCGTGGTTCAGGATGGCATCCATCTCGGAGGTGATCGGCATTTCAACTCCGCGAACACGCGCCAGTTCGACCGCCGCGTGCGTGCAGAAAACGCCCTCGGCGACCATGCCGTGCATGGCGGCGACGATGTCCGCAAGCTTGCGTCCCCGACCGAGTTCGACTCCCACGCTGCGGTTGCGCGACAAGCCGCCTGTACAAGTAAGTACGAGATCCCCGATGCCGGCAAGCCCAGCCATCGTTTCCTGACGCCCCCCGCAAGCTACGACTAGGCGCGTTATCTCAGCCAAGCCCCGAGTAATCAGGGCTGCGATGGAGTTATGCCCAAGTCCCAAGCCATGGCAAACACCTGCGGCGATGGCAATAATGTTTTTCAGTGCGCCGCCGAGTTCTACACCAGCCACGTCGGAATTCGTGTAGACGCGGAAACACGGATCGCCGAACTCTCGCTGAACCTTTTCCGCGAGCTCGCCGTCGCGAGATGCAATAGTGATTGCCGTGGGATCGCCGCGCGCTACTTCCTTGGCGAAAGTGGGTCCGCTCAGCGCCCCAATCCGAGGCTCGAAGCCTGCTTGTGAGCCGAGAACAACTGAGATCACTTCCGTCATGCGCAAAAGAGTTCCCTCTTCGAGACCTTTCGTAGCGCTCACGAAGAGCGTGCTCGGTTTCAGAAAGCCACGCAGTTGCTGGAAGAGAACGCGACAATGCTGCGAAGGCATCACGCTTAACACAATTTCGGCGCCGAGAAGAGCTTCCTCGAAACTGCCGGTAACGGACACGCCGTTGGGAATTGCTTGTCCGGGAAGGAACAGTTCATTGATCCGGCGCGATGAAATCGAATCGCGCACCTCCGGTTCGTGCGCCCACAAGCGTACTCGATGCGTGCCTTTCCTTCCCAACACAATTGAAAGGCTCGTACCCCACGCGCCGGCGCCAATCACGGCAATGTCGCTCATGTCCGCCTCCATTGGAAACGGGACTCGGTGTGGTTCAGGAGGCGGCTAATATTCTCGTGGTGCCGGGCAATGATGACAATCGAAGCAGCCGCTATAACCGCGAGCATCCGCGAATTTATGTCTGGCTCGAGAATCCACGCCAGGAGCGGGAACAGAGCCACGCTGACGATAGAGGCGATCGAGACGTAGCGAAACGCGAGAAAAATCAAGATGAAGATTGCGATCATCACAAGTACCGTTTTTGGCGTGAGAACTGCAAAAGAACCTAATCCCGTAGCCACACCTTTGCCCCCTCGAAAACGCAGCCACACCGGAAAAATGTGGCCAACGACGGCAAACAGCGCTGCCGCGAACATTAAGCCCCTGTGAGTTGGAAAGATTTCACGCGTCAATACGACGGCGCTAAGCCCCTTTAATGCGTCGAGCATCAGAGTAAGCACGCCTAATCGCGGGGAGGTACGGGAGACGTTAGTTGCGCCGATGTTGCCGCTGCCGGTTTGGCGTACGTCCTGTCCGCGAAAGGTGCGAAGCAGAATGTACCCGAAGGGGATCGATCCCAAAAGATAGCTGTACGCGGCGGTAAGAAGAAAAGAGGTCATCGCGGTTTCAATTTACAAGCTTCACCTGGCTAACCAGCGGCGAGGGCAAGATGCCCTCGCGACAGCCGGCGGGACGCAGGCGCTACGTGAACTAGCGCTAGGTCAACCGGAAGCTTGCGATCTTTGTGTAGCGTGAACCTCCTTGCGAGAGCTGGCTCTGATACAGAAAAAACTCGCGGGCCGCCATGGTACCAAACTCCAGAGCGGGTAAAGCCGCCAATTTTTCCTGCACCCGGTGAAAGTTCCGGTTTGCAGCATCGCCTTTCTTGCGATGGGGGGCGCCCGAGAGCCCGGCGCCGCGGGCCAATGTGAGATGAGGAGTGAAGAGATGTTCTTCCTGTAGAATTCCGAGGGCCTTCAGTGCGCGATCGATCGCGTGCGCCAGCGCCGGAAGTTGCGGTCCGGATTCGATCCCGAGCCAGAAAACGCGAGCGGCTTTAGCAGTGGGAAAAAATCCGTAGCCGCGAAAATTCATTGCGACTTCCTCAGCTCGTACACTTGAAAGAGCTTCCTCGATTTTTTCCGCGGCCTGCTGCGATTTTTCGCCGATGAATTTCAACGTGACATGCAGCGACTCAGGGCGAACCCAGCGAGCATCTGGAGCGAAGCCGCTTACTCCCTCCATGAAGCGCTTAATGCGCTGCCGGATTGCGTCGTCAATGTCGAGGGCAACGAAAATGCGCATTGCGGTCGTTGGTCGTCAGTCGCTCGTCGTTGGCCAAACCTTCCGGGCCAACGACGAACGACCAAGGACTGAACTACATCAGTTTCCTTCGGACCATATCCAGCGCCTGCTGGCTGGCAAAACGGCGGATGCGTTTGCGATCGCCAGGAAATTTGCGTTCCACCACTTCTGTTCCAGCCTCGGAAGTGAGCGCGTGGAAAACCAGTCCTACGGGTTTCGCGTCGCTTCCGCCAGCCGGCCCGGCAACTCCGGTAACACTTAAGCCAAAAGTTGCGCCGCTGCGTCTTCGTATTCCCTCGGCGAGAGCCTTTGCGACTTCCGCGCTTACTGCGCCGTGCTTTTCGATCAGTTCAGCAGGAACGTCGGCAAACGCGGTCTTCAATTGATTTGAATAGACGACCGCGCCCCCGAGAAAGTAGCGCGAACTTCCGCCGACGGAAGTAATGCGCTCGGCCAATAGACCGCCAGTGCAGGATTCGGCGACGGCCAGCGTCGCGTTGCGCATTTGCAGGTAGTAGCCGACGATCTGCTCCATCGACTCACCGTTGTCGGAAAAAACGGAATCGCCCAGTTCCTCTTCGATCTTCTCTGCCAGTTCATCCACCCGCGACTGCGCTGCTTCAAGCGACGACGCTCGCGACTTAAGGTGCAACTGAATTTCCTCGGCTCCCGCCAGGATGGTGGTATCGACATCCGTATAGAGCTTGTAAATAGGCGCAATGCGAGCGTCACACGACGACTCGCCGAGGCCGGTGATTTTCAATTCGCGCGTAGCAATAAATTGCGGAGGCAGTTTGGCTCGCAGGCGAGGCAGGCATTGCTCCGCGAACAGAGCTTTTAATTCATGCGGCGGGCCGGGAAGCAGCATTATGATTCGTTCGCGGCCATCATATTTTCCGCTCATCCACTGCCCCGGCGCGCTGCCATTGGCGTTGGGCAGCACAGCAGCACCAGAAATAACGTCCGCCTGCTTCAGATTATTTGTAGCCATCTTCCAGCCACGGGCCGCGAAGCGTTGCTCGAGGCTGGTAATGATTGCGGGATCGCGGCGCAGTTCAAGCCCAAGGGCGTCGGCAACGGCTTCCCGCGTGAGGTCGTCTTCGGTAGGTCCAAGTCCGCCCATGAAAATGACGACCTCAGCTCGAGATATGGCAAGGCTCGCCGCTCCCGTCAAACGTTCGCGACTGTCTCCGACAATGGTTTTGAAAATTACTTCAACGCCCAACTGGTTAAGCTTCTCGGTCAGGTAAAGCGAATTCGTATCCTGGCGAAAAGGAGTCAGTAATTCGGAGCCAATGGCAATGATCTCGGCGTTCACTGGTAGAAGTGTAAATGATTAGGGAAAGCAAGATCAGCCACGGATTCTCGCGGATTCAAACAGGCGTCAGGCAGAAACGTCCACCAGCGGCGATCCCTGAATGTTCCACGCCAGATGATGAACCGCGCTGTTCGTGGCTAGAACCACGGACCGACCGGGAGCAAAGGCTAGTCCGACCAAGCCTGCACCCGCAACCGCCAGGGACGCTTCGCCGTTCGGTGCGATCTTGACGATCCCTCGTTTGCCGGAGAGCGAAGCGGCGACGTAAAGATTGCCTTCCGCATCGAACGCGATACCTTGAGGACGTCCCAATCCACGAAAAAAAATCGATACGTTGCCTTGAGGAGTAACTTTGTAAATGCAATCAAAGCTGGACGTAGTTGGCCCGGTGACGAACAGATCTCCATTCGG
>Ga0073928_10010825_pt1 | contig 10745 bp, 10 predicted proteins | sample PaiPotPPA55metaG_FD_76969 | JGI IMG/M metagenome (GOLD analysis project Ga0073928, IMG submission 76969) | Iron sulfur acid spring bacterial and archeal communities from Banff, Canada, to study Microbial Dark Matter (Phase II) - Paint Pots PPA... ...
CAGAGGCTTCAGCAGTCTCGTTGCCTCCACTGCTGCTCTGATTGCTACCGGGTGGAGCGAACCAGTTCCCGGGCGGGTTACTCCCGCTGTGGACCACCGCCTTTTCACGACGCACCCGGTTTCGCGACTATACGTCCACGACCTTTTCTTTGCGCAATAGGGCTGCGTACAGCACAAAAGAGACGGTGGAAACCAAAATTGATAAGGGCCACAGCGAAGCCGTGCCTGTGAACATACCCGGAAGCATGTGGCCGTGCGCAAGGGCAGCACGGCTGGCGTCGCTAACTAGCGTGAAAATTAAGAACAACGCGAGCGGGCCGAGGGCCGCGCCTACAAACAGTCTAAGAGGCCACGGCAAATGCCTGATGAAGTGCGCTGGCAAAAGCAGGGCAATAGGAAGCCCTACAAACAGCCATCCAACAAATGAGAGGCGCACATAAAGGTTGAATATTTGAAGCGCTTGAGGGATTTGTCGCCCAGGTTCTCCCATGTGTAATGCCAGCAAATCTGCGCGGAGTCGGATGGCATTTTGCAGAAGATAGAGAAGCAGAATCGCATCGCCTGCCAGAAGTCCAAGAAAGGCGTAAGCCAGACGCTTTATGGGATTGACTGCAGGGTGCTTGTTCATGTTTTTTTGCTTCCGCTCTCTGCCAATAACCAATCTGCGAAATCAGCTTACTCCAGCCTATGGGCCAGTCACATAAGAGTTGGGGTCCACTGGACGATTAACGCCGTAATCGTCCATGTGGATTTCTGCTTCCGCACGACCTATCCCTTGGGGCATCTCAGGGGCACTGCCGAGAGCTGATTAAATTGATGCCCGAAACTAAGGAGACCTTTTTCACTGCGGCGCTACCAAATTAAGCGACAAATATGCCCTAATCGGTTCCAACAGCCTTATTAAAGCGCAAACCGGACAGGAATTCTGCCAAGAGCGGGGTGATCGCCGAAACTGGATTTGTATGTTCAGTTAGCGAACACAAAAAAATGCCCGCCCTCTGCCGGGAAAATCCGACAAAAGACGGGCGAGTGAACTGATTGAGGACAAGTTTAGTTACTCTGAAGGCGCTTCTTCAGACGAACCATCGCCAATCAGAGAATTTATAGCGGTTACGATGGCCCAGTCGGTTTGCCATATTTTTGAGCATTGGCAAATCTAGCGATCAACTTTCCCATGCCAGCTCTCATTGTTTGTTTCGGAGTCAGAACGATAGATTCAGTCGGAGAAATTCCGATTTTGACCGCACCCGATTTGCCGAAATTAAGGATCGCGTTCTCGGCTATTTCGCCTACCGAACTTCCAACCCCGTAGCCAATCGCCCCGCCTACAGGTCCGCCAACGGCATAACCTTTAGCAGCACCTGCTCCCGCTATGAGTTTTTTGGTGCCTGCAGCAATAACACCTTTCACCAAAGACGATTTCGAGGCGTTATTTCGTTGCATCTGTGCAGCGGTGTCGATTAAGGCTTTAACATCGTCGTAGGTATCGCCGTATAAAGATTTGGCGGTATCTCCCAAAGATGCGAAGCGATTCTGGACGGCTTCCATGTCGATGTTGCCATTCGGCAAGGCACTGCGGCGGTACAAGTCTTTCGTGACTGACTACCGAAGAATATCCATGCTTTCGGCGGGCATATTTTTAGCCAGAGCCTCGACGCCGCTTTGAGCATTAGCGCCATTTTTTATAATTCCACTGACAATCGTTTCGGGCTTGTTCGATTTAAAGAAGCCTGCAGCGGGACCTTTGGTCAGGTCTTTGTTGATCTTGGCATAATCTGTGCTGAATTTCCGCAAGTCTGCCGCCGCGTCAGGATCGCCAACTTTTTCGTAGTAGTCGTACACGTCATTGTCGAAGGAGGCTTTTAACTGCTTCATTTGCCCGGCTGCTGTTTTATTGCCGGGAGTTTTTGTAAGGCGGTCGATGCTATCGGTAAGTTGTTGCTTGGTTCGTTCGATGTCTTGCGTACTCATCGAAACTAACCCGCCGTCCGCATCCTGACCGCTCGCTAAGTTATTCACCAGCTCGGTTTCATCCTTAGTGAGACCTGAGATTTTATTTTTGATGATGTCATTCGCCTGAACCGAAACTTTGCTTTCCGGTTGAATCGTCATTTGGACAGGCTCGCCCGTTGAACTGGTGGGCAGCGAATCCCTAACCGCATCCTTCGCTTGGCCGACTTGCTCGCCTACGGCGTTTTTGGTGTTCTGCAGTCCTTGCTGAACGGTTTTGCCTGCTTCCTGCGTGGACTGACCTTTAGGAGTTGAATCCGCCAAAGTCGGAGCTTTATCTCCAAGAATTTTCATTTCTGGATCGGCAGCCTGTGCCGCTTTTACATCTTCAGGATGAATCTGGACAATTTTTCCTTCGCCGGTTCGGGCAAACATCCAAGACTCGGTATCAACCGGCTGTATTCGGAGTTTTTCCAAACCTTTGCCGATTCCCTTAGCGACAGCGCCACCAACTACAGTTGCGCCACCATATTCCAAAGCGTTCATTCCCGTTTCTTTGAGACTCTTTGCGGAGGTCGGGTCTTCGCCGGTCAACGCTTGTCCCGCTACGGTTCCCGCTCCGGCACCTATACCAGCGGCGGTGCCCGTAGCGAGTAAGCCTGCAGTTTCTGGTAGGAGTTCTGGAGCTACCGCGCTGCCAGCCAGAATCACTGCGTTTTTTGCATCTGCGGCTGCCTGAGATTCCGGTTCAGTCTGTACAGGCTTATTGCCAAGATTGCCCATCAGACCGTAACCTGCTCTAGAACCCGCAGATGGGAGTGTAACTTGCGGGTCCTGTTCAATTTCCTGTGACCCTCTTGCGAGAATTCCCGAAGTACGACTAACAGGATGCACGGCTGATTTCTGTTGTTGTTTGGCCTGGGACTGGGCGGCTTGAGTAGCGCCCGCACCAGTCTTTAGATTCACTTGCTGGCCTCCAATGTTTACGGTGTCAGACATTCCGTCAACATCGGATAGAGAGAATTTACCTTTACCGCCAGTGACCTTCGGCGCGTCAACGTCCGCCAAACTAAATTGTCCTGTGCTCATTTTTTATTTTCCTTAGTTCGCGTCGAACGTGCCGTCAGGATGAACCGCTGAAACGGTCATTTGCTTGCCTTTGATCGTGACCGTTTGTCCAACTTGAAGCGACGGAGCTTTCTGTTGAGGCTGTCCGGTTGCCGGACGCTGTTGGTTTTGTTTCGCAGGCATTTTTCCGTGATTCCGAATATAGTCTGCGTTGTCGAGCGCCTCTTGACTGAGGCTCGGCATTGGCGGCTGATAGGTGGGCCGCACTTGGCCGTTCGCCCAACGCTGTTTCATTTCCGCCATTTTGCCGGTCAGAATGTGTTCAGCGTTCTCAATTGCGGCCTTACGGTTGGTGACGCTTCGCAACGCATCTTCCTGTTCTTTAATCGCGCTTTCGGTCGCTACGCCTGTAGGATTAAGTGCTTTCGCAACTTCGGTCGCGACATAAGTAATGTCCTGGTTGTATCGCTTATATTCGTCGGTCCCTGGGATGTACGACTTGGTGCCGGTGTTGTCATACAGCAGCCGAGCATGATTGATCGCGGTGCCATAAGCCGTCAGAGCCTTCGAACTTGCTCCGGCCGTAAAGTCCTTCACGACACCGCCGTAAGCCTTGGCTTTTTCGATGTCGTAATCTGGATACGCACGTATCAGCGATTGACCGATTGGAGTCAATTCACCCTTACGGTTCTGGAGCGTTGCGTGATTTCTGCCCTCTGCAATCGCCTTCAAAACTGATTGATCTTCCGGTTTCAAGGTGGCCAGATACTGCTCACCCTGCAAACCGGCTGCCGACTTCGGATTCAAATCGTTTTGCTGTCTGGTATCCTGACGAGCTTTATCGGCCTCTGCGTTATCCCTGTTTGTTTCTGCCGCGAGTTTGGGAATTTCGGCTTTGTCCTTGGCGACAGTTCCGGCACTTTCAGCAACTTCGTTCTTCGCGTTGGGAGTCATGTAGCTGCCGTCAGCATTCTTGAGAGGTTCTTTCGTGATGCTGTTAATAAGAATCGGTTGCTTGGTCGTTGGGTCAATCATCGTCGCAGGCTTTTCGTCACCGATGAGAACTTGTTTGCGGCCATCAACCGCAGCGTTGTGAAGTTTCGTAAGCTGCTTCAAATCCATTTCGTGATCGTCGGCGAGGCCGTCGAGACCCGTGATTCCTGCATAGTCTTTCGAATACGGAGCGTATTTCTTGATATAGGCAATCGTCGCGGCAGGCACTTTAAGAGTCCCAGAGTGCATTCCGTCGATAACGGCATACTGCCGCTCGTATTTCGGAGCATGAGTATCCGGGTCCAAATAAGGCTGCCCCGTTTCAGGATTATTTACCGTGGTCTCACCAACCGGGACGATTTTTCCCTCGGTCAATAATTGCTCTGGCGATTCGTGGTACATCGTCATCAACTTATCGCCGTTGACTCGCTGTACGTTGACACCAGAATCTTCCGCAGACTGAGCTAATGCCGCGCCAGATTTATAATCTTCGTTACGGTCAACGTCTTGTTCGTGCATGTGCTGATACGTCGATTGCAATAGTGCGGTACCTTTGGCCAACTCCATCTTGTGCATCTTCATCTGTTCGGAGGCTTCTTGGTTTTCGCGTGCTTCCTTTTTGGCGTTCGCGTCTTGCTCCTGAGAATTCTTCATTTGGTTTTCTGCGCCTGCACCTAAACCTGAGAGTGCGTTGGCCAATCCAGACTTCTGCCCTCCACCTCTGGCACCAGCCCCTAACCCGGCAAGCGCGGTAGCTCCGATTCGCATAAATTGTGCCTTGCGGCTATCGACCGGCTGATTCGGGTCCGCGATTATCTTTCCGCTGGCATCGGACGTGTATTTCACTGGGGCTCGGCCAGCCATAGAACTAGAAATTCCGCCGAGGACGGAAGACACAAACGAGTGCAGCCGCTGATTCGGACTCGGAGGAACGGGAGGAGTCGTTACTGAAGGTTGCGCAGGAGCCTGCGAAGGCGCTTGAGGCTGCGCCTGTGCTTGGACTGGTGCCGCAGGAGTCGGGGCGGACGATGAATCACCGCCCCCCTGTGGTGAACTAATTCCTTGAGCAACGCTGTCGGCAAAACTCGGAGGTCCTGCTTGGCTTGGATCAACCATAAATTTAACTTTCCCTTTTTCAATGTTTAATTCGTTGAAGTTTTAAATTTTTTAGGCTGTCGGGATAGCTGACAGGCTGAAGATTTTTGAGAACTGCCTTACGGCTTGGGACTGGCAGCCGAGCCAGACTAGCCTGCTGGTGGTTTAGGTTTCATGGCACTCATACCACCCGTGACCGCTGCGCCACCAACTGCGCCGATCATTCCGGCAACTGGAGCAATCCATGCATTGTTCGCGTTTGCGATGTCGGTTTGACCTTGCATGGATGTGGCTGCCGCGCCGCTCGCAGTACTGCCTGCGGCGATAGCAGGGTTTTCCAAAGCGCCCGGAGCTTGTGCCAAATCCTGAGTAGACTGAAAGAAATTCTGGCGGCCAGTCTCGTAACCTTTTTCCGTGATTCCGAGTTGGGCGTCCGCTTGTTTTTGCGCTTCAGTCTGAGCCAGAGCGCCCTCGATTTCGGCTTCGCCGCCCGAAGGAATGTAAGTATTTCCGCCGCCGCGAGCCGCTTCCGCGCTGCGGACAGCGTTGGTGACTTGCTGGCTAGCAGCCGCGTTTGTAGCAGTAGCTTGAGTCCGCAATGCAGCATCTTCGGCACCCGTATACCCGTATTGCCCTGGACCGGCCTCGATAATTGGAGTCAGCGAACTGGTGATGTTGCTCAGAATCGACTCATTGCCCGCAAAGATTTTTTTAAAATTCGAGTCGAGAGAACTAGCAATAGACGCTTCTTGGGCAGCCGCGTCCTTCTGTCCCTTGGTCGCGCCGCAGACCAGTTCAATAGGTCCGCCGTACTCATAGCTTTCCGATTCAATAATTCGGAGAGCTTCCATATCCCAAATAACTTTTTTAAAGATTCGCATGATGTCCTTTTCGCTAAAAAATGATCTCGACTAAAGTGAAGCTGAAATTTGCATTTCGCTGAATTGAGAAATTGGAGGCGGCTGCAAAGCAGGCGCGAATACTTTATCTGTCGCAATATCGTTTAGTGATTCTAAGAAACTCTTAAAATCGAGAGCGGTCTTACCGCGAGTCTTCAGGTTCCGCCATAAATAATATTCAGAAGTTGTCTGTGCTTTCGTATGGTGGCCGTGGATAGTGGAGCGCCGTATTGTCATTTCCCGGCGTAGACAACCGCAACTTTTAATGCGCATGTGCCTCAAAGCGTGACTTTCGGCATACGTTTCGTTGCCGCAATCACAAATACAGCACCATGCATTTCGAACCGGGTTTTTCGGAAGTGGGCCATACGTAAGTGCTATAAGGCGTTCGAAACGTTGCCCCGTAATATCGAAGAACATAAACAGCCAATTTTCTAATATGAGTTGTTCAGTTACTGAACAGATGCGCCGGTCGGCGGATCGGAAAATAAATGTGAGGTCTGAGTCTTAACCCTCAAACCTCACACCTGCAAGACCGTGGAAGAGAGGAAAATGGATTTAACCTCCCCGATAGCGGCTGACTTGCTGGCCCATCGCCAACCAAACTTTTAACGAAGATTATCAGCGGCACGCCGGTTAGCGGGAGTTTGAATCCACTTTTCGTAGGCTTCAGCGGACATGCTCGCTATTTTACGGCGGATATTTTCTTCCGTTGTTGGTGTCGGTACGGGCTTCACAGGCTTTTCGTTACGTTGAATCTGTGAATAGTCGTATGGGGTCGTGCCTTCTCTCATCACGACATTGGTGTAAAGTTCCATCTCGCCCGCCGCCAGAAGAGACTCATACGCAAGGCGGATAGTGTTGTAGTCGATATTTGGCGAAGGATGATCGTTTAAATATTGAAGTAATTTCGTCTTATTCGCATGATCGAAGACCACATCAGGGTGCATGGCCGTGAACGTAATAAAGGCTTTTTCTATTCTGGCCTTAATCATCGGCGGTACATCCGGCACACCCTCTTTTTCGCGCTGCCAAGCCTTGTGTGCTTTTTCATCCATGCGCATTACCCGACGCCTTTCCACGAGATCGGGCGTTACGGGCTGTAGCAATTGATTTAGGTCGGGACGTGCCTGCAAGGCGCTGCCTGTAAGTTCCGTATCGTTATCTGAAAGGCCCGTTGCTGCTACATTGATGGCGATTTCGCCGGAGTTTGCCAGCGCCCTGAACGCCGCCACAAAACTTTCGAGTTCGGGTAAAAGTTCGTTCTCCTGTATAAAACGCAGTACACGGTCAGTATATTTTCTGGCCGCAATAAACTGAGGGTACTTGACGCTGAACTGTCCGCCACTCTCGATAAGCAAATTCCCGATGGCCGCTGGGTCCTCTACTTCGAATCGGCTTATTTTGCGTTTCGTCTCCTGCGTCTTCCTCTTCACTTCGCGGAGTTCTTTGTCGTAGTCGGCGAGCGCCTTGTTAACTGCAGCCGAATTTTCGGACAGATGCCAGTTCTTTTCCGCCTCATTCATCGCGTCAAATTCTGCGTGAGTTAGCGGCCTGCGGACCAGGGTGTCCGGGTCTACACCTTGCTTGATTGCGAAACTCTTGTAGTTTGCTGATTCCATTTTGTTCTCCTAAAATATTTTTCTATTACGGCAGTCGAGCCCCACGGAATTCTATTTTTTCTGTGTGCTCTCTAGCGTTGTTACAGTCCGTTACGGTCTGAGTGACTAAATCCGCTTGCGTGGCAACAATGTATCTGCCGTGGGCTTTGCAGTAGCAATACCAATACCGCGTTGTTGAATCGCTTTGGCCGACGCCAAGATATTCTCTGACTTCCAAACTCCCGAAAACTTGCCGAATAATGTTGCGCTTATAGATTGCGTCGGGGTTCCGAGCCAGTTGTAGTCGTAAACGTTGACCGCTGATATCTACGGGATCGTCCTTAACCGTGGGCTCGTTCACCAACTGAACATTCGGCTCGGGGATCGGGGCCGTTACTGGCTTTTTTGTAAATCGAACGAAGGCGGGTAAAGCCACTGCCTCGTAAAAGGCGTTATCCAGCTCCACGGTAAATTTGGTTTGCCCGCCCGTTTTATAAATCAGGGCGGGCAGAACACGGCCATCAGAGAAAACAGCCTCGCAATCACTAGCCGCCATTTTCTCTTTTAACCTTAAATGATTGATGATGTCTGGCGCTCTAAGGGCCATTTTTTCTCTCCGAAAGTTTTTACGCCGCGATTTGTTCTAATTGCTTCTTAGGGCGGTATTTTCTATCTGGGCGACGACTTGCTACCTGCTCCGCTCGGGTCTGCCAAGAAACGTTTCCGGGTTCGTAGTTTCCAACATCCCCGAATCTCCCGAGAGTCGTACCGGCTGGGCGTTCTCCCATGTCTGCGAGGAAATCCTCGAAAGAGTCTTTCCAGCGGTTGCACATCGTTACTCCAATGCCCCCGTATCGCGCATAGTGACGGATGTTTGGATCAAAACAACGTTGCTTCGCGCTCTGCCATGAGTTGTATGTGGGCGACGGCTTCTTTCCTGCATAGCTGTGACCGTGCGTGGCACAGTTTCGGCCCGTGGTGGCCGTTATTTCCTTCCGAAGGCATCCGCAACTTTTTGATTCGCCGCTCTTGAGACTATAAGCGGGTACGATTTTTATTTCTCCACAAGCGCACACGCACCCCCATCGCGACTCGCCGCGCTTGCTGTTTTCAGCCCTTTCGAGCACGACAAGCCGCCCAAAACGCTGTCCGAGGACTACAGGTTGGTTTACCTTTCCAAGACAACCGCAACTTTTGGTGTGGCCGGTCCTGAGGTCTTTACCCACTACGATTTTAGTTTCGCCGCAGTCACAGCGGCATAACCAACAAGCGTGACCGTCCTTAGCCTTTTCCGCACGCTCAATGACTAAAAGCCTCCCGAAACGGGAGTTAGTTAAATCAACTACCCTCATATTTTCTCTCCGATTTAAATCTAGGCGGGATTGTGGACTAAAATCCCAGCGACCGAGCCGTGTACGGCTGCCGTTCGGTCCTTCGGTGTTGCGTTACTGCAAGTTTTGTCCAACTTAGAGCCTCCTAGCTTGGATTTGCGAAACGAACGCCCGCGACCGTGAGCTTTGTTGCAACGACTGGCGCTCCGGTAACTGTGGTTCCGCCGTGCGTGGGATCAACAAAACCGAAGTCGCTTGGATTATTTAGGACGGACCCTTGCCCGTTCGGTACATGAACTTCCACGGTTACGTTAGCGCCAGGGGTGCCGAGGTATAGAACTGAATCAATTTGAGCCATTTGTTTTCCTTGAACTGCTTTTGTGTTTCTTCTTTCATTTGAAAATGCTTGTCAAACTGGCGCTTTTAGCGGCAGGTTAAAAAAGGCGGCCCGTAGGAACCTAACCAAAATTTAAGCCGACCTACCAGGATTCTTGATTATGAAAAAGTCTCCGCCAATATAAAACACCATGTCGATTGGCTCCGCTTGCAAATTATTTTCTGGTGCGGTTTTTTCTCCAGCCCACGCATTCGGAAGCCATATCGGTGGACTCGGGGGCTGTGGTTTTGCTGCGCCGCCCGTACCCGAACTGGGCTGCCATGCGGAATTGAAAGTTCCGATTAATTGCCCGTGCCCGTTAAAAACGGCAAATATTTGACTTAACCCGCCGCTGCTCAGCGTTCCAATTACGGATGCTTGACCATGCGGAGAGCCTAATAATTTTCCAGTGCCCTTGAGTGCGGCGATTTCAGAAGCGGTTCCTAGAAAAGTTCCAAGAAGTTTTCCAGCGGCTTTTAGCAAACTGCTTTGCGAAGCCGTGCCGAGAGACGAGCCTGAAAGTTTTCCCGTTGCTTTTACGGTCGCGCTTTCAACCGCGTGGCCGGTGGACGAAGCCGCGAGTTTCCCCAAGGCAGTCAGAGTAGCGGATTCGGTCGCGTGCCCTAGAGACGATCCCGCCAAAATACCGGAAGCGGTAAGGCCAGCAACTTCCGATGCCTGAGCGGTAATACTTAATGAAATCGCGCCACTACTAGAAACTGACTGTAGAAATGAGTTTGGTTGCGTAACAATAGTCGGTTGATCGACTACTCTGCGGACTCCCGCACTGCCAAAATAGGTAGACGCTCGCATTATCTTGGGTTGGTTGTGGCGGTCAGGGCTAGTCCCGGCTGCCAATTTAAAGTTGACTGGTCGCTGTCGAATACAATGGAAGTGTTCGGGATTTTAATTTGGCTCATGATTCCTTCTTTAAGCTGTATATATCGGTATTGGGGGCGTATCTGCTCAGTTAGTGAACAAAAAGTAGTGCCGGATTGTACGACTCGGGGCCGTTATAGCCCTTCGCTTTGAAAACCCGGCACCGCGCCTCCTACTTAACGACTAGAGGCAGGTTTTCTGCGACTAACAGAATCCCGCCCCCTGTCCACTAACCCTTGGACAGAAATTCATAAAATGGAAATAGTTACTTGCTTGAATCTTGCAGTACATACCTTTCGGGGTAAAATTGGCGCATCAACCGAGATATCACTGCCTCGGCTTGTTCATTCCACTCAAACCATTCGTGATGCAGGCGGGAACTGTCCAGCTCGGCGTGAATGTCCCTCTCAAGCTGAACTATGGTTTCACGGTCAGCCGAAAACGTTTGGACAACTTCGATGGGCTCGTGGCTGTTCCCGCGTCGAATTTGATCTAACCGATTTGGGAAGTTATCCGAAATTCCTACCTTTAAATGATTGTTGGGTGCGCGGAG
>Ga0073928_10010827_pt1 | contig 10745 bp, 10 predicted proteins | sample PaiPotPPA55metaG_FD_76969 | JGI IMG/M metagenome (GOLD analysis project Ga0073928, IMG submission 76969) | Iron sulfur acid spring bacterial and archeal communities from Banff, Canada, to study Microbial Dark Matter (Phase II) - Paint Pots PPA... ...
ACTGCGCGGTAACGACGTCGCGGAGTGGGCCGATCGATTGACCTGCAACAATGTTGCCACGATGAAGCCCTACCAAGCGCGCTACAACATCTTCTGTAACGAGAGGGGCGGCGCGCATGATGACGTGATCTTCTATCGCCTCCCGGATTACTGGCTGCTGGTCGTGAACGCCGCGAATGCTCAGAAGATCTGGTCGCACCTTCAGAAACACCGACCGCCCTCCGGTATCAGGCTCGAGAATCGGCATGGCACTAGCGCGCTGATCGCGATCCAAGGTCCAAAATCACTCGAGCTGATGCACGGCGTTGCTCGACCCGACATCGGCCAACTCAAGTACTACTTTTGCCTTGAGGGAACGGTTTATGACAAGCCCGCGATCATCGCGCGGACGGGCTATACGGGCGAAGACGGATTCGAACTATTCGTGGATGCGGCAGACGCGCCTCAGATCTGGAAGCGCCTGCTGGAAGAGAAAAAATCAGGTGGCCTCGCGCCGGCTGGGCTCGGTGCTCGAGACGTGCTGCGGCTGGAGGCCGGCATGCCGCTCTATGGGCACGAGCTGACCGAAGAGATCGGACCGCTGTCTGCCGGGCTGAATTGGGCGGTCAAGTTGTCAAAGCAGGAGTTCATCGGCAAGAGCGCACTGCAAGAGCAGCAGACGAAGGACGACTACAAGCGGATCGCCGGCTTGATCGTGGAGAGCCGCGCACCGGCACGCGAAGGATATCAGGTCTTTGCAAATGATATGCGCGCAGGCGAAGTGCGCAGTGGCTCAATCGCGCCTTCGCTCGGCAACCAGAACATCGCGACGGCGCTGCTGGAGCGCGATGCCGCAACCGTCGGCGACGAGCTTCAGGTTGAGATTCGGGGCACCCGGCATACCGCTCGAGTCGTCGGGCTTCCTTTTTACAAACGTGCCCGAGGTTAGGGGAAGGTAGTTTAGTGGCGCAACCGGCGGATCTGCTCTTCAGCCGCGAACATGAATGGGTCAAAGTCGACGGCGACTCGGCCACGGTCGGCATTACCGAGTATGCGCAAAGCTCCCTCGGCGATATCGTCTACGTCGAACTGCCCAAACTCGGCACCGAAGTGGCGCAGTTTTCGACGACGGGCGTGATCGAGTCGGTCAAAGCGGTCTCGGATCTCTATACGCCGCTCGGCGGCGAGGTCACCGAGGTCAATGAGTCGCTGCAAAATGATCCGGCGCTCGTGAATCGGGAGCCGTTTGCGGGCGGTTGGCTTTTCAAGCTGCGCCTGAAGAACGTCAGCGAAAAAGACAATCTGTTGAGCCCCGAGACCTACGCTCAGCTGGTAGCCGAAGCGCAGTAACCGCCGTGCCTTACCTTCCGCACACAAAGCGCGATATCGCGCAGATGCTCGATGCGATCGGCGTCGCTTCGATCGACGAGCTGACGAAAGTACCGGCCGACGTCGCGTTGCGTACGACGCCCGACGTCGTCTCAGCTCTGCCGGAATCTGAGATCATGCGCCGCTTTGAGATGCTCGCATCCCGAAATCGAGCGGCGACGATGACGTCTTTCTTGGGCGCCGGCGCGTACCGGCATTACTGCCCGCCGGCTATTATGTCGCTGGCAATGCGCGGCGAGTTCTTGACATCCTATACGCCGTATCAGGCGGAAGTCTCTCAGGGCTACCTTCAGGCGGTCTACGAGTGGCAAACGTACATCTGCTTGCTGACCGGCTTGGAGATTGCAAACGCCTCGGTCTACGACGGCGCAACGGCGCTCGCAGAGGGCGTCATCATGGCGCTAGCCGCGACGGGCAGAAGACGTGTGTTGGTTTCGAGGACGGTTCACCCCAACTATCGCGCGGTATTGAAGACGTATTGCGATGGACTCGACGTCGCCATCGATGAACTTCCGCTCGCGGCGCACGGCGCGACGGATTACAGCGCATTACGCGATGCGCTCGCAGAAAAAACGTACGCGGCCGTCGCACTGCAATCGCCGAATTTCTTTGGGATCGTCGAGGCGGTACCCGAGGAGATGCGACCCGCGCTCAAGCAAAGCGGCACGATACCGATTGCGGTCGTGGCGGAGGCACTTTCCCTCGCAGCGCTGCAGACGCCGGCATCGTGGGGCGCGCAAATTTGCGTAGGCGAGGGACAATCCTTCGGTGTCGCTCTTGCCTACGGCGGCCCATATGTCGGTTTCATCGCCTGCACCAATGAACATCTGCGCCGCATCCCTGGACGTTTGGTCGGTCGCACGTTGGATAAGAACGGGAAGGTCGCTTACGTCCTGACGCTGCAGGCGCGCGAGCAGCATATCCGGCGAGAGCGCGCCACCTCGAACATCTGCACGAATCAAGCGCATTGCGCGCTGATCGCTACGATATATCTCGCGCTCATGGGTGCAAGCGGTTTGCGCGACTGCGCAGCACAGAATCTGCGGCGGTCGCATGAACTCGCCGCGCGCGTAACCCGCATGGGCGGATTCCGAATGCAGTTCGAGGCGCCGTTCTTCAACGAGTTTGTACTCAATGTCGGGAGCCGCGCGGGCGACGTCCTCACCGCCCTGCAGTCGCGCGGCATTCTCGGTGGGCTCGACCTCGGTCGCTTCTATCCCGAACTCAGCGATTGCATCCTGATGACGGCGACTGAAACCACATCGTCGCAAGAGATCGATGCTCTCAGTGCGGCGCTAAAAGAAATCGCGCGGGTTCCGACCCATGCATGATCGTGCTTCGCCACTGATCTTCGAGCAGGGTCAGCCCGGCCGCGCGAATCGCTATGTGGCATCAGACGCGACCCTCGAAGGTTATTTACCCGCTGACGCGATTCGCAGCGATTTGCCGCTGCCTGATTCCACCGAGCTCGACGTCGTTCGTCACTACACTCGCCTCTCGCAGCGAACGTTCGGCATCGATACGGGATTCTATCCGCTCGGCTCGTGCACGATGAAGTACAATCCGCGCGTCAACGATGCGGTGGCGAACCTGCCCGGTTTTAAAGACTTACACCCGTTTTCGCCCGACGAACTCTCGCAAGGCGCCTTGCAAGCGATGTACGAGCTCGAACGGAGTTTGGCGTCCCTCTTCGGCATGGCCGCTTTCTCGCTGAATCCGGCAGCCGGCGCGCATGGCGAGCTGGCCGCGCTCTTGATTGCGAAGAAGTACTTCGCCGAACACGGCGATGATGCGCGGACCACGGTGATCGTTCCCGATACAGCGCACGGCACGAATCCCGCCTCCGCATCGATGTGCGGGTTCAAAGTCGTCTCCTTGAAGAGCGATGAGCGTGGGCGTGTCGGCGTCGAAGCGCTGCGCCGCGTCTTGGGCGCGGACACGGCCGTCTGTATGATGACTAATCCCAACACGCTCGGATTGTTCGAAGATCACATCGCCGAAATTACGCGCGCCGTTCATGACGTCGGTGGGCTGATGTACTATGACGGCGCGAACGCCAACGCACTGATGGGAATCGCGCGGCCCGGCGATATGGGCTTCGATCTCATGCATCTGAACCTCCACAAGACGTTTACGATCCCGCATGGAGGCGGCGGGGCAGGCGCGGGGCCGCTCGGTGTTGCGCAGCGGCTCGTCGATTATTTGCCGACGCCCGTGGTGCGCGTCAGGGGAGCCGGCGGCGATGGGGCGAGCCGCGATGAGAACGGCACGGCGTTTTGGCTCGACTATGAGGTCCCCAAATCGATCGGCCCTGTCCGCTCGTTCTGGTCGAATTTTGCGCATGTCGTGCGCGCGCTAGCGTACCTGTATGCCAACGGCCTCGAAGGATTGACCGACGTCTCGCGTCTCGCGGTCTTGAACGCGAACTACGTGCGCGTGAAGGTGCAGAAATTTCTCGAGACGCCATATCCGGAAACGTGCCGGCACGAATTCGTCGCATCGGCGGCGGACCTGAAGAAAGAAACCGGCGTGCGCGCTGTCGACATTGCTAAAGCGCTTCTCGATCGCGGGTTCCACGCTCCAACGATGTATTTTCCGCTGATCGTTCCGGAGTGCCTGATGATCGAACCGACGGAAACGGAATCGAAAGAGACGCTCGATAGCTTCGTCGATGCGCTGGAAGAGATTGTCGTCATGGCCAAACGCGATCCGCAGAAGGTGATGAACGCGCCGGAGCACACCCCCGTCGCGCGGGTCGATGAAACGCGCGCGGCACGGCATCCGGACCTGCGCTGGCATCCGCCTGCAAGTCCTGCCTAGAGAGCAAGCAAGCGGCAGCTTTAGCCGCCGGGCGCTTCTTGGTGCGCTTCGTTATAATAGGAGTAGTCGGAGGCGTCCCAGCGGGGCGCCTTTCAAAATCTCAAGAGAGCGGAACATGCGGATCAAATACGAGACCTCGGCCGGCGGGCTGGTGCTTCGCCGTCATGACACTGTCTATGACGCACTGCTGATCGGGCGCGGCACACCACGGATTTGGTCCCTGCCAAAGGGGCACGTTGAATCACGCGAGTCGCACGAGCAGGCCGCTTTGCGCGAAGTGCGTGAGGAAACCGGCTGCTGGGCAGAGCTGATCGCCAAGCTTTCGGACATCTCTTATTGGTTCTACTTGAACCGCACCAAGCACAAAAAAGCGGTCACCTTTTACCTGATGCGCTACCTCTCCGGCGACACTGCCAATCACGATCACGAAGTGGACGAAGCGCGCTGGTTCGACATTTTCGGCGCAAAACGGGCGTTGAAATACGTCAATGAAAAGCGTTTGGTCGATCTCGCTCTCGACTACCTTGATACAGAACCGGCGGCTTTCGGCGACGTGCCGATCGTCGCCAGAACCGCCGAGCATCTGACGAGTTGAGCGGGGGCCTTCAGGCACTCGCACCGGAGCCGGCCGAGGATCAGCGAGCGTATCGCGTCTCGCTCCCTGTCTTCGAGGGCCCGCTCGACCTCTTGCTGCACCTCGTCAAGGAACGTCAGCTCGATATTGCCACCGTTCCGCTCGCGAGCGTCGCGGCACAGTATCTCGAGTACGTCCATCTGATGGAAGAGATCGATGTCGAAATAGCGGCCGAATACTTGGTGATCGCGGCGACTCTCGTATTTTTGAAATCGAGATCGCTGCTGCCGCCAGTCCCCAGTGAATTCCTCGATGACGAGACCGAGACGCCGGAAGAAGTCGAGGAGCGACTGCGGCAGCGGTTGATCGTCTACTCGAAGTTTCGTGACGTCGGCGAAGACCTGCGGGCACGGCACCTTGAAGCCGCGGCCTTCTATTACCGGGATGGCGCCGATCCGGCAAGCGACCTGACGCAACGCTATCGCATCGATTCACAACGGCTCGGTCAGGCGTTGATCTTCGCGTTGCGAAATGCTCGTCCCGAGCGCCGTACGATCGCGCGGGAGCGCCTCTCTTTGCTCGCGCAAATGGATTTTATCATGCAGCGCGTCCGCGAGCGCGGTGATGTCCGGTTCTCGGAAATCTGTCGCGACTTGGGACGCGAATCCATCATCGTCACGTTCTTGGCCATCCTTGAACTGATTCGCAGGCGTCGTGTCGGCTTCGAGCAGCCGGCGGCCTTCGACGATATACGCTTGTTTCGCATGCGCGTCTCTGCGTCGGTTTGAGCTCACAACTGCAGCCAACGATCGAAGCCCTGCTCTTCGTTGCAAACGAAGCGCTTTCGATCAAGCAGATCGCCAGACTGACGCATGCGAACGAGATCGAAGTAGCCGCCGCATTGCAGAATATTGAAGCCGATTTTGCCGATCGCGGCATGGTGGTGCGTGAAATCGCCGGAGGGTACCGTTTCGCAAGCGCTCCGTTCGCGCGCGACGTCGTCGAGGCATATCTGCTGCCGCCCAAAACGTCGCTCTCGACGCCGGCGTTGGAGACGCTCGCGATCGTCGCCTACTCTCAGCCTGTGACGCGCAGCGAGATCGAAGCGGTGCGCGGGGTAGCTGCCGAGAGTGTCATCTCAACATTGCTCGATCGAGGATTGATCGCGGAATCAGGGCGTAAGGACGTCGTCGGGCGTCCACTGCTCTACAAGACCACCGCCGAATTTCTCGAGTCGTTTGGATTGCGTTCGCTTGAGGATCTGCCACCGCTGGAACTTGAGCCGGGCGCCGCGCTGGAACTCGAGCTTCCCGCACCGAGCGCGCCCGCTTAATTTTTCTTAGCGCATGCGATTGGGCATCCACGTCCACGTGCGCGGCGGATACGCGGCTGCATTAGAGCACGCCGCGCGTGCAGGTGCCCGAGCCGTGCAGGTCTTTAGTACGAATCCTCGGACGTACCGCATCTCGCCGCCCGATCCAAACGCCTTAGGGTTGTTCCGCCGGTTACGCGACGATGCGGGCATCTCGCCGGCCATCATTCATAGTTCGTATCTGATCAATCTCGCGAGCGAAGATCCAAAGATCGTCGCGGGATCGCTTCGGCTGCTCAAAGCGGATCTCGACGTCGCGAGCATTGGAGAGATCCGGTACGTCAACACACATCTGGGCTCTTACGGGACGCGCTCGCGTGCCGAAGGGTTCTCCGCAGCATGCCGCGCCCTTGAAGACGTGCTGACGAACATCTCCGACAATGTCGTGTTGCTGATGGAAAACTCCGCGGGCGCTGGACAGCTCTGTGGCGGCACGCTTGAAGAACTCGGGCGGTTCATTGCGAGCGTTGACCATCCGCAACTCGGGGTCTGCCTCGACACGGCACACGCTTGGGCTGCCGGATATGAAATTAACACCGAGCGCGGTGTCGACGACTTTCTGTATCAAGCCGCAGAGCACGTCGGCCTCGATCGCATACACGCCTTTCACTTGAACGATACGCAGGTAGCGCTTGGCGCGAATCGCGATCGGCATTGGCACATCGCCGAAGGCAACATCGGCTTTGCGGGTTTCAGGGCGCTGGCCGCACGTCCGGAGTTGCAAGAGAAGGTCGGCATCCTCGAGACACCCGGCGATGACGCGGACGACGAACGCAATATGCGCATGATTCAGACGATCTTCAGCGGTGCTGCGGTGTCATGATCGCGCACTTTGATGTCGATGCTTTTTACGCGAGTGTAGCGGTTCGCGATGATCCCTCGCTGCGCGGCAAACCGATCGCGGTTGCCGGCAGTAGCCGCCGCGCGGTCGTTCTCACGGCGTCCTATGAAGCTCGGCCCTTCGGAGTTCACTCTGCGATGCCGCTCTATCGAGCGCTGCAGTCGTGCCCGGGCCTGATCGTCATACCGCCCGATTATGCGAAGTACCGGGCCGCATCGCAGCAGATCTTCGAAATTTTCGGGCAGGAGGATCGTCGCGTTGAAGGTCTATCGCTCGACGAAGCGTTCGTTGATCTTGGCAACGTCTCGGCGGACGAGAGCGAGCGGGCCGCGCGCACGATTCGCGATCGGGTTTGGCGCGACGCTGGTTTGACCGTGAGCGCGGGCGTCTCGCAAGTGAAGATGGTCGCCAAGATCGCTTCGGATCTGTGCAAACCAGATGGGTTGCAAGTCGTGCCTCCCGGAGAAGAAGCGGCTTTCCTGGCGCCGCTGCCGGTGCGTCGCCTTTGGGGCATCGGCCCCAAGACCGTTCCCCGTCTGCATGCGCGCGGGATCGAAACGATCGGGGAACTCGCCGCGCTGACCCACGATCAGGCGCGCACCTTCTTTGGCTCGTGGGGGGTCGAGTTACGAGAGCTCGCGCGCGGACGCGACACTCGGCGCGTCGAGCCGGAGCGTGAAACGAAATCGATCTCAACAGAAGAAACATTCGAATACGATGTTCGAGAGGAGTCCGAACTTTTGCGCATCTTGGGCGAGCAGGCGCGCGAGCTCTCTGGGAAACTCGAACGCGAAGGTCTCGTGGCGTCAACCGTCGGGATCAAGATAAAGCGTTCCGATTTCAGCGTTATCGGCAGGCAAACCCATCTCGAGATTCCCGCGCGCGACGAGCATCGAATCTTCGCAGCGAGTGCGCACTGCTTGCGGCGCGCGGCACTCGAGGGCGCCGCCGTACGTCTGCTGGGGACGCGCTGCGCGACGCTCCTTTCAGAAGAACCGCGCCAGACCGACCTGTTCGGTTAGGTTTCGTAACGTGGCGACGTCAACAGATGTGAAGGGCGCTTGGAGCGGGGAGACGATCAAATGGATACGACCAAGAAGCCCCATCGTCATACGAGAGGTAAAGACGTCCCGATTGGTCGATCACGGCGACCCTTGAATCTCGGGTTGCGATGCAGTCGGTATCGGCTATGCCGTCGATCCACTTCGGCATGCCTCCGCCCAAGGGTTGCATCGGACCGTCGCTGTCGATCGGGCGTCGGTATACTGCACCTTGCGAAGCAAAATGGTCGGTGGATGCTGCCACGAAAATGTCGTTTCTCCCGAAAGCAACAGCAGAGCAATAATGGGCGTGAAGTCCTTGCCGTTCGATAGTCCATGTCGCTCCAGCATCCCGACTAATGCAAAGACCCGCCGCTGCCGCCGCTATCACGATATCAGGGCGGGTTGGATGTGCGCAGACCTGATGAACGTCGCTATCGATATCAATAGTGGGCTGCCAGGTTAAGCCGGCGTCGGTTGATCGCGGAATTCCGCCAACGTGGACGTTGGCCAGAAGCACGGTCCCGTCGCATGTCGCCGTTATTGAGCGAATTCCAAGCGGCGGCCCCATCAGCTTTCCGTCGACGACCGCCGCTCCCGCGTACCACCTGTCGCGGCCGTCTACGGCGTCAAAACCGATCTGGCGTTGTTGTGTACCGTCCGGATCAACACGCACGATATGCGCGTTTTCGGTCCCCACAAAGACAACGTTGCCAATCGGTACGCAGCAGGAAAGCTCCAATTCACTCTTTGCTATCTCGGTCCACTCGCCATCAGATGATCGTCGACAGAGCGAATGACCGCCAAGGATTGCGAGCACTCTTCCATCGCCATCGGCCACCAGACTGCGAACCGATTGATCGGCCAGTTCTTGATGGACCACTTTCCCATTCACACTGAATAGCCCGTTGCCCCACGTTGCTACCAAAATAGACGGGGTTGGCATAAAGCGGCTCCTATTAGTGTAAAGCTTTGTGAACTAGATATGATCCGTCGGCCAGACGGCATCGGCTGCGCCTTCGCCGCTCGCGATCCTTCCGAGCCGTTTTCCGAGGCCTGAGAGAGGCGCGATCATCAGAATCGCGTCGCGACGTTTTCGCTTGGTATGTCGAGGCAACAGTTCAAGGGCCGATGATGGCGGAAGCCAGCCGCCAATCTTTCGCAAGTCTCCGGCCGCATTCTTCAGCAACGTCTGTATTGCGGCTCTGCCGGCTTCATCTGCCCATCCGAACTCGTCGAGCTCCAGCAGGTCTCTCTTCGGATAACGTTCTCCTAAGATGTAGGCGATGAGCCGGTGCTTATCACGCGCGGCTAACGCGATTGACTGCGCCCTGCATTGCTCGGAGCGCTGCCTGGCCCTTAGGCGGATCCAATTCCACACCACACGCGACCGCAAGAATCCCCACGGCTCCGCTCTTTGCGAAGCATCATAACACTGGGCGATTTTATCCCAATCGGACCCTGTAAGTGGAGAGCATCGCAGGCGCTGTGCGCGTAGCGAATCGCTCCGCAGTGAAAAAACCGTTGATGCATATTCTTGAAAACCGAGTGCGGCGTAGAAAGCGGGATGGATGTCCGAAAACAGATACGCGGCATCGAAGGCGGCGCTGCGCGCTTCATCCATGAGCAGCGCCAGTAGCATCGTGGCATACCCTTTGCCGCGCGCCGGCGGCGGTGTGAAGACGGCTCCAAAGCCGACGGCGCGCAGGCGTTCCGAGCCCACGCGCATGGTACGCTCATACCGCTTGCACGACGCGAGCCAGTCATCACCATCAAAGAGGCCGATCGTGCGGTAAAAACGTCTTCCATAGCTGGAACGCGCAAGCTCGGTGGTTTGAGCGATATACGTCGGCAGGTCGCGGCTGCCGGCCCAAAGTGACGCCGTTAGGGGAAGCACCTTGCGCGCGTAATTCGTCGCCGCTATCGCGCGCAGGTGCAGACTCACGACGTTGCCGAGCGGGTGGTCTGGAGCCCGCTCGCGGCCGCCGGAAATCCGGCTGCCTGCAGTTCGGTTAAGAACTCCGGCGTCGTCATTCCACGCGTGGCGTGCCCGCTTGCAGTGACCAGCACGCTTTCTCGCGCCCGGCGAAGCCCGTACGCAAGCGCGCGCCGCTCCTCGGCGTTATATAGTTCGCGCGTCTTCTTCGCATACATGTAGTGCGTGAACTTGGCCGTGCGCGGCGAGCGCGCTTCGCCTGCATTCTCCTTTGCGATCACGCCGAGACTGGGACTAAACATGAACGAGTCGGGCACGTAATAGCGCGGAAACGAGCCGGCGCGGACATTGGGCAGGATCACATGATCGAACTCGCGTCCAGCGGCCGCTCCGATGCTCAGCAAGCGCACTGCGCCATCTTCGCGTTCTTCCTCGCAACCTTCGAGGCTGCTATCGGCACGCAGCGTCGCATATGCTAAGAATTCCGCCACGCTAGATGAAGGATAGTGAGTCGCATATGTTTCGATGCGGCGAAGAAGCCGTTGAATGTTGCGTTGCTGGCTCTTGGCGCGCGCCGTCCCGGACGGTGCTCGCTCCGCTAAGCCTTGCTCGAAGATCCGCCGGGCCAATTGCGCGAGGGGAAGCACCTCCAGATCCCGCAGCCAACGCTCGCGGGTCGAGCGGAATTCGCGTACGCGTGCGCGCGCGGTCGGGCTGAGTATATCGTCTACATCGCCTCGCGTTACGTTCCAGCCTAAACGCACGCTGGCGCGCCGGTCGCGTTTGCGTTCGGA
>Ga0073928_10010828_pt1 | contig 10744 bp, 8 predicted proteins | sample PaiPotPPA55metaG_FD_76969 | JGI IMG/M metagenome (GOLD analysis project Ga0073928, IMG submission 76969) | Iron sulfur acid spring bacterial and archeal communities from Banff, Canada, to study Microbial Dark Matter (Phase II) - Paint Pots PPA... ...
CCTGCCCGCGAAATGGATGACATGCTCGCCGGCATCCAGGAGTCGCTCGCCAAAGACTCAGTCCGATGGTCGGTAACCGGCGGTCCCGCTGGATACCTGCTGCAGAAGTTTTATCGCGGACTCGAGTTGCCCATCTTCATCGAGTCGCTCAACGACGAAGTCCGGCGGCAATTGCGGATCATTCCTGACAAATCCGGCCCGCTCATCTTCCTGCGTTCCTTCGGCAGCATTCCCTTTTGGCGGGAGTCTGGATCAGTTCCTATTGCGAATCCGTGGCTCATCTATTCCGAGTTGATGTATTCTTCCGATCCCCGGGCGCATGAAGCGGCGGAAGAAATCAAACGCGAGTATCTATCTGAGTGATGCCCGAATTCACTGCGGCCCAAATCGCTGACCTGCATGCGCTTCGCGACCATTCCGCTGCGCTCGGAGCAGACCTTGTCGTTATCGGCGCCATCGCATACCAGGTGCATTTCCCCGGCGAACTCCGGCATACGGGGGACATTGACTTTGCCGTGGCATTGGATCTCAATGAGTTTGCAGAACTTGAGCGGAGGCTTCGACGGGACGGATGGATTCAATTCGCCAACCGAGAGCACCGCTGGCGCAGTACGCGGGGAACAATCATGGATCTGCTCCCGGCTGGCCCCCAAACTTCGAGAGGCAAAGCAAATCACCTGGCCCGAGAGCCAGTTCACGATGAGCTTGGTCGGATTCGAGCATGCTTTCACCAGTGCCCAGCCGGTTGAGTTTGCGCCAGACCTCATGCTGAAAGTGATTTCGCCTACGGCCCTCATGCTCCTTAAGATTGTCGCTTTTATCGATGATCCACAGCGGCGAGTGAAGGATCTGGATGATATCCGGGGCCTGCTCGCACAATATGAAGCTGACGGCGAACGAGTCTTTTCCGATGTCGTGATCGATGCCGGGCTTTCGGACTTTGGACTGGTACCAGCTTTCCTGCTGGGAATCGACTTGAGGGCGCTCTGCAGTCCCGAAGAAATTGGAATCGTAAATGTATTTCTCGCAGCGATGAATGAAAACAATGCCGCATGGATGTCCTTTGTTCGGGCAAGGGGCGCGGGTGATCACGTCGAAGAAGACGCCCGCGCGCAGCTTGACACGTTCCGTCAAGGGTTTGACCAAATTCCCCAATAGCGGCGGTTTGCCTTGCTTGCTGCCAACGTCAGATCATGCGCGCCTGCTTTCGTTTTGCCTTCGAACCGTGCCGTGGCCTTGTCCATTAGAGAAGTCAACGTTGGCCAACAAGAAAGATATGCGTGTCAGCGGGGAGGATCAGGAGTAGGATGTCGCGCTACAGAGGTTGGGGAAAGTGGCCGATCTACTGAGGGGCGAGGCCCATGGAACCCAAGATTTATACAAACGTCAAGATTGCGGCCTTGACTGCGGAGATGGACGCGATCCATTTTGCCAACAGCTTGTACTGGAAGCAGGGGCACTCTCAAACCGTTGCAGCAAGAGTCGAGTACCAACGCAGGCAAGATCGGCTGGAAGAAATCAGGACCGAACTGGCTCGACTGCGATGGGAGACTACTGCAAAGAAGGAAGAAGGCATGCATTCAGATTCGGACGCCGAGAAAAGGCCATACATTCCTCCCACGATAATCAATCTACCCTTTGATAAAGCGAAGCAATCATAGTAGAACGTGCCCATTGCGGCGATCAGGAAGCAATGGATTTGCTCGAGCCGCTGCCCAGCGATAGGGCGCGTCCATTCCACTGCAAACTTAATCCGATTCTTTGCGAATCTTCTTTCGAGCACGCTTTCGCGCCAAGGCTTGCTTAGCTCGGCGCTTTGCGCCCGGCTTCAGGTAGAAAGAGTGGCGCTTCACTTCCTTAATGACGTCTTCCGTCTGAACCTTGCGCTTGAATCGACGGAGTGCGTTCTCGATTGACTCGCCCTCCTGCAACCGGACTTCTGCCAAATTCATCACCCCTCGACACGTCTTAAATCACCAACAACACGGCCACTTGAGTCTTGCTTGACTGATCGAAGGCACGGAGTTCGCACTCCAGCAGCGCCTACAGCTTAAATAGTGATCGCAAAGAATCATCATCAATCTGGCTCTTAGCTGCCAGCCAGTGAACAAACTCTTTGGCGCTGATGTGCGTCGGCTTTTGAACCTCCTTCTTCTCAAGGCCAGACTCAAGGTCTGCTTGTTTGCCCGTGTTGGAAATTACCTTCCATGTCTTCATCTTCATTGTCTTCGCCTCGCTTGATCGCGGCAGCGTAACGTGCTGGCATCCGCACGATATTCAAGTACAACTGCGAATCCACCTTGGATTATGGCTAGGATTCAGTTCTGAGACTGTGCCGAAGTGACCAGTTCCTGGGATTATTCAAGGGGAGACCGCGACCCCGGACTCTGGCTGGTAAATCCTGATCAGCGTCCACGTGATTCACAGCGGCGACGCTGCGTAGCGTCTGCTGAGAGCGAGGATTAGAGACTTAAGCAGCTAGCGCAAATCGGCTGTTGGCATAGGCCAGAAGAGGCTTTTATTTCTTCGAGCGAAGTCATGTAGAACTCAGCGATCGATCCGGCGTGTTTTCGTTTGTTCTCGACTGCCTTGGAGGGATGAAAAATACCGGCGATACCTCTTCGCACGCTACTTGCAATGGGCCCGGTATTGCTGCGCAATTCGACCCCTGAGGGCACTTTCAGCCAACAGAACTTGATCTTTCGACCCCGAGTTCACGCCATCAGGAAACAGCACGCTGCGTTTTCGACCGGCGGAGGACTTTAGGGAACGCTGACTCTCGCTGGGTGCAGAACGTTCTCATAGGCACGACGTGCTGTCGCCGCCCCGTTTGACGAATGCCACGCTCATGTCGGATATTGAGACGGAATGGACGTTGAACGCATCATTGACGAGATTGAGCAGCTACAGGAAATGTTCGAAGCGCCGGATATTAGGCCACTCAGCGCAAGCGACATCTCTGCCGCCAATCGAAGGCACGACGAAACCCTCGCGCATAGCCCGTGGTTTCGCCTTTGGCAGCAATTTGGGGTTTGCTGCCGACCTGAGTCTCCAGTAATCCGACTACCCGAATAGCAACAGTCCGAACCTCAGCAGAACGTCTCTTTAGTCTTTAGTCTTTTCTGCCTGAAGGTTTGGAGCGATCAATCAGGCCAAGCTTTACCGGGTTTTCACGGGAGCAATTCAGGGCAGGTTTATAACGCCGCCTGCCCGAACAGATGTTGTCGAACACCTCTTTTGAGTGTCCACCAAAACCGAAAACAACGTGACGCCGGTCCAGAAACGGGCTTCGAGGAGATCAATCGTGATCTCCCCCAAGCCGACTTCTGGATAATAGACGACAAGTGCTTTTTGTCGAATTGCCTCGCAGTCGCGCTCTCTTGCGCTATGCTGACTGTAGACGAATTTGTAGCGCCGCAGTCTAGAAGCTCATTCAGCAAGAAAGCAATCCATCGCCAAAGCGAGTCACCAGTACCGTCAAAGGGAATTCAGGAACATGCGAATTCTGTTTCCTTCTAGGAACTGCGCTTGTTATTGCACCGTTAGCGTGACCTTCGCGTTGTGTGTAACGGCGTTGAATGTGCCATAAACAGTAATCGCGTCTGTGCCGGTCGGGGTTTTGGCAAGGGTGTTAATGGTTAAGGTGCTGGTCCCCGGGTTCGTGCCATCGAGCGTGACCGAGGACGGTACAACTGTGCAGGTGATTTTCTTCGATGCAGGTGCTGTGCAGCTAAGCGCAACTGTCTGGTTGAAGCCAAACATCGGAGAGACGCTGATGGTAGAAGTGACCTGCTGTCCCCGTGTGACGGAGACACTACTTGAGGAAGCCGAGATTGAGAAATCTGGCCCAGAGCCAGAAAGGGCTACCAACAAAGGACCAGTGCTCAAATTGATTGTGATTGTTCCGCTCCGCAAACCATAACCGGTTGGCGTAAACGTGACAGTGATAGTGCAGGACTTTCTTGGCAGCAAAGAGTGGGGGCAGTTGTTAGTCTGGGCGAAGTCGCCGCTGGGCACAATGCTGGTGACGGCCAGATTGCTGGTGAAGCTGGGGTTCGTCAGCTTGACTGTTTTTGCGGCACTGGTGACCCCAAGGGGTTCGCCAGGAAAGACCAACTTCGTTGGGTTAAGTGTTACACCGGTATTTAGCAGCACGCTTACATTGTCAACCGCCAGGTCTGTGGCTCCGTCGCCATTAAAGTCACCGGTAGCCAGAGAGGTCGGGTGATTTCCCGCAGCATAGTCTCCGGTATTTTGGAAATTACCATTTCCCAATCCCAATAAAATCGTCGCGCCGTTTTCGTCGGTCACTGCCAAATCCAGCTTGCCATCCAAATTAAAATCTCCGGATACGATGGCCGATGGAATAGCTCCCACTCCGTGACTCACCGCGGGTTGAAAAGTTCCGTCACCGTTTCCTAACAAAGTGCTGACCGCGCCAACAGCGGTCCGGTTTACTACCGCGAGATCGAGCTTGCCGTCACGGTTGAAGTCGCCGGCGACGATTGAAATAGGGCTAAATCCGGCGGTATAGTTCACCGCGGGCTGGAAAGTGCCATCGCCTTTGCCCAGAAGTATGCTGACATTGCTGGGAGTGGTAGAGCCGTAGGGCCCATAGTTGGCGACGGCAATATCCAACTTTCCGTCTCCGTTGAAGTCCCCGATGGCCGCATAGAGGGGATTCTTTCCGACGGAATAATTGGTCGCAGCGTTGAGGGTACCGTCGCCGTTGCCCAGCATCACGCTTACGTTGTTATCGAATTCCTGAGTTAGCACTACATCAAGATTTCCGTCACCGTTGAGATCCCCAATGGCCAAGGAGTAGGGAGCGCCCTCCAATGAGCCTATATTGCTGTTAAGGATGGCGGACTGGAAAGTACCGTCGCCGTTGCCCAGTAAGACGCCGACGGTCAGGCTGCCGGCGTTGGCGGTCACGATATCCAGTTTGCCGTCGTGATTTAGATCGGCTACGACAAGCGAGTCGGGTTCCGCGCCCCCGTAAATGGAAGAGGCTCCGCCGTTGCCCGTGAAGTAGTCGACCCCCGGCTGGAAGGTGCCATCGCCATTGCCCAGCAACACGGTCACAAGATTGCTGTCAGGAGTGAAGCTCGGGTTCCAGCTGGTTACCGCCATGTCCAGCTTGCCGTCGCCATTGAAGTCTCCGACTGCGACTGCGCGAGGCGAGTTGGGAACGACATAGAAAGATGGCGACAAGAACTGGTTGCCGGGCGAAGAATTCACGACCTGGGTGAGCGAAGGTGAGGTGCTGCCAGAGTAATTACCATCTCCGGAATAGACCGCTGTGAGGAAACGCGTGCCGACGGTAGTGTAGGACGTGGTGTAACTGGCTCGAGCGCTCGCCAGTGAGACTACCTGGAGTTTGGCTGTACCCTGCATGAAAGTGACGGTGCCGGTTGGTGTACCGCCAAATGCTCCCGCTACGGTAGATGTGTAGGTTACGAGCTCGTTTACAAACGATGGACTGCCGCTGGAAACCAGCGTCGTGGTGGTCAATGCTTGTATCACAAACTGCGACATTGGACCGGAGTTGCTGGCCGCAAATGTGGCGTCTCCACTGTAGGTGGCGTTAATGGAATGAGAGCCCACAGCCAGTCCTAACGTATTGAGCGTTGCCGTACCTGCGGCCAGGGGTGCGTTGCCCAGAGTGTTCACACCGTCGGTGAAGGTCACTGTGCCGGTGGGTATGCCGGAATTTCCCGCGACCGTAGCGGTGAAGGTTACCAGTTGGTCAAAATAGGAAGAATTCGGATAGGAAGTCAGGGTGGTGCTGCTCGCTTCCTGATTCACAATTTGTGAAACGATCCCGGAGTTGCTACCGTTAAAGGCAGAGTCTCCGCCGTAGCTGGCGGTGATGGAATGAGAGCCGATAGCCAGCGATCCTGTAGTGAGAGCCGCTGAACCGCCGCTTAGAGTCACGGTTCCGAGCGGGTTCACACCATCAGTGAAAGTTACGCTGCCGGATGGTACCCCCGGGGTTCCGGCAACAGAGGCGGTGAAGGTGACCAGCTGGGTGTATTGAGAGGGATCGAGGGATGACGTTAGCGAAGTTGTTGTGGTGTTTTTGGCCACATTGATCGCTTTGCTACTAGAATTGCTGGCCTGGTGGGCATCGGCGACGGTAAGGGTGTCTGTACCGGCCGTATTCAGCGTGACGGCTCCACTAAATATGTGTGTGCCTGCATCCGCCGCAGTAAACATGTAATCGGCTGGGAGGCTGGAGCTTCCGTCACTGCTGGTGAAGTGGACGGTGCCCAGGTAATTGCTGCCATCCCCGTTGCTTACCGTCACGGTTACGTCGAACGCAGTTCCCGGATAGCTGGTAGATGGGGCAGTCAGGGTTAAGGTCGGCGTTCCCGGAGAGACGCAGCCTGCATTCGGGTCCAGGTTATAAGCCTTTTGCGAAAACAATTGCTGTATGACAAAGGGATTTCCATCATATTGGAGGGTGTCGATGAGCTGATTACAAGTATCGCCGATCTCGCCGTTGTTGACGTCATACCAGGCGAGCGGATAGTCGACAGCTGAGCCAATGCCGACGGCTGTATCGGTAATTGACTCCGCCAGTTCATGACTGCTGGTAGACGTAATGTTCTGCCATTCGCTGCCGCCACCACAACCGACATCGCAACCGCTACCCTTGCCGAAATCAGGAACTATACCATAGGGCACGTCGAGGTTGTTCAAATTGTAAGTGCTGTGGTATCCGCAGAAGTCAACGCAACTGACACTGCCGCCTTGGGTGATCGTCACCCCCGGCGGGAAGTACACCATATACAGAGTGTCGACATTGCCGGCGCTATCCGTCGCGGGAGCAGGCAGGGTGCCGGCGGCGATCTGGTTTTGGATTTCGTTCTGAATATTCGAATCGTCGACGGTTGCGCCTGAGTTGCCGGCACTCGGAGTGATGGTGAAGGGCGAACCTGAATGCAGTGTACCGCGGCCGATCGACTGGTTGCTCCCGGGCAGTCCGGTCCGACTCCCGGCGTTTGCGTTGATCCCTGCTGTGTTGTATTCCTGGAGCATGTCGAGGTAGGTGCTGTTCACCACGGAACTGTAGAATTGGCTGATGCCAATGCAGTTTCCCTGGGAATCCTGGCCACCCCCGCAATCGAGTACGCTGCTGACGTTGCTGCCCCAATAAACTACAACCAAATCCACAGCCGAGATTACCGGTCCACCATAATACTGGACGTTGCAGGTTCCTGGATTGCCTTGCGAATCGAAGCAAGTCGGCGCCGATGCGCCTGAGGTGGCGCGCCTCGGCGATGTGCCGGCAGACTTTGCGACAATGTGTATTGGACCAGGCTTGGGCTTCGTGACAGAAGGTGGGGACGCTTGCGCGTTTGCTTCGGGGAAGGCCGCAGTCAGAGCGAGAAAGAGAAGTGCGGAAGTCCGAATAACTCGAAGCGGCCGTTGCCTCATGGCGTCTCCAGTTGCGCGGTCCACGGCAGCGGGAAAGCTGTGGGTCCGTGAAGATTTCCGAACTCGGCTACGTAAGGGGAACAGGACCTCTATCCAGCAATGCGTAACGGTCGCGACTCTCTCGCGAGACAGCGAACAATGCAATGCACTGGAGGTGAAACGTGGGTAAGCCGGAGGTGAGTTGTTGACGCTATGAAATATAGGGAGTTATTGGACCCTGATTTAGATCGTGCCCGTTGTTTTGTTGCGGCTCCTATAGACCTTGTGGTGTAAAATCCCGTGCAACGATGTGGGTCCTAGTCGGGGTGAGGACTTATGCGGCTTGTGGGGAAATACCGCTTCGGCCCGTTCGAAGTGGACACACGTGCGCGCGAGCTTTCCAAGGGCGGGACGAAAATAAAACTTCGAGGTCAGCCTTACCTGATCCTTGAGGTCTTGCTAGGTCGTGCCGGAGAGGTTGTGACCCGGGAGGAAATCCAGGAGAAACTCTGGCCGACCGATACCTTCGTCGATTTCGAACATGGACTCAATACCTCGGTTAAGAAACTTCGGCACGCGCTTTGCGACTCCGCCGAGCAACCACGCTACATCGAGACCTTGCCGCGTTTGGGCTACCGCTTTGTCGCGCCATTAAAGGACATGCGGGAGCCTCTTTCCGAGGGGAACCTACCGGCGGAAAGGGCTATCTCAGCACCATGGTGGAGTAAAACTCAATGCCGCGTCGGAGCAGTGGTTGTGGTTATTGCCGCCCTCTCGATTCTGATCGCCCATTTTTCGCGTCAGCGCTTTGCGCTTCGCGCCAATCCTACCAGCGAGAGAGTCATGCTTGCGGTGCTTCCCTTCCTGAACTTCAGTGGTGATTCCAGCCAGGAGTATTTCAACGACGGTTTAACCGAAGAGATGATCACCCAGTTGGGAAGCGCGGACCCACAGCGTCTGGGCGTGATCGCCCGAACCTCGGTGATGAAGTACAAGAACACCGGGAAAGACATGTCGGAAATAGGCCGCGAATTGGGCGTGGACTACGTTTTGGAAGGCAGCGTGCGCCGCGCGGGTGGTCGCGTGCGCATCAGCGCGCAGCTTATCCAGGTGCGCGACCAGACGCATCTTTGGGCTGAGAGTTTTGAGCGCGACGCAAACGACAGCCTGGCTTTGGAGGTCGCGATCTCTAACGCAATCGCCAGTCAAGTCGAGCAGACGCTCTCGTCCCCGCACATGCTGGCGCGGCGCACAGACATCCGTCCCGTGAATCCGGAAGCCTACGATCTGTACTTAAAGGGACGTTATTATTGGAACCAGCGGACACCGTTGGGCTTCTGGAAGGCAATCGAATCCTTCAAGCAGGCCATTGAAAAAGACCCTAACTATGGGCGTGCCTACGCGGGCCTGGCAGATTGCTACGTTCTGATTGGACCGAACGACATCCTGCCCGCCAAGGAGGTCTATTCCCTGGCAAAAGCGGCGGCGCTAAGAGCGGTGCAGCTCGATGATGCACTCGCGGAAGCCCATGCGTCCTTAGGCTTTGTGATTTTGCTTTACGATTGGAATCCCGCTCAGGCGGAGAACGAGTTCCGACGGGCGATTGAACTCGATCCGAACTATCCGACCGCTCACCACTGGTATGCCTACGACCTCGCAGCCATGAAACGTTCAGACGAAGCGGTTGCTGAGATGCGGCGGGCACTCGAGCTTGATCCCCTCTCGTCCATTATCAACACGGATGCTGGCCAGATTCTATTGCTCGCGCGACTTACTGACGAGGCGATTGCGCAGTGTCAAAAGACGATAAAATTGGATCCACAATTCAACCAAGTTTATTGGTATCTCGGGCTGCTGTACGAACAAAAAGGCATGTTCGATCAGGCCTTCGGTGCTTTCTTGAAAGCGACGCCCGGGCTCTCGGATTCGACGCAGGGCGCCGCTACTGGCACCGCCTCTCATGTTTCGGACCTCAAGGGCTATTGGCGGTCACGGATTGCCATGCTCCAGCGCCAGTCGAAAAAGCACTACGTTTCTCCATACACCTTCGCGGTGTCTTATGCCCGCTTGGGTAACGGAGATAGAGCGCTGGACAACCTTGAGAGAGCGTTCGATGAACGTTATCCTTCAATCGTCTTTGTTCAGATCGAGCCCGTTTTCGACAGCCTTCGCTCCGACCCGCGCTTCGCAGATTTGCTGCGCCGCATCAGCGCATTCCAAGGATAGAAATGCCCGTGGCAATATCGCCACCGCACTGAATCGGCTGGTCTTGGGCGAAAGGTTCAGCGACCCTTCTACCAGCACCCAGCCGCTGCCGAGAGGTTTCTGATTAGGAGAAAACGAGGAAATGCTCCTGAAGGACAATTCACGTTAGAAAACTACGCATTCCCAACGCCAGGTTTGGAAATCAAGAAGGCCAATCTTTACGGGGCTTCCACGGGAGCAGTTCTGGTCAGGTTTTCTAATGCCGCTGCCGTAATCGTGAGGTGGTCCACCAACGGGCTTCGAGGAGATCAATCGTGATGTGCCCCAAGCCGACTTGAACTAAGCCGCTTTGCGGCGGACGCATTCGCGTGTTGCGGAACCGACGGTCGAGTGATCTGAGCTAGTTTGTGTCGCAGAGGAGGAACTCTCTGTGACCCATTTACGCCAGATCATGCTTGAGGAACTACGGCGCCGCAACTACGCCGAGTCCACCATCGACGCTTACATTCACACGGTCGAGCATTTCAGTCGGCACTTCCATCGTTCACCCGATCAGCTTGGCCCCGAGCATATTCGCCAGTATCAGGCCGCGTTATTCACGCGCTGGAAGCTGGCCCCGAACACCGTAACCCAGCGCTTGGCCGCTTTGCGCTTCTTCTATGTACAGGGGTTGAAGCGCGGCTGGAGCGTTGCCGAGACACCGTATCCGAAGAAGGTTCTGCACTTGCCGCAGGTGCTGAGCCAGGAAGAAGTCGCACGTCTGATCGACGCGGCAGAGTTTCCCTTTCATCGCATCCTACTGATGACGCTGTATGCCACGGGCGCACGCCGCGCAGAAGTGGCACACCTGAAGATCAGCGACATCGACAGCGAGCGGATGGTCATTCATATCCGTGGAGGCAAGGGACGCAAGGACCGTGATGTCATGCTCAGCCCCAAGCTGCTCGATGCCCTGCGCGTCTACTGGCGTGGGTTGAAACGCAAGCCCACCGATTGGCTGTTCCCCGGCAATCGATGGCATACGGCGAGTCATCCGGTCTCCACCAAGGTTCTCTGGAACGCCTGTCAGCAGGCCGCCGAACGCGCCGGTCTTGAGCACAGGCGCATCCATCCCCAC
>Ga0073928_10010829_pt1 | contig 10743 bp, 9 predicted proteins | sample PaiPotPPA55metaG_FD_76969 | JGI IMG/M metagenome (GOLD analysis project Ga0073928, IMG submission 76969) | Iron sulfur acid spring bacterial and archeal communities from Banff, Canada, to study Microbial Dark Matter (Phase II) - Paint Pots PPA... ...
TGGGCGATCGGCTTTGCCAGAACCTCCGCGACGGGACGCGGGTCGATGAAGTTCTTTCCCACCAGCAGGACAGTCGTGCGGCCGATATCGGCCCGCTCGATGATCTCGATCAGCTTGTCCTGGCCCTTGCCGCCGGTGTAGTTGGCGACGGTGAGGACGAGAAACGAGTCGTCCGGGATGCCGTGGCGCGCACGGAAACCGGGCGCCGGGCTCGCGGCGAATTCCTCCGCCCGCACCGCATTGGGAATGACCGTCGTATTCTTCAGGTCATGCGCTTTCGCGTAGTCGGCATCGCGATAGCTGGCGGAATGGAAGATCAACCGGTCGAAATGGCGCAAATGGAAGTGGAGGTAGCGGAAGTAGCTTTCGAAGGCGGGCATGTGCAGGCCGGAGAGCCCGCACGTGGTCATGACTTTCCCGTAGCGCAGCTCCGGCGCGACCAGCAGCGCGAGGTCGGCCGTCCATTCCTGCAGCGCGTAGTTCATCATCAAGTCGACATTGGCGGTGCGCAGGAAGTCGAGATAGGCGTTGATGTCGCCGCGAAATCCGCCGGCCAGATTCCCGGAAATCGGAAATTCGACGATCCGCACGCCGGCATGCTCGCGGCTTGACCGCTCCGCCAGCGTGCTGGTAGCGACGGTGACCTCGTGGCCGCGCGCCGCGAGCCGCTCCGAGACTTCGCGCACGACCTCGCCCGAGCCGCCCATGTGCGGCCAGTAGAGTTCAGACGTATGCAGGATATGCAAAGACGTTCACCCGATTGCCTGTCCCTATCTGCGTACTCGGAAGGTTCGATGCAAGCGGAAATTTGCCTGCAATTCCGACGACATGATTGGCGACACGTCATCGCGCCGCCGCCATGGATCACGCCGTGACGGCGACGGAGCCCGAGGCCACGCACGGCATGGCGCTGCCCGACGCGACCGGGCGCCGTTCCGCCCCGGCGCGCGTCGCGGCTTTCGTCATCGCTCTCGCGCTTGGGCTCGGCGCGGTCTGGTGGCTGTTCGCGGGCGAGCTTGAGGACTTCGCGGCGGCCGGGCTCGGCGTCAACACGACCGTGCATGAAGATTCGCTGCACTACGGCAACCGGCGCATCGCCTGCTTCAGCCTCGAGGATCTCGACCAATGCCTGTCGGCGCTGCCGCCGTCGCCGACGCGCAAGCGTGTGCTGTGGCTCGGTTGGTCGCAGCTCTACGCGATCAACGATTTTCACCCGGGTGATCGCACGGCGCCGTCGCTGTTGGCGGAACAGCTCGATCGTGCCGGCATCGACCTCATCGCGATCGCGATGCCGAACATCAACCCGCGCGAGGAGCTGCTCGTCTACGAATACGTGCGGCGGCGCATCGCACTGAGCGGCGTGATCGTCCCGGCGTGGCTGCAGGGGATGAAGCAGGAGGGCATCCGCCCGACCTGGCGGGGCGCGCTCGCCGATCCGGCGGTGCGTGCCGCATTGGCGTCGCTGCCGTCAGGCCCCTCGATGCTAGCGGCGACGGCCGAGGAGGTGAAATCGGCGCAGGAGATCGCGCAAAAGCCGACGCAAGCGCAGACCCAGACGACGCAACAGCGCGTCGAGGGCTGGCTGGTCGCGCGCCTCGACACGCTCTTTCCGCTTTGGCAGCTGCGCGGGGAGGCGCAGGGCCGGATCAAGCTTGCGCTGCTCGACGGCAAGGAGCAGGTGCTGCGCCTGCGCAATCTGCTGCTTGGCGCGCGGGCAAAGAACTGGGTCAACGTCATTCCGCCAGCGCGGCAGGCGATCAACATGCAGGCGCTCACCGACCTCGTCGGCGCGGCGCGCCATGACGGGTTGCCGGTTCTGCTTTACGTGCCGCCGCGGCCGCGTGTCGAATTCCCGTTCGATCCGGCGGTTTATGCGGCGTTCAAGGCCGACTGCGAGCGCCTGGCGCGGGTCTCGGGCGCAAGCTTTGCCAATATCGAGGACAGCGTCGCCGACGGCGTTTGGGGCAGGATCGACAACGGGGCCGGCGAGCTCGTGACCGACTTCAGCCATTTCACCGCGGCCGGGCACCGGCAGATGGCCGGCGCGATCAACGATGCGCTGGCCGCGACACTCCTGCCGCAATTGCGATGATCTTCAATTCCTTCACGTATCTGTTCTTTCTCGCGATCGTCGTGATCGTCTATTGGCTGTTGCCGCGGCGGCCGCGTCAGGTCTTCCTGTTCGCCGCGAGCATCATGTTCTACGGCTTCTGGCGCTTCGACTATGTCTTCATCATGCTGGCGTCGGCGTTCACGGACTTCTTCGCCGCGATCAACATCCACGACGCGAAGGAGCCGGCGAGACGAAGACTTTGGTTGGCGCTGAGCCTCGCGGTCAATTTCGGGCTGCTGTTCTATTTCAAGTACGCGAGCTTCATCGTCGGCAACGTCAACGGCTTCGCCCATCTCATCGGGCGCGAGGACCTGCTGGCGACCTGGAGCGTCGTGCTGCCGGTCGGCATCAGCTTCTATACGTTCCAGACCGTGAGCTACACGGTCGACGTCTATCGCGGCCGCATCGAGCCGATCCGCGAGCCGCTGCTTTACGGCCTGTTCGTCACCTTCTTCGTGCACCTCGTCGCCGGCCCGATCCTGCGCGCCGCCGAGGTGATTCCTCAGCTCGACCGCCGCAAGCCGTTCAACGTCGAGTTCCTCGCCTCCGGCCTGTGGCTCATCCTCAACGGACTGTTTCTCAAATGCGTGCTCGCCGACAACATCGGCGGCTATGTCGACGAAGGGTTCGCCGCCAACCCGGCGACGCTGTCGGCGACCGATATCTGGGTGCTGTCGGTGCTGTTCGGCTTCCAGATCTATTTCGACTTCGCGGCCTACAGCCAGATCGCGATCGGCTCGGCGCGGCTGATGGGCGTGATCTTCCCGCCGAATTTCTACTTTCCGTTCGTCGCCACCTCGCCGCGCGACTTCTGGCGGCGCTGGCACATCTCGCTGTCGAGCTGGATCAGGGACTATCTCTATCTGCCGCTGTGCGGCGTGCGCCCGCACGACGAGTCACGCGGCGGCCTGGTGCCGGTCGGCGATCGGGTCGGCGCCGCGCGACGCAATACGGCGCTCATCGCGACCTGGTTCATCATGGGCCTGTGGCACGGCGCCGGCTGGACGTTCGCGCTGTGGGGCCTGTGGCACGCGATGCTGATCCTGCTGCAACGCGCGATCGCGAGCCTCGGCCTGCTGCGTCGGCACACGCGGCTGCGCGGCGTGCTCGGCTGGGCGCTCACCTTTCCGGCCGTGATGCTGGGCTGGGTGTTCTTCCGCGCGCAGAACCTCGAGCAGGCGTGGGCGATGCTGCAGAAGGTGGTGCAGCCGGGCCAATACCTGCTGCTCGATCGCCTGCATTCCGGCTACGTCTGGTCGGCGCTGCCGATCGGCATCGATCCGGTCGGCTACCTGATCGCCGCGCTCCTGCCGGTCGCGACGCTGGTCGCGTATTTCATCTATCGCGATGTCTGGCCGCGCTGGTCGCAGCGCGCGCTCGTCGCGTTGCCGGTGGCGGTCGGCTACGGCGCCGTTGTGGCGGCCCTCGTGTTCGTCTACCTGCGGCCGGTGCGGCAGTTCATCTACTTCCAGTTCTGAGCCGGTCTCGCCTTGACGTTCATCGCGTGAACGCGGTACAAATCGTTGCCGCGCGGGGGCATTCCGCCGGCCTGCGGCCGGTGCACAAGACACTGAAAGCGTTGGATAATCGCCGCGTGCCCCGACCCGGATGCTGGCTCACCCGGACGGCGGCAGCGTGAGCCCAAGGAGCGCGCTTGCCGGATCACGCGACACTGCTGGTACAGGCGCAAGCGGCCGCGCGCGCCGCCGGTGCCGAATTGCGCAGCCGGCGCGAAAGCTGGCTCACGGTCGACTCGGAGCAAGGTCACGACGTGAAGCTCGCCGCCGACCGGCGCAGCGAGGATGTGCTGGCGCACGCGCTTGCCGCGACCGGCCTGGCGATCTTCTCCGAGGAGGCGGGCTGGATCGGCGCGCGGCGCGGCGCGGACGCATTCTGGCTGATCGATCCGCTCGACGGCACCGCGAACTATTCGGCCGGCGTGCCGCTCGCCTGCGTGTCGGTCGGGCTGATGTCCGACCATGGGCCGGTCGCGGGCGTGGTGTACGATTTCAGCCGCGACGAGATGTTCGTCGGCGCGTCGGGGCAGGGCGCCTCGCTCAACGGGACGCCGATCCGGGTGTCGACGAAGGCCGCCAAGGCGTCGGCGATCCTGAGCACCGGCCTGACGGTGCGCGGGGACTATTCGGAGCGGGCCATGCGCGGCTTCGCGCGCGACATTCCAAGCTGGAAGAAGATCCGCATGATCGGCTCGGCCGCGCTGTCGCTCGCCTACGTGGCGTGCGGCCGCTTCGATGCCTATCGCGAGCAGGCGATCATGCCGTGGGACGTGGCGGCCGGCTGGGCGCTGGTCGAGGCGGCAGGCGGCGTGGTGCGCGCCGATATCGCCGAGCTCACGCGCCCGACGGACGTGTTCGCCGCCAATGCGGCCCTGTGCGCCGCCGTTGAGGGCGGCTGAGATGCTGCGTCGTGTCTTGCGCGTCATCCGGCGCCCGCTGCCGTTGCAGCGACGGTGGATGATCTACGTGTTCTGGGCGCGCGCCTGGCCGCGCTTCTGGGGAACGTTGGGCTATCTTGTGCTCAAGCACTGGTTCGGCACCGAGCACGCCGCGCTGCCGAAGGTGTTCGGGACGCCGCAATTGGCAAAAACGCCGGGCGCCAAGATCATCATCGGCCGCGAGGTTGTCTTGGTCTCCAGTTCAATTCGCGCGACCGCGGCCACTTTGCTGGGGCCCGTGCGGTTGCATGCGCTGTCGGAGACCGCAGCGATCCTGATCGGCGACGGGGTTGGTCTCAACGGAACATCGATCACGGCACGGTCGCGCACGATCCGGATCGGCGACCATTCGATGTTCGCGCCCAATGTCGTGGTCGTCGATTCCGATTTTCATTCGATCTGGCCGGCCGAGAACCGCCCCTATTCGCCCGGATTCGAGCACGATGCCGACGTGACGATCGGGCGCAATGTCTGGATCGGCATGCGGGCGATCGTGCTCAAAGGGGCGACCATCGGCGATGGCGCCATCATCGCGGCCGGCAGCGTCGTGACTGGCGACATTCCGGGCAATGTGCTGGCGGGCGGCGTGCCCGCCCGCGTCATCCGGCCTCTCGGCAGCGAAAGTCCGACCGGGGAAGCATCATGACCGCGGCAGGGTTGAAGGTCGGCATCGCCGGCTACGGCGTGGTCGGCAAGCGCCGGCGCGAGTTCATCGACCGCCATCCGGCGCTGTGCACCGTCGCGGTGTGCGACCGCAGCTTCGGCGGCAGCGGCAACTTACCCGACGGGATTCCCTATTTCGCCACCTATCACGAGCTGCTCACGCAGGACCTCGACGTCTTGTTCATCTGCATGACGAACGACATCGCCCCGGAGGTCACGATCGCGGGGCTGCGGCGCGGCCTGCATGTCTTCTGCGAGAAGCCGCCCGGCCGCACGGTCGCAGACGTGCGCACCGTGCAGGCCGAATGGGAACGGCATCCGGCGCTGCGGCTCAAATACGGGTTCAATCACCGCTATCATGACTCGGTGCGCGACGCGATCGCGCTCATGAGCTCGGGCAAGCTCGGGCGCGTGCTGAACCTGCGCGGCGTGTACGGCAAGTCGCAGTTCATCTCCTACGGCAGCAAGTCGATCTGGCGCACCCAGCGCGACATCGCGGGCGGCGGCATATTGCTCGACCAGGGCATCCACATGGTCGACCTCCTCCGCCTGTTCGGCGGCGAGTTCGAGGAGGTCTACAGCTTCATCAGCAACGACTTCTGGGGCTACGATGTCGAGGACAATGCCGCGGCGCTAATGCGCAGCAGGAGCGGCGTGGTCGCCATGCTGCACTCGACCGCGACGCAATGGCGTCACCGCTTCAGTCTCGACGTGACGCTGGAGAAGGGCGCGCTCATCCTCTCCGGCATCCTGTCGGGCTCGAAGAGCTATGGCGCCGAGACCCTCACGGTCGTGTGGGCGGCGGCCGACGACCAGGGCGATCCCATGGAGCAGGTGACGCGCTACAACCGCGATCCGTCGTGGGAGGACGAGGTGCGCGAATTCGCCGACTGCATCGTCGCCGGTAAGCCGGTGATCAACGGCTCGGTGGACGAAGCGCTCCGCACCATGGAATTGGTCTACCGCATCTATACGGCTGACGCGCAATGGAGCGGCCGCTGGGGAATAGCCCCGCCGTGACGCGGCGTGGTAGAGCATTTTCCGGCGAAAGCCTGCCCCCGACTTGATCGGGGGTGGAATCCGGTTCGCCGTACAAAATGCGACCATGAAACAATCTAGAGGGCGGATGGCGAGCCTCAAGGACAAGCTTGCGAAGCGGCAGTTGACCGTCGGGTCGTGGCTGAGCATCGCGTCGACCGAGAGCGCCGAGATCATGCTCGGCGGCGGCTTCGACTGGCTCGCCATCGACATGGAGCACACGGCGATCGGCACCGAGGCGATGGCGAGGATGATCCAGACGGTGGCGCTCGGCGGCCTCCCGGTCCTGGTGCGCGTCGGCGTCAACGACGCGCTGCTGATCAAGCGCGCGATGGACGCGGGCGCCACCGGCGTGATCGTGCCGATGGTCAACAGCGCCGACGACGCGCGGCGCGCCGTCGAGGCGCTGTACTATCCGCCGCGCGGCAAGCGCGGCGTCGGCCTCGCGCGCGCGCAAGGCTATGGCCGCAGCTTCGAGACCTATCGGGCGTGGGCGGACCGCGAGTCGGTCTTCATCGCCCAGGTCGAGCATCACGAGGGCGTGCGCAATCTCGACGCGATCCTCGCGGTCGACGGCGTCGATGGCTTCATGATCGGCCCCTACGATCTTTCCGGCTCGCTCGGCCGGCCCGGCGATTTCGACAGCCCGGCGGTCGCCGATGCGCTTGCGCAGGTGCGCGCCGTGATGGCGCGCTCGGCCAAGCCCGGCGGGCTGCACATCGTGCATCCGGATGCCGCGACGCTGCGCGCGCGCGTCGCCGAGGGCTATCGCTTCATCGTATACGGCGTCGACCAGATCTTCCTCACCATGGCGGTCGACCGCGACCGCGCCGAGGTGGTCGCGCTCAATGGCGGAAAGACCGCATGAGAAGCATCTGCGTCATACCGGCCCGCATGGCGTCGAGCCGGCTTCCCGGCAAGCCGCTCAAGCCGCTGCTCGGCATGCCGCTCATCCAGCACGTCTACCTGCGCAGCCGCCTGTTTGCCGATTTCGAGCGCGTGATCGTCGCCACCTGCGACAACGAGATCGCCGACTCGATCCGCGCGGTCGGCGGGGAGGCCGTGATGACCGCGGACACGCACGAGCGCTGCACCGACCGCGTGCAGGAAGCCGTCGAAGGGCTCGCGCTCGGCCTGACCGACGGCGATCTCGTGTTGATGGTGCAGGGCGACGAGATCCTGGTCTCGCCCGACATGCTGGCGCAGACCGCCGCGCGCTATGCGCAGACGCGGGCCGCGGTGGTCAACCTGGTGAGCCGGCTCTATGCGGCGCAAGACCAGGACGACGTCAATGCCGTGAAGGCCGTGATGGCGCCGGACGACCGCATTCTCTATTTCTCGCGCTCCGGCATTCCCTCGCGCTCGCGCGCCGGCAAGGATCTCAAGGTCTACCAGCAGACCGGCGTCATCGGATTCAAGCCGTCGCTGCTTGCGACCTTCGCGAGCCTGCCGCAGACGCCGCTCGAGCGGGCGGAGTCGTGCGACATGCTGCGCCTCCTGGAGCATCACATGCCGATCTATGCGGTGCGCACCGAGATCGAGACCATCGGGGTCGATACGGCGGCGGATCATGCGCGCGCCGAGAAGGTGCTTGCCGCCGATCCGGTGACGGCGCGGTATCTCAAGCCATGACGCGCTCACCCGTCCGCGTCGCCGTCACGTCGCGCTCGTTCTCGCGGCACCCGAAGCTGCGCGCCGAGCTGCAGGCGCGCTACGCCCACGTCACGTTCAACGACAAGGGGCTCTTGCTGTCCGGCGAGGCGCTGATCGAGTTCCTGCGCGGCCACGAGCGCGCGATCACGGCGCTGGACAAGCTCGACGACCGCGTTTTCGCGGCGCTGCCGGAGCTGAAGGTGATCGGCAAGTTCGGCGTCGGCCTCGACTCGATCGATCTTGAGGCCATGACGCGGCACGGCCGCAAGCTCGGCTGGCGCGGCGGGGTCAACCGCCGCTCGGTCGCCGAGCTCGTCATCGCCTTCGCGATCTCGTGCCTGCGCCTCGTGCCGCAGGCGAACAGTTTGCTGCGCGGCGGAAAATGGCAGCAGCTCGCCGGCCGCCAGCTCACCGGCCGCACCGTCGGGATCATCGGCTGCGGCCATGTCGGCAAGGATCTGAGCGTCCTGCTGCGCGCCTTCGATTGCGAGGTGCTGGCGCACGATATCCGCGACTTCCCGGAGTTCTACGCGCAGTGGCGCGTGCGTCCGGTCGGGCTCGAGCGGCTGCTCGCCGAATCCGAGATCGTGACGCTGCATGTGCCGCTCGACCACTCCACCGCCAACATGCTGTCGGTCGAGCGCCTTGCCCTGATGCGGCCCGACGCCGTGCTGATCAACGCGGCGCGCGGCGGGCTCGTCGACGAGGGCGCGCTGGCGGCCATGCTCAAGGAGGGGCGGCTCGCGGCGGCGGCGTTCGACGTGTTCTCCACCGAGCCGCCGCAGAACGACGAGCTGCTCACGATACCCAACTTCCTCGCCACGCCGCACATCGGCGGTAGCTCCGAGGAGGCGATCATCGCCATGGGCATGGCGGCGATCGACGGGCTGGAGAGTGCGGATGATCCGCTGGTCGTGGCGGCGAGTTGATCGGGCCGGGGCAGACCTCGAGAGCACTGAGCAGGCAGGGATTTGTGACGGGCCCGTCCTCATCGCGCGCGACCTTGGGTGAACGCGTTTTCGCGTATCTCAATTCGCCGCAATTCACCGAGATTCCGCCGCACGCTCTCACCGAATATTGGCAATACCATCACGCTTATGCGGATGTTTCGGTCGAGGGCGGGGTCTTGTCCGCCACTGGAAGCTCCGGGTTCTACGCGCCGTCGCTCACCCCGCCGCGGCCGCCGTCCAGCTGGCTCACGCGGTTGCGAAATTTCGCCCGCGACCCGGTTGGCTATCCGCGGATCATCGCCCGAGAGGTTGCGCGGCGGCTCAACCGACGGTTCGACTACGAGCGGAAGTTCGTCAACAGCCATCCGCTTCGATTGGCCAATGTCGACTACGCCATCGCGTTCGACGCCGTCATGAGCCATCATCCGGAGGCGGACGTCGATCTAAGCCCGCATCGCATCGATTTCCGCAAGGTCGCGCGCACGCCCGGCTGCCAGGCCACGGCCGTGGCGGTCGCGGCCGACTATCGCACGCTGTCGGGCGGCATACACCCGCACGATCAAATCTATCGCGCGTACTACATCAAGAACATCTTGGCTCATGTCGGCGCGTTCGGCGATGACTTCAGCTTCCTCGAGATCGGCGCGGGCAGCGGCAATCTTGCGCATCTCATGCTGCACCGCGCGAAGCGCACGAGCTACATCGTCGACCTCCCACGCACTTTGTGCGGCGCGGTCGCCTACCTGTCGCGGGTGATGCCGGACCTCCGTCTGCTGCTTCCGAACGAGGCGCCAGCGATGTCGCACGAGGGCGTCGACCTGGTGTTCCTTACTCCCGCGCAGATCCATCTCGTTCCCGATCGTTCGCTCGCGCTCGCGGTGAATGCCGCATCGTTTCAGGAGATGACGCCGCGGCAAGTGGGCGACTATTTCGCCCTCGTCGATCGAGCCGTACGGCCGGGCGGCCTGTTCGCCTGCTACAATCGCGTGGAGAAGATTCCGGGCGACGACACCATCGTCGAGAAAGAGTCGCAAGCAGCCGTCATGCGCTTCGCCGAATATCCCTGGCGGCCCGGGCGTGAAATTCTGGTGCACGAGGTCTGCCGCTTCTCCCGCCTGGTCCAACGGGACAACAGCGTGCTGCGGGTCGAGCGCATGCCTTCGGCCTGAAGGGGGCGGAAGCACCGGCCGGAAATCCGGCGAATTGAAGCAATGGCCTTTACGGCTCGTTCACGGCGCCGATGGGATGATAAGAAGGGCGCGGCGGGATGATTCGGCGATGTCCTGGCCACCGTTGATCGAATTTTCCGGGGATTGGCGCAGCGGCCCTCGCCCCGGCCTGTGGACTTGGGCTAATTTTCGCTGCCGCAGGGCCGGCCGGCAAAATTGCCATATTCCGCAGGTTGAGAAGGGCGTGGGGCGTCGGGCCCGCCGAATTGGCCGCGTTGCGCGGCCGCCCGTCGCCTCCGACCTTCCAGGACGCCTTCAGTGAAGCGAATGCCGATGTGCTGCACGCCGACCCGCGTGCTCTGCGTCGACTGACGGAGAATGAGGAAGCCCGGGAATGCTGCATAAGGTTCCGACCGGTGACGGCACCTTCGAGATCGTCGATGACGATGAGGTCGACGATGTCTCGCCGTCACGGCCGTCCCAGCCGTCCCAGCCGTCCCATGTGATTGGCGGCGCCTCGCCGGATGGCGTAGCTCCCATGGCAAGCGCGACCACGTCGAGCACGTCGAGCGGCTCGACCACGGGCACGGCCACGCTCGGTTCCGAGACGATCACCCATGCGGGCAGCGGCCTCGTTTTCAACAACACCTATGGCTCGGGCGTCACCACGACGTTCCGCAACGAGATCGTCGCGGCCGAGAA
>Ga0073928_10010830_pt1 | contig 10743 bp, 11 predicted proteins | sample PaiPotPPA55metaG_FD_76969 | JGI IMG/M metagenome (GOLD analysis project Ga0073928, IMG submission 76969) | Iron sulfur acid spring bacterial and archeal communities from Banff, Canada, to study Microbial Dark Matter (Phase II) - Paint Pots PPA... ...
ACCGCGTGCCGGACCGGTGGTTCACGGCGCCGCTGGTCTGCCTGATCCTGTGCGCCGGCCAGCTCAGCGACCTCACCGTCCGCTAGGTCGCGGTGCCGGCCGTCGTCCTGGTCTGCGGCTATCGCGTGCTGGCCGCGCGGAAGCTCCGCTCCGGCGACACGGCGCTCGTGGTCGCCGCGGTCGTGTCCGTGCCGCTGGAGTCGGTGCTCCAGGCGGTGATCACGCATGTGGGCGGGTTCGTGACGGTCGCGCCCAAGGCGCGGCTCTCCTCGCCGAGGCTATGGCTCCAGCATGCGTCGGTGACGTGGGTGGACATCCGCATCCTGTTCGGGGCGGTCGCCGGGCCGGGCACCAAGCTGGGCGTCGCCGGTGCCGCTTTCGGGCTGATCTGCCTGCTGGCCGCCATAGTCGGGCTGGCCCGGGTGATATGGACCTGGCGCAGGGCCAGCCGCGCCGAGCAGTTGCTGCTCGTCGCGATCGTCTTCAACGTCGGCACGTACCTGGTCTCCGTGCTGGTCTTGCCCAACGGCTCCCGCGAAGTAGCCGCGGTGCTGCCGTGCGGGGCGGTGCTCGCGGCCCGGGCCCTGGCGCCCGCCCGGATCACCGGGATGCCGCGGGCCTTCGCCGTGGTCGCCGCGGCCGGGCTCATCGCGCTGCTGCCGCTCGACATCGCGGCCAGCCGGCCCCCCGTGAGCCCGGCCACGGCGCCGCTGGCCGCATGGCTTGAGGCGCACGGGCTCACGTACGGCATCGCCGCGTACGGGGATGCCTCGATCGTCACGCTGCAGTCAGGAAACCGGGTCCAGATCCGCGCGGTTAACCCGTGGCGGCACCTCGATGAGCCGGCCTGGGAGACGAACACACTGTGGTACAACGCGTCCCGGTACGACGCCACGTTCGCGGTCGCCGAGTCCCACGGCACGTACCCGGCCGCCCGCTTCGAGCAGCTCCTCGGCCAGCCAGCGGCCACCTACCGGGTGGCAAGCTGGGTGGTCCTGGTCTACCGGACCAACCTGCTCCAGCGCATCTGGCCGGCGCCAGGTTCTTCCTGAGCAGACCGTACCGGTCATGGCGTCCTCGCCCTACATGTCCAGGACGATGTCGGACCGGGGCTGAGCGCAGCAGATGAGCACCTCCCCGACGGCCGGGGTCTCCAGCGGGTCCGGGGCGTAGCGGACGTCACCGGAGAGCAGGGGAGTGACGCAGGTACGGCAGACGCCGGACCGGCAGCTCCACCGGGTGGGGACGTCGCAGGCGTCGGCGAGCTCGAGCACGCTGCGCACTACCAGCGCGCCCGGGGGGAACTAGGATCAGCGGTGATGATCACCGTGAACCATCTCGTCACGTCCGGCACGTTCTCCCTTGACGGCGGCGCCTGGGAGGTGGACAACAACGTCTGGCTGCTCGGCGACGCCGCCGAGTGCGTCGTCATCGACGCCCCGCACGACGCGACCGCGATCCTGGCCGCCGTCGGGCCGCGCCGGCTCACCGCCATCGTGTGCACCCACGCCCACGACGACCACATCGACGCCGCCGCCGCCCTGGCCGAGGCCACCGGCGCGCCGATCTGGCTGCACCCCGCCGACCGCGAGCTGTGGGATCAGACCTACCTCGGCCAGGCTCCCGACCTGGACCTGGCCGACGGGCAGACGATCAGCGTGGCCGGCGCCGGTCTCACGGTGCTGCACACGCCCGGGCATTCGCGCGGCGCCGTGTGCTTCCACCTGCCCGATCAGGGCTTGCTGTTCAGCGGTGACACGCTGTTCGCGGGCGGGCCGGGCGCCACCGGGCGGTCGTTTTCCGACTTCGGCACGATCATCGACTCGATCCGCGACCGGCTGCTGGTCCTCGACCCGGATACCGTCGTCCATACCGGCCACGGGCCGGATACCACCATCGGTGCCGAACGCCCCCACCTGCAGGAATGGATCGACCGCGGCTACTGAGGAATAGGTGCGATGCCGGACGACACGCTTTCGATCTTCGCCCAGAGCCAGCCGGACAAGCCGGCCGTCATCGACGACCGGCCGGAGGGGACCGTCGTCACCTGGACCTACGCCGAGCTCGAGGCGCAGGCGAACCGGGTCGGGAACCTGCTGCTGTCGCTGGGCGCCGGGCCGGGCCGCAAGACCCTGTGGTGCGGGCCGAACTCACCCGACGTCGTCGCGGTCATGAACGCCACCAGGAAGATCGGCGCGATCGCCGTGCCGCTGAACTACCGGCTGGCACCGGCGGGGCGATGATCTACACCTCCGGCACGACCGGCAAGCCGAAGGGCGCGGTCCGGCACGGCCCCCCGAACCCGGAAGTCCTCGGCGCCCTGCTGAACCTGCTGGGCTACCGCCCCGACGACATCTACCTCACCTCCGGCCCGCTGTACCACAGCGGCCCCAGCGCGTTCATGAGCGCCGGCCTGCTGTTCGGCCAGACGATCGTCGTGCAGCGCAGGTTCGACCCCGAGGACTGGCTGCGGCTGGTGGACAAGTACCGGGTCAGCTCGACGTTCTCCGCGCCGGCGCTGGTCCGGATGATCTGCGCGCTGCCCGCGGAGGTGAAGGACCGCTACGACCGCTCCTCCATGCGGGTGATGGTGGCCAACGCGGCGCCGTGGAGCTACGCGCTCAAGCAGCAGTACGTGGCGGACTTCCCGCCCGAGTCGCTGTTCGAGGTCTACGGCTCAACCGAGCTCGGCGTGGACACCGTGCTGCGGCCTGAGGACCAGCTGCGCAAGCCGGGGTCGTGCGGCCAGCCGGCGCCCGGCATCGACATCATGCTGGTCGGCGAGGACGGTCACGAGGTCACCGGCACCGGGCCGGACCACCCGGGCGAGGTCTTCGTCCGGTCCAAGGTCACCTTCGACGCCTACTACAAGAACGACGCCGGCTACGAGGCGAACAGCCGCGGTGACTTCCACACGGTCGGCGACATCGCGTACCGGGATGACGAGGGCTACCTGTACATCTGCGACCGCAAGTCCGACATGATCATCTCGGGCGGCATGAACGTCTACCCCGCCGAGGTCGAGGCGGCGCTGGAACAGCATCCCGGGATCTACGACGTCGCCGTGTTCGGCATCCCCTCGGAGCAGTGGGGCGAGGTGGTGCACGCGACGGTGGTGTGGGCGCCGGCCTCGCCGCTGACCGCCGAGGAGGTCACGGCGTTCGCCCGTGAGCACCTGGCCAGCTACAAGGTGCCGCGGTCGGTGGACTTCGCCGACGAGCTGCCGCGGACCGGGTCGGGCAAGCTGCTCAAGCGCCAGCTCCGCGCGCCCTACTGGTCCGGCCGCACCGCCCAGGTCGGCTAGGTCACCACGGTGAGCGCCGTGCGCGCGACCGGTTCCTTACTCGCCCTTCCAGACGGGGGCGCGCTTCTCGGCGAAGGCCCGGGCCCCTTCCTGGGCGTCGGCCGAGGTGAACACCGGCTCCACGAATGCCCGCTGCGCGGCGAAGGCATCCGCGCTGGTGTAGTCGATCGCCATGCCCATGATCTGCTTGGTCGCGCGGACCGCGAGCGGCCCGTTGGCGGCAATCACCGCCGCCAGCTCGCGCGCCGCCGCCAGCGCCTGGCCGGGCTCGGCGAGCACGTTGACCAGGCCGTGCGCGTGGGCGATCTCGGCCCCCAATGGCTCGCCCGTGAGCGCGACCTGCATGGCCAGCTGGTAGGGCAGGATCTTGGGCAGCCGCAGCAGCCCGCCGGCCGCGGCGACCAGGCCCCGCTTGACCTCAGGCAGGCCGAACTTCGCATCGCGGGCCGCGACGATGAGGTCCGACGCCAGCGCGAGCTCACACCCGCCGGCCAGCGCCCAGCCCTCCACGGCGGCGATGAGCGGCTTGGTGGGCGGGCGCTCGGTCAGGCCGCCGAAGCCGCGGCCCGGCAGCGAGGGCCGCTCGCCGCGGGTGAACGCCTTCAGGTCCATGCCCGCGCAGAACGTGCCGCCGGCCCCGGTGATGATGGCGACGGTGAGGTCGTGGCGGGATTCGAACTCGTCGATGGCCGCCGCGATCCCGTTGGCCACCTCGAGGTTGACGGCATTGCGCGCCTCGGGGCGGTTGATGGTGATGACCGCGACGCCATGGGCGAATTCACTCAGGACACTGCTCACCCGCTAAGCCAACCACATCTCGCCGCGGGCCGGCACTTCCGGCAGGCCTTGCGCGCCGGCCTCAAGCAGGAACAGGGCACCGCCCAGCGGCTCGGCGGACGGCTCGTCGGGTGCGGCCGAGGTGACCGCCAGCGTCCGCAGGTCGGGACCGACGAACATGCAGCTCGTCGGGCGCGACGCGGGCAGCATGATCTCCCGGTCGATGGCGCCCGCGGGGGTGTACCTGACCACCCGTGACCCGTCCCATTTGGCCGACCATACGCACCCATCGGCGTCCACGGTGAGGCCGTCGGGCTGGTACGGCCCGGGATCGGTGGCGAACACCCGGGGGTTGGCGGCGGTGCCGGACAAGGCGTCGAAGTCGAACGCCATGATCGTGTACGTCGCTGAGTCGGCGTAGTACATGATGCTGTTGTCCGGCGACCAGCCCAGCCCGTTGGAGACCGTGATCCCGTCGCCTGCCTGCTGTACCTGGTTCTGGCGCAGGGCGTACAGCGCGCCGACCGGATCGGTTTCCTGGTCGTGCATGGTGCCGAACCACAGCCGGCCGGACCGGTCCGTCTTGCCGTCGTTGACCCGCACGGCCGACGTGTCCCACTGACCACGCCACCGTTCGTGCCACGTCGCATCGGCTTCGTTCCGCTCAAAAAGGCCTTCCCGCAGGCCGGCGACCAGGCTGCCGCCGCTGGTCCGCACCACGAACCCGGGCTCGCTGGGGGTCGCGATGACGGGCCGCTCCGCCCCGTCGAGGGTCGCGGCCCGGATGGCCTGGCCGAGGATGTCGACCCAGTACAGCACCGAGGCCGACGCGTCCCACCACGGGCCCTCGCCGAGCGCGTCCCGGCGATCCGAGAGGATCTCAAACTGCTGCTGACTCATGCCACCCGTACCTCGTCCTAGGAGTGATGTGCCAGGCTGCCCAGCGATCCGCGCAGCGCGTCGGCGAACTGATCGACATGACGGTAGCCGAACGGCAGCGGCGGCCGGATCTTGAGGATGTTGCCCTGCGCGCCGGTCGCGCTGATCAGCACCCGCCGTTCGCGCAGCTCGTTGACGATGGTCAGCGCGGCCTGCCCGTCCGGCTCGCCGGTCTCGGGGTCGGTGAACTCCACGGCGATGTACAGGCCCGCGCCGCGGACGTCGCTGACGCCCGGGTGCCCGGCGCTCACCTGCGCGATGGCCTCGCGCAGCGCGGTGCCGACGGCACGTGAGTGCGCCATGAGCCCCTCGCCTTCGATGACATCCAGGACGGCCGAGGCGGCGGCCACGCTGATCGAGCTGCCGCCGAACGTGTTGAAGTAGCGGATCTTCTGGCCGAATTCCGCCAGCAGCTCAGGCCGGGCGGCCACGCCCGCGATCGGCATGCCGTTGCCCATCGGCTTGCCCATGACCACCAGGTCGGGGATGATGCCGTGCCGCTGGAAGCCCCACATCGAATCGCCCGTCCGGGCGAACCCCGGCTGCACCTCGTCGGCGATGAAGATCCCGCCCGCCGCGTGTACGGCGTCGATGACCGGACGCAGGAATCCGGCGGGCCGGGGGATGATCCCGTCGGTCGAGAACAGGCTGTCGGCGATGAAAGCGGCCAGGCCGGTACCGTGCCGCTTCAGGTCCGCGGCGGCCTGGGTAACGCGCGCCGCGAAGGCCTGGCCGGCCTCTTCGCCGGCCTCCCGCCGGGGATCCGGCGGGGCCACCGTCCGCACCTGGGCTCCGAGCGGGACCTCGGGGCCGAGCGAGGGCGAGATCTCCGCCGCCGCGGCGGTCAGGCCGTGATAGGCGTTGCTCGTCACGATGACGCCCGGTGCCCGGGTGGCGAAGCGTGCTACCCGCAGGGCCAGGTCGACGGCCTCGCTGCCGGTGCAGGTGAACATGACGTTGCTGATCTCGCCGGGGAAGGTCGCGGCCAGCCGCTCCGCGTACTCCAGCAGGAGTTCGGTGCCGTAGCGGGTGTGCACGTTGAGCGTCGCCGCCTGCCGCGCTATGGCCGCCACCACGTGCGGATGGCAGTGCCCGACGGACGGGACATTGTTGTAGGCATCGAGGTAGGCATGGCCCTCGGCGTCGTACAGGTGCACGCCCTCGGCCCGGACGAACCGCACCGGATGCCGGTAGAACAGCTTGTAGGCCGGCCCGAGGACACCCAGCCGGCGCGCGACATGCTGCCGCAGGTCCGGCTCGAGGTCGTCGACGGTATCCGGGTCGAACCCGTTCACCATGTACGCGGTGCTGCCCGCGCTGACCTGGTGAGTGCTGGCTTGGTCAGTGCTGGCCTGATCAGTGCTGGCTTGGTCAGTGCTGGCCTGATCTGGCATTCCGGGCTCCTGGGGGACACGATTGCGTGATGCGCTGGCCGATGAGTTCGTCGGGGATGGCCAGCAGGCGGTTCAGCGCAGTCCACGCCCGGGCGGTATCTCGCAGCAGGTACCGCCGGTTGGCGGGCGATTGCTTCGCTCGCCATTCCGGCACGATGACCCGGGCCACCATTCTCGCGATAATCAGCCGCGGCAGCAGGGCCAGCTCGTCCGCGCTCAGCTGGGTCACCGCGTGATATCCGGCGATGGCGTCGATCGCCGTCGCGATCGGATCGGAGTCGTCTGACAGCTGATAGGCAGCCATGACCGCGACATCGTTGACCAGCGGGGTGTAGATAGCGTCGCCGAAATCGACGATGCCGCTGATCGACACGCCGTCCGGCCCGACCAGGATGTTGTCGGAGTTGAAGTCGTTGTGCACGACCTGCGCGCGCAGCCTGCTCAGCACCGGCGCGGTCGAGTTCTCGAAGCGGTCGATCTGGCCGAGCAGGATCTTCCGCCGGTCCGGGGGATCGACGGCATCGGCCATCGGACGCAGGCCGGCCACGCGCTGGATGTCCCACACCAGCTGCCGGTGCGCCGTCGGATGATCGTAGCCGCGCAGCGCCCGGCCGAGGACCGCGAGGTTACGGCCGACCTGCTCGCGCAGCCCGCGCGAGCTGTGCACGGCCCGCAGCGGCTGGCCAGGCAGGAACGAGATGACCCGGATGCTCCGGCCCTGGAGCGGCCCGGCCCGCGGCATCAGGTAATGCGCGCCGCTCGCCGCCGGGCGCAGCCGCGGCACCGGCAGGTCCGGCGCGGCTAGCTGGACCTGGAGCAGCAGCCCGGTCTGGAAGCTCACCGCGTCTTCGGCCTCGCCCGCCCGGGCCAGCTTGACCAGGAACGGGATCCCGGCCGCGTCCTCGATGCGGAACGTCTCGTCGACTTCGCTCTCCAGCCGGCGGATCGTCCCCCGCAGGCCGAACTCCCGCGACACGACGCTGGCTACCGCCTCCTCGCTACCTACCTGGGATGACGGCAAGGTCGGCTGCTTCCTCGAATAAGTTGGTACCCGAAACTAATGCACACCGTATCGCCCGGATCAGCCGGTCTAAGATCGGCATGATGGTGTAGACCGGCGAAGGAGCACCGGCCCATGAGCCGCCGAGCGAAGATCGTGTGCACCCTGGGCCCCGCGACCTCCAGTCCCGAGCAGATCGCGGCGCTGGTGGCGGCGGGCCTCGACGTGGCCCGGCTCAACATGAGCCACGGCGACCACGCCGCGCACCGGGCCGCCTACGACGCGGTCCGGGCGGCCTCGGACGCCAGCGGCCGGAGCGTGGGCGTGCTGGTCGACCTGCAGGGCCCCAAGATCCGGCTGGGCCGGTTTGCGTCCGGCCCGGTGACGCTGGCGCCCGGCCAGGAGTTCACCATCACCGGTGCGGACGTGCCCGGGGACCAGGGCGAGGTGTCGGTCAGCTACCAGGGCCTGGCTGGTGACGTGCGGACGGGCACCACGCTGCTGGTGGACGACGGCCGGGTGGTGCTCGAGGTGACCGGGGTGCAGGGGCTGGCCGTCCGCACCCGGGTGGTCGTGGGCGGTCCCGTCTCCGACCACAAGGGCCTCAACCTGCCCGGGGTCAGGGTCAGCGTGCCCGCCCTGACCACCAAGGACGCGGACGACCTGCGCTGGGCGCTGGGGCTGTGCGCCGACCTGGTCGCCTTGTCGTTCGTGCAGGGGCCGGAGGATATCGAGCCGGTCCGCACGATCATGGACGAGGCGGGCGTCCGCCTGCCGGTCATCGCGAAGATAGAGAAACCGCAGGCGGTAGCGGCGCTGGGCGAGATCGTGACCGCGTTCGACGGGATCATGGTAGCCCGGGGCGACCTGGGCGTTGAGCTCCCCCTTGAGCAGGTGCCGCTGGTGCAGAAGCGCGCCATCAGGCTGGCCAGGCAGGCCGCGAAACCCGTCATCGTGGCCACCCAGATGCTCGAGTCGATGATCAGCGCGCCGCGGCCGACCCGGGCCGAGGTGTCCGATGTGGCCAATGCCGTGCTCGACGGCGCGGATGCGGTCATGCTGTCGGCGGAGACCAGCGTCGGCGCCTACCCGGTGCAGGCCACCTCGACCATGGCGCAGATCATCGTGGCGGCCGAGCAGGACTGGCCGTTCACCGCGCTGGCCGAGCCGCCGGAGACCACCGGGGGCGCCATCGCCCGGGCGGCAGGCGAGGTCGGCGCGACGGTGGGAGCCCGGGCCCTGGTGGCCTTCACCATGACCGGGGACACCGTGCGGCGGCTGGCCCGGTGCCGGTCACCGATACCGCTGCTGGCGTTCACCACCGAGCCCGCCACCCGCAGCCAGCTGGCGCTGGTCTGGGGAGCCGAGACGTTCCTGGTCCCGTGGGTGGAGCACACCGACGACATGGTCCGCCAGGTCGAGGTGGCCCTGCGCGACATCGGGCGGTGCGCCCAGGGAGATCTCGTGGTGATCGTGGCGGGCAGCCCGCCGGGCACCCCGGGCAGCACGAACGCCATGCGCGTGCACCGCATCGGCGACGCCATCGCGTCCTGAACTCGTCTCGCCCGGCCGGAACCCTCGCCCCGCCGCAACCCTCATCCGGCCGCAACCCTCATCCGGCCGCAACCCTCATCCGGCCGCAACCCTCATCCGGCCGCAACCCTCACCCGGCCGCAACCCTCACCCGGCCCGGGCGATGGTCTCCTCGATCGCGGCCTGGACCTCCGCGGGCCGCTCCATGTGCGCCATGTGCCCGGCGCCCTCGATCAGCCGGGCGGCCGCGCCGTCCACGGCCTGCGCCTGGGCCGCCGGGATGATGCGGTCCGCGCTGCCCCAGACGACCGTCATCGGCACCGCCCCGCCGAGCGCCGCCACCGCCGCGGCGGACCCGGCGCGCTGCACGTCGCCGTCCAGCAGCGTGCCCAGCAGGGCGTGCAGCGCCTCGGCCACGCCGTCCAGCCGCTTGTAGGCGAGCAGGTCGTCCACGACCTGGCGGGTGACCAGGTCTTCGTCGGCGAACAGCTGCCCGAGCACCGGCTTGAGCTCGCGCCGCGTCTGCGCGTCGGCGAAGCCGCGCAGGTAGCCGGCGTTGATCTCGGACCCGAAGCCGGCCGGCGCGATCAGCGTGAGCGAGGCGACCCGCCGCGGCTCCCGGGCCGTGACCGCGAGCGCGACGGCGCCGCCGAGCGAGTGGCCGACCAGGTGAGCCTGGTCGGCTCCGATGTCATCGAGCACGGCGACGACGGCGTCGGCCAGCACCCCGATCGAGCCGTCGCCGACGTCCTTGCCCGACATGCCGTGCCCGGGCAGGTCGAGCGCGTAGACCCGGTACCGCGCGGCCAGCGGCTCCTGCAGGAACAGCCAGGAGTTACGGTCACCTCCGTAGCCGTGGACGAGCAGCACCACGTCGCCGTCTGCGCCGGCTCCGGCGTAGCTGATCTTCCGGCCGCCCGCCTCGACCGTCAGGACCTCGGCCCGGCCGGCATCGGCGGGCACGCCCGCGTCGATCACCGCGCGCGCCGCCCGTTCGGCGGCGTCGAGGTCGCCGTCACTCACTCCGGCCGGGGCGATCAGCGCGATCGTCCCGCTGACCGGCACGTCCTCGCCCACCTGCGCGATGATGCGCCGCAGCGTCCCGGCCTCGGCCGCCTCCAGCGTGCCGGCGATCTTCTCCGTCTCGATGTCGGCGAGCTCGTCCCCGACCGCTAGCTCGTCTCCCTCCGCGGCGATCCAGCTGGTGATCTTGCCGAGCTGCATGGACAGGCCCCACTTGGGCATCGTCACCGGGATGATCCGCTGGTCGGTCACCGGGTCCACCCGGCCACCGCCTTGACCGCGTTCACGATGCGCTGGGCGTCCGGGATGTAGAGGTCCTCGAGCGCGGTGGAGAACGGCACCGGCGTGTGCGGCGCCGTCACCATCTCGACCGGTGCCTGCAGGGCGCCGAAGACCTTCTGCGCGACCAGCGCCGAGATGTCGGTGGCGATCGAGCACCGGGGATGCGCCTCGTCCACGACCACCAGCCGGCCGGTGCCCGCCACGCTTTCCAGCACCGTGTCCTCGTCCAGCGGGCTCGTGGTGCGCAGGTCGATGACCTCGCACTGCACCCCGTCGCGGGCCAGCTGGCCGGCCGCCTCGAGCGAGGTGTGCACCATGCGGCCCAGCGTCACGATCGTGACGTCGCCGCCCTCCCGGACCACGTTCGCCTCGCCGAACGGCAGCGCGTAGCTCTCCTCGGGCACCGGCCCGGCCAGGTCGTACAGCGCCTTGTGCTCGAAGAAGATCACCGGGTCGTTGTCCCTGATGGCCTGGATCATCAGGCCCTTGGC
>Ga0073928_10010831_pt1 | contig 10741 bp, 11 predicted proteins | sample PaiPotPPA55metaG_FD_76969 | JGI IMG/M metagenome (GOLD analysis project Ga0073928, IMG submission 76969) | Iron sulfur acid spring bacterial and archeal communities from Banff, Canada, to study Microbial Dark Matter (Phase II) - Paint Pots PPA... ...
AGGGTCGAATCACGACCCTCCGGCTCATCGCCGTTGCTCATGGCGCAACACTATAAGGAAGTGTAGACTGCTGTTGGGCTCTGAGCATCTGTTGGGCGGTGCGCAACAAACGCCCAACCCAAGGGGCCCCTCGAAATCGATGATTTCGCGGGGACGAAGCGCCAAAGCCCAGGAGGATCGGCATGAGCCGGGAAGAAGAGATCCGCGCCGAGCTTTTCGAGCACACGCTCAACGGGCACGCGCCCGAGGTCAAGGCCCTTACGGAAGAGGGGCTCGCCCTCCACATGGACCCGATGGACATCCTGTTCAAGGCGCTCATCCCTTCCCTCGAAGAGGTCGGACGGCGCTTCGAGAAGGGCGACTTCTTCGTCCCCGAGATGCTCATCGCGGCCCGTGCCATGCAGGGCGCGCTCACCATCCTGCGGCCGCTGATCGCCGAGACCGGCGCCCAGCCGGTCGGCCGCTACGTGATCGGCACGGTGAAGGGCGACATCCACGACATCGGCAAGAACCTCTGCGTGATCATGCTCGAGGGCGCGGGCTTCGAGGTCTTCGACCTCGGCGTCAACACGCCGCCCGAAAAATTTGTCGCGGCCGTTGAAGAGCACAAGCCGGACGTGGTCGGCTTCTCCGCGTTTCTGACGACCACCATGCCGATGTTCAAGGTCAACATCGAGGCGCTCACGAAGGCTGGGCTCAGGGACAAGGTTCATATCGCGGTCGGCGGCGCGCCAGTGACCGAGGAGTATGCCAAGCACGTCGGCGCCGACAGCTACGCGCCTGACGCCTCGATGGCCACGCGCATGGCCAAGCTCCTGGTGGGCGACCGAAGCGGGAGCTCTCAGGGCGCGCAGGCGCTGGAGCAGGCTGTAATGCTGATCGACGAGACCCTGCGCAAGGGCTAGAGCGGCACTACATTGGACACAATCCTTTCCTCGCGCAGCCGCGAGGTGGTGGTCTCCTTCGACCGGCCCTTCGTGATCATCGGCGAGCGCATCAACCCCACGGGGCGCAAGGTCCTGGCCGCCGAGATGAAGGAAGGCAGGATGGACCGCGTCCGCTCGGACGCCATCGCGCAGGTGGCCGCCGGCGCGCACATGCTCGACGTCAACGCCGGCATCCCGGCGGCCGACGAGCCTGCGCTCCTGGTGGCGGCGATCAAAGCTGTCGCCGAGGTCACCGACGTGCCGGTCTGCATCGACTCCTCGATCATCGAGGCGCTCGAGGCGGGCCTCGCCGCGTACGAGGGCAAGGCGCTCGTGAACTCCGTCACCGCGGAGGAGGAGCGCATGGAGCGGATCCTCCCGCTGGTGAAGAAGTACGGGGCCGCCGTCATCGGCATGGCCAACGACGAGACCGGCATCACGATGGTGCCCGAGGAGCGGCTGGCGCTGGCGCGGCGGATCATCGAGCGAGCCGGCGACTACGGCATCCCGCAGGAGGACGTGATCATCGACCCGATCGCGATGACCGTCGCCGCCGACCCGCTCGCTGGCCAGGTCACGCTCGCGACCATGCGCCTCATCCGCGAGGTGCTCGGCAACAACATGACGTGCGGCGCCTCCAACGTCTCGTTCGGGTTGCCCGACCGGCCCACCGTCAACGCCGCTTTCCTGCCGGTGGCGATGTACGCGGGTCTGACCTGCGCGATCACCAACCCGCTCATTCCCGAGGTGCGGCGCGGGGTGCTCGCGTCCGACCTTCTGCTCGGGCACGACGAGTACGCGATGAAGTGGATCGGCGCGTTCCGCGCGGAGCAGAAAGAGATCGCGGCGAGGGCGGTCCCCCAGCCTTGATCCAGCGCAAGCTGGAAGTGACGTACCTGCCCTTCGACCGTGTCACGAGGGTTCCTCCTGGCACGACGCTCTTCAGCGCCGCCCACTGGATCGGCCTGCCCATCGACTCGACGTGCGGCGGCCGCGGGACATGCGGCAAGTGCAAAGTTCGCGTGCTCGGCACGGCCCCGGAAGTCACGACCGCCGACCACCGACAGCTGCGCCAGGACGAGATCGATGATGGCTGGCGGCTCTCGTGCCAGGCGCGCATCTACGAGGACATGCGCTGCGAGGTGCCGCAGCTTCTGCGCGTTCCGAAGGCGGCCACGATGGGGCTTGGGCGCCTGGTCATCCTCGACCCGAACGTCCGCAAGGTCTACCTCGAGCTCGCCGCGCCCACGCTGGAGGACCAGCGCAGCGACGTCGTGCGCATGCGCGACGCGCTGGAGGTTGAGGGACTCGACATGGTCGCGGAGGTTCCGGTGCTCCGCTCGATGCCGACCGTGCTTCGTGCTGCCGACTTCAAGGTGACGGCGGTGCTCGCCGGCGATCGCCTGGTCGCTGTCGAGGCAGGCGACACCACCGGCGAGTGCTACGGCATCGCGTTCGACGTGGGGACGACCACGCTAGTCGGAACGCTGATGAACCTGCGCACCGGCATGGCCGCCGCGGTGCGCTCGACGTTCAACGGCCAGGCGCCGTTCGGCGCGGACGTCATCTCGCGGATCAGCCACGCGATGAACGGCGCGGAATCGGTCACCGAGCTGCAGGCCGCCGTGCTGGGCACGATGAACCAGGTGATCGCACAGCTCTATGCCGAAGCCGGCGTCGGCGCAGACCGCACGTACGAGGCGGTCGTGGTGGGCAACGTCACGATGCTGCACCTGCTGTTCGGCATCGACCCGGCCCCAATCGCCGTGATGCCATTCACCCCGGCTTTCATGGAGCCGCTCGCCGTCAGCGCTGCCGAGGTCGGGCTGGACATCCACCCTCACGGCTTCATCCAGACGCTGCCCGCGCTGGGCGCCTACGTCGGCTCCGACATCGTCGCCGGCGTGCTTGCGACCAACATCGCCCGCGACGAGAAGCTGCGCGTGTTCGTCGACGTCGGGACCAACGGAGAGATCGTCATCGGCAACGCGCAGAGGACGCTCGCGACCGCGGCCCCGGCCGGCCCTGCCTTCGAGGGCAGCCAGATCAAGTGCGGCATGCGCGCGACCGACGGGGCAATCGAAGGCGTTCAGCTGAGCGACAAGGTGGAGCTGCAGGTGATCGGCGGAGACGTCAGGCCGGTCGGCCTCTGCGGGTCGGGCCTGGTCGACGCCGTGGCGCAGATGCTGCTCACGGGCATCCTCGACCACTCGGGCCGCATGAAGTCACGAGAGGATGTCCCCCATCACCCGCTCGCCGACCGGCTCATCGAGGTCGAGGGTGTGCGCGCGTTCCTGCTCGCCGAGGGCGTCTACCTGACGCAGCGCGATGTCCGCGAGCTGCAGTTCGCGAAGGGCTCGATCGCGACCGGGATCCAGGTGCTGATGGACATCCTGAGCGTCACGACCGCCGACCTGGACGAGATCTTCCTCGGCGGCTCGTTCGGGTCGTACCTCAACCCGGAGAGCGCCAAGATCATCGGGCTCGTGCCGCCCGTGGAGGTCGACAAGATCATCGCGGTCGGCAACTCGGCTGGCGAGGGCGCGAAGATCGCACTCCTCTCGTACCGCGAGCGCCAGGTCGCCTTCGAGCTGCCGTCACGCCTGGAGTACATAGAGCTTTCAGGGCGCACGGACTTCAATGACACGTTTGTGGAAGTGTTGGCCTTCCCTGTCTTGGAGACCGTGGGGTGATGGCTGGGCTGAATGTCCCCACCCACCTCCCCGCCAGCGGGGAGGGGCCTTCTCCGAGGACCGCTCTGGTGATTTGCGGCGCACTTGGCGCTGAGGTCAAAGACATCGTCGAACGGCGAGGCTGGGACGTCGAGATTCACGGACTGTCCGCCCTGCTTCACCTCTATCCCTCTCGCATCGTGAGCGAGCTGCGCGCAAAGCTCGCCGCCCTCAAGCCACGATTCGACCGCCTGGTCGTGGTCTACGGCGACTGCGGGACCGCCGGGCGGCTCGACCCCATCCTCGACGAGTTCGGCGCCGCCCGAGTGCCCGGCCCGCACTGCTACGAGATGCTCGCCGGCTCCGAGCTGTTCGAGAAGGTCGCCGGCGAGAAGCCCGGCACCTTTTTCCTCACCGACTGGCTGGTGCGCAACTTCGACCGCGCCGTCATCCGCGGCCTGGGCCTGGACCGCTACCCCGACCTAAAGGACATGCTCTTCCACAACTACGAGGCCGTGCTTTACCTGCGGCAGGTGCCGAACCCGCGGCTGGCGACGAGGGCCGCGGAGATCGCGGCCTACCTCGGCCTGCCGCTGGAGATCAGGGACGTCGGGCTCGGCGAGCTCGAGTCACGGCTGGCGGAATTAATCCCCACGAACTCAGAGGCTTCGCCGTGAGTTCGCGGGGACCCCTGGTGGTCGAGGCCTAAAGGGATTGGCTAAGTACCAGGTGATGTTCTGGAAGCACATCCCGTCCCAGGTCAAGGCGTGGGACGAAACCGCAGAGGCGAAGCGCATGATGCCGGACCGGTTCCAGGTGGCGATCGACGCGTTCGCCATGAAGGACGGATCCACCGACATGGACGCCTACCTGGAAGGCTGGCACCGGGGCCCGGAAGAGGAGCGCGACGGGGCGCCCGACGAGGTGCTCACGACTGTGATCGAAGAGCTGGACAAGGCCAACCCCCGAGCCCGCCTCATGCAGCCCGACCTGCCTGCAGAGGGGTCCCCGTGACGTGAGCTACACCATCCTCGAGGAGCTGGCCGCCAGCCAGCAGCTGGTGAGCACGATGATCCGCATCTCCGCGGAGGACACCTCGGCGCGCGTCGGCGCATGGTCGCTGCGCGACATCGCCGCCCACCTCGCGGCCAGCGAAACCGAGAGCTTCGAGCCCCGCATCCGAGCCATCGCCGCCGGCGAGCGGCCGGTCATGGAGTTCTACAGCAACGACGAGAGGGACTTCAGCGGAATCCACCTGGAGGAGGCCCTCAACGAGTGGGCCGAGACCCGCACGCGCCTGCTCGACTACGTCCGGGGGCTCAGTGATGAGGAGCGGGCCCGCACTGGCACGCACGAGCGTTACGGCGATATCAGCGTCGACCGCTACCTGGAGATCGCGCTGGAGCACGACCGCGAGCACCTGCTCGGACTGGAGCACGTAGCCGGCGAGCTCGCTCGCTAGCGTTCCGAGCCAGGCGCCTGGCTTCGATGACGCGCGCGTCCCTTGATGTCCTGGTGTTCGAGGCCAGCGTGGTGGCTGCGGACTGAGCCCCCGCGGCGGCGAGCTCGACCGCGACGGCCGCGTCCGAGTGGAGGTTGGGGTTGCCGTGCATCGCCATCTCCGCGGCGAGCTCTGCGACCTCCGAGGCCAGGCGCACGATGGTGAGCGGGACGTCGACGATGCGCAGGCTGGCCGGCGCCAGGATCCGCTCGCGCTCGGCCGTGTGTAGGCCTCTGGCCGCACGGATCGCCTTCATGTAGTCGGTGTACGCCTCGGCGTCGGCGTCGACGAGAATCCCCGCCAGCTTGCGGAGCACTGCGGCCCGCTTGCCGACGTTGGCCGCGCCGATCCAGTGCTCCGTGGAAAGCCGCGCGGCCTTCTCGACCAGTCCCGCGGCCATCGCAACCGCAGCCGCCGCCGCGGACCCGCCGGCGGGCACGGGCTTGCTCGAGCCCAGCGCGGAAAAGAACTTGCCCATTCCCAAGGCGCCCTGGGCGCGTCCGGCGCCGCCCTCAGTCGTCGCCGAGCTCCTTCTTCCGCCGAGTCATGAATTCCTTAAGGGCCTCATCCACTCCGGGGTCGATGCCCGGGTCGGGATACTCGGCCAGGAGCTGCTTCCACTTCTCCGTCGCGACCTTGTCCACCGACAGCGCGCCCTGCCGGTTCCAGCGATCGAAGTTGTCGGTCGAGGAGATCCAGGGCCGGTAGAAGCCCGTGCGGTAGTTGCGGAGCGTGTGCTCGCTGCCCAGGAAGTGCCCGCCCGGCCCGACCTCGCGCAGCGCGTCCATGGCCTGGCCCTCCTCATCCACGGGAAGGCCCTTTTGCAGGATCCATTCGAACATGCGCAGCGCCTCGACGTCGATCACGAACTTCTCGTATGACGCGAGCAGCGCGCTCTCCAGCCAGCCCGCCGCGTGGAGGACGAAGTTGACGCGGCCGAGCACGGTCGGCCACATGCACATCATCGACTCGTAGGCGGCCTGCGCGTCCGGAACCTTCGACGACGTGAGCGCGCCGCCGCCTCGGAACGGCAGCTTGTAGTGGCGGGCCATCTGCGCGCTGGCGAGAATCCCCATCGCCGACTCGGGAGTGCCGAACGCCGGGCTGCCCGACTGCATGTTGGTGTTGGTGAGAAAGGAACCGTAGACGCTGGGCGTGCCGGGCCGGATCAGCTGCACGAGTGCGATGCCCGCCAGCGCCTCCGCGGTCTGCTGCGCGACGGTACCGGCCAGGCCCATCGGCGACATCGCACCCGCCATCAGGAACGGGGTGACGATCACAGGCTGGCCCGCCTCGGAGTACTCGAGCAGCGCGCCCAACATGCGGTCGTCGTACCGCAGCGGGCTGTTGACGTTGATCAGGCTGACGATCGCGGGCGTCCTTTCTATGTGCTCGCGCCCGCCGAATACGATCGACGCCATCTCGATGGTGTCGCGCGCGTTCTCGGAGGAGATTACGGCGCCCATGAACGGCTTGTCCGTCCAGCGGACGTGCGAGTAGACCATGTCGAGGTGGCGGCTGCCCTGTGGCAGGTCTTCCGGCTCGACCGTGGTGCCGCCGGCGCAGTGGATCTGCTCCACCGCCTGGGCCATCTTGTCGAAGTTGTTGAAGTCCTCGATGGTGGCGCCGCGGCGGCCCCGCTCGAGGTCGGTGATGAAGGGCGGCCCGTACACGGGCGCCGTGACCATGTTGTCGCCGCCCAATGTCACCGTGTGCTTGGGGTTGCGGGCCTGCAGCTCGAAGGTCTCGGGGGTCTTGGCCACGTGTTCGAGAACAAAGGCACGGTCGAATCGGACGCGCTCGGCGTCGACCTTCATGCCGGCCTTGGCGAAGATCTCCCGGGCCCTGGGGTGGAGGAAGTCGACGCCGATCTCCTCCAAGATGGTCATGGCCTGCTCGTGGATCACCTCCACGTCCTCCCCGCTGAGGAGCTCGTACGGCTTGAGTCGGTTCTTCCACACGGCGAGTCAAATAGTGCTACAGCGGCGCATGCTCAGGTAGGAGCCGTGAGAAGACATCGCGCGCTAGCGATCGCTCTGGTCTGTGTCCTGACCGTAGGCGGACTCGTGTTTGCGATCGACACAAGCACGATCCGCCTGAGCCCAGACTTCGACGTGATTCACCTCGAATCCCGCACGGCCTTTCTGGGCGAGTTGATCGAGGTCCAGATTGGACCCGGCTTCACGAGGCCGGTGACCTCGGATCCGACTGTCCTCGCGCCGATTGACACGGACTGGTTCGTCGCGGCGAAACCGGGCAACGCCTGGCTCAGCGCCGCCACAATCCGATGTGACCGGTGCGAGATGGCCACCTACCTCTGGCGGGTCGCGATCGAGGTTCGGCTGCCCGGAACCTGAAGGCCGGTTTGGAAAGCTCGTCGATCTGGTAAGGTATGACCTGCCCGTTGGGGTGCTCAGGTCCCGCTGTGGGACCCCTTCTGGAACTCACTTGAACCTCAATTCACGCCCAATCCAAACGTGGCTACACATCAGGTCTTGCCTGGCGTGAGCGCGCCCAACCCAGGCGACGTCCTCCCCCTGTGGAATCCGGAGATTCCAGGCGAGGAGATCCAGGCCGGGCGGCTTGGCATCCGCATCCGCCCGGGAAGTCCGGCGGCTGAGAAGGTCAAAGCCCTCGAGGCGTTCGGCGGAGCCGAAAGGCTCCGGGAGATGCTCGAGGAGATCAAGCAGATCGACGGCATCTACTCGATCACCAAGCCCGAGAAGCCGCTCGAGTTCATTGGCCAGGTCAGCACCACCCTCATCACCGGCAAGCTCGGGCGCACCCCGATGGGCCTCGCCCTGGAGCTGACCGACTGGCAGGACCTCGACGGCGAGTACGAGATGGAGAAGAACCGCCTCCGCCTTCGGTACCAGGAGCTCCAGCTGGTCAAGGAGTGGGACGGCGACCTGGAGGGCTTCACCGCCATCGTCCTGCGCGACAAGGCAAAGACCCAGCCGATCCTCGACTCCACCCTCCGTTTCATCGAGCACCTCCGCGACTACCGCGAGAAGCTTGCCGAAGCCGCGGTGCGGCGCTACGAGGCGACCGAGCAGTGGATCGAGTGCCCAAAGTGCGAAACGGAGGTGCCGACGTCCAACGGCATCCACTGCTCTGAGTGCGGCGAAGACATGCGCGGCGGCGAGTACGTGCGAGCGGTACTGCACCTGGTCGACGACGCGGAGGGCCGGATCTACCGCGGCATCGACTCGCTGACCGTGCGGTCGGCCGGCTTCCCCGAGTACCGGGGCATGTCGCTGGAGCGCATCCAGGGCTCCAACCTCTGGGTCAGCTTCCGCCGCTACGACCCCCTCCCAGACGAGGGCATCGTCCTGCCGACCGCCAGCGTGGAGATGTTCGAAGCGCAGCGCTCGGTCATCCGCCAGCTCCAGATCGGGAGCCCGCGCACCGGCGCTTTGGCCGCCGAGCTGGTCGACACCGGGTGGCTCGGCAGCCCGCCGCGGGTCACGCTCGATGGGAAAAAGGCGCACCACCTACCGGACCCGAACGAGGAGCAGGCCGAGGCGGTCGCCCGCGTCATGGGCATGCGGCCGGGCCAGCTCTACCTGATCCAGGGGCCTCCCGGAACCGGCAAGACGACCGCGATCGTCGAGTCGATCCGGCGCATCCTCGCCCGCAGCCCCAACGCCTCGATCCTCCTGTCATCGCACTCCAACGACGCCGTTGACACCGGCCAGGAGCGGCTGCTCGGCTTCTCGCACGTGCGCCAGGCCCGCATCGCCGAGCCCGGCAAGGTGCCCCGCCGCATCCGCCCCACGCTGGTGGAGGGCGACGACCTCGAGCCGTACAACCTGGTCGCCGGCACCTGCAACCGGCTGGCGATCGACTCGCGGCTGCGGTTCAAGGTCTTCGACTGGCTGATCCTCGACGAGGCCAACAAGGTGCGTGCCAACGAGGCGCTCGCGCTGATGCCGTTGGCCAAGCGCTGGGTGATGATCGGCGACCTGAAGCAGCTGCCGCCGGTCATGGAGGACGCCGCGTCGAACTTCAAGATCGAGCAACCGCTGGACGAGCTCGTCCGCGACGACAGCTTCTACGGCTGGATCTGGGACAGGGTTCCGGCGGGCTCGCGGATCATGCTGCCCCGCCAGTACCGGATGCGCGAGCCCATCGGCCGCGTTGTCTCGGACCTCTTCTACGACGGCAAGCTCATCCACGAGGCGCCGCACCCGCGCATGCCGCTGCCGTGGCCGTTCGACCGCGAGCTGGTGTGGGTGGACACGGGCGCGCAGGACGAGTACCGCGACGCGCAGCGCTCGGTCGCGAACGAGTTCGAGGTCGCATTGTGCAAGGACATCACCTCGATCATCCGCCGCCGCGTGCGCAAGGCGCACCTGGCCGTGATCGCGATGTACGCCTCGCAGGTGAATCGCCTCACCTCCGCGCTCAAGGGCATCGTGCCGCCCGACGACATCGAGTCGGTGGACGCGTTCGAAGGGCGTGAGTCCGACGCCGTGATACTGTCGCTCGTGCGCTCCAACGACCGCGCGGCGATCGGCTTCCTCAACGACCCCAACCGGGTCAACGTCGCCATCTCCCGAGCCAAGAAGCTGCTCGTCATCGTCGGCGACTCCAAGACCGTGATCGGCGGCGCGCCCGAGCTGTTCGGCCCGCTGTTCGAGCATGCGAAAGAGGAGGGCCTGGTGGCCGGGGTCGGCGCGGTGGTCACCGCCTGCCAGCGCGTCGGGATCCGCTCCCAGGTGCAGCGCCTGTCCCGGCCGCACCGCGGCGAGCGGCGATCACGAAGGCGCCGGCGTAGGGGCGCGCCCGGTGACGCGCCGGTCAACGGCGAGGCGGTCATGGAGAACGGGGCCGATCACCAGGCCGAGCCTGCTGCAGACACAGCGTTCGTGGCCAACGGCTCCGAGTCATCGGGTCACCATGAGCCGGAAGCGGAACCGGTCAGCCCACCTTCGACGGCTGATTAACGCCGCGGCGCGGGCCGAACAAGACCCAGGCCTGGGCCGAATAGCGCAACAACTGGCGTCCTTCCTCCTTAAGCTGATGCGCAGCCATGGCTGACGATTGCGTTTTCTGTCAGATCATCCGAGGCGAGGCTGAGGCGAGCTTCGTCCACCAGGACGACGCCATCGTCGCGTTCATGGACATCCAGCCGATCACGCAGGGGCACCTTCTCGTCGCGCCGCGAGACCATTTCGTGATGATGAAGGACGTCCCAGACCAAACCGCGATGCGGGCGTTTCGCGTGGCCCGCATGCTCGGGGTGACGTCCGAGGCGACCCTCGGCGCCGGGGGCGTGAACCTTTTTGTAGCCGACGGCGAGGTCGCGTTCCAGGACGTGCCGCACTTCCACATCCACGTGATTCCCCGCTACCCGCAAGACGGGTTCGGGCTGACTTTCCCGGAGTCGTACAGCACCCCTCCATCGCGCGCCCAGCTGCACGCAATCGCCGCCGCCCTGCACGCCGCCGAGCGCTAGCGAGCCTAGAGGACCGTCACCCTCACCGAGAACAGCGCGGCGAACATCGGACAGGGCTGGCCGGGTGAGCAGTCGGCGGGGGCTGTGGCGGTGATGTTCGCAACGCCTGGGGCCACTGCCTGAAATCCGCCGATCGTCACTCCGCGCGCCGCGGTTATCCCGGTCGGGATGGGCGTGAGCA
>Ga0073928_10010832_pt1 | contig 10740 bp, 7 predicted proteins | sample PaiPotPPA55metaG_FD_76969 | JGI IMG/M metagenome (GOLD analysis project Ga0073928, IMG submission 76969) | Iron sulfur acid spring bacterial and archeal communities from Banff, Canada, to study Microbial Dark Matter (Phase II) - Paint Pots PPA... ...
AGCACGAGCCTGTACATCTTGTATTCCTCTCCCGAGCCGCCCCAGTCCGGAAAACTACCCATAAAAACCGCGCCAAATTTCGCATTCAGCGCCTGACTTCCGCCCGGCCGAGCGTGACCGTACACCACTTCAAATCCCTCGCCAACTGCCAGACCCAGCCAGTGAGCCTTTAGAATCGATCCCAATCCACGGCCCTGAAAACCGGGAAGTACCGTGGTTGAGTAACAATAAATTCCGCTTTTCTCTTCCCGCTCGGCTAGGTTGCCTAATTCCTCGATCCGCTCGCAATGACTCGCAAGTGGGACACCGTAGGTTTCTCCGGCCAGCACTCCGTCCACATACATCCATACAAAAATTGCTCCGAACGCATTCCGAATTTCCGTCTTCTCCCAAATATTCAGTTGCATGGCTTCGTGGTACACCGGTTCGAAAGCCATCGTCTGCTCAAGCGGAACATCGTATTTAAATTCGATCGCACTCATTTTCGCCGAGTGTTTCGCCAATTATATTTTCAGCCAGCCGGCCGCCCGCTCCATTGTTTGCAGCAGGCCAGAGATTCTCGACCTTACTCCATGAAAAGGATTCCTCGATGCAGGAATTTCGCCGGCCGAATCCTTGGCGCGCTGGATTTGCGCTCCGCGACATCTAAATCCTCGAACCATTCGTCTCGAGCTCGTACTCACCTTTCGTTTAGTGAGTATCGGCAGTGGGCTTGGGTTGCGCTGGTTGCGGCACGAGGGGCTTGGTGATGTCGTCCAGATACGGGGGCGTTCCTTCCACCCGCTCCAGGGCGGGATAACGTTCACCATCGTGGTAATCAATGTCGGAAACGAAAACAAAATTATCTATCTGAACGATCAAATGGATCGGCTCGGACTTGCCTTTCGCGTCGCGGATGGCATCTCGAAGCAGATCGCCGGAGAAAACCTGTCCGTTGACCGCAATGATCTTTGCTCCCGGCACGATTTTTGCCTTGTCGGCCGGACCTTTCCGGCGAACATCTTTGATATCACCGTCGGCATCGACTTGGAGCCCAATGGAGTACCAGACGTCGACACCAACCTTAGCGTTCGGGCCGGCATTCGCAGATACGATCAGCTCTGAAGCATTCGGCTTGTCTGCGTACACCAGTTTGTAGCCGCCCCGCTCGATGCCGGCAAGATCGGCATGAGGGTTAATTTTATCAACGCGGTCGTGAAGGAAGGTTGCCCAGTCGTAGGGCACCACCTCATTCAGGTCGCGAACCAGTTCGTCAAACGTGTAGGTGACGATAATGAGCCCGGTGTTTCCACCCTGGCCTAGAAAAATCCGCTGGAAGTCATCGAGTGATTTCTTATTGCTGGTCATTTTGCGAATCAGGGTGTCGGCATCGAGCCAGAGGAGTTCGCCCTCATTGTAATAGTCCTGTCCGCGCTTCCAGTTGGCCCACGTTGGATTGCCATCGCGGAGAATGCTGGCGGCAACCGCGGTATCTTTGGTCGAACGCCATTCACGCCCGGGTGTGTAGTCAAGATTCGCAGCGGACGCGGCCAAAATGTCACGGTATTGCGCCTGCGACCTGAGTCCGGAACGCGCGGCGAGCACGTTTCCAAGGTATTGCGTCATGCCTTCGTAAACCCAAAGTAGAGCGCCTTCCTGTGCCGTTGCGAAATCAGTCTGGTACAACCCGGCAGGACGCCGATACTTGCCGTTCCAGGAGTGGGTAAACTCGTGCGGAAGCAGATCGGCGTCGCCCAACTGGTGGTCTTCATCCGAGAAGGCTTTTTCGCCGATGCCGTTTTCCGAGGACTGGCCATGCTCGAGGCCCAAGCCGCCCGCGGTGTCGGAAAGACTTAGCTGGAAATGGTATTGGTTGTAATGGTGCGAACGGTATAACGCATCCGCTTCGCGAACGAGATTGGCAATCTCAGCCAGCACCTCTGGGCGAAGATTGGAGTCCTCGGGAGCGTCGGACACCACGTCGATGTAATGCTTGGGAGATATTTCCGGAGCCAAAGCAAACTCGTGGAAGTATTGTCCGGCGAGGATCGGAGAATCTTCAAGCTCCTCAACGTTGGTGACCGCAAAGTGTGTAGTGCTGCCCACAGCCGGAACAGGATACGCGCCGCCGCCGATTGGAGCGAGCGCGGTGCCGATGCCCCAGCCAGCCGGAACAATTACCGAAGGCTGTATGGGAATATCGCGCACCGGCGTGTTTGCCGGATAAAGCATAACCTTGTCCCATTCAAGGAAAGCCAACTTCTGCGAGACATTGGTGAGCACGATGCAGTCGAGATGCGCATGAAGGGTGGTCACTCCGGGCGGAATCGTCAGGCGAAACTCGTAGAGGTCCACATCGTCGCGACGCCACAGTAGCGTCTGGCCATTGGCGGTGAAGACCACGCCCGTGATGTTATCTACGGGACCGGTAGGCCGGTGATCGCCGGGAATCCATTTGGGAGTGAGGAGGGTAAGCGGCCCGGCGGTCACCGGCAAATCCAGCTCGGCGTGAAAGAGCTTGCGCGGAACCTCTGATAGGTCAACGGTGATCTGAATCGGCGGTTTCTTGCTTTGTCCCCAGGCGGGCGCCTTTACGAAGAAAATAAGAATCGCTGCGGTGCAAAATGCTCTTAGTTTGCGTTGCATTGATGTTGAGCTCCAATATTAGTGAGCATCAGAAAATTTCCAGGATTTCTTCGTAGCGTTTGAACGGGGGGATCAGGTACGCGCCCGCGATGCCCTCCGTTCTTGCGGTGCGCGCCCAGTCGAGCATTCTGCGAGCGAGGATGAAACCGCGCTCGCGGGCGGCGTCTCCGGCTTTTTCCATTTCGCGCAGAGTGGGCTGCGGAATAACAATCCCTGGGACTTCATTGTTCAGTCGGAGCGCCTGCTTGTAGCTGGTGAGCGGCCACAGGCCGACGATCACCGGGACCGGGGATTTTCCGCCGAGGCGCCTTAGAAAACTGTCCCAATGGTCGGGATCAAAAATCGGCTGGGTCATAGCAAAGTGCGCCCCGGCTTCGATTTTTTCCTGGAAGCGCCGCAATTCTTCGGCGATATCTTCGGCGACGGGATTCACCGCAACGCCGATGGTGTAGTTTGTTGCGCCACCTAAACTTTTTCCGGCCCAGTCGGTTCCTTGATTCAATCTCGCGAGAACTTTCACCAAGCCGATAGAGTCCACTTCGTACACGCCGCTAGTTTCCGGGTGATCGCCGAGCGAGGGGGGATCGCCGGTGATGGCGAGAACGTTGCGCACGCCGCCGACCGCCCACGCGCCGAGCAGCATGGCTTGCAAGCCGATGATGTTGGAATCGCGTGTGGTTAAATGCGGGATGGTTTCAAAGCCGTGCGCTTCCAGCGCTCCGGCCAGGACCATGGCGTCCATACCCACGCGAGCGAGCGTTCCACTGTTGATGTCGATCGAATCCACCTGGCCGGAAGCCATCACGCGGCCCGTCTGTTCCACGATGCGCTCGACGGTGACGCCCTTGGGCGGGTCAATTTCGACGGAGACGACAAATTTTTCGGCCTGAATCTTTTTCCAGAGCCTGCTATCGGGCTCGCGCGTCGCCACCCTGCGAAATCTCTCGGCAGGCTCGAATACTTCGATGGAGCGCGCTTTGACTGCTTTAGTTCCGCTCGTTTTATCCAAATGAGTTTTCTTCACCGCTTCGGCGATGGCGTGGATGTGTTCCGGCGTGGTCCCGCAGCAGCCACCGATAAGGCGCGCGCCTAGCTCCGCAGCTTCTTGAGCAAACAGAGCGAAATATTCGGGTGAAGAGCGCGGATACACGATGCGGTCGCCGACGCGCTTGGGAAAACCTGCGTTGGGCAGGACGCATAGAGGCAAGGTGGAGCAGGAAGCGAGTTCGCGCAGCACGGGAAGCAAAAGCTGCGGGCCGATGGTGCAATTCGCTCCGATGGACTGGATATTTTTTTCTTTCAGTTTTTCCCAGGAGTCTTGCGGGCGAGTGCCGCCGAAGGTGGTGCCTTCGTCGGAGTAGGTCATCTGCGCGACGATGGGCAAGCGCGAGAAGGAGCGAATCGCGTCAATAGCGGCGAGCAATTCTTCCACATCGCTGAAGGTTTCCAGCATGAAGAGATCGACGCCGCGCTCTTCGAGTGCTCCGGCTTGCTCTTTGAAGATGGCGAAGATTTCTTCGCCGGGAAGTTCGCGAACGTGCTGGACGATTCCAAGCGGGCCGATGGAACCGGCAATCAAGACCTCTTGTTTCGCGGCTTCGCGCGCTTCGCGAGCAATTTTTACTCCGCGATGATTGAGTTCGGCGACGCGGTCTCCCATGCCGAACAGGCCAAGCTTGTGGCGATTGGCGCCGAAAGTATTGGTCTCGATGATTTGGGCGCCGGCATCGAGGTAGCGCTGGTGGACGTTGAAGACGGCGTCTGGGACGAGAGTGTTGAGCTCGTCCACGCAGCGCTGCGGGCCGATCGATTCGTAAAGCAGCGAGCCCATGGCGCCGTCAACAACCAAGATGGAGTCGCGAAGACGTTCGTTGAAGGCTTCAATTTTCATCGCGTGACCGTTGGATTGGAATTTTGTATGGTCGTAAACCGTCGAGTATATCATCCGGAGGCAAGTGCTCCGACCGCTGTGAAGCTAACCGGTTGAGGCCCCAAGTAGAATTTGTGCTCTCCTTTGTTTTCAGGCAGTTACGTCGCTTCCTACATTTTTATGCAGAACCGGGTAGAAGTTGCTGTCTAACAGCAGATTCGACCATTCCGGAGTTGGGGTAAACGATCTGCGAGCGGTCTCGCCTGACATCGAGGGTGAGGACAGGAACAGCCCTTCGTTCCTCAGAAATGATTCTCCGGCGTTCCTTCCACCTTAGACCGAGCGCGAGGCGAGATGCCGGGTTGACGGCCCCGGCGCTACATTCAAAGCTCGGGCAAGGAACCGTCGTGGGACAGATCTATTTCCATGACGATCGCTCACATGCTGGCAGGGAAACCGAGGAATCAGCGGCGAATTAGAAAATCCAGAAGCGTTTTTTCTTGCGGGTGGGCGTTGCGCCAGGGGCGAGTCCCGCATCTTCGGCCAGTTCGGGCACAAACGGGAGGGGATGTCCCTCGAACGCCGCCAGCGGATTATCCACCAGCAGCGCTCGCGCAACTTCTTTGCCATGCGCCTTCTCTAAAAACGCGAAAGCGTCGCTCAGAATGGGCGGCCGGGACGTCACGTTGTGTGCGTCGCTTGCGAGGAAGTGCACCCCGCCCGCATCGAGCCATTCCGACGCGGACTCCTTCGCCGCCTTGCCAAATTTCGCCAGCAGCGACCCTGCGGTCACCTGCACGTAGCACCCCTGGCGTATCCACCGGAATAGCCGGTCGGACTTTACACGAATCAGAGGGTTTCTTTCAGGATGAGTAATGATCGGCTGCAGCCCAGCCAGTTGCAGATCGTGGAGCGCCTGATCCATGGAAGGCGGTATGGAGAAGTCCGCGAACTCCACCAGCAGGTAGTTCTTCTGGTTCAACGTGTAGCGCTCGGGATAGAGCCTTATGTTCTGCAGATTTTCAAAGCTGAGGTGGAAGTCGCAGCCAGTCGCGACGGTGAGGCGGCCTTCGAAGCGCGACTGGATTTCATCGCGGCGCGCTCGTACCAATTCGGGAATGAAGTCGTGATTTGGGTTGGCGTGAGGAGTGCCAATTATGTGAGTAATCCCATCTTTGATGGCCATTTCCGCCATGGCCATGGACATATCGAGCGATTCGGCACCGTCATCGAGGCCTGCAAGGATGTGGGTATGGATATCAACCATTGAAAACGAGAATAGCGCAGGCGGGAGTTGATAACAACGGAGTAGGGCGGAAACGCTGTGAATCACATAACGATTCAAAACAACATGGGCCAAGCGCTTGCAATCATAGGTCAGAACGCGGCGAAACAAATCCTGATCAATGTTGTGAACGGGCGGAATACTCGCAGGGCGAAATTCGTTTAGTCTGGGCTCTCGTCGGTGAGGGCCAAGACTTGCCGGCATTAAACCGCGCGTGCCAAATCTGAGCCTATTACCCCCTGCAGCCTGTAGAGGCTACGGCGCACTTTTGTTAAACCAGATGGCGCGGAAACGCTTCCATACTGAAGCGTCCGGATTACGATCTGAATTACCTGCAAAATTGGAGCTTCTCTTTTGATCTGCGCATGATGGTGTTGACGATTCTTTCCGCTCAGGTCGGCCGCAACGCATATTGGCCTCCTTTCTTTCCCCTAATCGTAAACGGAATGATCCGCGAGCGAACCTCCACGCCACGGCGGAGCTGTAGTTGCGTGGATTTCGACCAACTTACTGCGATTGCGGTCTTTGAACCTCCTCGTTGGCACAATCTTTGTGCCCATTCGGATTCTTGCTATAGTGTTTTGCAGCCAAATTGCGGTTCTCAGACGTTGCAACCTGCGTCCCAATCGCTCGCCAAGAGAGGAAACAGAATGGCCGTAGATCGTAAGCCAGAGTTTTTTGCAGGGAAGGACCTGAAAATTGGCATTATCGGGTGCGGCTATGTGGGCCTGCCATTGGCGCTGCGGTTCGCGGATGTGGGCCATAAAGTTACGGGATTCGATACCGACCAGGAAAAAATAAAGAAGCTCAACGCCGGGCAGTCGTATATCCAGCATATACCGGCGGAAAAAATTAACCAGCATGTGCAAGGCAAGCGTTTTGATGCGACCACGGATTTCACGCGCTTGCGCGAAATGGATGCAGTGCTGATCTGCGTTCCCACGCCACTGGACGAGCGCCGCGAACCGGATCTGAGCTACGTGGAAAAAACGGCGCAATCGATTGCACCGAACTTGCAGCGGAACCAGCTGATCGTTCTCGAGAGCACAACTTACCCAGGAACCACTGAGGAGCTCGTCCTGCCGATTCTCGAAAAGGGCGGCTTGCATTGCCCGATTGCGAAGGGGGAAGAGACGCAGAATGCTCCGACTGATTTTTATTTGGCCTTTTCTCCGGAACGCGAAGATCCGGGAAATAAGCAGTATGGACTGGCGCAGATTCCCAAAATTGTGGGCGGCATCAATCCTCCCAGCGGGCGCGCGGCTGCGGGACTTTACGCACAAATCGTTTCGAAGGTAGTTCCGGTAAGTTCCACCCGCGCAGCCGAGATGGTGAAGTTGCTGGAAAATATTTTTCGCTGTGTGAACATTGCGCTGGTGAACGAGCTGAAGCAGCTTTCTTTACGCATGGACCTGGATATCTGGGAAGTGATTGATAGCGCGGCGACCAAGCCGTTTGGCTTTATGCCGTTTTATCCCGGACCCGGGTTGGGAGGCCATTGCATACCCGTCGATCCTTACTATCTTTCCTGGAAAGCGCGGGAATACGATTTCGCGACGCGGTTTATCGAACTGGCGGGCGAAATTAACACGGCGATGCCTTACCACGTGGTAGACGCGCTGGTACGGGCGCTCAACGAGCGCGAGAAGAGCTTGAAAGGTTCGAAGGTTTTGCTGCTCGGCATGGCTTATAAAAAGGATGTGGACGATCTGCGCGAATCTCCTTCGCTGAAGCTCCTCGAATTGTTGACTGCAAGCGGCGCGCAACTGGATTACAACGATCCCTATTTCCCGTCGCTGCATAAGATGCGTCATTACGATTTTTCCCACATGCGTTCGGTGGATTTAACGCCGCAGCAGGTAGCAAAGTACGACTGCGTGCTGATTGCGACGGACCATTCAAGCTATAACGTCGAAGAAATCGTGAAACACGCAAAACTGGTGGTCGATTCGCGAAATGCTACGCGACATGTGAAACAACATCGGGAAAAGATCGTAAACTGCTGAGCCGTAATTGGTGTAGTTGCTGGCATTTAGCTACATAAGGCCTTGTGTTTGGAAAGCCTCGCTGCCTTGCTCCGGGCTGTTAACTGACTAACGAACCTGTCCGTTAGTCCCATTGCCCCAAGCGCTTACGCAGGCTATGGTGCTTCATTATGGCTTCTTCGCTGACTTCTCAAAAAGAGCGCCAAAGCTGGGCTTCGGATCCCGGCCGTCGGCGCAGTATGCGCGTGCTTTTGAGCGTGCCTATACAGGTCCGGGGGAAAAACGCGCAGAATCAGGATTTCACCGAAGAGACGCGTACGCTGGTGGTGAACGCCCACGGCGCATTGATTTCGCTTTCCACTCAGGTGGTCGTAGATCAGAAAGTATTTGTTTCCAATAGCGCAACGCATCAAACGCAGGAATGCCGGGTGGTTTATTTCGGTAACCTGCAAGCCGGGAAAGCGCAGATGGGCGTTGAGTTCCTGACTCCTTCGCCTGCGTTTTGGCAGATTGATTTCCCGCCGGAAGATTGGGTGGTGCCGGAAAACTAGCACCTACAAGGCGTGAAGCCCTTCCTATTAGCGTGGCGTGGAACTAAGTTCGACGCGCACGCTTCCCAAAGGGATTTCAGCCTCGAGTAGTACCGGTGTGCGAGCGGCATCGTTCGCCAAACATATCGAAAGACTTTCCTGCTTTAATTCTTCCCCGCGTTGATACCCTCGGACGGAAATGCAGGAGGCCGAAAAATTCCCGGCATTTACCGCTACGATTTCGTTTGCTACGTCCAAATGTGCGCGCATCTCGACAAGATCTCCTCCGTCAAATACAGGTGCGCGAAATTCGGGCGTGCGCTTCCAATCCACATGGCGGAGCATGTATAGGGCTCCCAGCGGATCCAGCGTACCCGGTGATACAACCACGGCCGGCGAACCGGTTCGCCGCGATTGGCCGGGCACAACAAAGCGCAATATTTGATTGTCCTTCTTCCCCATTTCGTAAAGATACACTTCGTATTGGCGGCTTTCGAATGTGGAGGCATCGGTGTAGGAATCGATTTGATCGTCCACCGGTAGAAAGGTCCTAAGCGGGCCCCGGGTATGGGCGGAGGCACGGAAGTGCCAAGTCCTGGAGCCGAGAATTTCGCGGTGCTCGGTGACGCACAACTGCACTGTCGCGGCGCTTGAGAAGGCGGCCCAGGCCACATCGTAATTCAATGTTTCGCCGATGCGGAAAGGCATGGGCGTTTCTACGCTAGAGTTGTTGGCCACAATTTTGCCAGCGGCTATTTCTGAATGGAGAAACCGCGAGCGGAGCGCATAAGTTTGCAGCGAGAAGGCCGCGGCCAGCATCGGGACGATTGCCGTGAAGAAAGCATTTCGCGTGTAATGTCTGCGCTTACCGTTCATACACCTCGGACGCGCGTACACGGCTGTGCAGTTGCCGAGTAGCAGAAAATAATACGAATGATTATGTCCGATTTACCTGCCGAGCTATAGTAAAGCGGAGCGCCAATATCATTTAACAGCCGTTCAGCATCAAGGAGATTCCCTGAATGCGTTATCTCGTTACAGGCGGTGCGGGATTCATAGGATCGAATATCGTGGACGAACTCGTGCGCCGCGGCCACCACGTGGTGGTGCTGGATGATCTTTCCGCGGGGAAAGAATCGAACCTATCGGTGGTTCGCGACAGGATCGATCTTCGCATAGGCAGCATTACGGACCTTGCAGCGGTGCAATCGGCGTGTCACGGCGCCGATTACGTGGTTCATCTGGCTGCTCGAACCTCCGTTCCGCGCTCGGTGGAGAACCCGATCGAGACGAATTTTGTGAACATCGATGGAACCCTAAAGGTGTTGGTAGCCGCCAGAGATGCCAAGGTGCGTCGGGTAGTTTTCGCTGCGAGTTCATCAGCCTATGGAGAGACGCCTACGCTTCCGAAAACCGAAGCGATGGCGGCTGATCCCATTTCTCCCTATGGAATTACGAAGTATGTCGGCGAGCTTTACGCGAAAGTCTTCGGCCGCGTCTACGGCCTGGAGAATGCGTGCGTCCGTTATTTCAACGTGTTTGGGCCACGCCAAGATCCCAGTTCGCAGTATTCCGGCGTGCTCTCACGTTTTATGCTTGCGGTGATCGAGGGGAAACAACCGGTTGTATTCGGTGACGGAGAGCAGTCGCGTGATTTCACATATATCGAAAACATCGTGGACGAGACTTTGCGCGCGTGCGAAGCAAAAGGCGCAAGCGGAATGGTTTTCAACGGCGGTACCGGCGCGCGGATCACGTTGAATCAGGTCCTTAAGATGCTCGAGAAGATTACCGGAAAGAAGGTTCAGGCAAAACACGATCCGCCGCGCACGGGGGATATTCGCGACTCTCAGGCGGACATCTCGCTCGCCGGGAAAGTATTGGGCTACAAACCGCTGGTCCACTTCGAAGAAGGCTTGCAGCGCACGTGGAATTGGTACAAAGGCGCTTATGGAAAAAAATAAAGCGGATCGCTATCAGATAGTACGGTCACCGAGGTAAGGGGGAAGTTCTGTGAGGCTGCCGAGCAGTAGATCTGGCGGAAATTGTTTTAAGCTCTCCGTTCCAAGACCATAGGTAACGCCGCAAGCCCAGATGCCGGAGTTACGCGCCGTCTGAATATCGATTCCGGAATCCCCAACGATCATCGCTTCTTTGGGCTGCGAACTGAGTTCGCGCAATAAAGTTTCCACACCGATTGGATGAGGTTTCTTCTGTTCGAAGCTATTGCCGCCGTAAACAATCTTAAAATAGCGAGAAAGGCCCAAGCCATCAAGGAGGGCGCGGCTGAAATTGACCGGCTTGTTGGTCAAAACCGCCATGGGATGATGCTCTAGAAGCGCCAAACCTTCACGAACTCCGGGATAGGCCACCGTGTTGTCCAGCATGTGACTGCGGTAGTAACTCAGAAAATAGGCCAGGCCGGCCTCGACTTCCTCACGCGTC
>Ga0073928_10010833_pt1 | contig 10740 bp, 8 predicted proteins | sample PaiPotPPA55metaG_FD_76969 | JGI IMG/M metagenome (GOLD analysis project Ga0073928, IMG submission 76969) | Iron sulfur acid spring bacterial and archeal communities from Banff, Canada, to study Microbial Dark Matter (Phase II) - Paint Pots PPA... ...
CGCCCCGATCAGGCCGTAGCGATTTCCTTCCCCGAACTTGACCGAAATGTTCTCGAAGAGGGGCTTCGGCCCGAATTGCATGGTGATGTTGGCAGTAGACAGCACAGCGCGTCCTTTTGAATGATGTACGGCGAAAAACCTGCAATTTTAGCAGTTTTCAGGGCGAGTTGCGGCATTGCAGCGCAAAGCTGCACGCGCGCCTGCGCAGGCCGCATGTCCAGCGGACTGCGCATGACACCGCAAATGACGCCACGACGGGTGTTCAGGGTTGCCCCGTGTCGCCCGCCGATATCGCCCGGTGCCGCCCGCCCCGAGCCTAGATGCGCTCCGCGATATACGCCTTCACCAGCGCGGCGTCGGCCGCCACGATATCGAATTTCTGTGGCAATTCTTCGATACCGACAAACGCCGCCGGCCGCTCCGGTTCACGCTCGAGCGCCTCGCGGATGGTTTCGCCGAACTTGATCGGCTGGGCGGTTTCCAGCACGATCATTGGCACGCCCGGTGTCAGGTGCTCGCGCGCGACCTTCAGGCCGTCGGCCGTGTGGGGATCGATCATGGTGCCGTAACGCTTGAACGCGTCGCGGATGGTGTCCACCCGATCTGCATGGCTGCTGCGTCCCGACACAAATCCAAATTCCTTCACGCGCGCAAAGTCGCCGCTGGCCGCGAGGTCGAATCCACCTTTTTCTTCCACGTCGCGGAAAAGCTGCAGCACGCGCGCCGGATCGCGTCCGAGCAGATCGAACACGAAACGCTCGAAATTCGACGCTTTCGAGATATCCATGCTCGGGCTGGTCGTGTGGTACGTCTCTGCTGCCGTGCGCACGCGATACACCCCGGTGCGGAAGAACTCGTCGAGCACGTCGTTTTCATTGGTGGCCACGACCAGTTGCTCGATCGGCAAACCCATCATCCGAGCGATATGCCCGGCGCAGACGTTGCCGAAATTCCCCGACGGCACGGTGAACGACACCCGCTCGGCGTTCGACTTCGTCGCAGCGAAATAGCCCTTGAAGTAATAGACGACCTGCGCCACCACGCGCGCCCAGTTGATCGAATTGACCGTGCCGATCTTGTTGGCCGCTTTGAACGCGTGATCGTTCGACACCGCTTTGACGATGTCCTGGCAATTGTCGAAGTTGCCGGTCACCGCCAGGTTGAAGATGTTCGGGTCCTGCAGCGAAAACATCTGCGCCGTCTGGAACGCGCTCATCTTCTGATGCGGGGACAGCATGAAAACGCGCACGCCTTGCTTGCCGCGCATTGCGTATTCCGCCGCGCTGCCCGTGTCGCCTGAGGTTGCGCCAAGAATGTTCAGCGTCTGCCCCTGCTTGGCGAGCGTGTACTCGAACAGGTTGCCGAGCAACTGCATGGCCATGTCCTTGAACGCGAGCGTCGGTCCGTTCGACAACTCCAGCAATGACAGGGTTGTGCCGCCCTCTTCGCCCAGCGTTTTCAGCGGGGTGATCTGCACCGCGCTTTCGGAATCGCGAACATTGCTGTAGACGCCGGCCGTATAAGTGCGGCGCGTGAGCGAGCGCAGGTCTTCGGCGGGAATGTCGTCGCTGAATTTACGCAGGATTTCGTAGGCCAGATCCGCGTAGGAAAGCGACCTCCAGGCGGTCAGTTCATCCGCCGTGACGCGCGGATATTCCGCGGGCAAATACAGGCCGCCGTCCTTCGCGAGACCGCCGAGCAGGATGTCGGAGAAAGTATGGCGCTCGCCGGCACCGGCGCCGCGCGTGGAGATGTAGTTCATTTCAGAGCCCTAGTTCAACGCTTCCATGCGCAGCTTCGTTACCTTCGACACAACCGTGGAGAGCGCTTCGATCTGCTCGATCGCCGCGTTCACCTGCTTTTCCACCGTCACATGCGTGATCAGGATGATGTCGGTCTCGCCCTTGTCCTCGCCGTCGACGTGCTCCGATTCCTTCTGCAGCAACGCGTCGATGGAAATGGCCTTGTCAGCGAGAATGCGCGTGATGTTGGCCAGCACGCCGGTCACGTCCGCCACGCGCAGGCGCAGGTAATAACCGCTCGTCACTTCTTCGATCGGCAGGATCGGCGTGTTGGCGAGGCTGTCCGGCTGGAACGCCAGATGCGGCACGCGGTGCTCGGGGTCGGCCGTATGCAGGCGCGTGACGTCCACGAGATCGGCGACCACGGCCGATGCAGTCGGCTCAGCGCCCGCGCCCTTGCCGTAATAAAGCGTGGTGCCCACGGCGTCGCCGTGCACGACCACCGCGTTCATCGCGCCTTCCACGTTCGCCAGCAAGCGTTTTTCCGGTATCAGCGTGGGATGCGTGCGCAATTCGATGCCCTTCTCCGTGCGGCGCGCAATGCCCAGCAGCTTGATCCGGTAACCAAGATCTTCCGCATAGCGGATATCGATGGCGTCGAGCTTGCTGATCCCTTCCACGTAAGCCCGGTCGAATTGCACGGGCACGCCGAACGCGATCGCGCTCATGATCGTGACCTTGTGTGCAGCGTCCACGCCTTCAATGTCGAAGGTGGGATCGGCTTCGGCATAACCCAGTTCCTGGGCCGCTTTCAGCGCGGTCGCGAAGTCGAGCCCGCGGTCGCGCATCTCCGAGAGAATGTAGTTCGTCGTGCCGTTGATGATGCCCGCGATGTACTGGATCCGGTTGGCCGTCAGTCCTTCGCGCAGCGCCTTGATGATCGGAATGCCGCCCGCGACCGCCGCTTCGAACGCCACCATCACACCCTTCTTGCTGGCCGCTTCGAAAATCTCGCTGCCATGCACGGCCAGGAGCGCCTTGTTCGCCGTCACCACGTGCTTGCCGTTGGCGATGGCGCGCAGCACCAGCTCACGCGCGACGCCCGTGCCGCCGATCATCTCGGCGACGATGTCGATGGAAGGATCGTCGACGACCGCGTTGAAGTCAGTCGTGACGTCAATGCCCGCCGCGCCCTGCACCTTCGACGGCGTGCGCACCGCGATGCGCGTAATTTCGATGCCCCGTCCGGCGCGCCGTTTGATTTCTTCCTGATTGCGGCGCAGCACCGTGAAGGTGCCGCTGCCGACGGTGCCGAAGCCCAGCAGGCCAACTTTGATCGGTTCCATTGCAGCGTGAGTCTTATAAGAGAGGTTTAGACAGAGTGACGTTTTCGATAACCATCGAGAAAGCGCGCGATACGGTTGATCGAGTCGGCGAGATCATCCACGTTCGGCAGGAACACCACGCGGAAATGATCGGGCGTCGGCCAGTTGAAGCCGGTACCCTGCACAAGCAGCGTGCGTTCTTCGAGCAACAGATCCGTAATGAACTGCTGGTCGTCGACGATCGGATACATCTTCGGGTCGAGCTTCGGGAACATGTACAGCGCCGCCTGCGGCTTCACGCAGCTCACGCCGGGAATGGCGGTCAGCATGTCGTAAGCGAGTTCCCGCTGCTTGAACAGGCGGCCGCCCGGCACGATCAGGTCGTTGATGCTCTGGTAACCGCCGAGCGCCGTCTGGATGGCATATTGGCCCGGCACGTTCGCGCACAGGCGCATGGAAGCCAGGATGCCGAGCCCTTCCATATAGTCATGGGCAATGCGGCGGTTTTCACCCGTCAGCCCGGAGATGAACATCCAGCCCGCGCGATACCCGCAGGCCCGGTAACTTTTCGACAAGCTGTTGAACGTGACCGTCAGCACGTCTTCGGACAATGCCGCGACCGCCGTGTGCTTGCGGCCGTCGTAGACGATCTTGTCGTAGACCTCGTCGGAGAAAATGATCAGACCGTGCTTGCGCGCGATCTCGATCATGTCCTTGAGCAACTCGTCCGAATACAGCGCGCCGGTCGGGTTGTTCGGGTTGATGATGACCAGCGCCTTCGTATTCGACGTGATCTTCGAGCGCAAGTCGTCCAGATCGGGCATCCAGCCGGCCGATTCGTCGCAGAGATAATGCACCGGCGTGCCGGCCGACAAGCTTACCGCGGCCGTCCACAGCGGGTAGTCCGGCGCAGGCAGCAGCACTTCGTCGCCGTCGTTGAGCAGGCCCTGCATGGCCATCACGATCAGCTCGGACGCGCCGTTGCCAATATAGATGTCGTCCAGTTCCACGCCTGCCACGCCCTTTTGCTGGCTGTAATGCATGATCGCCTTGCGTGCGGCGAACACGCCCTTCGAGTCCGAATACCCCGACGACGTGGGCAGGTTGCGGATCATGTCCTGGATGATCTCGTCCGGCGCGTCAAAACCGAACGACGCCAGATTGCCGATATTGAGCTTGATGATCCGGTGGCCCTCGTCCTCCAGCCGCTTCGCGTGCTCGAGCACGGGTCCGCGAATGTCGTAACAGACATTCTGCAATTTATTGGATTTTAGAATCGGTTTCACGGCGGGAAAGCTCACTGGGTTACTGGGAATCAGGCTCTGGACCAGGAAAAATCGGCAAATAAAGCTAACAAGTCGGATCCGCTGACTCGGCGCAGCGCAGGCCACGCCGGTGTTTTCGCCCGGCGTTTAAGACGCAGAGCGCAAAACGAGTCGAACCGAGACGTCAAACGGACCGGACACCGCGCAGAAACCCTAAGTAGCGACGCGGAACAGGCAGTCTAGCGAAAATGCGCCGGATAGAGGCAGGTTTGGGCGGAATCGTGTGAGCTTATGGCCATGAGGCCAAGGCAAAACGCCGCGTTTTGCGTGTCGAGAAGCAGCTTGTGGCGGCACGCGATGCAATGCGCCGCCCCGGGCTCGCAACCCGTCGGCGGCTGAAAAGTTATAATTTAGCGGATTATCCGTGACTTTCGCAATGCGCCACCGGTAGCCGCGTGCACATTCGCTTCATCCAGGTGCTCGCGCGAGCCCGTGAAAGCTGCATTGCGCGCGAGGGCGTCCCGCTGTCACAGGCCCCTCGCGCAGTCACCTCTCGCCATCAACCCGCCTGTCGGAATATCGATTTGAAATTACATCAGGAAGCCAGCGGCGCGCTCAACACCATCACGAGTTACGGCGCCGATTACGTCGCGATCAATCTGCAACGCCACGAAGGCAGCATCATCGTGATGCCGGAAACGCCGGTGATCTCGTGGCCCGTGTCGTCGTTCGAGGCGCTGACACCGGAAGATTTCGACGCGCTTATCGCGATCGCACCTGAAGTCGTCGTGTTCGGCAGCGGTGCGCGCCTGCGTTTTCCGCATCCGCGACTCATCGCGAAGCTCTCCCAGCAACGCATTGGGGTGGAAACAATGGATTTCGGCGCCGCATGCCGTACTTACAACATTCTCATGTCGGAAGGCCGCCGGGTCGCGGCTGCGCTGCTGATCGAGGCGTAATGGAGACGGAGACGTGGCCGAGGCGTACCGGCGGTAGTCAAGCGCATGCCGGCGCAAACGCCGCGACAACGCACGAGAGCGGATTCGGCGCGCCAGTGCGATAAACTGCCGCCCGGCGTCCATGTGGGTATGGGTATCGGCACTGGTAACGCCTGTTTTCTGCGCACCGCCGGATGACGCGCCCGCCCGCAATCGCCCGCCGTACGGCGAAGCGCACAATGACTGGCCGTTTGGCTGGCTTGCGCGCCTGGTCATTGCAGAGGAACCTGCATGGGCTGGACGGACACCGGTACGCGGCGAGCTTGCCGCAAGCGTGCCGGTTAAGCCGCCCTTAAGCCCTGATGCGCCAAACTCGAGCCCCCCATGGATTTTGCTAGCGCCGCGAAAGCGGCATCGGACAGGTCGACACTCATGAACGATACGCCTTACCGGCTACCGCTCACCCGCATCTCGCTTTTATTGCTGATCGCGGCACTCGCCGTGATCTGGTTCGCACCGCTGGGCTTGCGCCATCTCGTCCCAAGCGACGAGGGCCGTTACGCCGAAATGGCGCGCGAAATGTTCGTGACCGGCGACTGGATCACGCCGCGGTACAACGGCTACAAGTATTTCGAAAAACCCCCGCTGCAAACCTGGGCAAACGCGCTGACGTTCGCGTGGTTTGGTATCGGCGAGTGGCAAGCGCGCCTTTATACGGCACTGACCGGCTTTGCCGGCGTGCTGCTGATCGGCTACACCGGGGCGCGGGTGTTCAATGGCGTGACCGGGTTCTGCGCGGCCGTCGTGCTCGCGACTTCGCCGTACTGGAACCTGATGGGCCATTTCGACACGCTCGACATGGGCCTGTCGTTCTGGATGCAACTCACGCTCTGCAGCTTGCTGCTGGCGCAGCGTCCGAATCTGCCGGCGCGCGAGGTCAGGATCTGGATGTGGCTGTGCTGGGCCGGGATGGCGCTCGCGCTGTTGTCGAAGGGGCTGATCGGCCTGATCCTGCCAGGTGCGGTGCTGGTGCTCTATACGCTGATCGCGCGTGACTGGGCACTCTGGCGGCGCCTGTACATCGGCAGCGGGCTGATCCTGTTCCTCGTGATCGCCACGCCGTGGTTCGTGCTGGTCCAGATGAAGAATCCGGAGTTCCTGAACTTCTTTTTCATCGTGCAGCAATTCCAGCGCTATCTGACCCCCGAACAGAACCGTCCGGGCGCGTTTTATTACTTCGTTCCCGTCCTGATTGTCGGATTCCTGCCCTGGCTTTCCGTGGTGTTCCAGAGCGTGCGGCATGCGCTGAAGGTGCCGCGCCAGCCGAACGGCTTTGCACCGGTCACACTGCTCCTGGTCTGGTCGGTGTTCATCTTCCTGTTCTTCAGCGCGTCTCATTCGAAGCTGCTGTCGTACACCCTGCCAATCGCTCCCGCCATTGCATTGCTGATCGCGATCTACCTGCCCTTGCTCACGCGCGCGCAGTGGCACCGGCATTTGACCGGATACGCGGTATTTCTCGTGGTGGCGGCATTTGGCGCGATCTTCCTCGGCCGGATGGGCGGCGGTAACACGCCCAACGCGCTGTACAGGGAATTCCAGGTCTGGGTGTACGCCGCGCTCGCCGTGGCCTTTGTGGTGACGCTTGCCGCCATCTGGCTCAACCGGCGCAGTTCGATCGGCGGCGTGGTGTTGCTGGGAACGGCCTGGCTGCTGATGGGCACGATCGCCGGCACCGGCCACGAGGTGTTCGGCCGCGAAAGTTCGGGCGTGCAACTGGTGCCTGCGGTGAAGGCCGCCATGGCCAGATTGCCGGCCGACACGCCGTTCTATTCGGTCGCCAAGCTCGATCACACCATGCCGTTCTATCTCGGCCACACCATGATCATGGTCCAGGAGCCCGACGAGCTGAAATTTGGGGTCACAACGGAACCCCAGAAGTGGGTGCCAACCATTGATGAGTGGATTCAGCGCTGGGATGCGCAACCCTACGGCCTTGCGCTGATACCGCCCGGCCGGTATGACGAATTGCTGGCGAAGCACGTGCCCATGCAGGTGATTGCTCGGGACGACCGAAGGGTGATTGTCGAAAAGCCGCAGCCTTGAAACAATGGCGCCGCGCGTTGACCGGAGCACCGGGCGCCAGCGGATAAAGAAGCCGGAGACGCTACGAGGCCCCGCCGCCTCGCCGCTCCGCCAAAAAAACCCTATTACGGCCCACGATGAACCCGATATCCTTCATTTGCATCATCACCGGCGTCATGCTGAACGCCGGTGCGCAGTTGCTGCTCAAAGCAGGTGTGAACGCCGTGGGCCATTTCGAGTTCACGCCGGCAAACATCGTACCTATCGGTTTCAAGATCGCGACGCAGTGGCCGATCATCGGCGGACTGGCCTGCTACGTATTCAGCGTGGTGGTGTGGATTGTGGGATTGTCACGGGTCGACGTCTCCATCGCCTACCCTATGCTCTCGCTTGGATACGTGGTGAACGCGTTCGCGGCGTGGTATTTATTCGGTGAAGTTCTGACATTGCAGCGACTGGTCGGCATCGGCATTATCCTGATCGGCGTCGTGGTCCTGACGCGCGGCTGAGAGCCCCCGGGGCGCACCTGAGCGTCCCTGGGTGCGCCTGAACGAAGCTGGACCCGGCTGACGCTGTGCTTCAAAGACTGTGTTTCAAAGATCTCACCGTTCCTTTCCTTCGCAGAGCTTCCATGACCCAGAACGTGCCTTCTAAAACGCTTCCCTTTCTGCCTTTCGTACGCGCCGAGATTGACGAAGAGACGATTCAGGGCGTCGTCGACGTTCTGCGTTCGGGCTGGATCACGACCGGCCCGCAAAACCAGCAGTTCGAAGCCGAACTGTCCGCCTACTGCGGCGGCCGCCCGGTGCGCACGTTCAATTCCGGCACGGCGACCATGGAAATCGGCTTGCGCATAGCTGGCGTGGGCGAAGGCGACGAAGTCATCACCACACCCATGACCTGGGTCTCGACCAGCAATGTGATCATTGAAACAGGCGCCACACCGGTGTTCGCGGATATTGACCCGGTCACGCGCAATATCGACCTGGACCTGCTCGAGAAGGCCATTACGCCCCGTACCAAGGCAATCCTGCCGGTGTATCTGTCCGGCCTGCCCGTGGACATGGACCGGCTGTACGGCATTGCGCGCGAGCATGGCCTGCGCGTGATCGAAGACGCGGCGCAGGCGTTTGGAGCATCGTGGCGCGGTCAGAAGATCGGCGCATTCGGCGACATTGTCTCGTTCAGCTTTCACGCAAACAAGAACGTCACGTCGATCGAAGGCGGCGCGCTCGTCCTGAATAACGAGGAAGAAGCCTTGCTTGCGCAAAAGTACCGGCTGCAAGGCATCACGCGCACCGGCTTTGACGGCATGGACTGCGATCTCCTCGGCGGCAAATATAATCTCACCGACGTCGCCGCCCGCGTTGGCCTGGGTCAGCTCAAGCACGTGGAGCGTTTCACGGAACAACGCCGGGAACTGGCGCGCGCATACTTTGAGAGTTTCGCGAACGGCGCGGCCGTGCGCATGGGTGTGCAATTGCCGGTGCCGAATTTCACCGACAGCAACTGGCACATGTTCCAGATCGCGCTGCCGCTCGAGCGCCTGTCGCTTACGCGCTCGGCGTTCATGGGACTGATGAAGGAACGCGGCATTGGTACGGGCGTGCACTACCCGGCGCTGCACCTGTTCACGCTGTATCGCGGGCGCGGATTTCACGAAGGCATGTTCCCGCACGCCGAAAAATACGGCGCGTCGACGGTCACGCTGCCGCTCTTCACCCAGATGAACCAGGACGACGTGAAACGCGTCGTGCATGCAGTCGATGAAATCTGTGCGGCGCACGCCATTTAAGGCATGCGCGTCAGGTAGGTAATGCGGCACGTTCAGCGCGCTAAAGCACGCAAGTCATGCAACGTACACGGATCGCACGGCAAAACAAGAACCACATTTTTCACCACGGACACCTAGCGGAACCATCGTCAACATGAGTCAAACGGATTTTCTGCCGACCGGCCCGGAATTAACGGTCGTGGTCCCGGTATTCAACGAAGAAGAAGGCCTCGCGGCACTCTTCTCCCGCCTGTATCCGGCGCTTGATGCACTCGGCGCGACGTATGAAGTGATCTTCATCAACGACGGCAGCCGCGACAAGTCGGCGATATTGCTCGCCCAGCAGTTTCGCGCGCGGCCGGATACGACCCGGGTGATCCTGCTGAACGGCAACTATGGCCAGCATATGGCCATTCTCGCGGGCTTCGAACAATCGCGCGGGGAATGCGTCATTACGCTCGACGCCGACTTGCAGAATCCCCCCGAGGAAATCGCCAAGCTGCTCGAGAAGATGCGCGAGGGTTACGACTACGTCGGCACGATTCGCCAGCAGCGTCAAGACAGTTTCTGGCGCAAGAAGGCGTCGCGCCTGATGAACCGGCTGCGCGAACGCATCACGCGCATCAGAATGACCGACCAGGGCTGCATGCTGCGTGGTTACAGCCGGCACATCATTGACACCATCAACCGCTGCGGTGAAATCAACACCTTCATTCCGGCGCTGGCCTATACCTTCGCGCAGAACCCGATTGAAATCGACGTCGCGCACGAAGAGCGCTTCGCCGGGGAATCCAAGTACTCTCTGTACAGCCTGATCCGCCTCAACTTTGATCTGGTGACCGGTTTCTCCGTCGTGCCGCTGCAGTGGTTGTCGTTCATCGGCGTGATCCTGTCCGTGGGGTCCGCGGGCCTGTTCCTGCTGCTGTTGGTTCGACGCTTCATGTTCGGCGCGGAAGTCGAAGGGGTGTTCACCCTGTTCGCTATCACCTTCTTCATGCTCGGCGTGATCATCTTCGCGCTTGGGTTGCTCGGCGAATATATCGGCCGGATCTATCAGCAAGTGCGCGCGCGGCCGCGTTACCTGGTGCAGACCATCCTGGAAGAGCGCGACGGCAAGCCGGCGCGGACCATGCCACGCCAGGAAGCGGTAGCAGCAATCAGCCGCGAGGTCGATCCTCTATGAGGTCGCTATGAACCCGGCGGTTAATTCCACAAGCACTACAAACGCTGCAAGCCCTGCAAACGCTCCACGCGCGAAACCTCGCGCGGTCGTGTTCGCGTATCACAACGTTGGCGTGCGCTGCCTGCAGGTCCTGCTCGCGCGCGGCGTGGAAGTCGCGCTGGTTGTCACGCACGAAGACAATCCTGACGAGAACATCTGGTTCGGCAGCGTGAAATCGGTGGCGGCGGATCATGGCATCGCGGTCATCACGCCCGCCGATCCCAAGTCGCCCGAACTGCATGAGGCAATCAGCGAACTCGCGCCGGATTTCATCTTCTCGTTCTACTACCGGCACATGCTGCCGGTCGGGCTGCTCGCGCTTGCGGCGCGCGGCGCGTACAACATGCACGGTTCGCTGTTGCCGAAGTATCGCGGACGCGTGCCCACCA
>Ga0073928_10010834_pt1 | contig 10738 bp, 7 predicted proteins | sample PaiPotPPA55metaG_FD_76969 | JGI IMG/M metagenome (GOLD analysis project Ga0073928, IMG submission 76969) | Iron sulfur acid spring bacterial and archeal communities from Banff, Canada, to study Microbial Dark Matter (Phase II) - Paint Pots PPA... ...
AGGCAATGGCGTCGTCCGCGTTGGCTGCCCAATTTCCGCGAGCAAGCGATGAGGCTGACCAGGCCCGCTTTATTGTTGAACGGGTCCTTGAGAGCCGCGAGTCCGGGACAGTCCTCAAGCAACAGGCGGTGCTGATCGTGCCGCAACGGTTTTAAAGGGGACCGGCATGTTTATGCGTCAAGGACGCGCTTTATCCCTGACCGTTTGCTTGGCCTGTTCGAGCTAACAACTTGGCCGATTGCCGTAGCAGGTATCGCAGCGCGATCTTCGAACCAAAGTCCCCGAATAGATGTTGGAGCCCGCATGCGCGGGATGTGCCGATCCTAGATCAACATGTCGACATCCAGCGAACTAGCATAACCATAGTCAGAACTGCGGTAATAGCTATTAATGCGCGGCGACCGCCATCACCTTTCTTCTGATCGAAAGACGGATCACCCAATGGACCTCTTGCTCTTGGACGAGGTGACTTCAACGAGTTAGGTCAAAGCCAGGGCCCTTCTGCAAATTTGCGCATGCTTGCAGAATGTCCGCAATGCGTCCACACTCAACACCGAGAGCCTTCGGACAGCGCGGGTCAAAAGATTTGCGCTATGGCATCCTGTGCTTCGTTTTGAATCCTGTTCAGATGACTTTGGTCGCGGAAGCTTTCAGCGTAGACCTTGTAGACGTCTTCAGTTCCGGAAGGCCTCGCCGCAAACCAGCCCATTTCGGTCTCGACCTTGATTCCGCCGAAGGGCTGGCCGTTGCCTGGTGCCGTGATCCGCGTCGCCTGAACCGGATCTCCAGCCAGTTCCTTGATGTTGAGCTGCTCCGGGTTTGCGTCTTTCAAGGCCTTTTTCTGGTGCGCCGTCGCCGGCACGTCGATCCTCTCGTAAAAGGGGACGCCAAGCTCTGAGGTCAACTGGGCAAAGAACTGGCTGGGATCCCGACCCGTCTTTGCCAGAATCTCTGCGGCAAGCAAGCCCATGATAATCCCGTCCTTGTCTGTCGTCCAAACCGAGCCGTCGCGTCTCAAAAACGACGCGCCAGCGCTTTCCTCACCAGCAAAACCAAATGAGCCGTCGCCGAGCCCATTGACAAACCATTTGAACCCAACGGGTGTCTCGACCAGCTTACGGTTCAATTTCTTTGCAACGCGATCGATGATGGAACTGCTGACAACTGTCTTGCCAATCGCGGCATTTTGTCCCCACTGCGATCGGTTTTCGAAGAGATAAGCAATCGCGGTTGCGAGGAAATGGTTTGGATTCATCAAACCGTTGGAGCGCGTCACAATTCCATGCCGATCAGCGTCGGTGTCATTGGCAAACGCGACGTCGAATTTATCGCGCATCTGGATCAGGCTTGCCATGGCGAAGGGAGAAGAACAGTCCATGCGGATTTTTCCATCCCAATCGGCGGTCATGAATCGAAAAGTTGGATCGATGACATTGTTGACGACGTTTGCCTTTATCCCATAACGGTCGACGATCGGCTGCCAAAAATGAACGGCAGCGCCACCCAAGGGATCGATTCCGATTTTCACGCCAGAGGACTTTATCAGCGCCATATCCACGATGTTGCCGAGATCAGATACGTAAGGGCTGACATAATCGTACGGATGGACCGATTGGGATTTTCGGGCTCGCTCATAAGGCAACCTTGCGACGCCTCTGAGCCCGTTCTCTAGATAGAGGTTCGCGCCTTTCTCTATTTTTGCCGTAACATCTGTATCGGCCGGGCCGCCGTGCGGTGGATTGTACTTGTAACCGCCATCGTCTGGCGGATTGTGCGACGGCGTAATAACAATTCCGTCTGCGAGACCCTCGCTCCTACCCCTATTATAAATCAAAATTGCATGAGAGATGACGGGAGTTGGCGTGTAGCCGCCGCTCTCGTCGATCATGATGTCCACGTTGTTTGCGGCGAACACCTCCATTGCGCTGACTTGCGCCGGCTCGGCCAAGGCGTGCGTATCTATCCCAACGAACAGTGGTCCTGTTAGGCCCGCTTGGCGCCGGTAATCACAAATTGCCTGGGTCGTAGCTAGAATATGATCCTCATTGAAGGAATTCTTGAGCGACGATCCGCGATGACCTGATGTTCCGAAAGACACCCGCTGCGCAGCATCGGCCGCATCCGGTTTTGACGAAAAATACGCTGTGATCAGCCTTGGGATGTTCGCCAGCGATTCCGGCGACACCGGCTTGCCCGCTGCAGGATTGAAAACAGCCACTTGGGATCCTCACTTAATAGTTCCAACAACAACGGACAGACTGGCAGCAGTTTCGTCAGTCACCGTCCGACTCGGAAGTGAAACTAGCATCCGACGCTGCTTTCTATTTATCGCTCGGTAACGGTTCACAGCAATTGGTTTTTCCTCTCAAACAAATGAGATTTTTGCGTATGAAACAGGACCACCGGTCCGGCGGCAATAGGCCCCAAAGATTTGACCGCCCCACTCCATCAAGAGTCGATGGCAACACAATTTTGAGCAAGCTTTCCGTCTGAAGCGAAACGCTAATTTTGAGGTATCGCCTGAAAGGCGATCACCGCCATCGAGATTAGCGTGAGCACTCAGATACAACCAGACCGACCGCTGCCAGTCCAGGACGTACTACTCCGGTCAAGCCTCGACACGGCGAGGCGCAGCCTCGTTAAAGCTTATTGATCGCTAAAGTCGCCCAACCAGTTGATTGCTACCAGTCATTTGCACCCAGATTGCTGCCCTATCGCACGAGCATTAAGCTCGATCGTTGAGCTTAGTCTCAGGCCATCCTTGCCGCAAATTTGATCCGAATAGTGTCTTTAGACCAAACCGGATCCCAATATGACAGTGAAGATGAAAGCTCTTGCAGCATTCGCTTTTTTTATTCCACTCGCAGTTTCCGTCGCCACAATACCCGCGACAGCCCAATTTCCAGCGCATGAAACGGACGCTTTGGTCAAAAGCGACCGTCTCGAAATTCATCGAGATATTATCGATTGCTCAAGGCAGGTCTGGCCAAGCATCGACAGATCGCGTCTACGGGGCGGTACTGCGTTAAAGTGGCGGGTCATCCCGATAACTACATCGGGTCGCCGTTAGTCCTGTTCAAAAAGAGCCGACATTTCCCAGGTTTGGCCCACCGCGCAAAGCTACGGCCTCCCACAAACCAGTCATTTTTCTCCTGTGAGGTCGGCGCGTGGCCCTCACTCATCCAGACCCAGCCGCGCCTCCACCTCCGTGAAGCTCGACCCAGGCTTCGTGACGTCGAACTGTATGGTGTCCAGGCCCGCGCGACGGGCGCCTTCGATATTGCGGGGCTGATCATCTACGAACACTACCTCGCTGGGGGCGAGACCGAGTGCCTCGCAGCCAAGCGCATAAGCGCGTGGATTCGGCTTGAGGATGTGAGTGTGGGTCGCATCGATGAGTGAATCAATCTCCTTCAGGATGTCGAGCCGATCCATCGTGTCGCGGCCGTAGAATAGTTCGAGTTCATTGGACAGGATGCCGACGCGTCTTCCGGCAGCTTTCGCACGCCGGATCGTGCGAACCGCCTCTGGCCGAACGTGACGATTGGCGTCCGGCCCACGCGAACGGCGGATCAGCGTCAGCATGTCCCAATCCTCGCCGCAGAGCTTACCGACCTCCGAGGCGCGGCGTGCCCAGTAATCGCGCTCGGCGATCCGATCCGCTAGCATGTCGGCCCATAGCGGATCGCCTTCCGGATCGAACGGACCGCGCCACGTCAGCGTGCCGGCGGGAAGCCCAAGGGCCTGCTCTGAGAGCGCGTGACGCTCAAACAAAGTGACGGAGATGACGCCGCCGAAATCGAGCAGCAGCCCCTTGCGCGCGAGTTCAGTCATTGTGAAGGATTCATCCCAGCGTTCTCGAAGGCCGCTCCGATCGCATCGATGATCTGTGTTGCCTCGCCGCGGGATAGCACCAGCGGCGGCGAAAGAATAATAATGTTGCCGGACGTTCGGATCATCGCGCCGGCTTCATAGGCGCCAGCGCCGATCGCGGCCATGTAGCTCTTTCCTGCCGGCGTCTTCTTCGCGCGGTCGGCGACAAGTTCCAGCCCAAGCATGAGGCCCTTGCCGCGAACGTCGCCAATCGCCTCGTACTTGCCTGCCAGCCCCTGGAACCCCTTGAGCAGATAGTCGCCCTGAGCCTTTGAATTGCCGGGAAGATCGCGCGCAAAAGTTTCGTCGAGGCAGGCGAGCGCCGCGGCGCATCCGACGGGATGTCCCGTATAGGTATATCCGTGATAGATCGAGCCGAGGGAATCCTTGTTGGCCTTGAAGGCGCTTTCGATCTTCTCGTTAACAACGCAAGCGCCGAACGGGAAGTAGCCGGACGTGATGGCCTTCGCGATGCACATGATGTCGGGCTTGACGCCGTCGAGCCGCGAGCCGAACCACTCGCCAGTGCGACCGAAGGCCGTGACGACCTCATCGGCGATCAACGGAATGTCGTATTTGTCGAGCAGCGCCTTCAGCGACGAATAGAAGCCGCCGGGGAAGACGATTATACCGCCCGCACCTTGCACGGGCTCTGCAATAAACGCGGCAATGGTGTCAGCACCCTGGAAGTTGATTTCGTCCTCGATCGCTGACAGGCAGAGTTCGGCGAGGCGCGCCGGATCGCTTTCATTGAACGGGTTGCGGTATACAAGCGGCGTAGGCAGATGAAACACGCCCGGCAGCAAGGGCTCGTAGGCGCGTCTGAAGTTGGAGTTGCCGTTGACTGAGGCGCCGCCGAAATGGGTGCCGTGATAGCCCTTTTTCAGTGCGAGAAATTTCACCCGATCCGCCTGCCCACGTACCTTCCAGTATTGCCGTGCGATGCGCAGCGCGGATTCGACAGAATCCGAACCACCAGAGGTGAAGAAGGCACGCCGCGCATCCTCGGGCTTGAGGATGTCGACCAGTCGGTGGCCGAGTTCGATCAGCCGCGGATGGGTGGTGCCGCGAAAGGCCGAATAGTACGGCAGTTCGGCGAGCTGTTCGGCGATGGCCTGTTTGATCGCTTCATTGGAATAACCGAGATTGACGTTCCAGAGCCCACCGACCGCATCGATCACGCGCTTGCCGTCGATATCCGTAACGTAGCAGCCTTGTCCCGAGACGATGATCCGCGGTGGCGTCGCGTCCATCTCGTTTGGATGCGCCATCGGGTGCCACACTTGCCGCGCATTATTCTCCCGCAGGAAGTTGGAGGTCGCTTTCTTTGGCATGGGATACCTTCCGGGGGACTAGGCGGCGTTGTCGCCGAGATACAGCCGATGCAGCAGATCGGGCGACTGCGCAAGTACCGAGCACGGGCCATCATGGACCATCTGCCCGCGCCGCAGCACGTAGGCACGATCGCCAATCGATAGGGCCAGCGACGCGAACTGCTCAACCAGCAGCACAGCGAGCCCGGCGGCGGCCAGCTTGCGCACAGCGGCCATCAGGCGGCCGACGACGATGGGCGCCAAACCCGCCGACATCTCGTCGATCATGATCACCTTCGGCCGTGTCAGCAGCGCACGCGCGATAACCAGCATTTGCTGCTCACCGCCCGACAGCAGGCCGGCGCGCACATGACGGCGCTTCTCAAGTTCGGGAAACAGCGCATAGGCCTGATCGACGTCCGCGCGCCGCGACGCCGAACGCAGGTTCTCTTCGGTCGTCAGCATGCGAAACACGGTGCGACCTTGCTCGACATGAGCGAGGCCGTTGCGGGCGCGCGCGCCGGGCCGCAGTCCATGGATCGCCTCCCCATGCAATTCGATCGTACCGCCCGCGACTGCAATGACTCCCGAGAGTCCTTCAAGCAACGTGGTCTTGCCGGCACCGTTGGCGCCCAACAGCACGCTGACGCTGCCGGGCTCGACGACTAGGCTCGCCTGGCGCACCACCGGCAAGCCGACACGGTTAACGACGAGATCGGTGACCTTGAACGCGCTCATGCGGCCTCCGTCTCGCCGATGCCGAGATAGGCGGTCTTGACGGCGGCAAGGTCGAGTACTTTTGCCGTCGGCCCGGAGGCGATGACCTTGCCGTAGTCAAACACCGTGACGGAGGCGCAAGCGGCGCGCACCAGGTCCATGTCGTGATCGACCAGCAATACCGCGGACCCGAACACTCCCGGAATTTCCGCGATGCGCTTGGCGATCCGCAGGGCCTCGTCGTAGGACTGGCCGGCGGCCGGTTCGTCGAGCAGCGCAAGCGCGGGTCGTGCGGCCACAACGCCAGCGACGTCGAGCAGGCGCCGCGTCCCGGCATCGACTTTGGCGACTTTCTGTTCGGCGTCGGGGCAGCCGATCCAGGCGAGCATCGCCTCTAGCTGCACGGTGGTGAGACCGCCCGAGGCAAGCCGCAGATAGGCGCCGAGGGTAAGATCGGGCGCGATGCGGTTGGTCTGCCACGTGCGGCGGACGCCAAGCCGCGCCCGATGATGTGCAAGCTGACCTTCGAGCGGCCTGCCTTGCAACTCGATGCGGCCCTCGTAGCGCGGCAGGAAACCGGTGACGGCATCGATGAATGTCGACTTGCCGGCTCCGTTGGGGCCGATCAGACCGGTCACCTTTCCGGCCGGTACGTCGAAATCGATACCGTCGAGTGCAACGACTGCGCCGTAACGCACGGTAAGGCCACGCACCGTCAGCGCCGGCACGTCGGCATGGCCTCGGCGAGGCGGCAGTTCCGCACGATCGAACGTCGCCGCCGTAATGGCGCGCCGCGACCAGAGCCGACCGAGCGCCCGCCGCAAGCCCTCGCTCATGGTCTCGCCGGAGGACAGCGCCTGCACGGCGCCGACCGCAAACAGCACATTGCCGAGATCCTGCGGCAGATCGAGACGTCGCAGCAGTTCGGGAAACAGGGTCACCAGCGCACCGCCGATAATGGCGCCGTCGGCATATTGCGCCCCCGCCATGGTCGCCACTGCAAACAGCGCAAGTGAGCCGAACATGGTGAAATTATCGGCGACCAGTGTGCCGAGATAACCGGCGAGCAGGCCACCCGCCACGCCAGCGACAAAGGCGCTGATGGCGAAGGCCCCGAGCTTCGCCGACGGAATGCCGACGCCGTGGGCAGCCGCGGCCCGTTCGGAATGGCGGATTGCAAGCCAGGATGAGCCAAGCCGGGATCCCGCGATCAATTCGAGACCGCCCGCGATCAGCGCGAATACGATGAGCACAAACAGGAAGTAGCCCTGATCGGAATCGAAGGCATCGGGCCGCGGCACCTGCAGGAATTGAGTCTGGCCGGGAAACGTGTTGGCGGCGAGGATCGCGTCAAAAGCGCTGGCGAAGCCAAGCGTGACGATGGCGAGATTGATGCCGCGCAGACGCAACGCCGGCAAGCCAATGGCGATGCCGAGCGGCATCGCGGTGAGGCCGCCGATCAAAATCCACAGCGGCAGCCCGCCCGGCGCGCCGGCAACGTTGAGCCAGCCGACCGTCCAGGCGCCTACGCCGGCGAAGGAGAGCTGGCAGAGCGAGATCATGCCAGTGCGGCCCTCGACGACACCGAGGCTGAGCAGATTGACCGCGGTGATCAGCACGGCAGTGGCAAGGTAGATCCAGTAACCCGGCAGCACGCCGATCGCGATGCCGCCGACGATGAGGGTGGCGACGGCGACGATTGAGGCCGAATGGAGTCTAGCGCGCGTCATCCCAGCGGGCTCCCCTTTGCGACCAGAGCAGAACGGCGAGAATGACCAGGAAGGGCACAGCGCTACGGTATTCGCCGAGGCCGGGAATCACGCTCGCGAGGCCCTCGACGACGCCCATGGCGATGCCGCCGATGAGCGCGGCCCAGAAATTTTGAAAGAAACCGATCAGCGCCGCGGCGAGCGCAGGCACCACCAGCAGGCTTAAGGCGAGAAAATTCGGCGCCCGCTGCGGCGCGATCAGGATCAGCGCGAAGGCGGTTGCCGCGCCGCCGACGCCCCATACCCACAGGGAAAGGCCGTGCACCGGAATTCCGATCAATTCCGCCGCGACCGGGCGCTCTGACAGCGCGCGTAATTGCAGGCCGGTATGCGAGCGGTTGAGAAAGAGATTCGCGGCCAGCGTGAAGACCAGCGCGAGCACCAGCGTGGCGACCGAAGCTGTCGTCACTTCGACGCCCGCCAGGCGGAACGCCGAGCCACGGATCAGGCTGGGAAAATCGTGCGGATGCTGGCCGCCGGTGATACGAAGGCCTACCGCAGCGAGGCCAACCAGCAGCGCGACGGCGACCGCTGCCTTGGTGGAGGCCGGCGATTCCGCGAACCAGTGCGTCATGATCGCCCCGACCGCCGCACCCACCGCCGCGCCGACGATGATGCCGGCCAGCGCGCTCAGCCACAGCGGCAGGCCCTGCTCGGCCAGCATCGCGAAGGCGAACGCACCCGCCGCGCCAATCGCCGCCCCGACGAAATTAACCACGGCCACGAGGCGGTAGGTGAAGACAGCACAAACCCCGAGCAGCGCGTACGCGCCACCTGCTGCGAGGCCGGCCACTGCCGCGGCGAAATATGCGGTCATGACGAATCCCGAAGTATTTCCGGGCGGAACGCCCGCCCGGTTTCGCGACTGAACGAGCTACTTGGTCGGCACGACGACCCAGTCCTTGGTCTGGACGGTCCAGGCGCCATTCGCGAGCTTCATCACCTTGGTGGCCTGCATCGGCCCGTGAGTCGCGCCGCCGCCAAACACATAGGGCGAACCAGCCAACGGATAGGAGACCGGCTTCATCGCCAGCAACGCCTTGTTGACGCTATCCCGGGTGACCGGGCCGTCAATGCTCTTGATCACATCGAGCATCGCCTGCGCCGAGAGATAGCCGCCCTGCGAAAACGCCGTGAGCGGACGCTTGGCGGAGTTCATCGCCGCGATCCAGTCCTTGTTGGCCGGAGAGTTCTGCTCGGTATAGGGCTCCCATTCGGTGCCGACATAGATCGGCTGCTTGGAATCGGCAAGTGTCTTCGCAACTTCCACGGTGTAGCCGGGCGAAAGGAATAGCCAGTTGACTCCGGTGATTTTCTGCGCGTCCGCGGTCTTCACCCAAGCGACGACGCCGGGCTCTATCGCGTTGCTGATGACAGCGTCGCATCCGGCGTCACGCGCTTTGATCAGGAATGGCGTGTAGTCACCGGTGATCGGCACCGTGAGATCAACCAGCTTGGCCTTCTGGCCGGTGAGCTGCTCCCAGCGCGCGATGCCGGCCTTGTAAGCCTCCTGGGTGCCGCCGATGATGATGAACATTGCGCACAGGTTCTTCGCCTTTAGCGTGTTGGTGGCGAATAGGCCCATGGCGGTGGTCAGCGTATAGGGACCGACATTGACCGGCGAGATGTTCGGCGAGTTGAAGCAGACCGGATCGACACCGAGCCCGTGAACCGACGATACGTTGGCTCGCTTGTAGGTTGGCGCGTTGACGGCGCATTCCAGCAGGCTCGCGCCGCCGCTCATCGCTACCACGTTCTTGTTGTCGATGAAGTCGCGCGCCGCCTGAGCGGCCACTTGCGGGTCGGCCTTGTCATCGGCGATCTCGTAGTCGATCTTGCAGCCATTGATGCCCCCGGCGCCATTGACAGCGTCATACATCGCTTTGGCTGCCTTCGGCACTTCGCTGAAGTCGGCCGGACCGGTGATGGTAGAGATCGCGCCGAGCTTGATTGGCCCGTCAGGGCAGGTCGGCCCGGCGGCAAACGCCGATCCGGACCAGATCGTGGCGCCGAGGCCACTCGCGAGCAGGAATGCTGTTTTTATCGACATAGTGGCTCCCTCCATTTTGATCCCAAGATCGTAATCTCCAGCATCAGGCCGCCGGCCTGTGCATCCGCGCGACGTCGATCGCGGCGAATTTCGAAAGTGTGTTCTCGATAAGCGAGCGTGAGATGCCACGCGTAATAAAGATAAGGCGCGTGCGTCGGTCGGCGCTCGGCCATGCCGCAAGTTCACGCGGCGGATGAAATACATGCTGCACGCCGTGAACCACGATCGGCGTGTCCGGCCGCTGGGCGATGTGGATGAGGCCCTTGAAACGCAGCAGATCCTCGCCCTTCAACATCGCGAGATATTCCAGCCACTGCCTGAAGGCGCCCCATTCAACGGGATGGTCGATGATGATCGAGAAGGTGGAAATGTTCTCGCCGTGGCGCAGGCCGTGGCCCGGATCGGTGCAAAGACGATCGCCGCACGTCGTGTCACGAACGGTATCCTGGGCCTCGGCGCGAAAGCGCGATTGCCCAGTGGCGCGCGCGGCGCGCTTGAACCAGTCGACGATCTCGGTTGACCCGGCGCCCCGAGCCTCCAGGCCGATGCCGATCAATGCGGCGGGGGGCGCGTCGCCCTCGCGCGACCGGATCACGGTCGCGGTCGGATTGAGCACCGATAGCCTTGAGAGCAGCCGTTCCAGTGCCTCTGTCGCGGCGAGATCGATTTTGGTGACGAGCAGACGGTCGGCGACCGCAGCCTGTTTGACGGCCTCCTTGTGAGCATCGAGCGTCGCAAGGCCGTTGACAGCATCGACGGTGGTGAGAACACCGTCGATGCTGTAAGCGTCGGTCAGCCGTGGCTCGGCCATCAGGGCGTGGAGGATGGGTGCGGGATCGGCAAGTCCCGTGGTCTCCACCACGACGCGCCGGAAGCTTGGCAATTCGCCAGCGTCGGCGCGGGCGACGAGACGCAACAATGTCTCGACCAGATCATCGCGCACGGTGCAGCAGATACAACCATTGTCGAGCAGCGCGAAGCGCTCCTCGCTGGTCTCGATCAGCAGATGGCCGCCG
>Ga0073928_10010835_pt1 | contig 10738 bp, 9 predicted proteins | sample PaiPotPPA55metaG_FD_76969 | JGI IMG/M metagenome (GOLD analysis project Ga0073928, IMG submission 76969) | Iron sulfur acid spring bacterial and archeal communities from Banff, Canada, to study Microbial Dark Matter (Phase II) - Paint Pots PPA... ...
GGGGTCAATGAGCGGAGCGGCAATAAAGAGCGCTACCGCGATAATCAACAGTATCGCAGCAACCCAGATAACCACGTCAGCGTTGCTCCCGAATCTCCCGCTCAAGCCGACGTTTCAGTTCGGGATCATAGGCCGAGGGGCCGTTTGCCAAACCTTCGGGCTCGATCACCGGTTCCACGCGCCAACGAGAGATCGCGCCGACGATGACGAAGCAGCCAGCAAAAACGGCGGCGAAAGGAATAATCCAAGCGAGCAGATTAAAACCCTCGCTTGTCGGCGCCGATAGAACTTTTTCGCCATATTTCGCGCGGAAGAAACCTATTATCCGATGGCGTCCCATTCCTTGAGCGATCATCGTCTCGATCTGCGCGCGCGCTGGTACAGAAAATTCGCACTGTGGATGATTGCAATTGGCGACAGTCAGCCCACAGCCGCATTGGCAGGTCAGACCCTCGCTGACTTCCTGGAGCGACGTCTTGCCGGACGATGCGAAAGCAACCACGGCAGCGGCGGCGAACAGAATCGCGATCGAGCCGGCCGCGATCAAAAGGCGCATGCCGTGCTTAGCGGCCAAGCTCAGTCACCCCCGGGCAGAATGGCTGGCTCGGGTTGGATGGCGGGGGCGCGCACCGCAGCAGCGATGGCTGCACGTTCGCGCAGGTTGGGCCACATGACAATCACCGTGCCAAACGCCATGATGAAGCCACCCGCCCATAGCCAGAAAACCAGCGGCGTCAGAAAGACCTGAAACGTCACCAAGCCGCTACTGTCATCGATACTCGCTAGGACGACGTATAAGTCGCTGGCAGGTGTGGACCGAATTGCGACACTGGTCGCAGGTTGCTGCGGGCGCTTATAGAAAAGCTTTCCAGGGTGCATCACCGCCAGCAGATTGCCGTTGCGCAATACCTCAACCTCGGCGCGCGCGCTCTCCAGGTGCGGCGTCTCATCATGCTGGATCCCGAGGAAAACCAGCTCATATGGGCCAACATCGAACGAGCTACCTGGTTTGACGCTCTTCTTTACCTCGGTCTTGAAAAACGAAGATCCCACAATACCCACGAAGGCAAGAGCTACACCGACGTGAATAATGTAACCCCCGTAACGGCGATTGTTTTTCGCAATCAAATTTATCAGAGCGCGAGCCGGCCGTTCCGAGACCAGGTGCTGCCGTGCGCTGGCACCACGGCGAAATTCAACGAATACTGTACCGAGAACGAACGCTGCCAGAGAGAAGGCGGCCAGCGCGTACCACTCGCGCAAACCCGCAAACGCGGCGCCGAAGCCGGTGACCAGGCCGAAAAACGCAGGGGCAGCTAGAGTCTTGGCGAGGCTGTCGAGCGAGGATCGCCGCCAGGCAATCAAGGGGCCGACTCCCATTAGAAAAATGAGAGCGAGCGCCAGCGGAGCGTTAACTTTATCGAAAAAGGGCGGGCCAACAGTGATTTTAACTCCGCGCACCGCTTCGGACAGAACTGGGAAGAGCGTTCCCCAGAACACCGCAAAGGCGATGCCGACCAGCACCAAATTGTTGAATAGGAACGCCGCTTCGCGCGATAGATACGACTCCATTTCGGCGGGGGACCGCAATCGCCTAAAACGGGCGAGCAACAGTGCTGTGTACGAAATCGTAACCGCGATCAGAAACGTCAGAAAGAACGGACCCAGGCCCGATTGTGTAAATGAATGCACCGACGAAATTACGCCGCTGCGGGTGATGAAGGTGCCAAACAAGGTCAGGCCAAACGCCATGCCGATGAGCGCCAGATTCCAAACCTTAAGCATGTCCTTGCGCTCTTGAATCATCACCGAGTGCAAGTATGCGGTCATCACCAACCAAGGCATAAACGCCGCATTTTCGACCGGATCCCAGGCCCAGTAACCGCCCCATCCGAGCACTTCGTAGGCCCACCGGGCGCCGAACAAGTTTCCGAGTGTCAAAAAAAACCACGAAAAGATTGCCCAACGTCGCGTCGAACGGATCCAACCATCATCGAAACGCCCGGTGATTAAGGCCGCCGTGCCAAACGCGAATGGTACGCTCGCGCTCACGTAGCCGGTGTACAGCGAAGGCGGATGAATCGCCATCCAGTAGTTCTGCAGTAGTGGATTAAGGTCCTGCCCCTCCCCGGGAAGTCTAGCGACCATATCGAACGGCCGCGTCACGAAGTTCAACATAAACAGGAAAAAAATCGCCAGACCCGCGAGTACCGCCAGAGCGTATGGCGCGATGCCAGGATTACGCCGATGCTGAAATGCAACGATTGCGGTAAAGGTCGACAAAAGCCAGGTCCACAACAGCAGGGAGCCCTGCTGCCCGCCCCACAACGCGGTAAATTTGTAAATGGTCGGCAATGTGAAGCTGCTGTAACTGGCGACATATTCGAGTGAGAAGTCGCTCTGGAGCAGGCTCATCCAGAGCGCCAGCATCGCGACAGAGACCATCGCCGCCATTGCCCACAGCGCATGACGCGCACTCATCAGCAGCGCTGGAATGTCACGCCGCGCACCGAATACGTTGGCGACGATCGAATAGAAAGCAACAATTAGCGCGATTGCGAGCGCGAGTTGGCCTACCAATGGCATAAGAATCAGACCTAACTTTGCTTAGGTGAGTATTTCGAAGGACAACTCGTCAAGACCTGACGCGCCTGGATAGCGTTATCTTGCAATAGGCCTTCGACGATCACGTCACGGCCGGGGGCAAACATGTCTGGCTTTGGCTGACCGCGACTCACTACCATAAATCTCGCGGGTGCCTGCATGCTCGCAGCAACGGTCGCCACCGCCGGTTGACCGTCGCCGGGCGGAGGCTGTGTAATCGCAAACCTGAGAGTCAGGCTGGACGGATCCCATTGAATCGTTCCCGGCACCACTCGTCCCGCTACCCGCAGCATCTGCCCCGACAATTCCAACTGGCGGGCTTTGGCCTCATTCACAGTGAGATAATATTCTGCGGTATTGCGAACCGCACTAACGATCAAATATGCGATAGCAGCTACGGCTACGCTCACGCCGATCACAAATCGCGAATTCTTGGGCATCTTTGGCCTCTAAATTGACCCGCTTCCTGCTTCACGGCGCAAATCGGACTTCATTGTTGCCAGTATAAGCAAGCGATCGCAATAGGAAACAAATGAGTCGAGCAAGCAACTACAGGACCGGAGCAGGCGATATATGAATCGAGCGTTCGCCTGTCCGCCGCCCCTTTCGGTTATTTACTCCTCTCTATTCGTTTCGCTGCCTTCAATCGGCGCGTAAGCGGTCCCATTGGCCAGCGCAGCTCAGGATATCGAAGGGCTGCCCGGCCTCGATTGCGCGATACTTGAGCCAGAAGGCCTGATCGATTTCTCGCAGCGCGCGTGGCTCATCCGGTTGGCGCCACCGATTATATGCATCGGGACCGCCGTTATATGCGGCATACGCAGCGCGCGCGAGGATGGCCGGATTAATTGAATGAAGGTGCCTGGACGAACTGGCCAAGAATCGCTGCAGAACTTCTGAACCGGCACTGACGTTGTAGACGACGTCCCACCGCAGACGGGGCATGCTGTAAAAGCCCCGCCAAACGTATTTGTTAATTTGCATCAACCCGATATCGCCGGTTTTCGACTCCAGGTACCATACCTGCCGATGCTTCATCACATACTGCCGCCAGCAGCTCTCCTGCCATGCTGCCGCCTTGAGCAAGATCGGCCATGAGCTGCGGAGTGAGGCGTCTTCCACGTTATCCTGGAGCTGATACTGGGCCGCGAGATCGAGCAATTGGCCCATATCGTGGCTATACGTTAACGCGTTGCCCTGGCTTACGACAACTGCGTGTAGCTTGCGGCCGAGGGTTAGAATCTGACCAGTACTTGCCTGACTGCCCGGAACAATCTCGGCGCCATGCGCCGCACGTGGAGCGAGCGTGCACAAGCCCCACGACAACATAGAAAGGGGACCCGCTACCGGGGAGGACCTGCTTGACCGCGGCACAAAACGGATACTCGGATTTGTTGGGACCTCTCCTGTCGAAGCTCCGCCGGTCGGTGCTGCGCTGGTCGCATGACCAGCCTCGTCGGGCAGCAATTCGCCGCTTCCGTCTGGGGTTGCTCCCGGCGCAGATGGCTCCGGTAATTCGAGAGGTCCGGGCAGCTCGAGCGGCGTGTTCAGGCCAAACATCCTGCGCAATTGAGGGTCCTCTTCAAAACTGTAGGCCAACGGATCACCACTGGTCTGAGGAGCCATAATGCGTGCCAGACGACGCAAATCGTCAGCCGAAATCCGGATGCCGAGAGCAGAGGAGGTTTGATCGAGCGCGAACAGAGCATCGCCGGCCGAGATAAATGAAAGAAATTCCAGCGAGCGATTTCCCAGCCGTCCCTGTGCCGCTGCATTCTCAATTACTTGCCCTAGCCGGGTCCATTCCTCCAGGAAGAGGAGGCGCACCGGGTCAGGACCACTGATGCGCTGCGGCTGGCCGAGCGCGGCGACGAACCGCTGGCGACTCTCAAGTAAAATATCTAACAGTTCGTTTCGCACTTTCGGATCGCTCACGCTTGTGCCGGTTTGCTTAACGACAAAAACCAGAAACGCATCCCAGTTGTCCAGCGCGTTGTTCCAAGCGGCGATCTCGTCGGGCCGGAGAGGAGCTGCCGATGCCGACGTTGATGGAGCTGGTGGCGGCAGGTCAATCGCCAGCGTCAACTGAAGCCCGGTCTGACCGGCAATAACCACCGGTTCGAGCCGCATCGTGGCGAGCGCCAGATGGAGTGCAGCTTCATCGGCCGGTGCCACCGCCATCTGCGCAAGACCTTCCAGTTCGTGGATCGCAGGCATGAGGTCAAATGAGTAGCCTTCCAGAGCCGGTACAACGTTGCTCTTGATCAGATCGAACCCGCGTCCCACCAGCAGGCTCTTTCGATGGTTGCGATCGTACAGATTAACGTCCGTTACGCGCAGCTTTAGTGCGAACCCGGCGATATAGGGCACGGTCTCGGCTTCGATTATCCCTGACCACGTGATCGGGCTGAGACAGTGGTCAGCAACCGGGACGCCGAGATTCAGATACCCGCCAGTGTCAATTTGAACAATGCCATTTTGCCGGCCGAAGGAGGGATTGTCGGCGTACAAATATTCGCAGTCGTTATCGCCGTTCCAGAGCTGTGCTCGTCCACCGTGGGTGTAAAGCCGTTGCCGGAGAGCCTCGGTCAGCAACGCGTAATTGATGTGTAGCGGAATTCTGACGGGTGCTGCCAGCAGCGTTTCGGGCGCTGCCAGACACATAGCCAGAGCAACCGCCGCAGCAAATGCTCTCGGAGTTCGACGATCAACGAACTCCCTGCGCGATAATGGGCTAACTGACAATGGGCCTCAGCCTAGCGCAAAGAAGGTTGGCAGGCGATCCCACCCAGAGCAGCTATCTACAGCATTGTCTTCAGGCAACAGACTGAACGGAGAGCCCGGTTAAGCTCTCGGCACGTGACCTCTTACTCGTCATTTGTGCAATGGGTTACAAATGAGCAAACCGAAAAGAGCAGCGTAAGTCTTGCAGAAGCAGAGGGGGGACGCCTCCTCGATCTATTCGCGGAATGGGATCGGGCAGTCACCGCCGTCCGCCTCCTGTGTGACCGGCGCTGAAGCCTCTCATCCCGCCACCGAAACCGCCGAAGTGCGGGGAGCCCATCGGCTCGCTCGGCGCTGCTGACGCCACAGCAGTGTGCATCTCCCGAGCAGGTGGCGGAATGCCGCCGGCCGCGCTTATCCGTGGATGATGCCGATCCCCTTCACCGGGGAAGTAGTAGACCGGCACAGGATACCAATAGGGCGCAAGCCAGAACGGATCGATCATGGACGGATCGTAAGGACCGTAGGATGCGTACCTATATGGGTCGTCCTTGCTGCCCTCCGCGAGATAGTCGTCCAGAGATCCAACCGCGGGCAGATTCTGACGCTGCGCCTCCGGCGTGCGCTGATGCTGCTGCGTGGAGTATCCCGGCGCGACCACCGCGACTATGATGAAGATTGCCGCCGCAACCCAGCTACATAAAACTTCTGTGAGCGGTTGGTGCCGAAACATACTGTCCATCCGATTGAACTTATACGTATGGCACCCACCCACACTCCTGATTGGCGGAGTTCGTGGGTTTACTCGATGAATGCCACGGCAGCGCAAAACAACATCGGCTTTCGCGTTTCGAGATTATGTCGATGAGTTTTCTGGTATCGGCCATCGAGGCAACAGTTATATCTCGCGTCCACAGACTGGCGCCCGCGCGTAGCACGCGAGCGCCAGATATTTACGTGCGTCGTCGCTCAACGAACGCCCGTTGCCATCCCGATTCCGCTATATGCACCCGGAATCGCATAGCCGCCCATGATGCACGAGTTCTTATCGCCCACAACGTCGTCAGCCCCATAGATATGGGATGCTTGGCAGTTATTGCGGACCTGACGCGTAGCCTGTAGCGCCATAGACGGTTCGAGCGCACCTTCGGTTGCGGACAGTGGACCATTCGCGGCCGCGATCACCTCGACATGACTTGGCGCTGCAATGTTAGCCGTGGGCATCGCTGCCCAAGCCGACACCGACGCGCCCATTAGCAAGCCCGAAATCGCCACTACTGCTGCTCTCCTGACAATTCTCATCGTTCACTCCTTTTTCTCAGATTCTTGTGCTGTTGTCGTAGCCTGGTACGATCAACTGCTGAATGAGACGCACACCAAACACATAATTGACTGCTCTGATCCTGATTCGTCTCATCAGCAGTTGACTATAGAGACACTCCGCACCGCGACTTATTCCCGGCTGCGGTAACTCTCTAGGAATGCGGCCTGCTAGAAACTCGTTCCACCACGGAGTGTAATTACCTTGCCTGTTCGTAACCGCATAAGTACGGCTATCCGCAGCTTTCAATGCCGAAAGCTCAACTTGGGGGCGGGCTGCGGCGAGACTCGGCAGCGCCTTGACGCCGCTTCGGCGCAAACGCACTTTGGCCTCTGCCGGATCGGCGACTGCGCGCGCTTCCACCGCCGACAGAATTCCGCCACCCACTATCATTGACTTAGCTGATCGTTGTTCTTGAGCAACGCGAGGATACTGTCCCAGAGCCTGATGCGGTTGGTTATAGCTCGCGCCGCGGCGCTGGTGGCCTCTTGCCAATTGGTCTCACGCTGCCCGGCCAGAGCGATCAACATCTCCTGCGCCCACGGACCATGGCTGCCGCCGTCGAGCTCGATATGCCGTTCAAGGTAGTAAGCAAAGTACGGCACTTCGACTTTCGCATTGCACCAGAGCGGGAGCAATCGCTCGAACATTTCCGGTATTACGTCTTCTCGGCCGAACAAAAAGCATGCTGCCACCTCGACCAGGGAGCCCCGAGTGGCGCAACGCAACGTCTCATTCACGAACCCTGCGACGCCCGGCGGAACCCTCAATTCAGTGAGTATGTCCTCCCACCGCGCGCCAAGAGCGAGCCGCGCAACGAATCCTCGGATCTCGGTGGAGTCGGCACCGATCTCTTCCATCGCCCGCAGATACAACTCGAAGTGACTGATCGGCTTTTTATCCGGGCCGAGATCACTCTCTTCGCCGAGCACTACTTCGTTTGCGAAACGAGCGATATGAGGTCTTGCCGGCGGTGTCCACGGCAATCTGTGAGACGTGAGTTCGCTCTGCAGCCGTTTCACCAAAGACATGAAATCCCACACGGCAAACACGTGCAGCTGCATGAATGCGCGTAGTCTGTTTAGCGAGTTGACCTCCATATAAATCGGATGATTGAGTAAAGCGTTGCGGAGCGGAGCGATCGTCTCGCGGAGCTGCTGGAAACGCTTAGGGCTTCCATTCGGCGCAAGCCCGTTATCGAAGGCGTTCAGCCCCCAATTGCCAGGTGCGTGTAGCTTGTAGGGATATCCATCCACGTTTTGAGACACCACAGAATTTGTATTCAAACTGCATTCTCCTCTTGTAACATCTAATCAACTGCCGATTCGGCCGTTCGATGTCCGATTGGCACAGCAACAGGTTTCGAACGAATCGCCCTCGATTGTTCCCGCTGCTGGATTTGATCATCTGGATTGCCATCACAGCCGTTTGATCAAAGACAGCTTCGTTCCTCGGGCGGCCGCTTATGTCTAGAAGTTGTGGCTGTGATCGCCAGAAGTTACACGTCTAGCTTCGCCAACCACGGAAACTAAAATATTGTCACCGCGCGCGTAACCTTTCACTGTCGCAAACGTATTTGCCCGTGACGACAGCCGTTGTGCTTCGCTCGCCGCGGATGGTCAAGTATTGCCCGCTGAGTTCTATTCAGGCTCCTTGCGGGGCGGTGGAAGCCCTTGTGGACTCAAATGGCTCCAACTTATCAGTAAAACGACGCCAGGCGTCGGTGCTAACCCGATTTAGTATTTTGAAAATGAGAATTCCGACTCAATCTTAGTAGCATCGCGCAAGGCGGCTTTTGAAGCGCGCACTCGACAGAGGAAAATGGGTATGCGCCTACCTTAGCACCATCCACTCGGGTCCGAAGTCGGGTTGATATTAGCTGTAGGAAGTCAGAGATTCGCGATTAGCGAGAAAACATGCGTATACAGATAATGAGAATTGGGACATTTTCCAATGGCATGTCACTTGCGTTTGCCCACATCAACCTACGAATGAAATACAAACGACCACGTCGTCGGACAATTGGAAGTACACACTAGATGAATTGCCTATGAGGGTGCCCTAAGGCGCTGACTAATGATTCGTCGTTGCGTTTCAGGTTCGGAGGACGGTGCCAAATCAGCTTCGGAGCGTGGAACGGAAGCGAGGCTGCGACCGCTTGCCTCCTTTCCATGGTATATATGACCGGTGCAAACCTTTAGACACCAACCAAGATCGTCTTTGGCCAGCATTCGCGGCAGTGTGAAGTTGTGCGTATCACGGTCCCAGACTATGGAACCGCGCAACTGCAGTATAGCTGTTCGTCAGGTGATTGGCGGTGCTTCGTTGATTTTTCTGATCCTTGCGGGCGTTTCACTTTGCACGGCGAGTGCCGCTTATGCCCAGGCAGCGGACGGTGACGGAGCGCCAACGGCGGCCTACGTCCCTAGCGGCGACCGCAGTTCCGACGGCAACCTTGATGTTCCCGCACCTGACGGCAATCTTGACGTTCCCGCGCCTGCGGCCGACTACGATGTGTCCCCTGACGTTGGATCTGTTGCGGAGGCGGATTCAGAGTCAGAGGTTGTTGCGGGCACTGGTAGCGTGCTCGAGCTTCCTCAAGTAGTCGATCCGGCTAGCTATGCTGTTGCCGCACTTGCCGACGCTAATCCGGTGCAGACCGATTCTAACGCTACACTGGCCAACGGTGAGGCCGCTCTGACGGATTCTGACGCCCCGCTGTCCGATGCTGAAGATGGCGAGCAGACGGCTAGCGGCGGGGATAACGCTGCGGCCGATGCGCCTTCCGGTGCGTCGATGAGCGGTGCGCAGGATTATCAGGATCAGGCGGATAGCGGCCCGGTGGTGGTCTACGGTGCGCCCGTGTATGTCGAACCAGCGCCGAGATACCTTGCGCCGATACCTGGCCCCGCCGTTCCAACCATAGGCGCTGAGGCGTATAACCAACGCCCAATTGCCGATGCATTCCGGCCTCATGCCGTTGGGCTCGGACGCTATCAGGTTGGCACCGGGACTCGTCTTTTTAATTCCCACCTGGGTCAAGGCGTTCTCATGCGGCATGGGCCGATGGCAACGGCTGGATGGGCCCACTCGCGCTAGAGACTCTCTCTCCTATTATAGTTGTCAACGCCGAACTCGTACTCACTGCGAACAAGACGCACTCCTTACTAGTGTTTCTCTGGATCGCCAGAGACTACTGCTGCACCTATTTGACAAATTGCGCTATGGGCAAAGATCCTCGGGTATTGCGAGCGACTGCCGGGCTATCAACACATGAACGTCGCCGAGCGACGTTTCTACCGCGTTCCGCGGCTCGCATTTCTTACGGCCAATGGCACCGCTGAGCGCGAGGAGTATGAGCTATTTGATTAAGATCTTTTCATCTGCGCATGGGCAGTAGCAGGATCGTCGCGTCATCAGCCGTCATTAGACTCTCCTCGTCCGAGCTTCATCCAAAATCGTCCGTGGGGACAAAGGCCTGCCGCCTAGGGGAATAATATTGCCCGTCTGACGGTCTAGTGCTCAGTGCGGAGTAGTTCCGGGCCACTGTTCAATAGGGAAAAGCCTGAGAATTGAACGGAAAGGGAGAAATAGAAGATTTTAAGAACTACCGCAGGGGCTGTTATCTCAAGCTTCTTGCTGGGTAGTGCTTGAATACCGGCATGGTCAGCTCGTTAATCGTCGCGTCCATGGTCAGTTGTTCCATGGCGACACCGACGACGGGCCCACGGTTTGGAATGACCGGAACGATTGCACAGCGTTAGCGCTGTTTGAGGAATGTCGATGAGCACGCATAGTGATTACTCGGAATCACCGTTTGAACCAGAATCGATTCTGCCTTCGCAGTTTTTCGAAGGCCGCAACAAGAACGAAGCTCTGGAGCCGATAAAGCGCCTGATGCTGGCAGTGCTCACAGATGCCGTGCACTGCTATCAGGTAGGCGCGGATGCGCAAAGGATCTCGCGCAGACAGGCATTTCGAGAGGCCGAGGAGTGGTTGTTCAGGACGAAGTCGGATGGTCCGTTTTCATTCGAGAACGTGTGTTGCACTCTTGATATCGCGCCCGATTATCTTCGTGATGCCCTGCAC
>Ga0073928_10010836_pt1 | contig 10737 bp, 7 predicted proteins | sample PaiPotPPA55metaG_FD_76969 | JGI IMG/M metagenome (GOLD analysis project Ga0073928, IMG submission 76969) | Iron sulfur acid spring bacterial and archeal communities from Banff, Canada, to study Microbial Dark Matter (Phase II) - Paint Pots PPA... ...
TGAAGGTCTTGTCAAACTTCTTCCGGGTCTTCTTGGATTGGATCACAGGTGCATTCATAGTTGCTTTATCTCGCCATGTCTCTCTTTACCTGTGTCCGTTCTTTCGCGCAGGCCCAAACAGCAAAATTTCGATCAGTTTCGATAAATCCGTCGTTAAAAGTTGCTAAAAGTATGCTGGCAAACCAGAATCATGAAAACTCTTTAACTGCGATTGATTAGCGACAAAACGAGATGGCCTTTTTTAACCCAGGAATAGAGACAGCACTTCGCTCCCTGGCGGGGGGCGGTGGCCGGCGGATCGTCTTAATTCCGGCCAACTATATATTCCTGAATTTTCCTGAATGGAATGACGTCACTTCGTGCATTTAGTTGCATCTTAAGTAAAGTCCACAAAATGCAATACAGGCAGCGTTTATCGGACCGCATTGCGCTTTCACTGGTTTTTGAGCTATCGCTCAAATGAGTTCAAATCTCACCGCCCCGACCATTTCCCACCTTTGCATTAACAGCAGACTGTTTTGACCCGCGCCAAAAGCGAATTGCGAAAAGTCTTCCACCGAAGTTGAGCGCTGTACTTAGACGCTGAACTTGTCCGACGAAGGTCTTGTGGTGTTGGCTGGGCGTTACGCCGCAAACCAAATCAAGCGTGCCTTACGACGGACTGGGCGCCGGCTCAGCCAGCGATTGTTGACTTACGCCGGAGTGACCGTGTGTTCTCGCCCGGGAGCGGCCTCTGGCAGGTTCGGGGCTCGAATGAAGGACCACGACCCGGGCGTGGCCCGTGCAGCGCCGAATGTTCACGGCCACATTCTTGTCGTGGCGGAGCAGGGCGACGTCGACTACGCCGGAGGCGACTTTCAAATTCTTGATTTCAAGTTTCTCGATCGATTCGGGCAACTGTGGATTGTCGAAGCATACCCGCTCGGTCGCGCTATCAATGCTGAGTCCGAGGCAGGCCTGCAGGAGAAAAAAGACCGAGGCGGACGACCAGGCTTGTGGATTGCACGCGACCGGGTAAAGAGTGGGTCCCTCGCCGCGCCGATGACGAAAGCCGCAATATAGCTCCGGCAAACGATTCAGTTCCACGAAACGGCTCGCCGCGAACAGCGCATTCAGAACGCGCAGGGTCGCCTCTTTGTAGCCGTAGCGCGCCAATCCGTAAGCGATCATGGCGTTGTCATGCGGCCAAACGGAACCGTTGTGATACGACATCGGGTTGTACCGGGCCTCGGAATTTGCAATCGTCCGTATGCCCCATCCCGAGAAAAAAGAATCGCCAAGCAAGCCCTCCTGGATGCGGGCCGCTGCATCGGGATGTGCGATGCCGCTGAACAGACATTGCCCCGCGTTGGAACTTCGAACCCGGCAAGGTTGCTTGTGCCCGTCCAGCGCAAGGGCGTAGGTCTGGAGGTCTTCGCACCAGAACGCTTCGTGAAACTGGGTTTTCAAACGCTGGGCCGATTGCCGGAGTTCCTCGGCTTCTTCGCTGCATCCCACGCATTCCGCGAGGAGCGCGGCCTTTACCTTGGCCTCATACACATACCCCTGCACCTCGCACAAAGCGATGGGAGCCGGCGGCAATGTGCCATCTGCGTGAAAAACCGCATCTGCGGAATCCTTCCATCCTTGTTGAATGAGGCCGCCCGTGGCGCGCTGGCGGTATTCCACGAATCCGTCTCCGTCGCAGTCGCCGTAGCAATTAATCCACGCCAACGCCCTTTCGATGTTGGGCCAGAGTCGGACGATCAATGCCTTGTCGCCCGTCCGTTCATAATAGCAACCGGCCAGGATCAGCCAGAGCGGAGTGGAATCAATCGACCCATAATAGCATCCAAAGGGAACCTCACCGAGAGCCGCCATTTCGCCTTTGCGCTCCTCGTGCAGGATTTTGCCCGGCTCCGCATCCCTGGCGGGATCCATCTCAGTCGCCTGTCGGGCGGCCAGGTAGGAGAGCACGCCCCGCGCGATCTCCGGATACAGCCACAGCGTCTCCAGCGCGGTGATGATGCCGTCCCGCCCAAAAATGCAACTGAACCAGGGAATCCCCGCATACGGATACGGACCATCAGGCGTCCCGGTCAGCAACAAGTGCAAGTCGGCTCGCGATTGGTTGATCCAGTCGTTGAATTGAGGATTGGACGTCTCGACCAGCGTCATGTCCTTGCGATACGCCTGGTAAGCGGCATGAACCTTGCCGAACGCGGCATCAAAAGTTTCTTCGCGTACAGTCCCGTCTTCGATCAGGCAGCTCACCCTGGAATCGATGCATTTCTGCTCCTGCGGAGCCAGGTTCACCTGAAAGACCGCGCGTTCTGCCGAAATTTCTTCGGCCGGCACGCTGAAATGAATGTTGGTCCGGCGCACGACCCGATCCAGTCCTTCATAGGGCAACACCACCTGATCGGAATGGATCATCGGAGACAGCAGGCGCCCGCGCTGCTTGCGCGCGGTTCCGCGCACTTCGAAAAGATCCACAAAATCCGCTTGGAACCCCAACTCCAGAGTCAAACGGACCGGCTGGAGGGCAAAGCTGGAAACTTCGATACGCTCGAAGTACTCCCCCGCCCATAAAAAGATCGTTCTGACCAGATGAATCGTCCCCTGAGGGATGCTGTTGCCGTTCGCCAGGTGCAATACAGGATTCGTCAGGTCAACCACGAGGAAGTCATTATCCTCCTTGACGTTCGAACTTAGCAGGAGCGGGCTTTTCTCGTTGATTCCCAGTTTCCACCGTGAAACAAACCGCGTCCCTTCGTGGAAAACGCCCTGGCCCTCGAACCCAAGCGGTCGGATGTCGCCGTGCCGATCGAACAAGGCAAACGTATCATCGTGTTTCAGCACCCGGCTGCCGGCATCCGCGATGGATGCGTTCGCACGGATGTAATACTGACCTTTGACCTCGATGATGTCGCTCATCACACCGCTTCGGCAAATTCCGTCATTGGATTGGTGCGAATGAGCTGCTCATAGATTGCCACGTAATCGGCGGCCATTCGCGTGGCGGTAAATCTCTCTTCGAATACCTGCCGGCAACGCTTCCGGCTCAGGCGGGGAATGTCCCGCACCGCCTGGACTGCTCCGTCGATATCATTGATCACGAAACCGGTCGTACCATGGTCGATGATTTCGGGCACCGAGCCGCGCAAACGCGCGATGACCGGCGTGCCGCAGGCGAGAGCTTCGATCATCACGAGGCCAAACGGCTCGGGCCAATCAATCGGAAACAGCAGCGCGAAGGCATTGCCGAGGAAGTCGCTTTTTTCGGCCTCGCTGATCTCCCCGACGAATTCGACTCCGCTATGGTTCAACAAGGGCTTGATGACGGTGTCGAAATAATCCTTATCCATCTTGTCCACTTTGGCGGCGATTTTCATTGGCAAACCCGCGCGCTCGGCGATTCGGATCGCCTGATCCACGCGCTTTTCCGGGCTGATGCGTCCCAGAAACGCGAGATACTGGCCCTGCTCCGCACGAAAACTATAAAGATTCTCCGGCAGCCCATGATACACGGTGCCATGCCAATCGGCCCATGCAAGAGGAGCGCGCTGATGATTCGAAATGGAGACAAGCGGTTCGTCGTCGAATTCCCGGAAGAGATTGTAAAGATTCACCAAATCCAATCGGCCATGCAGCGTCGTCATGTGCGGCGTCTTCATGCGCCGCAACAACGGAAATGCAACATAATCGATATGCGAGTGGACGACGTCGAACTCAGCCGCTTCCTGAAAGACCCGTTCGGCCAGATAAACATGGTCGGCCACCGGCTCAACACTGTCCTTGTCCAGCCGCAGGGCGCGGCGGCAGACCGGACGCAGCCTGGCTTTCGTGATGGAGTCGCCACTCGCGTACAAGGTGACTTGGTGGCCCATTTCCACCAGCTTTTCGGTAAGATACGAGACGACCCGCTCCGTTCCACCGTAGTAGGCTGGTGGAACACTCTCGTATAAGGGCGCAATCTGAGCGATGTTCATCGAGAATCCTGTTGCTTTGTCTGGCGGCTTCCGGACGAGGCGAAGGTCATCACTGCGGCGAATCGGCGCGGCCAGATGACCGGCTTGGCGGTGCCTTCGCTGTGCTTTTTACTAATCATATAAATCCGACCGGTTCTTGTCGTCCTTTCTGCAGAGTTCATGGCAGGTAGCTTCGATTTTCAAAAATCTGCATATAAAATGCCCTATTGGGGAGAACCGGGCGATAAGGAGAATCCCCCAATAAGACGCCGCCAAGCCAAGGGTCAAAGCCTTCGTTCCGGCGGGCCGAAGGCGGGATCCCGCCAGGAGTTGCGTCGACCTAATTCAAGCGGCCTTTGGGAGCATGTCTTTGAATTCCCCGGCTCCAACCAGCCGTTTGCCGGCGATCAGTTCCCGCGCCGCCTCGACCTGGCCCCAGACGTTCCAAAGCAGCACGCCCCGCACGCGGCCTTCCTGCTGATAGTAAAGGACGCCTTCGCGATATTGCTCTTTCCAATTCGCAAGCACAATCAAGCGGCTGTCCAGTTCGCCGACGGCCTCATAGCCCAGTTCGAACAAATCGGAATAGAAAAATGGAAGATGATGGTAAGGTTCGGCGCTGCCGGCCATGTTTCTCCCGGCCAGCCGGCCCATCGTGTTGGCATTGTCTTCATGCTCGACGCGAATCGATTTTCCCAGCGCCGGATTAAAAAATACGGCCACGTCCCCCGCCGCGTAGAGGTCGGTCTTGGTCGTCCGCAGAAATTCATCCACCACGATGCCGTCCTCGATGCGCACTCCCGCCAACCGGGCCAGTTCCACATTGGGACTAACCCCCAGACCGGCAACCACACCATCGACCGTAATTTCGTTGCCGCTGTGCGTCTTCAAGACCAACCGGCCGCCTCGTCGCTCCAATCCCGTGGCCGATTCGCCGCTCAAGACCTGGACGCCCTTCTTCTGATAATAATCATTAACGTACTGGGACAAATCCGCAGGAAAAACACGCTCGCAGATCCCCCGGCCTGGAAAAAGCATCGCTACTTCCTTGCCGTTCATGGCCAGAGCAGCGGCAAGTTCCGAGCCAATGAATCCGCCGCCGATAACCGCAAATTTTCGGCCTTCTTCCGTCAGCGCGCGCAGGCGCCGATAATCGGACAGCGTCCGAAAATAAATAATGTCTTCCTCGCCGAAGGGCAAATGCCGCGGCGTGCCGCCGGTAGCGAAGAGCAGTTTGTTGAACGAGTATTGGTCTTGGCGATCATCAGTCACGGTTTTGCGGAGCGCGTCGATAGCCGTTGCCACTCGCTGAAGACGGAGGTCCACGCTTTGGGTTTCGGTATGCCGCCAGACACTGTCCAAAGGCTTGCCCTTCCAGAGAGCTTTTGTCAGAGGCGGCCGGTCGTAGGGCGGATCCGAATCGGAACTAATGAGACCAATGCTGCCCTTGGTATCGAGTTCGCGAATACCATGCACGGCGGCGTCGGCAGTCATCCCGCCTCCGATAATCAAATAATCATAGTGCCTCATACGCCGCTCCCAAATGTCAGGCGTTTGCTCAGGATTGCCTCAGGCGCTCGCCCCGTTCAAAATTGCCATCGAATCCGTGTCCAATTCGAGCGTCGCCGCCCCCATGATTTCGTCCAGTTGTTTGCGATTGGTGGCGCTGGCGATGGGAGCCGTCACCGCCGGACGCGCCATGAGCCACGCCAGGGCGACTTGCGCCGGAGTGGCCCCGTGCTTTTGCGCCACTTCGTCCAGCGCGCGCAATATCCGAAAGCCGCGTGGATTGAGATTTTTCGCGACCCGATCGCCTCGAGCTTTGCCTTTGACATCGGCCTCACTCCGATATTTTCCGGTAAGAAAACCGCTCGCCAGAGAAAAATAAGAAATCACCCCGAGTTTCTCTCTCAGGCACCGCCCTTCGAGTTCTCCTTCGAATTCCGCGCGATCGTAGAGATTATAGAGCGGCTGCAAGGATTCGTAGCGCGGATAGCCCTTATGACGGCTGACCTCCAGGGCCTGCGCCAGACGTTTGGCGGCATAATTGGAAGCCCCAATGGCCCGCACCTTGCCCTGCTTCATCAATTGAGCGTAGGCCTCGAGAGTTTCTTCCAAAGACGTTTCCGGGTCGTCGAAGTGCGACTGATAAAGATCGATGTAATCGGTCTGGAGCCGTTTCAGCGAATCCTCAACCGTGCGGAAAATGTACGCTTTCGACAAACCTTTCCTGCCGGGTCCCATTTCGCCGCCCACTTTGGTGGCGATGAGAATCTGGCCCCGATTCCCGTGCCGCTTGAGCCAACTGCCGATAATCGTCTCGGATTCTCCTCCTTTGTGGCCGGGCACCCATTTCGAATAAATATCGGCCGTGTCGATCATGTTGAATCCGGCCTCGACAAAGGCGTCCAGGATTTCGAATGAAGCGGCCTCATCGGCCGTCCAGCCGAAGACGTTTCCTCCAAGGACGAGCGGAGCGATTTCCAACCCCGACCCTCCCAATGGGCGTTTTTTCACTGCTGTCGCGTTTTGCATTGTTCCTTTCATCGTTTCCCCCTCCCCGGCCAGATTGCTGGCCGTTAGCCCAGTCTAGCACGAATTGGTTTCATTGCCAGGGCATTTCAGTGGCCAAATTCCTCCTGGGTTTTCAGGGCTGAACCGCGGCCACTCGCTTCCGGCCAATCGACTTTACCACAACCGCGGCCACGGAGGGGCTTGTTTTTTTCGCTGCGCCGCCATACTATGTATCAATGAAGAACGATGTGGTGCCGGTGCAGATTCGCGGGATCCTGCCTGCCAACAGCGGTTGCGCCTTGTTCGTCGGCAACGACAGCAAAGTCTTTGTCATCAACGTCGAGCCGACCATGGGGGCCATCATCAGCATGTTCCTGCGCGACCAGGCCAAAGAGCGCCCGCTGACGCACGACCTCATCCAGAGCATCTTCAAGGGATTCAGCATCACCGTCGAGCGCGTCGTCATCACCGAGTTGAAGAACTCGACTTATTTCGCGCGCTTGATTCTGCAGCAGCAGAACGAATTGGCGCGCAAGATCGTGGAAATCGACGCCCGCCCGAGCGATTGTCTGGCGCTCGCAACGGCGCAGAAGCGCCCAATATATGTCGCCAACGCGCTGTTCGAGCAGGTCGAGGATATGAGCGAAGTGCTCGACCGCATCAACGAGAACGGCGGCGAGGCCGAATAGCGCAATGGCTCCCGCCGCTGCCAAACCAGCCGCCCCGGTGGAATTGATCTGTGGCGAGGACGAATTCGCGGTCAAGCAACGGGCCAGCGAACTTTACCTCCAATGGACCGAGGAAGTGGGCGGCCTCGATCACGAGATTATCGACGCGAATGTTTCGAACAGCGGCGAGGCGGCCAGGACGCTGGACAAACTGAGCGAGGCGTTGCAGACGCTGCCTTTTTTCGGCGGCGGCAAGGTCATTTGGTTCAAGAATTGCAACTTCCTTGCCGAAGAACGCACTGCCTCGGCGCGCGTGTCGGCGCGTCTCGAGGAAGTAGCGCAGGAATTGAAGGAGTTCCGCTGGACCGAGCCTTGCGCGGTTCGGCTGATCGTCAGCGCACGCAAGGTGGACAAGCGCAAGACGTTTTACAAAACGCTCGACAAACTGGGCACCGTCGAGGCTTTTGCCGGCTGGTCGGTCGATGACCGCGATTGGGCGGACCAGGCCGAGGCTTGGGCGCGAAAGGCCCTGCGCGCGCGAAGCAAGGAGATTTCCGATGAGGCCCTGGCCGAACTAATCAGCCGCGTCGGTCCCAGCGCGCGCCAACTCGACAGCGAGTCCGACAAGGTGTCGCTTTATGTCGGAGAGCGCGCTCAGATTGAACTGGCTGACGTCGAGGCGATCAGCACGCGCAACAAGAACGCCCGGGCCTTCGCCCTCGGCGACGCGCTGGGGGACCGCAATCTTCCCGACCTGCTTCGCCGCCTCGACGAGGAATTGTGGGAAGTGAAACGCGACCCGCAGCGGTCGGAAATCGGTTTGCTTTACGGTCTGATTTCGAAGGTCCGGGCCATGCTGCTGCTCAAGGAAATGCTGCGGGAAGGCTGGTTGAAACCTGAAATGGATTATCCCCGATTCAAGGCCCAACTCGAACGGGTGCCGGCGGACAAGTTGCCCGAGGACCGGCGCTTCAATCCGTTGGCGCTCAACCCTTACGTGCTCTACAAGGCGCTGCCCCAAGTCAAGCGCTACACCGAAGCCGAGCTGATCCGGGCCATGGAACTGTTGTTCCAATGTAATCGCAGGCTGGTTTCGAGCAGTCTCGACGAAGCCTTGGTACTCCAGCAGACCCTGGTGCAGATTGTCGGACAGCCACCGTCCCGCGCGGCGGGGCGCGCCTGAAGCTGGACGACATTGGCAAACCTCGCAAATTCATGACTTCGCCGTCTGCCAAAATGTTCGTGCTTGTGGGGGAAAAATTCTCCTGCGTCAAGATTGTCGGCCGGGCCAATTTCAATTCGAGCATCGACTTTCGGACGCTCATCAACGAGTTGCGGCAGAAGGGCTACGATTATTTCGTGCTCGACCTCTCGGAATGCGCGCTGATGGACAGCACCTTTTTGGGCGTGCTCGCGGGGTTCGGCCTCAAGCTGGGCGCCGGCCAGCGGGACCAGTGCGAAACAGCCATCGAATTGCTGAATCCAAACGCCCGCATCACGGAATTGCTGGAAAATCTCGGCGTCCTGCATCTCTTCAAGCTCGCACAAGGCGATCTCCCCGCGCCGGCAAAAACCGAAATACTCGAGACCGCGCCTTCTCAACCGAACAAAGAAGACGTGACCCGCGCCTGCATCGAAGCCCACCAAACGCTCATGCAGATCAACCCGGCCAACGTCGCCAAATTCAAAGAGGTGACGCAGTTCCTCGCCGAGGATTTGAAAAAGCTGAAGGCCGAACCTTCCTGCGGAAAGTGAAACGCCGTTTCACGACCACGTCCTCAGCTTCCATTCGTCGAGAAGGTCCACGGGAATGTCCTTGATGAAACGCGAGGGCCGTTGCATGAATTCCCCGGCGCTGCCGGCCGCCGCGCGGATCAGCGGATGGGTCAGGTAAAGCGCGTCCCGCGCCCGCGTGGTCGCCACATACATCAGTCGTCGTTCTTCCTCCTCCCCTTCGGATGTCTCCAGGGAGCGCGCCGAAGGGAACAATCCGTCGCAAAGCATGATGACGAAGACCACGCCGAATTCCAAGCCCTTGGCTTGGTGTACGGTCGAGAGGCGGAGCAGATCGTCGTCGTTCCGGACCGGCTGCTCGGCCTCGGCCTCCAGATTCATCAACAACGCGAGCCGCGACAAAAATTCTTCCAGGCTGGGAAACTGGCGCGCGAAGACGGCCAGTTGCTCGAGCTCCTCGAGTCGCGTTCGATGGTTGGGATAGTTGTCCTCGAGGTAATCCTCGTAACCGGCTTCGAGGACCAGACGAATCATGTCCGCGGCGTTGTTGCGCATGTCGTCTGCCTCCAACTGGGACAAAGTGGCCGTGAATTGTGCCCATGCCGTCGTGGCTTTCTTCGGCACCAAGGCCGCGCAGCGTTGCAGCGCCGTCGCGATCGGATGCGGCGTGTCGCGCGCCAACGGCTGCGCGGCAAAGGCCCGCCAAAGTTTGGCGGCGCCGCGATCACCGACGCCAGGGAGCAATTGCGCGAGCCGCACGAAAGAAATCTCGTCGCGCGGATTGAACACCAGCTTGAGATACGCGGTGGTGTCTTTGATGTGGGCCTGCTCGAAAAAGCGGATGCCGCTCGTGATGCTGAAGGCGATGTTGCGGCGCGTCAATTCGAGTTGCAGTTCCAGCGCGTGAAAATGCGAGCGGTAAAGCACCGCCATCTCGCTCAGATTCGTTCCTTCTTCGCGCAATTCGAGCACGCGCTGGGCGACGAACGCCGCCTGCTCCCCCGAGTCGTTGCACGCCACCAGCACGGGCTTTTCTCCGCGCTTGCGCGCGGGTGTCAGTTCTTTTGCGAATTGCCGGACATTGGCCTTGATGACGGCGTTGGCCACATTGAGGATTTCCGGCGTGCTCCGGTAATTGGTTTCGATTTTGTAAATCTTCGTGCCGGCATAGCGCTCGGGAAATTCGAGGATGTTCTGGTAATTCGCCCCGCGCCAGGCGTAGATGCTCTGCGCATCGTCCCCCACCACCATCACGTTCTTGTGCCGCGCCGCCAACAGGTCGATGAGCTCGCCTTGCAGCTTGTTGGTGTCCTGATATTCGTCCACCAGAACGAATTGGAAACGCCGCTGATACTGCTCGCCGACCTCCTCATGCTCCTGGAGCAACGCCAGCCAAAGCGCGAGCAGGTCGTCGAAATCCATCGTGCTGGTGGCCTTCTTCCGGGCCACGTACTGCTGCTGGAAATTCGCGATGCGCGGCGCAAGCTCGGCCGCATAATCGTATTGCTCGCGCAGGATCTTCTCCACCGTCTGGCGCGTATTGACGGCAAACGAAAAAATATCCGCCAGCACGTCGGCCTTGGGGAAGCGCGTGCCCTTCCAGTCATGGTCCGATTCGGTGACGCACGCGGCGACGAGATGCCGGGCGTCTTCGCGGTCCAGAATGGTGAAATCGCGCCCGTAGCCGAGCCGGTCCGCGTGCAGCCGCAACACGCGGTTGCCGATGGAATGAAACGTCCCACCCCAGAGATTGGGCAATTCCTGCCCGAGCAAATCGGCGACGCGCCGCATCATTTCGCGGGCGGCTTTGTTCGTGAACGTCAGCAGGAGAATCCGCTCGGGGGCGATGCCCTGTTCGAGCAGGTAGGCCA
>Ga0073928_10010838_pt1 | contig 10736 bp, 12 predicted proteins | sample PaiPotPPA55metaG_FD_76969 | JGI IMG/M metagenome (GOLD analysis project Ga0073928, IMG submission 76969) | Iron sulfur acid spring bacterial and archeal communities from Banff, Canada, to study Microbial Dark Matter (Phase II) - Paint Pots PPA... ...
TGAGCGTTGGAGCGCATTGGCTCGGTTCAAACCGGGGTGGCAGGGTCTCATCACGGTGCCGGAAAAAAGCTAGACGGGATGGAGGAAGCTGTGCGACAACGATGCGCCTCTCTGGCGCTTAGTTCCCTTGTCATCGTAACGCTGTCCCTGAGCAGCTTCTCATTCGCGGCGTGGCTCGTGCTGACCGCCGTGATCTCGAACTCAGGAAGCGCGCTCAAGGCCGGAATGTGGGCGTCGCGCCCCCAGCCGTTGCGCATACTTGCTCCAATGATGCCAACCCGGATTTTCTCTGTCGCCATGATCATTTTCCCTTACGCGGCGTGAATTCTTTCGGGCCGTGGACGCCGCTGATGTCTTTTTTTTATAGGGCCGATCCATGCGCTACGAGAAATCTAGAGCCTTGGTACACTTACGTCAAGAAGGTACAATCTAGGGACATAGTCACCATTTGGGACCCAACGACGATGCCAAAGTTTAAGCCGATCGTACTCGACGAGGATTGCGCGCCCCGCCGCGTGCTGGAGTTGTTCAGTGTCAAGTGGACCACGATGGTGCTCCACTCGCTGCACTACAACACTACAACGGCGGCACGTGCCGGACCGGCGTGCTGGCGCGGAGCCTACCGGGGTGCTCGAAGAAGATGCTTACGCAGACGGTTGTTGCCGATTGCCATCACGGCCTCGTCGAGTTCCTTCTGGCGACGGCCCGTGATAGAGACATATGCCCCCTCCCTGGCGAATAGCTTTGCCGTAGCCAACCCAATCCCTTCGGTGCCGCCTGTGATGAGAGCGATCTTATCTGGCGAAAGAGACTCGCGACATTTTCATCCGATGACACTCTGGCGGTGCACAGCGGCATCCGCTTAGCTGTCCTATAGCACGAGCACCGCGTTGCCGCGCGACTTCAGAGCGCGGTCAAACGTGATCAACTTCAAGCCTGCGACGGCCGTGAAAGCCAACATGTACGCGTCTGCCCAGACCTTTGGAGAGCGACTAGGCATTCGAGAGCGCGCGCGGAACTCCTTCTCGATATCCTCCGGCTCGGGCACGAAAAACAACTCGATCATCAGCCCAGATCCGGCCCCACTGGCTCCAGGCTTCCGCCATAGATTTTGTGTCCACTCCCATGATCTGTTCGGTTGTGAGAAGCCCAAGAACAGTGATTTGCGTGAACCGACCGAAAAGGAATTGCTCCTGTCCGGCCTGCTCAAACCAGGATCTGGCTCTCTCGGAATGTATATGCCGGCTCCACAGGAGCGCCAGCCAGACATTGGCATCAAGGAAATTCAACGTGTTCATAGATCTGCTCATTCGTCAGGTCTACCTGTGGTCCTTTGGAAACAATCAGAGGAAATTCGACCCGCTTTGGCCTCGGCCGCTGTGCCTGCAAGACCACACGTCTCACACCGAGAAGAACTAGTTCACGAATCGAAGAACCAGTTCCCGCCGCCTGTTCCTTTAATTTCCGGTAAAGTGGCGCCGGAATGTCCACCGTCGTCCGAATCGATTCTTGCTTCATACACATGATTATTTCATATGTGCCATAAATATGGAAGAAACCGTTTATCGCCTAAGGAGGGCGGAAGTCAAACATGAGGAGGGCCGCCACGTCGGCCTTGACTTTTATGACCTTCTCATAGAAGCCCACTACCGAGGGATCTCTTCTGTTTGCTATTTCCCAGAACCTTTCTCGATGGACGTCCGAGGCGCTTCGTACGGGCCCTTATCGGGGCTAAAGTTCGTGCTCAGATAGTCGATCAGAGCGTCACGATCGTTTCCGTCCACGACCGCTCCCCACTTCACCATCTTGTCAACTTCCTTTGTCCAGGCGGCATTGGTGAGGCGCTGCTGCAGGATGATCCGCGCCTCGTGACACTCCAGACATGCAGTGGTAGCTTTGGCCTGCATGGCACCGGGTGGCAGATCTTCCGCTGGCTTTGCTGCTTGTTGCGAGAAGGCCGAGACTGACATGCTAGCGAGGGCAATGACTGCAATCGCAGCAAGAGACCGCGTCAGACGATTCGACTTTGCGCTATGGGACATGGATCTTCACCTGATCGACGGCGTTGTAAAGATAGCCGCTGGGATTCCAAACCGCGGTGGCGGGCTGAGTGCGTCCCTCAGAGTCGGTGGCGCGCGACAGGATGACGTAGTCGCCACCCTCCGCTTTGCGCTCATAGCTCCATAGACGCCACGCATAGTGGGCTTGTTCGTGCCCAAGGACCGCGGGAGTCCAACTCGCGCCGCCGTCGATTGAGACTTCGACCTTGACGATGTCAGCCTCCCCCGCCCATGCGGCCCCGTGTACCGCAACTCTGCCGGCCTTCAGGCTTGCGCCATCGAGAGGACCAGAGATTACCGACTTCACGTTCAGACCAGTAACAACGTGGGTATCTTCAGGCTTCACTGCATCGCCAGGTTTGACCGCCTGGTTGGGGAAGCGATATGCCGGGTTCATGAAGTTGCCGACGAATTCGGACTCGAGGACTTTGATCTCGGTCAGCCATTTGCAGGACGCCGCGCCGATCCAGCCCGGAACGAGAGTGCGTGCGGGAAAACCGTGGTGTTTGGTCAGGGGCGCGCCGTTCATGTGTGTGGCGATGAGAGTGTCGGAGTCGAGCGCTTTCTGAACGGGAATGCTGCGAATGAATGGCGGTACTTTGCCGGGAACCTCATCGAGTCCTCTGAACATGACGTGCTTCCCGGTCGCCTTCACGCCGGTGCGCTGCAAGACGTCCCGCAAGCGCGGGCCCGAGAAGCGTGCGGTGCCCACGGCGCCTTTGCTCCACTGAATGCCGGGAACCTGCGGACGATGCAGACTGCGTCCGTTGCCCGCGCATTCGAGCGTGTTGACAACGGAATGAGTCTCCAACTTCGAGAGTTCCGTGAGAGTGAGAGTGAGTGGCGTCTCCACTTCTCCCCCAACCATGAGCCGCCAGCTCGCTGCGTTGAGTTCGCTCGGTTCGTGCATGTGGTTGCGCACGAAGAAGTGCGGAATGGGCGTGAGCCATGTATTGAGGTACTCCACTGGAGTTTCCAGATCGACGAAGCGAAAGGAGCGAACGATCATCCCATCTTCGCCGGGAATGTCGATGGATCCGCTTTTGGCGGAAGTTGCCCACGACAGGACAGAGGGAGCAGCGCCCACCGCGAGTGCGGCGCGAGACATCTGCTTCAGGAAGTTGCGTCTCGAGCTCATAGTATTTCTCCGCGGCACGATCTCATTCGTATTCTAAGTTCATACCGCCCGCCCGGAAAAGGAGAGTAGCCATAACCGGGCCGGCGGCACTTCCGAGGGGAGCGGCCCCCTCGAAAAAGGGAGATGCGTCCGCTCAGAAGATGTAAACCGTGTCGAACTGCAAGCGTGTCAACCACGGCTCAGTCGTACCTAGCGGACGTCCGACCAGAGCCGTGAAGCCCAACTGCACCCTCGGATCGAGCTGGTAGAAGGCCGTGAACCGGTGCTGCGTGACGTTCGTCCCCTGGCGAATGTCGCTGTAGTTGAAGTTGCCCAACACAGCTTCGCGCTCGATGTACATGCGGGTATATCCGAACTCCAGATCTCCCTTCTTCTCCAGGCGTCCGACATCGCCTTCCGCCGAATACCCGCGACGGTAATGCGAATCGCAGGAAGAATTGAGCGTCTGCTTATAAATAGTCGTGGACGTGTTCGTCGGGGCAGCAGCGATATTGGGAAGGTTGCCGCAAGCCTCGGTATTCTGAACGTAGTCTCCGATGAAAGAAATCGGGATTCGGGGATGTCCGGTGTTGATATCGAAACGCGCAATCGTGTCGAACAGTCCGAATTTCGAGGCAAATTGCGAATTTGTGATGGACGTAACTCCGGTCGGATAGGCTTTTCCGGCTACCGTGATAATGGTCGTCGCGGTAGTGGTGTAGGTGGAGTCCTGAACGGGGTTCCCGGACGTCAACGGGAGGTAGCCTGAAAATGGAGTCTGCGGATTCTTGGTACCGGCACGCGCGAGAGCCAGCGCAATTGAATCGGCGCCGCGGTAGCCATAGTAGCCAGCGTATGCGCTGAGTTTCAGCCACGACGCAAGCTGCCAATTGGTTTGTAGTTGGCCGCCGTAAGTAATGGACTGGGTAATTCTCTTGTCCGTGGATGCGGTGCCGGCCATCTCGGCGAAGGGCAATTGAAACCCAATGAACGCAATCCGCTTCAGAATGTGCGTGTCCAGGTTGAACGCCAGAGTTTCGGCGGCACCCTCAGGATTCAGGTCCTTATCCCAAGTGAGTTCGGTGTTGTACCAGGGATAGCGGAATTTACCGCCCACGAGCGTGAGCGGCTTGAAGTTTTTCGGCGTGAACTCCACGAAGGCTAGGTCTAGAGCAACGGCCTTGCGGGTGTAGAAGCCAGTGAGAGTCTGGTTGGTGGAGGTAGGGTCGTTGATGTCACCGCTGGCGAGCGAGAGGCCGGCGCGGAATTGCTCGCCAAGCGTGGCGACCGCATTAAAGCGGGCACGAACGCGCGCGCGCATGCGCTCCAATGACGCATCCGTTGGGCCGCCGAAGAAGGGCTCGCCGCGAAGACGGACGTCGCCGCTGAACGAGATCGGACCGAGGCCCTGGATTTCTCTCTCCAGATTACGAATCCTTTCATCGGAGCTGCCTGCATTCTGCTGACTCTTGTGGGTCGGTGTTTCCTGGAGGTTGGATGCGATTGTAACGGTTGAGTCCGACGCCTGGGGAGCAGGAGGTGCCGTCACGGCAACCGGTACCGCAGGAAGACCTGCGGATTGAACTTTTTGCTGAGCCTGCTCTTTGGCTTGCAACTGCGCCTGCAACGCCTGAATCTGCCTCTGCTGTGCGGCGAGAGCGTCTTTCAATTCCTGGAGATCAGCAGCGGTGACTGGGGCGGGGGTCGACGCTGGAGCTGAAGCCGCAGGTGCGTTTGCGGAAGCAGCGTTCGCGGCTGTCTCAGTTTGTGCCCAGGCGGCAGCGGTCAATGCCGCCATCGTCAGGGTTGTGAAGATCAGGTTCTTGTTGAGTTTCATGGAAGTACAGTCCTCTCCTTTTTGGTTTCTTGCTGCGCCTGCTACTTCGGGGAGACCACGGGAACTGCTAGCCGCGACAGTGCGGTGTGGACGTTCTATTTTCTGGGCGGCACTTAGTAGCTTGTTTCATGCCATCTCGCTTCTTGGAAGTATAACTATAAACATAGTAGACATACTTGTAAATAACAGCGGTGCTTTTGTTTCACTTAAAACAAATGTCGTTTAGGAAGCGGTTGGGATTCCAGTCCGAATGTTTAGGTGGAGGCTGTCAGCCCCCACTTGTTCTGTAAATGACGCTCCATCCCTTTGAACACAATGCCATCGACGATGTAGCCGAGGGCGATGATCAGGATCATGACAGCGATGACGGCACTCATGTCGTTCAGGTCGCGGCCCATCATCAGAACCTGGCCGAGGCCGAGACTCAGATAAAGCATTTCAGCGGTGATCAGCGAGCGCCAAGCGAAGGCCCAGCCTTGTTTCAGACCGGAAACAATGAAGGGCAGACTTGCGGGCAACAGCACATACCAGAACAGTTTGAATCCCTTGGCGCCGAGGTTGCGAGCGGCCTGGCCGAAGATCTTGGGCATTTGCTTGCGGCCGTCTTCCATAGCCAAAGTGACGGAGAGTAGGGAACCCATTATCACTACGAAGAGGATGGCGTTCTGGTTAAGGCCGAACCAGAGCAGAGCGAGTGGCCACCAGCAGATGCTGGGTAGGCTCTGCAGACTTACCAGCAAACCTCCCATGGTTTCTTCGAGGAACTTGTTGCTGGCAACGCCGAGGCCGAGGATCATGCCGAGCACGACGGAAATGCCGTAGCCGATAAGGACGCGTTGCATGCTAACGCGGATCGCGATCCAGTATGAGTGATCTTGGAATCCGGCATAAAGAGCTTCGCCTACGCTCCACGGCGTGGGGAATAAATACGGCGGCCAGATCTTCAGCTTAGCGAGGATCGTCCAGAGGCCGAAGAGCGCGGCGTAGAAGATGACGAAGCGGATGGCGCGTTTCATATTTGCTTTACCCCTCTAACGGCTTGCTCCAGGGGAGTTTCGACGTGTGGCTTGACGCCTTCGTTGTATTCGGCTTCGAGGGAGCGATTGATTTCTTCGCGAAGCTCGTCCAGGATCGCCCGCGCAGCACCGGCGACGGCGGGATCTTCGAGGTGACGGGGACGCGGCAGACCCACAGGGAATTCGCTTTTCACGCGGCCCGGGCGGAAGGTGAGGACGACGACGCGATCGCCGAGACGGATCGCTTCACGCACGTTGTGGGTGACGAAAATGATGGTGCGTCCAGTGTCACTCCAGATGCGTTCCAGTTCGTCGTGTAGCAGGTCGCGAGTCTGGGCGTCGAGGGCGGCGAAGGGCTCGTCCATGAGGAGGACGTCGGGCTCGGTAGCGAGGGCGCGGGCGATGGCGACGCGCTGGCGCATGCCTCCGGAAAGCTGATGAATGTAGCTGTTCTCGAATTTCGCGAGATGCACGAGGCGTAGATAGTACCGAGTTTTTTCTTTACGCTCCGCTTTGGCGACGCCCTTCATCTTCATGCCGAACTCAACGTTCTCGCGCACTGTGAGCCACGGGAACAGGCCGTGCTCCTGGAAGATGAGGATGCGGTCGGTGCCGGGGCCGTGCACGGTATTACTGTCGACGAGAATCTGACCGGAAGTTTGCTGGTGCAGGCCCGCGATGAGATGCAGCAGCGTGGACTTGCCGCAGCCGGATGGGCCGACGATGCACAGGAATTCTCCGGGCTGCACTTGCAGGCTGATGTGATCGAGCGCGAGAAGGCGCTCGCCGCTCTGGCTGCGATAGCTGAGGCAGATGTCACTCAGAGAAACTTTCGCGGTCTCGGGCGCGGTGGGGCGAATGACGGAGATCGGGCTCGTTGTTCCGGTCGAGCCTTGCGGGCGGGCAGGGAAGCGCGGATCGACGGGGACGGGAAGTTGGCTGGGAAACGGTTGTACGTTCGTGCTCATTGGATGGCCTTCCGTCCTTTTTCCGCGAGGACTTGGTTGAGAAGCGAGAGATCGTAGAGGCCGGAGAGATCGGGCATCTGGCGGCCGAGGAAACCGTCGTCGAAGGCCTGCTGCGCGGCGGTGTTCAGGGGGCTTTGCAGCGGGTCAGTGGTGATTTGCAAACGGGAGAACGCTTCATCGAGAACGGAAGGGGGGAGGGCCTTGCCGGTCTCGCGTTGAATCTGTTCGTTGAGCAACTTCTTGGCTTCGGGCTGGTGCGCGTTGATCCAGTCGGTGAGGTCGAGGTTGGCGCGGATCCAGGCTTTCACGAGATCGGGGTGACCTTTCAAGAATTTGGTATTGACGACGAGCAGGCCGATGACGAATTGTCCGTTGGGCCAAAGGGAGCGTTCGTCGACGAAGAGGCGGCCGTTGCCCTCGTGAATGAGGCGAGTGGCCCAGGGTTCGGGCGCCCAGGCGGCGTCGAGATCTTTCTTGAGAAAGAGCGTAAGTTGGTCGGGGTTGGCCATGGGGACGATTTGCACGTCGCCACCTTTGTCATTGGTCTTGAGGCCGTTCTTCTTGAGCCAGTTGCGCAAGGCGACATCTTGCGTGTTGCCAAATTGTGGAGAGGCGACGCGCTTGCCGTGAAAATCTTCGGGCTTCTGAATGCCGGCGTCGTTGCGCACGATCAGCGATGCTCCGCCGCAGGCCGCGCCTGCAACCACGCGAAGGGCTTCGCCGTTGGAGCGGACATAACCGTTGATGGCGGGATTGGGACCGACGTAAGTCATGTCGATGGCCCCGGCGAAGAGAGCCTCGATCGCGGACGGTCCGGCGTTGAAGCTGGTCCAGTGCACTTTGACTTGCGGTCCCATGGCTTTGTCGAAGAACCCGTTGGCTTTGCCCACCATGGCTTGCGCATGTGTGATGTTGGGAAATGCTCCGACACGGATGGCGTTGGGCGTTCCCTGAGCCCATGCGGAAATTGCCGAAACCAGCAGGCAGACAAAACCAAAGATTTTCTTTATCACTCTTTTGTTAGTCACCGGCGCCTCCGACCACCATGGGGAGGACGCTGGCGGTTTTCTTTTGGTTCTTCGTGCGCTTGCCGCCCTTGCCGAATCGCGGGTTGGGGTCTGCGATCAGGTCGACCAGAGTGGCTTGGTCGAGGATGCGTGCGGCTGCGTCGAGGACATCGAGAAAAACCTGGCAGAGCATGCGATGAGCGATGTCGCGGTCGATGAGTTCGCGCAACTGGTCGGCGTCGCCGAGCGGGGCCAGGGGACCGTCGATGAGGCGGATGATCTCGCTGAGGTGAATGTCGGAGGGGTCGCGGCGGAGGCGGTATCCGCCTTTGGCGCCGCGGACGCTGTCGACCACGCGGACGTTCTTGGGTTCGAGCAGGATGAGTTCGAGGAATTTTTCGGGTAGGAGTTCCTCATAGGCAATATGGCGAATCTTGGTGGCGCCCTGGTTGTGGTGGCGGGCCAGCATCATCAGAGCCTGCAAGGCGTAAAGACCTTTTTGCGAAATCTTCATAGATCCGACTCTTATACCATAATGTCGATTGTAATAATAGACATTATTAACGTTGATGGCATGCAAATGAGATTCCATCGGCAGGGAGGTTTGTTGGATTGAACGCCAAGATTTCCAGATGGAAATGCCTGCCCAAATGGGTGGACGTCGGTGTCACCTCAAAAGCGATTTCAAAAAGCGTCTTATTCAGGGCTTTAGGCCTGCAATGTCAGCCCGGATCACGTTCAAGTAGTCGCCGGCGGATTCGAGAGCTTGCTCGGCATCATGGCCGCTGTCGCGGGATGTTCAGTGAGGGCGCTCGGTTGAGAACGGCCTTTTTGAAAAACTCACCGACGCGGACGCGTGGGCCGCGATAATGACTGAAGAAGAGACTGAAAGTCTTGGGGGAGTTCGCAGTCAACGGAAACGCTGTCTCCGGAGCGTGGATGAATGAACTGAAGATGCCCTGCATGAAGAGCGACGCGAGCAATTCGCCGCTCCAACGCTTCCGCCTCGTGGTACTTTCTGTCGCCGATGACCGGGTGGCCGATCGCTGAAAACTGCACTCGGATCTGGTTCTGCAATCCCGTCACTAGCGTTACTCGGACGAGCGACGCGGCGCGAAGACGGCGTTCGATGAAATACCGAAGTTCAGCACGAGCTGCTTGGCAGCCGCTCTCGGTTGTCAACCTTTGAAACATTCCTTCTCGTCGAAAGTAGTGAACGAGCGTCCCTTCTTTGACGCCGAGATGTCCGCGAACCACTGCGAGATACTGCCTCACCGGACAGTGGCCGAGAAACTGTCGAACGAGTGCGTCTCGATCCCGCTCGGTTTTTGCAAAGAGCAGAATTCCGGAGGTAAAACGATCGATGCGATGCACGACAAAGGCTCGTTGTCTCCTCGGTTTCAGTTCCGCAGAAAGGAGGGACCATGCGGACTCTATATGGGAGCCTTTCACAGGCACAGTCGGAAGTCCGGCAGGTTTATTGAGGGCCACGACGGCATCGTCTTCGTAGAGTATGACAAGCTCCCCTGAGAAACGAGGCTTTCGCCGATCCTGCTTTCCTGAACGGTGACCGCCCTTGCGTGGAAGTTTCTTCATGTCTCAGCGGCTGATCGTGCCTTCCTGGCTGCATGAACCGAGTGGTGGAGCAACGTTCGATGGTCTATCGATATGTTACCAACATCCCGATCCGTCGACGGGCAAGCCGAACGTGAGCAACCTGCCAATTTCCGGATGGGCGACCACACGCCCAGTATATTGCGAAACACGCGCTGGGCCGATTGCTTCAGGCGCCTTTGTTCGTGACCAATTGCTCCGCCGGCTTTTGAGGGTTCTTCAGGATTTCGTCCAGCAGAAACAAGTCGGTGAGCAGCGCGCGGAGATGAATGGAAGCGTTCAGATTATCAATCAACTGAGAACTGATGGAGGGCTGGGCCAGAACCAGCTCAATGGCGGCAAGAGAGTCGCGAGAGTCGCGATCGAGCACCGCAAAAAACGCCGAGTATTTGTCGGCTGGCTCAAGACCTTCCTCTCTGACTGCTGCTGCACAAGCTTCGGTCAGCCCGGTCAATGCTTGCATTGCGCGCCGCAGGAACTCACGAACTTGTCCAGCCGATTTGCTGCCTTCGTCGCTAGCGAGCCCCTGGGCTGCATAGGCCAGCATAAACTCATAGCACTCTTCCACGGCCTCGCAACGACTCCCAATTTCAGCCAGCATCGGTTAGCCCTCGGCCCTCCAATCCCTTGGATGTTGATGGTGAAGAAGATGAGGACGAAGATGTCTCGACCACCCATCGCTTGGGATCGTGTTCTTTCAAATAAAAGTCGCGGCTCATCCAACCGAAGATCATAGACTTCGTGATCGGGCGTTTCTCCGGCCGGAGTCCGAAGTAGACGTGCACCATGATCAACGCGATCAATCCGACGCCGGACAGTCCGTGCAGAACGTACATCATGCCCCAGGTTAGGTCGCTGAACAGATACGGATTGCGGGGAAAGAAGACGGTGTACACGCGAGACATCATGAACACACCAGTTATGATCGCGGACAGACCGGCGGCGATGATGGCGCCGTGGTAGAGCTTGTTCTCCAAAGGATATTTGGCGAATCTGTCCGGTGGTGGCTCAGGCTTCCCGGCAGCCCGCAGCGTTCTTCGCCATGCATCCCGCAGGTCAATGCGGTCCGGCCAGATCGCCCAGAAGTCCATAAAGAAGGATGCGTGGATGATGTGAA
>Ga0073928_10010840_pt1 | contig 10735 bp, 10 predicted proteins | sample PaiPotPPA55metaG_FD_76969 | JGI IMG/M metagenome (GOLD analysis project Ga0073928, IMG submission 76969) | Iron sulfur acid spring bacterial and archeal communities from Banff, Canada, to study Microbial Dark Matter (Phase II) - Paint Pots PPA... ...
AACTTTCAGCCGCATCAACTGATGATGTCGGCCACGCCGATTCCGCGCACGCTTGCCATGACGTATTACGCGGATCTGGATGTATCGACTATTGATGAATTGCCGCCGGGGCGCACGCCCATCCTGACCAAGCTGGTCGCCGATAACCGCCGGGAAGAGGTGATTGCCCGTGTGCGCGAAGCGGCGCTGACCGGGCGGCAAGTGTATTGGGTGTGTCCGCTGATCGAGGAAAGCGAGACGCTGCAATTGCAGACGGCAGTGGAGACTTACGAAACACTCGTTGCTGCATTGCCGGAGTTGCGCATTGGGCTGGTGCACGGGCGTTTGCCGCCGGCGGAGAAAGCCGCTGTCATGGACGCGTTCACACGCGCCGAGGTCCAGTTGCTGGTCGCAACAACAGTGATCGAAGTGGGGGTGGACGTGCCGAACGCCTCGCTGATGGTGATCGAACATGCGGAGCGCTTTGGCCTGGCGCAGCTTCACCAGTTGCGTGGCCGTGTAGGGCGGGGCAGCGCGGCTTCCGTGTGCGTGCTGATGTACGCCGGGCCGCTGTCGCAGACGGCACGCGCTCGTTTGCAGACCATGCGCGAAACCACCGATGGCTTCGAAATCGCCCGTCGCGACCTGGAGATTCGCGGACCCGGCGAGTTCCTTGGCGCGCGGCAGTCGGGTGCGGCGATGCTGCGGTTTGCCAGCCTGGAAAACGATGGCTGGCTGATCGAACCGGCGCGCACGGCGGCCGACGAGATGCTGGCCCATTTCCCTGAGGCGGTCACGAACCATCTGGCGCGATGGCTTGGTGCACGCGAGCAATACCTGAAAGCTTGAAAAGGGTTTTTTTGTTCGCATGGTCGGGATTGGGCGAAGTGGCGCTGTACGCCCCCGCGCGCGAACGAAACATTTCGCTCACTGGTGCGAACGAAACCTCCTTCATGAACTCCAAAAGCCACCGCGGGTTGGCGAATCCCCCCGACGGGTGTATAAGTCAAATCCTATCGATTCAACGACTCTGATTGGCCCCTAATGACCTTAACCGAATTGAAGTACATCGTTGCGGTGGCGCGTGAGCGGCATTTTGGCCGTGCGGCCGAGGCGTGTTTCGTGAGTCAGCCGACCTTGTCGGTAGCAATCAAGAAGCTGGAAGATGAACTGAACGTGCAGATTTTCGAGCGCGGCACCAGCGAAGTCAGCGTTACCCCAATTGGCGAACAGATCGTCACGCAAGCGCAACGCGTCCTGGAACAAACGCTCGCCATCAAGGAAATCGCCAAGCAGGGCAAGGACCCGCTGGTCGGGCCGCTGCGCCTTGGCGTGATCTACACCATCGGGCCGTATCTGTTGCCTACGCTCGTCAAGCAGATGATCAAGCGCGTCCCGCAGATGCCGCTGATGCTCCAGGAAAACTACACGCTCAAGCTGATCGAACTGCTGAAGCAGGGCGAAATCGATGTCGCCATCATGGCGCTGCCGTTCCCGGAAACGGGCCTGATGGTGCGCCCGCTATTCGATGAACCCTTCGTTGTCGCCATGCCGGCGGGCCATCCGTGGGAAAACCGCGCGAAGATCAATGCCGACGACCTGAAGCTGGAAACCATGCTGCTGCTGGGTAGCGGCCACTGTTTCCGCGATCATGTGCTCGGCGTGTGTCCCGAACTGATGCGCTTTTCGCAGAGTGCGGACGGCATCCAGAAGACGTTCGAGGGGTCATCGCTGGAAACCATCCGGCACATGGTTGCAAGCGGCGTTGGCATTACCGTGCTGCCGCGGATGTCGGTGATGGAAGTGAAACCGCACGCAGGCGGTGTGGACGCCGGCCTGCTGAGCTACGTTCCCTTCGACGACCCCATTCCAGACCGCCGCGTCGTGCTGGCGTGGCGCAAGAGTTTCACGCGGATGCCGGCCATCGAGGCCATCTGCGACGCAATCGCCGCCTGCAATATCCCTGGCGTTACGCGGCTAGAGTTGCCCGCCGCGGTCAACTAATCCTTCCTTGGCTGGATTTAGCTCGTGCCGCGTCCAGAACGGGCGCGGATTCCAGCACCATTTCCCCGCTCCTTTCACGCTGCGCGCATTCCGCAAATGTGCTTGGCCTATCGCATAGATTAAATTAATTGAATTTGGTAATCAGATAGTCTTTGCTATTCTCACCTCCATGGATCGACCCCGATCCATCCAGAACAACACCGGAGGAAGCCATGACGCTGATCGCCCGCCAGGCCACGCAACTCACTGCGACATTTCGCGAAGCAAAAGGCGTTGTGGTTGAAGCGCTAGCCAGTTTCGCCGGCACTTGCTGAGCTTCCCCGACATAACGTTTCGTCCCCAGACAAATTCCACGGAGTAATCGATGAGCAATCGCATCCTCACCACCGCAGCAGGCGCGCCAGTCGGCGACAACCAGAATTCGATCACCGCTGGTCCGCGTGGTCCGATCGCACTGCAGGATTTCTGGCTGATCGAGAAGCTCGCGCATTTTGACCGCGAAGTGATTCCCGAGCGTCGTGTGCACGCCAAGGGGTCGGGCGCGTTCGGTACGCTCAAGATCACGCACGATATCTCCCGCTTCACGAAAGCCAAGGTATTTGCGGAGGTCGGCAAGCAGACGCCGTTGTTCATGCGCTTTTCGACGGTTGCCGGCGAGCGCGGCGCGGCTGACGCCGAGCGCGACGTGCGGGGTTTCTCGATCAAGTTCTACACGGAAGAAGGCAACTGGGATGTGGTCGGCAATAACACGCCGGTGTTTTTTATTCGCGATCCGCTGAAGTTTCCTGACTTCATCCACACGCAAAAGCGTGATCCGTACACGAATATGCGCAGCAACGTGGCGGCGTGGGACTTCTGGTCGCGGCATCCGGAATCGTTGCATCAGGTCACCATCCTGATGAGTGATCGCGGGATTCCGAAGAGCTACAGGCAGATGCATGGTTTCGGCTCGCACACGTATTCGTTCATCAACGCGAATAACGAGCGCTTCTACGTGAAGTTCCATTTCAAGTCGCAGCAGCCGCTCGAGAATTTCACCGATGCACAAGCTGCAGCAGTGGTCGGCAGCGACCGGGAAAGCGCACAGCGTGACCTGGTAGACAACATCGATCGCGGTAATTTCCCGAAGTGGAATTTCCGCATCCAGGTGATGACGGAAGCGGAAGCGGCGACGTATCGCATGAATCCGTTCGATGTCACCAAGGTGTGGCCGCACAAGGATTTTCCGCTGATCGACGTGGGCACGATCGAGTTGAATCGCAACGCCGGCAACTATTTCGCCGATGTCGAGCAGGCAGCTTTCACGCCGGCGAACGTGGTGCCGGGTATCGGCTTCTCGCCGGACCGCTTGCTGCAAGGACGCTTGTTCTCGTATGGCGATGCGCACCGGTATCGTCTTGGCATCAATCACCATCAGATTCCGGTGAATGCGCCGAAGGCGGCCGTGCAGAACTCGTTTCATCGCGATGGCGGCATGCGCGTCGACGGCAATAGCGGCGGCCGCGTGAACTACGAGCCGAATCGGTTCGGCGACTTCGCGCAGGACGCGAGCGTGAATGAGCCGGCATTGGCGGCGGGTGCGGTCGAGCGTTACGACCATCGTGAAGACGGGGACTACTACAGCCAGCCCGGCGCGCTGTTTCGCCTCTTCGACGACGCGCAGAAGCAGCGTTTTTTCGGCAACATCGCGCGGCATATTTTCGGCGTGCCGAACGAGATCGTGGCGGTTCAGGTCGAGCACTTCCGGCGTGCTGACCCGGCGTATGCAGCGGGTGTTGTCGCCGCGCTCGCGGCGTTGGGCCAGAAGGTTGAAACGATTGACGCGGATGCTGAAGCTGCAATGAAGTAAGCAGGGCGGGACGCATTTTCAGAAAGCGCGTCCCCCTTTGATTTGACATGCAGGACTCAAAGGAGAACGACGATGACACGAGCGATCATGACACTCGAACGGGCGGTGAACGGTATTGAGGCGAAGAGCCTCAATGCGTCGCGCGGCGTACGGCTCGCGATCGGTTTTGGCATTGTCGCGGCGAGTTACGCGGTGGTGATTATCGAAGGATTGCATGGCGTTGGTTTCGCCGGATTGTCCTGAAAGCGCGTCGTCACGACGCACCCGATAACCGCTCTGACCCGCCTCCATGGCGGGTCGCGCCGCGTTTCTAAGATAAACTCACGAACGCTCGGCGGCCCCGGCAGCAGCATTGGCCGGGTCGCTCGCATTGTTCGTATCACTCTCACGGAGTCACTATGGCGAAGAAAATCGCATCACCGGCTGTGAACATTGGTATCAGCGACAAAGACCGCAAGAAGATCGCCGATGGTTTGTCGCATCTGCTAGCCGATACGTACACGCTCTATCTGAAGACGCACAATTTTCACTGGAACGTCACGGGGCCGATGTTCAACACGCTTCACTTGATGTTCGAGGGGCAATATACGGAACTGGCGCTGGCTGTGGATTCGATCGCCGAACGTATTCGTGCGCTGGGTGTGTACGCGCCGGGCAGCTATCGCGAATTCGGGAAGCTGTCGTCCATTCCTGAAGCCGATGGCATCCCGGCAGCAGAAGAGATGATCCGCCAGTTGGTGGAAGGTCAGGAAGCGGTTGTACGTACGGCGCGCGCGATTTTCCCGCTGACCGATAGCGCCAACGACGAACCGACGGCCGACTTGTTGACGCAGCGCATGCAGATTCACGAGAAGACCGCGTGGATGTTGCGCGCGATGCTGGGGCAGTAAAGATTTGATGTGATCGCCGGTGCATTGAGCGCGGCGAATTGAATAGAGGGAGCCCCGTGTTCGGTCGAGCGTGGGGCTTTCGGCTTTTTGGGGCAAACCGGAAACGAACCGCAAATCGCCGCTGCCTTAAAATACCGTTACCGCCAATTGCCGCCGACCGTCGCCATGCTCGCTCGCCTTCCGCTCTATCTCCGCCTCGTCCGCATGGACAAGCCTATCGGCAGCTTGCTGCTGCTGTGGCCGACGCTCAACGCGTTGTGGATCGCATCGAGCGGTCATCCGTCGCCGATGCTCTTGCTGATCTTCGTGCTCGGCACGCTGCTCATGCGCTCGGCTGGTTGTGCAATCAACGACTACGCCGACCGCGACTTCGATAAACACGTGAAGCGCACGGAGAATCGGCCGATCACGTCCGGCAAGATTGCCGCATGGGAAGCGGTGGCATTGGCGGCGGCGTTATCGCTGATTGCATTCCTGCTGATCCTGCCGCTCAACACGCTGACGAAAGAACTCTCGGTGTTCGCGCTGTTTGTCGCGGGCAGTTATCCGTTCACCAAGCGGTTCTTCGCGATTCCCCAGGCGTATCTGGGTATCGCGTTTGGCTTCGGCATTCCGATGGCCTTCTCCGCCGTGCAAGACCACGTGCCGCCGCTCGCATGGATCATGCTCGCCGCGAACGTGTTCTGGTCTGTCGCCTATGACACCGAATACGCGATGGTCGATCGTGACGACGACATCAAGATCGGCATCCGCACCTCGGCGCTGACGTTTGGACGGTTCGATGTGCTCGCGATCATGTTCTGCTATGCGGTAACGCTTGGGATCTATGTGTGGATCGGCGCGGCATTGCAATTCGGGCCGCTGTACTGGATTGGCTGGGCAGCGGCGGTGGCATGCGCCGTTTATCACTACACGCTGATCAAGAACCGCGAGCGCATGCCGTGCTTCGCCGCGTTCAAACATAACAACTGGTTGGGCGGCGTGCTGTTCGCGGGCATCGCCGCGCATTACGCGTTTATGCGGTAGCGCGTTCGCCCCTACCGCAACGGGGCGCTTCTTTTAGCGTTCAGCGCAATGCTTTGCAGCATGCATTTGCCGAGGGTGCGCGGACGTCAGGCTTTGCCCAGCTCCTCACCCATTTCCTTCGCCCGCGCGTCCGCTGCCAACGCGCCGCGAACAATCGCATCCTTCACCCCCTGGGCATCGAAGGAAGCTAAAGCTGCCGCCGTCGTGCCGCCTTTCGATGTGACCCGTTCACGCAGCACGCTTGCCGGCTCACCCGATTGCGCCGCCAATTGTGCGGCGCCGGTGAATGTCGCCACCGCGAGCGCGCGGCCCTGCTCCTCGTCCATTCCCAACTGGCGCGCCGCTTCCTGCATCGCTTCGATGAAATAGAACACGTATGCCGGACCGCTGCCCGAAATAGCGGTGACAGCGTCAATCTTCGATTCCTCGTCGAACCAGACGGTTTGACCTACCGCTTCCAGTACCTTCAATGCCAGCGCCTTGCCTGCTTCATCAACACCGGGCAGCGCGGCCAGACCCGTAACGCCCATGCCGATCAACGCCGGCGTATTCGGCATGGTGCGTACGATCTGCGTATAACCGCCGAGCCAGCGCGACAGGTCGGCGGCGCGAATGCCGGCGGCAATACTGATCACTAGTTGCTTCGATAACACCGGCCGGAGCGCGCCGGCTACGTCCTTTAGAACCTGCGGTTTCACGGCGAGCAGGATTGCATCGTAGTCCGCAAGTTTCGAGTCGATCGACGCACCCGTCACAACGCCAAACTCCTTCGCAACGCGAGCGCGTGCTTCCTCCCCGAGATCGACGACATAAAGATCCGTCGCCGCCACGCCACGCTTGATCAAACCGCCAATAAGCGCGGATGCCATGTTGCCGCCACCAATAAACGCAATTTTCATAGTGAGTTCATCAATCAAGTTAGTGAGAGTAATCGCGCGCGCCGAAGATGGCCGTACCAATACGAACCATTGTCGCGCCTTCCAGGATTGCGGCTTCGATATCCGCCGACATGCCCATGGAAAGCGTGTCGAGTTCAAGCCCGTTCGAGCGCAATGTGTCCATGAGTTCATGCAGACGCCGATGCGGCGCGCGTTGTTCATCGAGCGTTCCGGCCGGTTCGGGAATGGCCATCAAACCGCGCAGCTTGAGATTGGGCAGCGCGGCAATGGCATGAGCAAGCGTCAAGGCCTCGTCCGGCGCAACGCCGCTTTTCGACGCCTCACCGCTCACGTTGACCTGCAAACAAACGTTGAGCGGCGCCGAACCTTCGGGCCGCTGTTCGCTGAGACGCTGAGCAATCTTGAGGCGATCGACGGAATGTACCCAATCAAAATTCTCGGCCACGATCTTCGTCTTGTTCGACTGCAACGGTCCGATGAAATGCCACTCGATCTCGCGGCGCAACTCCGCCAGTTCGGTAATCTTCGCGACAGCTTCCTGCACGTAGTTTTCGCCGAACGCACGTTGTCCGGCGTCGAACGCGGCGCGAACATCTTCCGCAGGAAATGTCTTCGACACCGCAAGCAACGCGACCGAAGACGGATTGCGCGAAGCGTCAGCCGCTGCTTTCGCAATGCGCTGACGGACTTCGTCCAGATGACGGGCTATGTGAGAGGACATGGAATCGGACGCCGCCGGAATAGAAGCAGAGACCCGATTATACGGACGCGGCGGCGCAACGCAGTCAGCGCCCGCCAGCGTTAGCCATACAGCAGATGTTCCACCAGCTGGATCCAGTGCACGACAGGCGTGGACGTACCGCTTTGCAAATGCGCGATGCAACCGACATTCGCCGACACGATCATCTGCGGTTCGAGTTTCTCGAGCGTGTCGAGTTTTTGGTCGCGCAACGCGTACGAGAGCTTCGGCTGCAGCACCGAGTACGTTCCAGCCGAGCCGCAACATAAATGGCTATCGGCGGGAAGATGTACCTCTATGCCCAGCGCCGTCAGCAAGTTCTCCACGTGGCCGCGGATCTGCTGGCCGTGCTGCAGCGTGCACGGTGGATGGAACGCGACGGTGTGGACGGCGCGCCGCCTGGCCATCGCGGTCAGTTCGTCCTCGTATTGCGGCAGGATCTCGGACAGGTCACGTGTCAGGTCCACAATCCGCGCGGCCTTCTCGGCGTACACCGGATCGTTGCGCAGCAAATGCGCGTATTCCTTGACCGTCGCACCGCAACCGGACGCGTTCATCACGATCGCCTCCACGCCGTTCTCGACGTACGGCCACCACGCGTCGATATTCTTGCGCACGTCGTCCAGCGCTTCGCCGTTGTAGCCGAGATGCAGGCGGATCGCGCCGCAGCAGCCCGCGTCAGGCGCGGTCAGGATCTGGATGCCCAATGCATCGAAGACCCGTGCAGTCGCTATGTTGACGTTCGGCATCATGGCGGGCTGAACGCAGCCGGCGAGCATCAGCATCGTGCGCTTATGCGTGCCGGTTGGCGGTTCGAGCGGCCGTTGCGCGACCGGAATCTTGGTGCGCAAAGTTTTGGGCAGCAGCGGCCGGAACTGCTGGCCGAGTTTCATCGCGGGCGTGAAAAGCTTGCTGTTCGGCAGGAAGTTGGCGAGCAGTTTGCGTTGCACACGCTGGCCGAACGGCCGCTCCACTTTCTCCTCCACTACCTTCCGGCCGATCTCCACCAGCCGTCCATACTGCACGCCCGAGGGGCACGTCGTCTCGCAATTACGGCACGTGAGGCAGCGATCCAGATGCAGTTGCGTACTGCGTGTGACGGGCGCGCCTTCCAGCATCTGCTTGATCAGATAGATCCGGCCGCGCGGGCCGTCGAGTTCATCGCCCAGTATCTGATACGTCGGGCACGTCGCCGTGCAGAATCCGCAATGCACGCACTTGCGCAGGATGGCCTCGGCCTCTTCGCCATCGGCGGTGTCGCGCATGAAGTCGGCGAGGTTGGTTTGCATTGCGTGTGTCTTCAGTTCAGAAGTCGGGGTAGAGGCGGCCGCGATTGAAAATACTCGCGGGATCGAATGCAGCTTTCAGCCCGCGATGAATCTTCATCATCGGGGCGGGCAAGGGCGTGAAGACACCCGCGTTGCGGTCATACAGAGTGCCCGAACGGAAGATGGTCGCGTGGCCACCGGCCTGCTTGGCGCTGATGCGCACGGTTTGCGGATCGGCGTCAGTGATCCACCAGCGCTGCGCGCCGCCCCATTCCATCAGGTGCGGGCCGGGAAGATGCATCGGTTCGGCAATCGATGGCAACGACAGCCGCCACAAAGCGGACTTCGGCGGCAGCACGGCGAAGAATGGATCGGATTGCTCGCGCAAACCGTGCCAGAAACGTTCGGCTTCGACCGCGTCCACCACTTCGCCGCCCAACGATGTCCGCGCCGCTTTCACCGCCGCTTCCGCGCCGCCCAGGCGCAACGCCAGCGTGTGGTCACGCCAGGCGCTGCCCGTCAGCGGCAAGGGATGGCCGCTCCACTCATTGAGCTTGCGCACGGCGTCCGTGTCGTTCATCTCGAACTTGAGCGTGGCTTCGGCAACGGGTTTCGGCAGCACTTTCACCGATATCTCCAGGATCAACCCAAGCGTACCAAGAGACCCCGCGAGCAGCCGCGAGACGTCGTATCCCGCCACGTTCTTTACCACTTGCCCACCGAAATGCAGCACGTGGCCCTGGCCATTCATCACCACCGCGCCCAGCACGAAGTCGCGCGGCGCGCCGGCCGCGGCACGCCGCGGGCCGGCGAGTCCCGCGGCAATGCAGCCGCCGAGCGTGGCATTGGGCCCGAAGTGCGGCGGCTCGAACGGCAGCATCTGGCCGCATTCGTCCAGCACCGCTTCGATCTCGCTGAGCGGCGTGCCGGCTTTTGCGGTGATCACGAGTTCGGCCGGGTCATATTCGATAATCCCGCGATGCGCCCGCGTATCGACTATCTCGCCTTGCAGCGCCTGCCCGTACCAATCCTTCGTGCCGCCGCCGCGAATCCTTAGCGGGGTGTTGCTCGCCGTCGCGGCGCGCACGCGCTCGGACCAGCTCGCGACAATGTCTTCCTCTGTCATGGTGTCCCGCGTTTTATGGCTCTTGGGTCAGTGTATCGGCGTGTTCCCGCACGGCCACTCGTATAAACGTGGATACGTGCGGGCTTGAACGCCTGGAACAACCGCCGATTCTTCAAAGGGACATTAAAGAGACGCTGAAGGGGACGTTATCTGCCCGTAACGTTTAGAAGCGTCGCCTAAACACGCCGCTCAAAAGCGTGGAATCTCAGGATGCGGCAGCAAGCCGCCGCGAATATGCATTTTCCCGTACTCGGCGCAACGCGCACGCGTTGGAATGCCTTTGTCGGGATTGAGCAGGCCGGGCGGATCGAAGGCGCGTTTGATCGCGTGGAACGTATCGCGTTCTTCGGGCGAAAACTGCACGCACATGGAATTGATCTTTTCGATACCCACACCGTGCTCGCCCGTCACCGTTCCGCCCAATTCCACGCAGGTTTCCAGGATGTCGCAGCCGAATGCTTCCGCCCGGTGCCATTCGTCGAGATCGTTGCCGTTGAAGAGAATCAGCGGATGCATGTTGCCGTCGCCGGCATGGAAAACGTTCATGCAACGCAGTGCGTATTTCTTTTCCATCTCTTCAATGCGCGCCAGCAACGGCCCGATCTGGCGGCGCGGCACGGTGCCGTCCATGCAGTAGTAATCGGGGGAGATACGGCCGGCAGCCGGAAACGCGTTCTTGCGGCCGGACCAGAATTTCAGCCGTTCGGCTTCCGAGCGCGAGATCTGGATACGGTTCGCGCCGAATTCGCGCAGCACGGCCGTCATTCGCACGATTTCCTCCATGACTTCGTCGTGCGTGCCGTCCGATTCGCACAGCAGGATCGCCTTGGCGTCGAGGTCGTAGCCCGCTTTCACGAATTCTTCCACCGCGCGGGTCGCGGGTTTGTCCATCATCTCGAGCCCGGCGGGGATAATGCCGGCCGCGATGATCGCCGCGACCGCGTTGCCGCCTTTG
>Ga0073928_10010841_pt1 | contig 10734 bp, 9 predicted proteins | sample PaiPotPPA55metaG_FD_76969 | JGI IMG/M metagenome (GOLD analysis project Ga0073928, IMG submission 76969) | Iron sulfur acid spring bacterial and archeal communities from Banff, Canada, to study Microbial Dark Matter (Phase II) - Paint Pots PPA... ...
GCTGCAACTGTGCGCGGATGGAGCCGTCGTAGACCGTCGATCCGATGCGCACGACGGCACCGCCCAGCAGGGTTGCATCCTGGTGGTAAGTGGCTCGAACGCGGCCGCCGGCGAGCTTTGCTACCTGGGCTTCAAGCTCGGCGCGATCCTGGTCGTTCAGGGGATGGGCGCTGATGATCTCCGCCTCGGCCATGTGGAGTTCCTCATCAGCCACGGCGCGGTACTCGGCGAGGATCTCGTTGAGTTCGGCGAGGCGCTGGTGGTCGATGATGACGGCGAGGAAGTTTCGCACCTGCGGGAACATGCCGATGCGGCCCGCGATCGCGTCGAGAACCTTCAGCTTCTGCTCGTTGGCGATGGAGGGGTTCATCAGGACTTCCTGCAACTCGCGGCTGCCGGCGAGGGTTTTGCTGAAGTCGTCGAGCTGCTGCTGGGCCGCTGCGGCATCGAGGTGCGAGGAGGCCGCGACCGAGGCGAAGGCATGGGCGTAACGCAGGGAGAGGATGGACATTAGTTTTTCCAGCCCTTCGAGTCGTCTCCGGTGAGCCGCCGCGCGAAGCTCTGGACCAGCAGGCGGTCGGTCTCGGCAGTGACGACCAGCTTGCGTGCCGCCTGATCGATCGCGAGCTCGGCGGCGTATTGCTGGAGCTGCCGATGCGCCAGCGCGGTTGCGGCAGCGATCTCCTGCTCCGCTGCTTCGAGGATCTTTCGCTTGTCTTCTTCGATGCTGGCCTTGATGCGCTGCTCGTCGAGCGCTGAGTCCTTATCGGCCTGGGCGCGGAGGGCGGCGATCTGTTCATCCAGCTTGCGCAGTCGCTCTTCAACAGTGCTTAGCCGCGCGCTTGCCGCTTCGGTTGCAGTGCGAGCGTCCACCAGGTCTTTCTGGATCGCGGTGTTGCGATCGCGGAAGGTTTTTGGCAGGGTCCTGGCCAGAAACCAGCCTACGAGTGCGGCCAGGACAATAAAATTCGCGAAGGTAAATGCCGTAGCCGCCTGCTCGGGGTTCAAGCCAACCACGGCTCCCAGCTTGCGAACCGAAGCCGAATGAAGATACGCATCATTCTCGTCAGCTTCCTGCTTGTTCTTTTCGGGGGCCTGCGCCTCTGGCGAAGTGACCTTTCCACCGCCAGCGCTAGTGGAAGCCGGCTGCTGTGCAGTTGCATTGCAAACCGGCGCAAACAGCGTTGCGGCGAGTACGAGCCCGGGCAAAAGCCTCCTAATCCCGAAGTTCATCCGCGAAGGGTTCACTGCGCAACCTCCGTTGGTCGAACGCCGGCCGGGAGTACGGCGTCGAGCACGCGCGAACTCAGCTCATCGCTCACCCTTACGATCTGGAGCCGCGCCTCCTGGGCGCTCTGCTCGATCTCCTGCCGGGCGCCGCCAACGCGCTCCTGCATGTGCTGCCGTACCTGCGCGAGAACCGCCTCCCGCTCTGCATTCCACTGCTTCAACTTTTGATCGCGCGCCTGAAAGATCTCGGCCTTGGCGGCGCGCAGCCTCTCTTCATAGGCTGTCGTCTCGGCCTCCGCCGCGGTGATGGCGCTGCGTGCCTGTTCCATCGCGCCCGAGGTGCGCGCGCGACGCTCTGCGAGAATGCGATCGAGCGGACGGCGAACAAGGAGGCCATAGGCCGCCACCAGCAGGATGAACAGGATCATCGTCGGCACGGAGCCGAGCACAAGTTCACCGAGTTGATTCAGTATCTGGTCCATGAATGGGGTCGGCTGGGGCCGCTTGGAAGTCCTGTCGTCCGCTGTCTCACACAGCTAGATTGTCTTACTGAAAACGCTGGTTAAGACGGCGCGGCATAGTGCGAGGTACACCTAGTTTTAGCAAAGCGATTACGCGAGTGTCAACAAGGAGATCGCCGATAATCGATCAAATTGGCCGATTTTCGCACGCTCCGCCAAGAACGGTGTTTCATAGACCTCCTCCCCCATTTTGCCTTTGACTTCCACATCCAAAGGACTAGACTATTAGGTACTACCTGGACCCTACTATCTGGGTCACATAGGTCGCGTGACTGGGGACACCACCTCCGCTCCCCTTCAGGCGGCCTATGCTAGTTAAGCGGTGAGTTTTTGAACACTGAGGTTTGAGCCTTGCACTTTGAGTTCCACGGCTTCGCTCAGGTTCGTTCCCGGAACCTTCTGTATCTGTTCAATAGCGAGGAAGGTCCGCGTGCCGTCACGTACGCCAAGTTTCCTTCAAACCTCTTCCCTCCCACTATCGCGCCAGCCTCCAGCGCTGCAAGCACTGCGCCCTCGGACTGCGGCAGGCGGAACTGCATCTCGATCACAGGATCCAGCACGAGCGCGGCGTCAATAGCTTCCAACAGATGATCCAGTCCCAGCTTCTTCAGGCCGGAGACCGCGATGCTGCCCGGTGCTCCCATCGGCATTCCGTGGCCGTCCGGGACCAGATCGATCTTATTCAGGACCTCGATGATGGGCTTCTTCGAGACGTCCAGCTCGGCCAGGACCTTCTGCACCTGGGCTTTTTGCTCTTCGACCATCGGGCTCGATGCATCACGCACATGCAGCAGCAGTTCAGCCCGCTCCACCTCTTCTAGCGTGGCGCGAAAGCTGGTGACCAGCGTATGCGGCAGGTTGCGAATGAAACCCACGGTGTCCGACAGCAGGATCTTTCTGCGCGACGGAAGTTGCAACTGACGCAGCTTGGGGTCGAGCGTCGCGAACATCCGCGAGGACTCCAGCACGCCAGCCTCAGTCAGCGCATTGAACAGGGTGCTTTTGCCTGCATTTGTGTATCCGACCAGCGCGACGACCGGAACCGGGACGGCCTCGCGCCGTTGCCGCTGCTGCCGGCGAATCCGTCGCACCGACTCAAGCTGCTCCTTCACATGGTCGATCCGGAGGTTGATCTTGCGGCGATCCGTCTCCAGCTGGGTTTCGCCAGGTCCGCGGGTCCCAATGCCGCCGCCCAGCTGAGACATCGCCTTTCCTCGCCCGGCCAGTCGCGGCAGTTGATACTCCAGCTGCGCGAGTTCTACCTGCAGCTGACCTTCCCGGGTACGCGCATGCCGCGCGAAGATATCCAGAATCAATTGCGTCCGGTCGATCACCCGACACGGCAGCTTGGCTTCGAGGTTACGCAGCTGGGACGGTGACAGATCATGGTCGAAGAGCACCAGATCGGCCGCGGACGAGGCGATCGCGGCTTCAATCTCCTCCAGCTTGCCACCGCCGACCAGCGTCGCCGGATCGGGTCGGGGGCGCCGCTGAATCAACGTCGCGGCAACCTCTGCGCCGGCGCTGCGGGCAAGTTCCTCAAACTCCGCCAGTGACGCGTCGAAGTCCAGATCCGAAGCCCGCTTCGGCTCCACTGAAGTACGATCGCCATTCGGTTCAAGCGCGGTCCCCGAAGACACTGCTGCTGCATTCCGCGCCAGACGCGCAGCAGCAGTGAGCTTGCGCCGTTCGCCGGTGAACTCCACGGCGACCAGAACCGCCCGTTCCGGCTGCGACAGACTACGCTGCCTATGACGCACAGCTGCGGCCTGTGCGGCGGCCAGACTCCGCCTTACAGTCTTTTCCTGACTGATCTTCGTAGCCTCAGTTGTCAACGGCTAACGGCCTTGCGTCCCGTTCGCCGCCTCTTGCACCGCTGCGACAGGAGGCGCCGAACTTACTGCCGCCCGCATCTCCGGCTTGCCTTCGGGCCTTGCGTCTCCATGCATGCCGGCTCGCCCACTCACCACTGTCGAGATTGCATGCTTGAAGATCAACTGCTCCTGACTGTTGTTCTCCAGTAGCACTGAATATTTATCGAACGATCGAATCTTCCCCGTCAGCTTGACGCCGCTTACCAGGTAGATTGTGATCGGACTCTTGTCTTTTCGCACTGTATTGAGAAAAGTATCCTGAATGTTCTGTGCCGGCTTTGATTCCATGGTGCCGATCTCCTTAGCTAAATTCGTTACCGTGCCATAAGGTTCCGCCGTGGTCCATTAACTTCAGAAGAAAACTCAGCCTGTTGACATACCGAGTCTGAAGCCAAGACTGTCAACGATACGAGCATCCACGACAATTATCAACCCTGGAAGACGCACACCCCACCGTTGGCGGTATACCGAAGCGGTTCCAGGACTATTAGACGAAGCCAGGGGCATAACGGGAGTCAATATTCAGCACCCCCGGCGATATACCATGACAGACGTGCCTATACGCAATCCGCAACCTGTTCAGATGCTTGATTTTTCCCGGCAGTATGCCAGTATTCGGCAGGAGCTGCTCGGCGCAATCGAGTCTGTGTGCGCCTCGCAGCGATTCATTCTGGGCCCGCAGGTCGCCAGCTTCGAACAGGCCGCCGCTATTGCCTGCGCCGCGCCTCACGCCGTTGGTTGTGCGAGCGGCACGGACGCAATCTGGCTCGCCCTGGCTGCGGCCAACGTCGGCCCCGGCGACGCGGTGATCACCACGCCGTTCAGCTTTTTCGCCAGCGTCAGCGCCATACTCCGTTGCGGAGCGCAACCCTTGCTGGCCGATATCGACCCAGCAACCTTCAATCTCTCTGCCGCGGCAACCGAGGAGGTCCTTCGCTCCCACACCGGCGCAAAGGTCAAGGCTATCTTGCCCGTCCACCTCTACGGCCAGTGCGCCGACTGGGACGCATTCACCGCGTTGAAACAAAACTACAACCTCCTCCTCGTCGAAGACGCCGCCCAGGCTTTTGGGGCCACCTGGAACGGAGTTCCCGCAGGCGCTCTGGGCGATGCGGCTGCCTTCAGCTTCTACCCGACGAAAAATCTCAGCGCGATGGGCGATGCTGGCCTCATCACAACTCTCTCCGCGGCAATAGACGACCACGCCCGTGTTCTTCGTGGGCATGGAATGCGGCGCCGCTACTATCACGACGAGGTTGGCTGGAACTCCCGGCTCGACAGCCTGCAGGCCGCGATCCTCGAGGTGAAACTGCGCTATCTGCCCCCGTGGAACCAGCAGCGTCGCGACCTCGCCGCGCGGTACGATCAGCTCTTTCATGATGCCGGGATCGTGGGATCAACAGTGAAGGAGGGCATCGTCCTTCCCTTCACCGACCCGCGCGCCACCCCCATCTTTCACCAGTACGTGATCCGCGCACCACGCCGCGACGAGCTTCGCCAGTACCTCACGGACCGGCAGATCGGCAGCGAGATCTACTACCCTCTCCCATTGCACGAGCAGACCAGCCTGGCGAGCCTCGGCTATAGACAGGGCGACTTTCCGATCAGCGAGGCCGCTGCTCACGAAGTGCTCGCGTTGCCCATGTATCCGGAGTTGCGTGGGGATGAGCAGCAGACGGTGGTCGAGACGATCGCCAGCTTCTACGCCTGAGCCAAACTGCGAAAGCTATCTCTTCTTTCTTCCTTTAACCGCGATCTTTTTCTTCTCGGCCTGCGGTTGCGGACGAGCCTCTCCGCCCGTCGGCGTCCCTGGTTGGATCACCCGGCGAACGAGATTGCTCTCCAGCCGGTATGTTTTGAGAATCGTCTGCCCCGGCACGATGGCTCCGGTTATCGGATCAGGAATCACAGGGCCCGCCTGGTCGGACAGCACTCGGTAGGTGAACGTGGGCGCAGCCGTCGTTGCTGTGGGAGACTTCCCGTATGGATCGGGCGCCGTCTTTATCGTGACGGGAAGGTACCCCTCGATATTCCTGTCGCGAAAGCCGGTCTCATACCGGTGTTTCTTGAGGCTCCACGTGAATACACGCACCTGGTCGAAGTCATACGTCAGCCCCGCCTTGTACGGACTCATCACAGTCACATAGATCGGAATATTCTTGTCATCCTGCTCCGCCTCGGGGTCGTTCACCGTCGTGAGAATGTATGCTCCGACGATCCTCTGCCCTTCGGCATAACGCGTGATCGAATCAGGAGCGTCGACATCCATCAATCGGCTCAGCAGCCAGCCCGTGTCGCCCTTCGAGTCGCGCACGAGCCACCAGTCCTCCATGGCTGGCGGCGCCGGCGCATCCGGCACTGGCGCTTGGGCCTGCGCTTCTTTGCCCGCGGCAGCGGGGGCAGGTCTGGCGACGGCTCTCATCCCCGGCGGTAACGGCTTGGGCAGCGTCGCGCGCGTCAATAGTTTTAGTTTCTCCCCCTCGGTAAGCCGGTAGAACCGTTCCGTTTCGCGGCCCGGCGCGGCGTGGAGGTACACTTCATCCCGCACGACCGCAGAGGCTACTGCAGGATCATCCTTGTGCTTCTGCTTCAAACCCTCAAACTGATCGAAGATCTCTTGGGTCGCGACGACCTTCTCGTCGATCCACCCGGTTTCGCCTTTGGCCGTCTGCACCCGCACAAAGCGGCGGCCATGCTCGAGCACCTGCAGTTTGTCCCCGTTCTCCACCGTCGCGACGCGGTTCGACACAGCCGCAACTCGATCCCGCAAAAAAGTCTGCTTCGCCGTGACATACACATACTGCGCGGCGGGCTTTGGTCGAAGCCGGGAGCAGCCGCCGAGTCCGATCGCCACGCATACAGACAGAACTGCCAAAGCTGCAAACTGTGAAACCTGGCGGCGAAGCCCGAATTGTCGAAACGAAGAAAAAATAACCGAAAAACTCCCCGGCACGGCACACACCACATCACCCATACTACTGGCGACGACGAAAAATACTGCAAACCTGGCGGTTAATTCGGCGCGCCCTACTCAAAGAAGTATCTCCCGTCAGTGCGTCAACGCGAGCGCGAAGGCGCCGGCGGGATCGACACCGGTCGCTACACTGGTTGCGGGATCGAGCTTCCCAGGAACGGCGATATCGAAGCTGTACATCGTCAGGTCCGGGGCGCCATTCACGGCAGCCGCCAGCAGATACTTGCCCGTGGAATCGACGCCGATCGACTGCACGCCCGCTCCACTGGTATACGGCGAGCCGCTCAATGGAGTCAGAGACAGCGCGGCAGTCGTTGTCCCCGGAACGATGGTGTAGCCGGAGATTGTCCCGTCAGTGCGGTTTGCGGTATAAACGTAGGTTCCAGACTTATCCAGCGTCACCGAGTAAGTCCCGGCGCCTGCGGCAAACGGCGATCCCGTGACCGAATTCAGCGCCCCACCTGTTCCAACGCTGAATACAGAGACTCCTCCCTTGCTCCCACTCCTGGCGATGTAGAGATAGGTCGTCGACGCATTGACCGCCAGCCCATAGTCGCCTGTCGCGGCGTCTCCCGTAGCCAGAGTATGGCTGGTGGCAGCCACGCCCGTCGATGTATTGAACGTGAAGACAACATCGCCGGCCGTGCCCAGGGCGGCAAAGATGAGAGTTCCGTCCGGCGAAACCCGGACAACAGTCGGCTGCCATGTTCCCGAACTAGGGGAATACGTCGTCGGCGCGTTCACCGATGTCAGACCACCCGTCGATGCGCTGATCTTAAAGATATCGAGCTGCTGCGTCGTCCCATCCAGCGCAATAAGCCACTGTCCGTCCGGCGACACGGCCAGAGAGGGTGCAGACACAGCCGCCGGCTGCGAGCCAGTGCTCGGCGTTGTCAGCGAACCGTCGGAGTTGATGAAATAGACGAAGATGCCTGTGGCCGCTCCCACATAGAGCAACGAATTGCTCGGCGTCACCACCATTGACAGAGGCGTATAGCTCACGGCTAACGGAGCGTTCTTCACAGCTGTCAGGGTGCCCGTCCCAATCGCAAATCCGCCGATCGAGTTCGCCGTCTGGTTTGCCACATACACCAGATTCGAAGTGGAGCCTCCACCACCCGAGCTGCCTCCACTGATGGGAGGGAAAAAACTGGAGCAACCCGTAAAGACTGGCACCCCGGTAGCGAACGCGATCACGGCCCACCATTGCACACATCCCCTTCGTTTCATTACCTCAGGCCTCTTCTTCCTATCTTCTGCAAACTGTCGGCGGCCAATCTTTCCTCAAGACTACTGCAATCGACGTTCCTCTATAATTTGCGCAATGTACTCATCGAAAGACCTGCGCCGCCTGGTCACGGTCGCACTTCTATGCACTCTTACCTTCGCCTTCAAGGGAAACGGGCAGCCAGCCCACTCATTCGACGCAACAAAAGCACAAACGCCAACGCTCGAACGTGAAGTTCACGCAAACATGAACTTTCTGGCCGACGACGAGCTCCACGGCCGCGGCTCTGCCACGCGGGACGAGCACATCGCCGCTCTCTTCGTCGCGGCCCAGCTTCAGTCCCTTGGTCTCGAACCCGGAGGGGACAACGGAACCTTTCTGCAGAAGAGCGCCCTGCCCGATCCGTTGCCGGACAGAGTCCAGCAGCGCCTCTCGAAGTTCCAGGACGTGCCTCGCAAGGAGACGTGGAACGCGGTGGGCATTCTTCGTGGAAGCGCCGCGCCCAACGAGGTTATCCTGCTCACCGCGCATCTTGACCACCTCGGCATCGGTCCTGCCAACGCGGCCGGGGATACCAACTACAATGGCGCCGACGACGACGCCTCCGGCACGACTGCAGTTCTCGCGCTGGCGCACATTCTTGCCACCGGCCCACGTCCGCGCCGCACCATTGTCTTCGCCCTCTTCGGTTCGGAGGAACTCGGAGGCTTCGGTAATCGCGCTTTCCTTGCGCATCCACCCGTGCCCCTTTCGAGCATCGTGGCCAACCTCGAGTTCGAGATGATCGGCCGCCCCGACCCTGCCGTTCCCGCCGGCACCCTGTGGCTCACAGGCTTCGAGCGCTCCAATCTTGGCCCCGCGCTGGTGCAACACGGCGCGCATCTGGTCAACGATCCCCACCCCACACAGAACTTCTTCCGGCGCTCAGACAACTACGCCCTGGCCCAGCAGGGGATCGTCGCCCAAACCGTCTCCAGCTTCGGCCTGCACAAGGACTACCACCAGCCCAGCGACGAACTCAGCACCATAGACTTCACCCACATGACTCGCGCAATCGCCGCGATGGTCAACCCCATTCGGTGGCTCGCCAACTCCACATGGAAACCGCAGTGGAACCCCGGCGGCAAGCCCGAGCCTCCTACGCAGCAATAGACCGACCGGGGATAGCGCGGAAAGACGCGGATTAAAACAGAAACGGATTAAAGACGAAACCACTGGGCTTCGCCTTCAATCCGCTGTGATCCGTGCAATCCGCGGTCGCAGCCGCGTGTTTCGTTATGCGGTGACCAGCTCTTCCTTCTTCACAATGTCTTCAATGTTGCGTCCGAGGACCTTGGCTATGCCTTCGCCATACTTCGGGTCGCATTTGTAGAAATGGTTGATCTGCAGGTCCTGGATCCGCGTCTCGACCTGTCCGAGGCTTGCTGCGATATTGCCGACCAGCCGCTGTTGGGCGTCCGGCGTCATCAGCCGGAACAGGTTGCCCGGCTGGGTGTAGTAGTCGCCGTCATGCTCGCGGTGGCTGAACCGGCCCACCGTCGAGGTGCCGTACGACGTGGGACGCTCCACATACTTCGGGTCCTGGGTCGGGCCGCCGAAGCTGTTCGGCTCATAGTTCGGAGTGCCGCCGCCATTCGCGTTGAAGCGCATGGAGCCATCACGATTGTACGTGCTGTACGGGCACTTCGGCTCGTTCACCGGCAGCAGGTTGTAGTTCACGCCAATGCGGTAGCGGTGTGCATCGGGATAGCTGATGAGCCGTCCCTGCAGCATCTTGTCCGGCGAGAAGCCCATGCCGGGAACGACATTCTTCGGGTCGAACGCAGCCTGCTCCACATCGGCAAAGTAGTTCTCCGGATTGCGGTTCAGCTCCAACTCGCCCACTTCAATCACGGGATAGTCCGCGTGCGGCCAGACCTTGGTAAGGTCGAACGGATTGATGTGGTAGGTCTGCGCCTCCGCCTCCGGCATGATCTGAATCTGCACCTTCCACTTGGGGAAGTCGCCCTTCTCGATCGCGTGGAAGAGATCGTTCTGCGAGTGGTCCATGTCCACACTCTTCATGTGGTCGGCTTCTTCGCGGGTAAAGTTCTTGATTCCCTGCTTGGTTTTGAAGTGCCACTTCACATAGAACAGCTCGTTCTTCGCATTGATCAACGAGAACGTGTGGCTGCCGTACCCGTTCATGTGCCGGTAGCCATCAGGAGTGCCGCGATCGCTGAACAGGATGGTCACCTGGTGCAGGCTCTCCGGCGACAGGCTCCAGAAGTCCCACATCATCGTAGGAGACTTCAGGTTGGTCTGCGGATCGCGCTTCTGCGTATGGATAAAGTCCGAGAACTTGAGAGGATCGCGGATAAAGAACACCGGCGTATTGTTGCCCACCAGGTCCCAGTTGCCCTCTTCGGTGTAGTACTTCATCGCAAACCCGCGGGGATCGCGCTCGGAGTCCGCCGAGCCCTTCTCTCCGCCGACAGTCGAGAAGCGCAGGAACATCGAAGTCTGTTTGCCAACCTTCTCAAACAGCTTCGCCGTCGTGTACTTCGGCATATCGGGATTGGTCACCGTCAGGGTGCCGTAGGCGCCCGAACCCTTGGCATGGACGACGCGCTCCGGAACGCGCTCTCGGTTGAAATGCGCCATCTTCTCAAACAGCAGAAAGTCCTCAAACACGACCGGCCCGCGGTCCCCGAGTGTCAAGGAGTTCTGGTTGTCGCCTACCGGCCGGCCTGCGTCGGTCGTCATTACTTTGCTCTTCAATTCTTCTGCCATACATCACCTCAAAAACTATTGGTTGGAAAATCCACCTAAGTCCGTTGGCACTTGGCACAAATGCCAATCACGTCCACTGCATACCGCTCCACCAGAAATCCGCCGGGCAGCTTGTCTTTTTTCGACGCCAGCCCA
>Ga0073928_10010842_pt1 | contig 10734 bp, 8 predicted proteins | sample PaiPotPPA55metaG_FD_76969 | JGI IMG/M metagenome (GOLD analysis project Ga0073928, IMG submission 76969) | Iron sulfur acid spring bacterial and archeal communities from Banff, Canada, to study Microbial Dark Matter (Phase II) - Paint Pots PPA... ...
CCCATCCTCCGTCGCGAAACGGTCGAACTCTTCACCCGCCGTGAACTCGCGCCGCCCGAAACGTCGCGCGCGCTCGGCTGGGACACGCCCTCCGCGCTCTCGCAGTCCGGGAAATATTTCGGCGCTCGCTCCTTCGGCCACCTGGGTTACACCGGAACTTCCCTGTGGATTGATCCCGATCGCCAACTTTCAATCATCCTCCTCACCAACCGCACCTGGCCTGACTGCGCCAACCAGGCCATCCGGCAGGTTCGTCCCAGATTCCACGACGCAATCGCCGACGCTGTCCACAAATAACTCGGTTCGGGCTGGGGCAGCGTTTCTTGGCGCTGCGAAAAAACGTTCTTCCTGTAAGGGCTTAAGCCCCCTAGGCACTAAAATGATCTGCTCTCGACCAGACCCCGAAAGGCGCGCGACTTGACCCGAACCCGCAAAGTGAAATCCGATCTCCGCCGGCTTCCCACCGAACAGAACCTGCCCACTGCCACGGCTCTCGATCGAATGTCTTCGCTTGAGATCGTGCGCCTCATCAACCAGGAAGACGCTACCGTCGCTTCAGCGGTCGGCCGCGCCCTTCCGCAAATTGCCCGCGCCATCGACGTCATCGTCGCCGGACTCCGCCAGGGTGGTCGCCTGATCTATGTAGGCGCGGGAACCAGTGGACGCCTCGGTGCTCTTGACGCGTCCGAGATTCCGCCAACCTTCAACACCGATCCCCGCACCGTGCAGTACATCATGGCCGGAGGCGAGGAAGCGCTTGCCTCTTCCACCGAAGCCAGCGAAGACGACACCTCCCTGGCCATCTCCGAAATCAAGAAGCGGAAGCCGGGCAAGCACGACATTGTGCTCGGCATCGCCACCAGCGGACGAACTCCGTTCACCATCGCAGCCGTCGAATACGCACGCAGCCACGGAGCCCGCACCATCGCGCTCACTTGCAACCGCAGCTCGCCGCTGGAAAATGTTGCCGATTTCGCCATCGTCACCGAAGTCGGCGCCGAAGTTCTGGCCGGATCGTCGCGCATGAAGGCCGGCACGGCCCACAAAATGGTTCTGAATATGATCTCCACCGGAGCCATGACTCGCCTCGGCTACGTCTATGGCAACCTCATGGTCAACGTCTGGACCAAAAACGAAAAACTTGTCCAGCGCGCCATTCGCATCGTCGAACAAGCGACCGGAGCCGATCATGAAGCATCCCGCCACGCTCTTGAAAGCAGCGGCAATCGAACCCCGGTCGCCGTCGTAATGCTCGCGGCCGGCGTGAATAAATCGCAAGCCGCGGCAGCCCTGAAGCAATCAAAGGGCCACGTCCGCCAGGCGATCGCGCTTGCAAAAACGTAACCCACTATGTCTTTAAGCCGGCTAGAGATTTCTCTCTGTGTTCTACGCGTCCCTGTTGGCTGACGCTTTCTGCCCTGGCAGCCGCTGTGCAAATTCCTGCACCTTGTTTCCTGCATCCGCTTTGGGATAGCATCTCCCCTCGTTTGCCGGGGGCTGCGTAGCACGTCGGCCCGTCGCCTGTCTTTCTGTGAACCGCCCACGCGAAATCCTCAAGGAGCATTTGCCATGCGGCCCGAGACTCTTTTCCCTCTCATGCTTGCGGCCTGTACGATGGTCGCGCTCCCGATCGGCACAGCCACCTCTGCTTTCGCCCAAGGCGAAGCTGTTCCCTACACGTTCCGGGGAGGCACCAACGCTGCCCTACCTCATGCCGGACTGGTCCGCGATGCCGCTGGCAATCTTTATGGCACAACCGATGAGGGTGGCCCTGATGGGCTGTCAGGCTTCGGAACGGTGTTTAAGGTCGATGCCAGGGGCCACAAAACCTTGCTCTATCGCTTCACTGGCAGTTTGCTGATGGATCCCTCAGGCAATCTCTTCGGCACCACCTCGAGTGGTGGACCCCTCGATATTGGAGCCGGCGTGATTTTTAAGATTACGCCTTGATCAATTCTCGGGGAACTGCGTTGTTCGGCGCCAGACTTGCGGAAATTATTTCCAGTGATTTCCAGTGATTCAATCTTTGCGGTTCAAGGAGCATTGGGCTATGTTGCAGAAGAACTTTTCGCAGCGCCGTTCGTTCGGGATGTCACTGGCTTGTGCTGTGCTCACCTTCCTGAGTGCGTCCGTTTTCGCCCAGACTGAGTCCGTCCTCTATAACTTCCAGGGCGGCCTTGGCGACGGAGCCTATCCCAATGGCGGCCTCGTCTCCGACGCAGCCGGAAATTTCTACGGCACCGCCTCGGGCGGCGGAAGCAACGGCACCGTCTTCGAACTCATTCGCGGCTCCAGCGGCAAATGGAACGAAGTGACCATTCACTCCTTTGAAGCTTCCGACGGCAGGACCCCACTCGCGAGCCTCGTAATGGACGCACGCGGCAACCTCTACGGCACAACCGTCGCCGGCGGAAACTACGATGCAGGAGTGGTGTTCGAGTTACAGCCAGTATCGGGCGGTACGTGGATCTTTTCGGTGCTTTACAACTTCCACTCTGATGGCATCAATAACATCGACGGCTTCGAACCCGTCTCCACTCTTATTCTCGACAAGGCGGGGAACCTTTACGGCACTACGAAATTCGGCGGCAACGGACCCTGTTTCTACGATGGTCCCGGCGCGAGCAAAGGCGCGCCCAAGGGAGAGATTCCTTCCGGTTGCGGCGTCGTGTTCGAACTCTCGCCTCATGCCGGCGGATCGTGGTCCGAGAGAATCCTCTACAACTTCCAGGGCGGGCCCGATGGAGGCCTTCCCTATGCCGGCCTCGTCTTCGACCACAAAGGAACTCTGTACGGCACCACTTTTGAAGGTGGAGATCCCTCCAACGGCGGATGCGCCAGCTATTACGACGGCGGATGCGGAGTCGTCTTCTCCTTGTCCCGCAGCGGCGGCGCCTGGAAACAAAATGTCCTGTATGCCTTCCAGGGACAGAGCGACGGCGCCAACCCGGCCGCCCCTCTCATTCTCGATCACAGGGGAAATCTGTACGGCACAACCAGCGGGTTAGACCTTGACTTCAACTACAACTCGACCGTCTTCGAACTTTCGCCTGCCTCGGCGGGACCCTGGACCGAGACCACAATTCTTGCCTTCTCCGTCGATGGATCCGGCACAGGGATAGCCCCTTTCGCCGGACTCGCCTTCGACCGAGCCGGCAACCTCTACGGCACAACCTACTTCGGAGGGGACCCAACCTCGGCCGATGCCGGCGCTGCCCCACCGAAAGTCGGCGGCGGCGGAGTCGTTTTCAAACTCTCGCCTTCGCAGTGCGGAACCTGGACCGAGACGTTGCTCCACTCCTTCGCCGGCAGCCCCGATGGATTCGGCCCCGCGTCGGGAACCGTGCTGCTCAGAAAGGGCGCGCTGTTCGGAACAACCTCGTCTGGCGGCTCCGCGAATTTCGGTACGGTGTTCAAAGTCGTTCCCTAACCCAAGCCTAAGGAGACGGCGTCTGCCCACGGTATCAATTCTCCGCGACACCGGGGCTGTTCCTTGGTGCGCGACTGCCCTCCGGCTCGAATTGTTTTTCTTCGTCGTTCCTGCCGTCTAGACCGCTGCCCGTGCCCTTCCAATCAACAACCGTCACACCCCTTCCCCGCTACAATAGCCATGCAAGGACTCATCGCAAGGACTTATTCATGGACAAGTTCGTCATCCGCGGCGGAGAGCCGTTGCTCGGCACTGTGCGCGTCAGCGGAGCGAAGAATGCCGCGCTGCCCTGCATGGCCGCCGCCCTGCTCACCGATCAGCCCGTAATCCTGGAAAACGTTCCGCAGGTCCGCGACATTCAGACCACCCGCAATCTTCTCGCCGCGATGGGCGCGGAAGTCGAGCTCGGCTACGGACGTGCCCAGCACCGCACCACCATCCACTGCGCCACGCTGGCCGCTCCCGAGGCCTCCTACGAACTGGTCAAGACCATGCGCGCCTCCACGCTGGTGCTGGGCCCGCTGGTTGCCCGCTGCGGGCACGCTCGCGTCTCCCTCCCGGGCGGTTGCGCCATCGGCGCGCGTCCCATCGACCTTCACATCAAGGGCCTCGAATGCCTCGGCGCAAGAATCACCCAGGAACACGGCTATGTTGAAGCCAGCGCCGACCGACTCAAGGGCGCGGAAATTGTCTTTGACAAGATCACCGTCACCGGCACCGAAGACCTGCTCATGGCCGCAACTCTCGCCGACGGCGAAACCATTCTGCAAAACTGCGCGCGCGAGCCTGAAGTCGCCGACCTCGCCGATCTGCTGAACAAGATGGGAGCGAAGATCGAGGGCGCCGGCACGCCGACAATTCGAGTGAAAGGTGTGAGCAAGCTGAAAGGCGCGAAGCACCGCATCATTCCCGACCGCATCGAAGCCGGCACGTTCATCATTGCCGGGGCAATGACCGGGGGTGACCTGAACATCGCGGGATGCGACCCCTCGCATCTCCAAGCGCTTCTCAGCAAACTTCATGAAGTGGGAGTCAAGACGAAAGCCCTGTCCGAATCTGTCCGCGTGATGGGAGACAATCCCTTCACTGCCGCCGATATGTCGACCGAGGAGCATCCCGGATTCCCCACCGATTGCCAGGCGCAATTCATGGCGCTGGTCACGCAGGCTGAAGGCACCTCCATCGTCACGGAAAACATTTTTGAGAACCGCTTCATGCACGCGCAGGAATTGGTACGCATGGGCGCGAACATCAAGATTGAAGGCCGCCGCGCGGTTGTCCGCGGCAAGACTCCCCTGAGCGCCGCCGCGGTGCTGGCGAGCGATCTGCGCGCATCCGCCTCGCTCGTGCTCGCGGCACTGGTCGCCGACGGCGAGACGATCATCGACCGGGTCTACCATATCGACCGGGGCTACGAACACATCGAAGAAAAGCTCAAGGGAGTCGGCGCACAAATCCGCCGCATCGGCGAGATGTTCCCCAAGAAAGCCGCGGCGGTGAAGTAATCAGAGATGGATGTGTCGCGGGCGCCCCCGCAACGGACGTCGATGAGCGGAATTGCGATTTGCGGCCAACTAAGTGCTGGGCTCTCCTCGCAGCCCTTTGCTTGACGAAAAGGAACCTTCTTGGGGGCATCGCGGAAAACATTTTCATGGTATTGCGCTCTTTGTAGCGCTTGGTCAGATCGCAACCGCACAGGCCGGCGGCGGAACTGTTTGCGTCGCAGCGAGGGCTCTACTCCGTTTCGGGGACAGACACAACACGGTTTCCTGACGCGGCACGCTGCGAGGAAATGATCGCGGAACCCTATTGCCGAGTCAGTCGCGTAATCAACTCCTCATGCTGCGGATATCTCTCAACTAACTCCTCCCGCTTCCCCATCTCAAAGTCCTCGAAATCAAATCCTGGAGCCACCGTACAGCCTACGACCGCAAACGAATTCCAATCGGCCACATGCGATGCAAAGCAACATCCCGCCGGCACTACCGCTTGTAACACCTGGCCGGCCTCTAAATCTTGTCCCAGTAGAAACGAAGAATAGGATCCTTCCCGCGAAATCATGTGCACGATCAACGGCGCCCCGGCGTAGAAGTGCCAAACCTCATCCGAGCGCAGCCGATGAAACGCGGAGAAATTCTTCCCTTCCAGAAGAAAATAGATTGCCGTCGAGGCCGCCCGCGCGCCGGCAAATCCCGCCGGCAGAGCTTCCCGCGCGATCACCATCTCCGACCGGTACGTCTGCCGGAAATGCCCGCCCTCTGGGTGCGGATCCAGTTGCAGCTTCTCCATCCAATATTTGGCCGTCTTCTGCGTCAATTTCTGATTCGGCATTACGTTTCGCTGTGCGATACCCGCCCAGACTAACGCATGCGCGCACAAGAGTCGAAGTCCGCCACTAACGAGAGCCGGACGGGTCACCCCCGCCCGGCTCCGCTTCTTTCAACTCAATGCCAGCAACTTAGTGCGAGTTAAACCAGTAGAACAGCATGGTGCTGCTGCCCGACGGATACACTCCCGAAAGCAGATCGTTGCCGTTGTACATAAAGATCTGCTGGTTATTGGCGCCGTTATAGGTGATCCACGAGCCGGTTGGCTTCTCCGCATAAGCCGCATACATGTAGCTATAGCTGTAGTCGGCAAGGTCAGGCAGCGATCCGCCCACCGTCGGACGTTCCATGATCCATTCCGCTTCCGACCCTCCGATATTGGTCTGCGCAAAATTCGTGCACACGCCAAAGATGGAGAACCCGCGGCAGTTATAGATCGTCGTGTACTCGCCCCGCGAAACATCCTCGACAAAGGCGATCGCGTACAGACCGGACAATGACGGGCTCGACCCGGCGTTGCCCACCCAGACTTCGGTGAACATCAGATCGCCCGGCGTCACCGTGAAGTTAGGGAGCACCTGTTCCGTGGCTTGGGGCGGAAGAAATTCCGTCCAAGCGTAGTAGTTGGTGAAATCGAAATGAATCCCGAGAATAATGATGTCTTGGATTTCTTGCTCCGTTCCAGCCTGCCACAGATCACTGGTGCCGTCGCCGTCCAAGCCGATCCAGTAGGCCGAGTAGGTGTGGGAGTTATTCTCGTAGTACACCCTCGGGACATACCACTCGCCTTCCACCAAATCGTAAGCGCCGGACGAGCCGCGCAACTCGAACCCGCTCCAATTGCCGCTGGTTTCAAAGTTGCTCGCCTGCACCGGCTTCACGTGCCGCACTTCCGGACGCGACACCTGCCGCGCATCCACAAGCCGGGACGGCTTGGTCACCGCCGTGAGCCAGGTGGCAAAAGCTTCAGGAGCTTGCTTCGCATCGGGCCGGATTGGATAGCCGCGCTTGGCCAGTTCCTCCCCGGAAAGACGAGTCGCATCCGACTTCGTCAGTGCCGGACGGATCACGTCCCCGGGCTGTGGCGTGCGCGTTTCGGCCTGAGGCGCGGGCATGTCGGCGGTAGGAACCGAACTCGGCCGCAGGTCGAGCGCAAAGGTGCTCGACTTGCCGGCCGAGGTGCAATCCACCGCAAACCGCACCGCCTGCTCCGACTCCGCCGAAGGTCTCACCTGGAATCGGATGCTGCCTTCATCGTCAGCGAAGGTTTTGAACGAGTGTTCGGCTGCCGTGTCGCCTTCGGCATGCAGGACGCAGGTTGCTTTGGGAAGCGTCTTCATCGCGATTTGCGAAGGCGCGTTGGGAGCGACCGTGAAACGCAGGGGCTCGCTCGTTGCGGTGTTCTGGGCGAAGCCCTGTGGAATGCTGATCAGCATCGCTCCGATCAGCGCTACACAAGGGCCAAAACTGATGTGCTTCATACTTCCTCCTTGAGTTGTTCTGTGGTGTAGCGAGACAACCGACGGCACAGCCGCAGACTCTAACGGGGCATTCCACCACGCAGTCTCACGGAGGGGGATCCCGAGCCAAATCCGAGACCTCACTGTCCATACCGATGGTGTGGCTCAGGGGAAAATCGTTTCGTGCGAATTTCGTAGGAAGTCTTGAGGAAGGAGAAAATCTCGGGTAGCGATCGTTCGCAGAAAGCGGCTCAGTGTCCGATGGCACTGCGTAGATGGCACTGCGTAAATGACGAAGGAAAACGAGGCGCGTCGCGGATCAAAAGTTTTTACGAAACGTTTTCCTACCGCCGCACACTATCCCGATTAGAAGGGGTTCTTGCGCATGCCTAAGCTGCAGCTGGCAACGTCTCAAAAAGCGGACGAGCGCGACCTTTCACATTTGCTTCAAGTTCAAAGGGGAGACTTTCTGCACGGAACTACCTACCCTTACCCACTTGCCGACCGCCGCCTGAAACGTGAGTGGAGTCCCACCCTGTCAGGTATACCTGCCTCGTAGCGGGAAGCCCCGCCCTTGCATCCTCTGCAAGGGTGGGGAAAAGTTGTACTACCGAGTGGATGTCCCTTCTTCGATCGCGCCCAAAGCGCTCTTGCTCAAAAAAGAAATTCGTTCCCTCAAGCCAAAAGGCACCGAAGATCACGGAGCGGTTTGCCCGGTGTCCGCGATGCCTCTTCTGGCCGAACCTGAAAGAACTTACTGAACCTGAATCTTCGTTCCGGTATCGTCGAGCTTACCCTTCACTCGTACGCGCTTGCCGTCGAACTTCTTTACTTCGTCCTGATGGTCGATGTCGTAGGTCTTGCCCGAGTCCGTCTTGAGCACATACTTGTCACCGGACTTCACAACCGTACCGGAGAAAGTCTGACCGTCAGAAGCGTTGGGCGCCGCGGCGCTCGGAGGGTTGTCACTCGGTGCCTGACTCGGATCCGGCGCTTGCGCAGGCGGCGGCTGTTGCGCTGCTGGCGGCGTGTCCTGAGAAGGCGTCGGCGTTGGTTGCTGCGTCTGCTGTGTGGGCGGAGTATCCGGCGTCGGAGTGGGCTGCGCCTGCTGGTCTGCCGGTGTCGATGGAGCCGTCTGGTCTGTCGGGGTCGAGGGGGCCGTTTGCGCGTGGAGCGTGCTGCCCCAGGAGATTAAGCCGAGGACGACCGCCAAAGTGGCGAGAAAAGAGAGAGACTGAATCTTGGTTTTCACTAAATCCTCCAGGAGCCAAGCGGCTCTCCCGGAGTGGATAGCAAGCGTTGTGCCATCGCAACGCACATTATTCCGTTCCTCGCTGCCGCGCATTGTATTTGCACGGTTTAATGCCATCACTCAGGAGTGCCCCGGTGCGCATGTCAGGAATGTTTCTTCGAGGGCTACAGGAGACGCTGTAGCCGAAGCAACCTGCCTCTTTGCTTGTAAACCCGTTTCAGCGAGAATACTTTTCGCCGCCCGAGCAAGAAATGCTCGCGAAGTACCGGCCATCGGTTAGATGGCGTCGTCGCTGGCAGGCGTCATCGGGAATAGAAGGCGCGATCTAAATGGCGTCGTCCCGAAGGGAGCCGTTCACCAGGCGGAGTGAGGGATCTCGCTCGCAGCCCCGAAGTCAAACGGACGAACTAAAAACTCAGAAAGCCCCTACTTGGTTGCTCCGATCGTGCCGACGATCGGTTTCGCGGCGGCCTCGGTGGCCCGATTCTTTATGGTCAATTGTGCGGCGCATATACCTCCCGGAACCGCAACCGCCACATACCAGTTCGTTCCCGACAGAGCGCTTCCGTTCGCCAGATGTTTATACGAATACAATATCGCTTGCCGTTATCTTCGATCGTGTTGTCCGGAGGGATCGTCTGCTGGATCATCGGCTTGATCTCCGCGAGAGGCTGCTCGTTGCCGTGAATCACCAGGGTGCTCTTCCCGTCGGGAGAAGTTGCGGAACCGGTGATCAGTTTGTCCTGCGCCCAGTCAGGCGGCACCGCGGACTGGCAGGTTTTTTTCTTATCCGTGATGACCTTCCATCCCGCGGGCACAGCCGCCAGCACCCCTGCCCAGCACCCCTGCAACGATAAGCTCCCTCATGCCCTTTTCTCCCGAGCGTTGCCCGACACCTTATATCATGGTGCTACGGACAGAGGCCGGCAAAAAGTTCCGCACAAACGAAAAGGACCGCAAGTTCTGCGGTCCTTTTCGTTGTTATCCGTGTGATTCGTGAAGATCTGTGGCAAGGAATTTCTAGTGCCGGCCTCCGCCGCCGCCGCCGCCGCCGGGGCGGCCACCACGACCGCCTCCGCCGCCACCCCCAGGACGACCGCCGCGGCCTCGACCACGACCGCCTCCGCCGCCACCAGGACGACCGCCGCGGCCACGCTCTCCTCCGCGGTCACCGCCGCGCGGACGATCCGCGCCGACCGTACTCACGTGCGGAGCGCCTTCCCGGTTGAAGTTCGGCTCGGCATCCCCCGGCTCATCCGGAAAATCCCCGCCGCCTTCAATGACCAGCGATCCTGTCATGGCCGGCACGCTCTCACTCACCGGCGCCATCTCGGCATCCGGAGCAGGAGCTTCCCCGCCGCCCATCTTCGCGCGCTGCTCTTTCAGAATCGCCTTGCGTGACAGCCGGATGCGGTTGCCTTCCACTGCCAGCACCTTCACCAGCACCTGATCGCCTTCCTTCAGTTCATCGCGCACATCGGCAATGCGGTGCTCCGCCACTTCACTGATGTGCAACAACCCGTCGGTGCCCGGCAGAATCTCGACGAACGCTCCGAAATCCGCCAGCCGCGTGACCTTGCCGAGATAAGTCTTCCCGACTTCAGCCGTCGCCGTGATGTCGCCGATAATCTGCAGCGCCTTTGCCGCCGACGCCTGATCGCTCGACGCCACCTTGACCAGCCCGGAATCTTCTACGTCGATCTTCACTCCGGTCTGCTCCACGATGCTTCGAATCATCTTGCCGCCCGGCCCGATCAGGTCGCGAATCTTGTCGACCGGGATCTGCACCGTGTAGAAGCGCGGCGCGTAATCGGAAATCTTCTCGCGCCCTGCGGTGATGACTTCTTCCATCTTCCCCAGAATATGCAGCCGTCCACGCTGTGCCTGCGCCAGCGCCTCGCGCATAATTTGCGAGGTGATGCCGGCCACTTTTATATCCATCTGCAGCGCGGTGATGCCATCCTTCGTGCCGGCAACTTTGAAGTCCATGTCGCCGTAGTGATCTTCCGCTCCTGCGATATCGGTCAGGATGGCATATTGATCGCCTTCCTTCACCAGGCCCATCGCAACTCCGGCCACCGGAGCCTTCAGCGGAACGCCTGCATCCATCAGCGCAATCGATGCACCGCAGATGGTAGCCATCGACGACGATCCATTCGATTCCAGAATGTCCGACACCACGCGCATGGCGTACGGCCACTTCTCTTCAGTCGGAAGCACAGCCGAAACCGCGCGTTCGGCCAGCGCCCCGTGGCCAATCTCGCG
>Ga0073928_10010843_pt1 | contig 10733 bp, 12 predicted proteins | sample PaiPotPPA55metaG_FD_76969 | JGI IMG/M metagenome (GOLD analysis project Ga0073928, IMG submission 76969) | Iron sulfur acid spring bacterial and archeal communities from Banff, Canada, to study Microbial Dark Matter (Phase II) - Paint Pots PPA... ...
AATGACCAGCGAGCCATACTCATCGCACTCGATGCGCACGATAACGGCGACGACCTCGAGAAGGTTCTTGGTGTGGCCAAGGATCTGCACCGACGGTTGTGCGCCGAGGACGCCGGCACGGCGCTCGCCGAGATCATCCAGAAGGTACAGGTCTCGGAAACCGGCCTTCACGTGACTGTCGTCGTAGCTGCCGAGCTGAACCCCGGGCCCAACTCACGACTTCGCGAACTGCCGTTGTCACATTTCCTCCGAATGAAGCTGGCCCGGCGCGGGGTCGAACTGCGGTTGGTTCTCGATGGTCACGCCGGCAACCCGCCAAAGGTCGATGAGGCCTTGCTCAAGGCTTTCGCCCGCGCCCGCTGTTGGTTCGACGAGGTAGCCTCGGGCCAAGTCCGTTCACTCGTCGAGATCGCGCGCCGCGAAGGACTCCGGCGACGCTATGTGACCCGGCTCACGAGGTTGGCCTTCGTTGCGCCTTGCCTGGTCGAAGCCGTCGCCGCGGGGCGCGCGCCAATTGACCTCAATCTCCAGATGCTCATGGACGGCCGCCTGGATATCGCTCTCGACTGGAACAGGCCGTCTGCGCACTTTCCCGAAACGACTCTCCGCGCTTGAGCGGGCACTTTGTTTTCTGCGGGCTGAAATCAAAGATAGGCAACCCGTCTCTAAAAGCAGCCATCTGCGGCGCAAAAGGATTGGACATCGCTCCAGCTACCCTTACGCGCGCGCTGGCAGCTTGGGCTCTCTTCGAAAAAAAATGCGACGAGGATGATTCTGGTTTCAACTGGGGTGACGGCGCGCGCTTCTCGGTACTGATTCAGTTTGAAAGACCGACGTTTCCATCTGCGCGACATCGAGGATCTCGACACGGAACAGACGGCGCGCATGCTCAACGTCACCACGAACGCGGTCAAGGTGCAGCTTTATCGGGCGCGCCAGGCACTCAAGACGCTGGTCGAGCGCCGTACGGATGTTCGAGCCAACGCGGCCTGAGGCTTGAAAGCTCGCACCGTCGAACCAGTAAATGAGTTAGTTTGCGAACGTTGAAAGCCGCCTCGATCTTGTCGATCGACCGAGGCGCCGCGACAAGGAAGCAAAAATCATGGATGCAACAACCAAGGCTGCGGTTTTGCGCGATATGACTCGGCGGATGGGAGCAGGCGGTGCGGACATCACGACCGACGAGTGGCTCGATTTCGTCGAAGCGCAAAATGACGGTTATCGAACCGGGCCTGAGATCGGTCAAAAGATTCCCGATTTCACTTTGACTGATCAGCACGGGCAGAATCGGTCGCTAGAGGAATTGATGGGGCCTCTAAGGGGCTACTGTTGGTCTTCAGCCGCAGCGCCGATTGGTGACCCTATTGCCGCAATCAGCTCGTCGAGCTGCAATTCTCGCTCAAGAATCTCCAGGCACACGGAATCAATGCCGCGTCGATAACTTACGACTCCCGCGAGGTCTTGGAACGATTCGGTGAGGCTTACAAGATTGCGTACGCGCTCCTCTCCGATGTCGGCAGCAAAGTGATTAGGGAATTCGGGATACTCAACACAAATATCCCGGAAGATCACAAGATGATGTACGGGATACCGTGGCCAGGGGATTTTCTGATCGCACCCGATGGAACCGTGGGCGACAAGCTCTTCCAGCGCAACTACGAGCATCGGGCGTCCGCATCAGAGATTACTTTACGTCACTATGGCGGTCGCGCGGGCGGAAATTCTGTCGACATCAAAGCCGACGTGCTCTCGGCAACAGTTAGTTTGTCGACTGATCGCTGTTTTCCCGGACAGGAACTGGGAGTCGAGTTGGAAGTACATCTCAAGCTGGGCCGGCAGGCATGCGGGATAAAGCCGTAATGCACCGCTAGCTCAAGAAAGCGCGGGTTGAATTCCACTGCCGCACCGCGGCGGTGGTGGATCACTTCGGCCTTCTGATTATCGACCAAGACCTCCGCGGTCACCCCGCCAAAATATTCAAAGCTTAAGATCAGGCTCTCGTAGGTGTGCTCTGCATCCTCGCACTGCATTGCCACAAAGTGAAATCGCCGCGAGTAACCCAAGGTGTTGACCGCAAAATGTACTTCCTGTTCGCGGCCGGCCACCACCGTGCGCAACTTTGCCCAGTCATTCTGCAGCTGGCGGCCTGGCGCGGTTTCGAACCGCACTGTCGCCCGCGCCATCCGCAGCGGACGTTTCGGCCCGACGTAGGCCCGCAAGATGCTCCTTTTACCTTGGTATCCCGCAGCCTGAATCTCACGCAGAATCACCTGCGCGTTCCATATCCCTTCCCCCAGTAGACGATCCACCATCGGCTTGTAGGGGTCCAGCTTGCTCTTGCGCACTCCGGGTCGCCGGCCAGGCGGCGATCCCCTGCGCCGCAACGCGCGGCTCACTATGCGCGGATGAACTCCGAGCTCCTCCGCGATGTCCTTAACGTACACCCCTTGCGCGATTCGTTCGTATATCATTAGCCAGTCCCTCCTCCGCAGCACCGCCTTCCTCCTCCGCGTCGTTTTGGCAAACTCGTGGGAGAGTAGCGCGGCTGCCGGTTAGGAGGGACATCCTGCTTCGGCATTCAGCTGACATTTAAGATCGGCGTTTAGGTGACATTTAGCGCCGGCCCTGACACGAAGTAGTTGTTTGCCTGACTGACGATCTGCCTGGCACTCGACCGGTCAGGTATGCGGTTGACGACGTGACGTTCTTCACACCCGAGAACGCAACGTCCACGCGGATCGATGCCGCAGCTGCCGCGCCGGCCGCGGTTGCGCCCGCTGGCCCAGTGATTCCTACTCCGTGCATCTTCCCGCCATCCGCATGCGTGGTGAAGGTCAACAACTGCGTGGAGGAGCCGTTGGAATGCGGTCAGGCCACCCGCAGCACCGAACGCGCAAAATCATTGACAAATTAGTCGCGTGTCCCGTTGAGTCTACTCGAATAGCTGGGCGTTCCGCAGGGTCTTTGATAAGCATCGCCTAGTGTCCTGAGTTAGAAATTCGTTTACAAAATCTAGCGACGGATTCCAAGATTTGGTCAGCAGTTTTGGTCCAGCAGAAGGGTTTGGGGTGACGGTTGTGGTGTTCGAGGTAGGCACGAATGGCGTCTTGCAGTTCGCGAGTACTGCGGTGGACCCCGCGGCGCAGTTGCTTTTCGGTGAGCAGAGCGAACCAGCGCTCGACCAAGTTGAGCCAGGAGCCGGCGGTGGGAGTGAAGTGCAGATGGAAGCGCTGATGACGCAGCAGCCAGCGCTTGATGGCCGGGGTCTTGTGAGTGCCGTAATTATCGAGGATCAGGTGCAGGTCCAGTTCGGCAGGCACGGCGGCGTCGATGGTTTCAAGAAAATTGCGAAACTCGACCGCGCGATGACGCCGATGGAACTCGCCAATCACCGTCCCGGCCTTGGCGTCGAGTGCGGCGAACAGGTTGATGGTGCCATGCCGCACATAGTCCGAAGTTCGGCGCTCAGCCTGTCCAGGACGCATCGGCAACAGCGGTTGACTGCGATCGAGAGCCTGAATCTGCGCTTTTTCATCTACGCACAAGACCAGGGCTTTGTCCGGCGGGTTAAGATACAGGCCCACGATGTCGCGCACTTTTTCGATGAACAGCGGGTCTTTGGAGAGCTTGAAACCCTCAACCCGGTGCGGCTGCAAGGCAAAGGCCCGCCAGATGCGGCCGACCATGGTCTGACTCAACCCGCTGCGCTTGGCCATCGCGCGTGTGCTCCAATGAGTCGCATCGGCGGGGGCGCTTTCCAGGGTCAGCCGCACCACCCGGTCAATCTCCGCATCACCGACCTGGCGCGGCGCTCCGGGGCGCGGTTCGTCCAGCAAGCCGTCCAGCCGCCGCTCCAAGAAGCGCTGACGCCATTTGCCGACCGTCTGGTGGGTCACACCGAGCTTACGCGCCACCGTCGTGTTGGGGTTGCCCGCTGCGCACTCCAAGACCATGCGCGACCGCTGCGCCAACGCCTGCGCGCTCTTGGGCCGCCGCGCCCAACGCTCCAGTGTCTGACCTTCTTCAACCGTCAGGCTCAAAGGTGCTATAGGTCTGCCCGTCCGCATCAGCGTCCTCCCGCCTATACGAAGGACGCTCGCATACTACAATTTATTCACTGAACTTACGACTCGGGACACTAGCTACTTCATTAATAACGTGCCTTCGAGACTGGCTACGATAGAGAGCATTTCACAGAGTCGTTCACGATGAAATGCCCGCCGTGTCTATTTCAGAAACGGCGGGCACTTCTCCTAGCGTCGGATGGCGCGATCAGTCCAGGCGCTGAACGATCGGACAGTTGATGGAGAAGCCGGCACTCTGAAATGCTTTACCACCTGGCCCAGTGATCAGACCGTCTTGAACGAAGGTGAGAATCTGGAACTCTTCACGCACTTGACCCCGGAACCCTTGGTCGATGGCATCCTGGGTCCATTCGAACAACTGGGCATCCCAGTAGGGGCTGTAATCGAGCGCGATGGTTGGGATTCCACCTAGGACGTTGTTCGGCCTAAAGCCGTCAGCCAGATCTGCCGACAAACCCTGCCGCAGTGGATTGTTGCAAGAGCCTGACTCGGGTCCATTGGTGCTGATAAAGATGCGCTCGACAGGACTAGCGAAGCTGTCATCGTGGCCCAACAGGAGGCGTTGCATCAGCGGTGCGAAAGTGTTGTGTTCTATGGCGGCACCCAGAGTATTGCTCGTGTCCATTGAGAGGTACCACACCGGACGCCCGAAGCTGAAGCCGTTTATCAGGTTCAAGGTTACCGTCATGTGGATCGGATCGATTGCCAGCACCTGGTCGTGCACTTTGCTATAGTCCACGTCGCCTTTGGGGAAGTTGATCTCGCTGGCGTTCACGTCGAACGCCACCATGGGGGCATTGTAAATAACGTTTGCGGCATTGAGGATTCGGACCAGCGGGCCATAATCCGCGTCCCCAACGGATCCCGGTGTCGCAAACGAGGGAGGAAATTCGTGACCCGGAGGGCCAGGAATAATCTCCCGTTCGGGCGCAAAATTCACCGTGCCCGCATCAAATACGATATTCCCGTTAGCATCCAGGTTTCCCGTTCTGGCAGAGTCCGACGCGAAAGTGAGTTTGGCGGAGAAATTCAGACCCAACTCGGCAGCCACGTCGGGGTCATCAACATCGGTCAAGATATACCACACATTCTTTCCGCTTCCGCTCAGATGGCCCAAATAAAGCGGTATGGTAATGGTCCCATGCGCGGCGTCAACCTGGCCGGTATTCAGCAATTGAACGGGCCCGACCAAGCTACGGTTGGTGTCGGAAGGAGGCGGTCCGAAGTACGATAGAGGGACCGAGGCGCCTATGGACGCTGGTGCTGGAAACAAATTGCATCCTGGTCCCGGGCCGATCGCACTCCCGCCGGGCCCCTGTGCCGAATTGATCGTGCTTGATGCTCCAGAAGTGGGTCGCTGCAACGCTGTCTGCGCCTGGGGGACTGGACGCTTAACGGCAGCGTGCATTGCAACGACTTGGGCCGAAGCAGAGCGATTAAGAAACCCACCGAGCAATAGAATGCCGAGAGTCGCAATCGTTCGCCGACCCGCGCGGGCATGCGCCCGCGTTTTATGAGGTTTCTTTTGGGGTAGATTCAACATCTTGTTCCTCCACAATACAGTTTCTCTTCGATCGGGATTTAGATGCCGGAGATGCCGAAAGGTTTCGCGGGATACGGCTCGGGTTGAGCAAGAAAACCGTTCTCGATATTGTCAAGCGCGACCGCACTACGTGATGTGTGGCGAGGAAAACGCAATTGATGATAATGCGTCTAGCCCTGGCGCAACCGCCCTTCGGCGCGGCAATGCTCGCGGTCTTTGCTGCGGCTCCTTCCATGCGGTGCTTGCGGAGCCTCAGTTGACGGGGATTGTCTGCCGATCGGTGATGCGCAGAACACGTAGCAGACACAATGGCGGTTACACGGCGCATGGCGCTCGGGGGAGAGGTAATTCGGCGGGAGCGCGGGGCAGCCTTCGCTGGATACGGCTTAGCAGACGGAAAGGGAGAAAGAGCGACACAGACAACACGTTAGAGAGGTCGCTGAGTGTTTAAAAAATCGAACATTCCTGACGGCCAAAAAACGCCGCGAACTCGTTTTGCAAATAGTTATCATTTGTTCGAACGCATCAGACCACTGTTGGTCAGATGGAAATTTTTCGCGACGATTTAGAACGCGCCCTCATCAAGACCTGCTTTGCGGACATCGCCGGCACTCTTCGGTTACCAACGATCGAAGCAAAGAAGCGCGGCGATCTTACTCCTGAGGGGAGAAGGCGGCTATCGTTGGCGATGAAGAAACGTTGGGCCGAACGCAAAATGAGAGAATCGTAAAGCTTACTGACGATCGAGCTCGGGCGGAAGGGAGGCCACCAGATACTGCGGCGACGCGCTCGGTGCATAGCACTGGGCGAACCGCAGAGGTAGTTCCTAGTACGTTCAGGTTGGGCTATTGTTGCTGGCGTCGCACCAAGCGCCCGACACATACTTTCGCTATCTTCGTACCCGGGGATCGCCATGAGCTGGCCCAACGGGACGGAACTCGCCGGGTGTTCATATCGCCTGGAACGCTCCTCGGACCCTCGGAATGTCTGCCGAGTGCAACTGATTGCGAGGCAAGGTCCGCCGCGACTTGGATTGGCCGTCGGCACGGCGAACAATGAGCCGCGCTCGACCCTCTTCTGAAGCCGGCCGCGGCGAGACGTAACAGCCTACAGAATACTAGACTTCAGACTGACCGTTGCACTTGGTCAAATCAGGACGCCAGCGCTCGTATTCCCGCCTGCTTTAGCGCGGCGAGCGCCAGGCGCGTCGGTTTCGCGTGCCAGAATGATAGCAGCTGAACTGTCTGCAAATCTGCCGCCGCCGCGTGTTCGAATAAAAACGTTGTGCAGGACAACAAACGCTCGGTGAAGTTCTCGATCAGTCTCCAGCTCCGTACCACCATCAGCCGACGCCTGTATCGTGATTCTCATTCTGCACCTCCGCTTGCACGGTCCAGCAGAACGAAGAAAAGCTAGTGGAAGGAATCTGGTGCGCCCTTCCGAATCGTGTACCGACACTGCGCGCTGTTGTGGGTGAATACAAACGGCTTCACCAAGATGAGCCGCATTTGGCGGTGTCCGCATGCGTAAGCAAATAATTATCGAAAATAGACATTCAAATTTCAGAAAGGTGCCCAGTAATGCGAAGCTCTGAGCAGCGGCTCGCCGTTTTCATGTCGTCTCGATTCCACGACTGTTGGTAATAGCTCACGGCACACGCGTGATTGCGGTATTATCAGATTGATCGTGTCACGGAGGCGGACAGGCTGTGTCGGGGCTAAAACCCACACCAATCTTTACACCCCCCCGAACCAGTCGTAGCCTTGGTCTTCCCAGTAGCCGCCGGTCTTGTTCGGGAGGAAGTTCACTTCGGTCAGGTACTTGCACATCTTGTAGCCCAGCTTGACCGCCGAATAGACGCGCAGCGGCGCCCCATGATTTGCGCCCAGCGGAAGCCCGTTGAAGCCGTACGCGAGAATCGTCTGCGGATGCATCGCGCTGCCGAGGTCCCACGACGAAAAATAGTCCTCGTCGAACGAATTGAACTCGACATATTTCGCACCTGGCTTCAGACCTGCCGCTTTCGCGATCTCGCTGATCTGCACGCCATGCCACGAGGCGACCGCCGACCAGCCCTCCACGCAATGGTGCCGCACGCGCAGGTCCGTGCGCGGCATCTTCTGCAACTGGTCGAGCGTGAGCACCAATTCCCGCTCGACCAGTCCGCCAACGCTCAGCGTCCAGTTGGCCGGCACCCTCGGCATCGAGTCCGCGATGAAGTACGCCGGAAAGGCGCTCTCGGGCGTCGTGTCACTGGCCGGCTCTTCGGGTGCGAGGTGCCCCGGAGAGAACATGAAGCCCTCGAACTTCTCGTTCCACTCCTTCATGGCGCCGAGAAATCCCTTAATCGGATGTGCGTCGCAGCCCGCGAGCAGCGACGCCGCGCTCGCCCCGGCGATAAATCTGCGCCGCGTAATCAGCCTACTCACGAGGGCCCCCGGTAATCATGTTGAGGATTTCCCGCGGATGCAGCGACACGAGCACCAGGTGCGCCGCCACGAACATCGTGAAGAGGCACAGACCCGCCAGATGAATCACGCGCGCGCCGTCGTAGCCGCCAAACAGCAGGGTCAGGAAATGCAATTGCACGGGCTTATAGATCGCCAGTCCCGACAGCACCATCACGATGCCGAAAATGATCACCGACGTGTACGCGAAGCGTTGCAGGCCATTGTAGAAATCTTCGGGCGGCGGCGTCCGGCGGATTCTCAAGTAGTAAAGAAATTGTGCGAAGGCGCCGTTCGCATCGCGCCACGGCCGGAACATGCGTCGCCGCCACTCGCCGCTCAAGAAGAAATACGTGAGATAAAAGATCCCGTTGAGCACGAAGAACCACGCGATCGCGAAATGCCATTGGCGTCCGCCGCCGAGCCATCCGCCGATCCGCGTCCACGCTGGCGTCGGCTTGCCCTGAAAGGGATACCACCCGTACTGCGCGCCGCGCGGACCGAGCGATGGATACGCAAGGAAAATTTGCAGGCCGCTCCCTGCCATCAAGGTCAGGAAGACGGCGTTGCACCAATGGACGATGCGAATTGGCAGCGGCTGCTCGCGCCGCCCTTTGAACGCCGGGTCGCCGGTTTCGGGCATGGTAGGATTTGTGGACCTCGATCACGAATGAATGCTGTTTAGATGCTCTTGGCATCCTCCGGTTTCTGCAATCTAGTAGCGTTCAGATCTACAACGCGACCCACGAATGCGAGGACACCACCTACTTACGGATTCGTGGTATAACACCCGTAACCTACCCATTCTCAGGTGCCACGCGAGGTGCATCCGAACTTCAATCGCTTAGGCCTCTTCTAGCGCATTATCATGTTCAGCCCGTTGGGCGTGGTGTATCGTTCGAGATCACTAAAATTTTTCGGCGCCTGATCGTTGACATAAAACGGCTGATCGTCGCCCGGCTCCGCAAAGGACCGTGGCGTGATTGGTCTGCACGTCCTAAATTCCATAGACCATCGAATTGAAAGCATCCTGAGGTCCGATTCCGGGTATATCGAGGGTGCGTAGAAATAGTGCGATCGAGCGATTCGGCTTAAGCTTTTGGTCGTACAGATCTTCGCGCAGCGGGGCATAGATCGCCGCGTCCACATATACCACCCGCTTGGCGAAGCAAAAGCCTGACCCCTGCGAGGGCAGTTTACTCACTTCGATCTGATACACATCGCGGAGTTGCCATTTTCCCCATGACGGCTTGGGCCAACCTAGTGGCATATCGTAATTGTCCGGAAAGCGGCTATGGGCATGGTAAAGCCCATCAGACTAAAGATCTTTTTCGCGCCGATATACTCAGCGTTCAGTTGCGTGAGATTTGAATCAAATCCGTAGCGGCGATCGTCAGGCGTCTCGTCGGTTCCCAGGTCCAGGCTGAGCGAGCCGAGGGCGACAGCGTTTGATACCTCCGAAGCGACGGGACGAATACGTAAACCTCCTCCGGACGGGTCAGAACCGTGGGTGAAATCGCCGGCACCGCCGTGTAACGCTCCTGCTCCGGCTCCTCGACCATTTCGAATTGGGTGAAGTATTTGTTTTCGGCGCCTGGAAACTCGCCGGCACGCCGGGGTCGGTATTGAACGACAATTGTCGATAGACCTTCATCCCGGCCTTGCAACTGATCTGGCCCCCGCTATCGGCAAAACAGACTAGGCCCCTCGTATTCACGGTCGGATGCGGCGTGTATCGGTACCAGAGATTGGCGAGAATCTTCCAGCCCTTGTGTGGCTCATCGGGACTCGGAAAAGGGATCCCGCCACCATAGCCAGTCAGGGTCAGGCCGCCGTCGGCCAGTTCGCCGATTTTAACCCGCGCAGATGCTTCTCGGTAGCCTCCATATAGCCCTTGGGCAAAGAATGGATAATCGTCGGCCCAACCGGCATCCGGACGTCCGGCGCCATCTTCCAGAAATACTTACCTTCGAAAAAGGCGGCCATGCCGTCGGCCATGAACTCGCCAATATGCGCTGACCGTCGGGATTCCAGCGGACGCATCTTGCCCTTGCTCTTCGGGATGTCACCCGTCTCAGCGGACGCGGCTTATAGCTGCGCCGCTTGAAACGACAACACGGCTTGAGATTTGGCTTCCGGGGTGGACCAGAGCTCATGGTCCACGCCCGGCGTTCGTTTGCCTTGATTCTCCGTCACTCGTCGAACGGCCAAGGCCTTGCCGCTCAGCGAGCGGCTTAGCATCCGCTGCAAAGCCTTCGCTTTGCGGCGTTTGCCTTCTGCCACGCCTTCACGATGCGCAACGGCAAACCTCACTCGTCGTTGGCAGTCAGACCAATCGAAGTCCCGCCAATCGATGGTCGAGCCGGAGCGCGCGTGCGCCGAAGGGCGCTCCTCTGCGCGGCGCTCCGTTAATGGTCATTTCGCGAGCGGCCTTCAAGCGACGCTGACGCGCGATTGCCACTGGGAGCCAAAGGCTTGGCGCTCACGATCACTGGCAGCAAGACCATTTGGAGATCGATGTTCTCCCAGATCCGTGCGGCGGCAGCGGCGTCTCCCGGATTAAGGAAACTCTTCACGAGGGGACGGCATCAAAGCCTAGGGGAGACATCAGATGGATTGCGCCGGCGGCAATGAAACGCACACGGACGGCTCCCGAGA
>Ga0073928_10010844_pt1 | contig 10733 bp, 8 predicted proteins | sample PaiPotPPA55metaG_FD_76969 | JGI IMG/M metagenome (GOLD analysis project Ga0073928, IMG submission 76969) | Iron sulfur acid spring bacterial and archeal communities from Banff, Canada, to study Microbial Dark Matter (Phase II) - Paint Pots PPA... ...
AGATACGCTGCTGAGAAAGCCGATCTTTCTTACACCCATCGCACCTCCCCACCACCGCACAAACCCGATCGCATCCAATCCCGCGCCTATCAGAGGTCTCCGGCAATTTGTCAAGTTGGTGGTTCACCTGGAAAATGGAAAGCGAACTCAACTTCGACTACCAACAGCTTCAATCAGCAAATGCTGACCCGAGCCTGCACCTGTGTCAGAAGCAGGATCTGGGGTTGCGCGCCACGCCAGAACCTGAGAGTTCACGTCGGCGAGACGATTTTAGGGCGCCTGCTGGAATCCGACCTGGCCGCACTGGGCGTCGTAGAAATAGTTGTATAGGATGATGGGATCGCGGCCGGTGTTGATAAAGTTGGCCGCCGGCAATACCCATTTCGCATACAATGGAGCGGCGCCAACCGGACTGGCGGTAGCGTTAGGGCTCGGCCCGCTGTTGGGAATCTCCATCGTGTAGGACAGCGGGGATGACCCGCCCGGCGTTCCCACCGTAACGGTCATCTGCGTCCCGGCCGGCACGTAGTCAAGTCCGCCCGGGCCGATGGTGGAGGCGGCGGCTGGGGTCGGGGTGGTGGAAGGATTCAAGAACATCTCCTGGACGCCGACGTCAAGCAACAAGGTGCCGCAATACTGGATCGGCGAGAGCTCGGGAAAGGAAAAACATCCGGGCATGGTATTCCATTCGCCGGCCGTCGTCAGGCTGGGCGTCAGTGCCAGCGTGTTGTAGCCTGCGGTGTTGGCGTCGGTCAGCCCCAGGGTAATTCCCTGGCTGGTTGCGCTTAAGCCATAGCCTTGGCTGATATCGGCGCCGTTGCTGGAATCGGTCAGGTTGATGAACGCATTTTGCGCCGGACTGAGAAACAGGCTGCCAGCCACCAGGCCTTCCCGGTCAAACCCTACCCCCATGTAATGCAGCGTCGGCTTGGGCGGGCCAATCGTCCAGCACGACAGCGTCGAGTCACCGGAGCAATAGCCCTTGTTAACCGCCAGCACCTCGAGCGGAATCGTCTGAACAATGCCGCCCGTGGTCTGAAAGGTCACCGGCGCCAGATAGTAGTAGCCGGAAAAGGTATTACCACTGCTGTCGTAAAACTGCACGCCGGAAGGTCCCGGGCCAATCACGGTACCACCCGCGGTCGGCGCAGGAACCGGAGTCGGCAGTTCCGTTGCCGGCGTTAGCACCCCCATCGATCCGGTATCAACGGTATAGCCGGCAAACGCGCTTGCCGCCGGCGTCGGCGAAGCGCTATAGCCAACCGCTGCCTGGATGTTGAAGCTATTGGGCGGTACCGAGTTGGGCTCAATCGTGTAGCTGGTGGTCTGGTAGGGCGAACATGGGCGTTGGTTTTGCCCGACGATTTGGGTGACGCCGATCGCATAGCCGCCGTTGACCGCGCCAGGCTCGCCCGCCGGGATGCCCGCCGCCGGATCGTAAATCCATGCCTCCACTGTCAGATTATTAGGGAAGGCTTCGCCGCTGTAAGTAAACGTCGCACTGTTGCCCGAGGTAATACTCTGTTGCGATGGACTGACTACCGGAGTCCCCGAACCGGCCGGGGGAATCCCATAGATCACTATCGTGAGCGGATTACTGGTGCTGGGAGTAATCGGCACGCCCTGCGCGTTATAGGCGGTGAACCCGATCGTAAAGGTCGACGCCGCCTGTGGCGCCGCCGATTCCAGCGCGACCGGATTGTTCAGGCTGGGCACAGGGGGCGAAAAGCTGATCGTATCGGGCACCGGACTTGACGTTGGAGTTGGCGTCGGTGTCGGTGTCAGGGTGGGTGCAGGCGTCAGCGTTGGCGTTGGCGTCGGCGTCAGGGTGGGCGTCGGGGTCAGCGTGGGCGCGGGCGTTAGCGTTGGTGTGGCGGTCAGGGTGGGTGCAGGCGTCAGCGTTGGCATTGGCGTCGGGGACAGGGTGAGCGTGGGCTTCGGCTTGGGCTCGACTCGCCCTGAAGATGACGAGTCGCATCCGGTTGCGATAACGGCCGCCATCGCAAGGGCCGCACAGCCCGCCAGTAATCGGGCAAGAGGCTCATTCGCACGGGAAAAACGCCCGAGATTCAGGCGAGTCGATTCCGTCATAAAATTATGATCCGGTACCTTTACCATGAGCTGAACACTGAGGTTTGAGTTGCGGCAGTGAATACCTCGGCGATACCTAGTCCGCCTGGCGTTTACCGCAAACAGCAGTAGCTCCCAGATGCGCTGTCAGTGAGCGCGGCTCATCCCAAGGACTGCCTTTTCCGATCCTCGACGGCCTACCCCGATGCAGTTCAGGATGGGTTCGAAATCATCCGCCGCTTGCAGAGCAAGGCAATCGTTCTGCAAGCGAACCTGCGCCCTCTAAGAAACGTGAATCTGATATTGCAAGCTCATTACTAGTCCCCCCTGATTGCTTGAGTGTGATACGCTGCTAGCTATCAGTCAATATCGGTTGGTGCCCGACCATCCGAGCATAACGTAGGCCTCTGCACTCCCGTTCACGTCCTGCTGCCGAAACACCCCCACCATATCGCGTTACTCCATTAAGCAGGGCTGAGCGCCCGGCTGATCGCACACGGGTGACAATGTCACCCCTACAAGGTGGTGCATTACTTCAACATGCTTGTTAGCGGCGCCATCTGTTCTGCTCGGGCTCCGGCACCACTATCACCTATGCGAGACGGCGAGCGCGTGACCAGCACCGGCTTTAAACGGAGCGCGTGGGGTTTGATGACGAAAGCGATGACATCCGACATCAAAGACATAGCTAAAGGGCGCCAGTTGAAAGGCGTAACTGCGGCACGCCGCCGAAAAGGTCGCCAACCGCCTATGAATCCGTGGGTCGCACAAATAGTAGTACATCGACAGCATCACCGTTTAGGCTACTTTCTTACTATTGAAGATGCAGCGCGGGCCTATGACTTTGCGGCCCTCCGCTATTATGGCGACCAAGCACGACTCAATTTCCCGATAGTCGTTATCTTGCAACCGTCGAAGGGTTCGTCCGCATGAAGGAGAAACTGCCCAGGGGAACTCTACGCTAATGCCGGACGACGCAAACAACGACCAACCGCTAAACCAAGGTAAAGATCGGCGACCGATTCCCGATCCTACTCTGCTGACCACTCAGCAGTTGATGCGCGAATTAGCATCGCTCAAGGAACTAATATTTACGCGCATCGCAGGGATGGACGAGGCCACCAAACTTCTACAGGCTCAGGCGGATCGGGTGCCATCGGATACTGACAAGGCGATCCAACACCTGCGCGAGTTGACGGAAACCCGATTCGACGCTATTGAATTGCGCTTCGAAGCACGCAATACCGAAAAACTCTACGACGAGAAATTCCACAGCATCGAAACGCAGTTCAAGGAACGCGACACCCGCACAGAGCAGACTTCCAAGGACTCAAAGGTAGCGGTCGATGCGGCACTGCAAGCTGCCAAGGAAGCTGTTGGGGAGCAGAACAAGTCGAGCGCGCTGGCCATTGCAAAGTCCGAGGCGAGCACTGCCAAACAGATCGATCAACTGCAAACGCTGATTACTACGACCAGCAACAATAGCGACGAAAAGATTGCGGACTTGAAGGAACGGTTGACCCGTATTGAAGGGATGACCGGCGGCACGGAGGCGGCCAGAAAAAATCTGCAAGACAATTCCTCTATCTACATTGCCCTGGCCGCCCTGGTCGTAGCGATAATCGTCGGCGCGGTATCGATCATGCGTCCCGCGTCGATTCAGCCGGTCGCGGTAGCGCCGATAACAAACCCACGTTGAGGATGAAAATGCCTAAATCTGGAGCATCTGGAGCGCGCACGGTTGCGTTGATGACTGACCAGCGGACAGTGTTCGGCTATGTGACCATGGCGTCTGTTTATTCCAGTGAGCCCGGATTGCTGCGGTACAATGGCAAATGAAGGCAAGAGCGGACTCATGACTATTTTGCACCATCTCAAAAGCGCGAGAGATGCAATTGCGGTGGAGTGGCGGGAGGAATCCGTCATTGGTCGCTAAGTCGTCAATCCTAACAGGAGCCGTAGCCGAGAGTCTCGCGCAGGAGCTGCTCGATAACAACTTGATTAGCAACTGGCAGAAACTCGCGCCGGCACACGTCAACACCGCGCGCATTTTGATAATCGTCGCGGGGGGGGATGACGATTACGACAGCGCACTGAGCACAGTCGTTGCCGGCGCGGAGCTTGGGAATGTGCTGTGGCGGCACGAGGACTATTTGACCTACGGAAACCCTAACGGCAACACTTGGATGCCGCTGCTCGCGATTCCGCCGAGGTACGTTAATCCCTAAACTTCCGCCTGCCAACGCGGCGGGTTAACCGGCCAATAATTTGCACGCGAGTTAATGGCTGCCGCTCGTGTTCGCCGCGCCTTTTGCTCCAGGCGAGCTAATCTCTTTGATCGGCGGCTCTGGTGTTGCACCCATCTGCGCAAGCGCTTCGATCACTTCTGCCCGCTCCTTAGCAAACGGGTTGTCGCCCAAAAACTGCTGGTACGCGGCGATTGCTCCCTGACGGTCACCGATTCGCACAAGCGTTCGCGCGGCGCCAATTTGTGCTCCTGTTTTTTCAGGACCGTTGAACTGTGCGGCCTTTGCGTACGCAGCGTGTGCGCTGTGGTAATCGCCGAGGTCTTCATCGGCGACCCCGAGCTGCATCAGTGCCATCTGCCGGAACAAACGGTTACCGCCCGCCGCCGGGTAATTACGAAGCGCAGCGCGTGCTTTAACAGTCTGCTTCTGAGCGAGATAGGTGGCTGCTAAATAGAACCGGGCGAGATGGCCCAGGGTGAGGCCGGAGTCGTTTCGGGCTAACGCACTAAAGCCCTGCTCCGCGGTTTTGTAGTCTTTGTCGCTTAGCGCGTTGATCGCCCGGTAAAACTTTTCGGACGCGATGCGCTGGCGATGCTGTGAGTAAAAGGAGAAGATAAAAATTACCGCAATTACAGCGACTATAGTTACGGCGCCGATAATAACACGCGCGAGATTGGCCGCGACGAAGTCGCCTATCCAGTCGAGAGTGCTGACAAATTCGTCGGGCTGTCTGAGCGCCTTGCGCGAAACCTTACGGTGCGAAGTGACCGCCATAAATGGCTAGAGATCTAGATCTGACATGGGCACAGCCTTCGGCGTGTACGTGCTACGGTGACAAGCTGACGTCTGCCTCCTGCTCACATTTTGTATTTGAAATCCTCGGGCGACATTTTTTCGAGGATTTCCGACCATTTATCGCGTGATACACCAGCGAGGTTTTGATCAGCCGCACTGACCGCCTGCTCAGCCGATTCCCGTAGTTCACTCGAGCTTTCGAGTACGGTTTTGGCGACGTAGATTGGCGATTTGGTGCGAAGCGCGATCGCAATCGCATCGCTCGGCCGCGAGTCGATCTGAACCGCGGAACCCTCGCGGGTCTTCACTTCGATCCGGGCGTAGTAAGTGTTTTCACGCAACTCGGTAATCTCGACCGCCTCCACGGTAGCGCCGAGATCGCCGAGCACGTTGCGCAACAGGTCATGTGTCATCGGCCGTGCCGGCCGGATTCCTTCGAGTTCAGTCGCCATCGAGGCGGCTTCCAGCGGACCAATCCAGATCGGCAAATTGAGTTTGTTATCCGGATCCTTGAGCACCACGATTGGCATCTTGGTGGTCGGATCGAGCGTGAGTCCGCCGACCATCATAAGGATGAAATCTTCCTTGGGACCCGCCATAAAGCTTCTCTTGTACGGTAACCTTCGCGCACCGCCAGGTTTCGCGGCAACGCTCTCATCCCTTTTTTTTATCTTGGACGAAACCGCCGCCAGCGTCAACTTGACGCTTCTAAAAGGCATTCCCAGCAGCCATCTCAGCGCGGCACCAACTGATCGATAACCCGGTAGAGTTGATTGAGGTTGCGGCACTCCTCCACCAGGTCGCAATGAACCGCGTAACGTTCCATCTCGCTGTCGCCGAATCCCCACGTGTTGCGGCTCTCCGGATTGAGCCAAATTGTGCGCCGCGCGCGCTGGGTAATTTCGCGCAGCGCCCAGTCGTGTGGCAGATTGTAGTTATTCCGCGCGTCGCCGAGAACGATAACGGTTGTGCGCTTGTTGATCGCACCGATATGGTCGGACACAAAGTTACGAAATGACCGCCCGAAATCGGAGTGCGCGTACACGTTGATAATATCACCCTTGAGCGCTACGTCCAGCGCGTGTTTGACGTCATGAGTGCGGAAATGCTCGGTCACTTCGCCGATATCAGAAACAAACACGAAGCTGCGCACGCGCGAATACAAATCCTGCAGCGAATAGACAAACTGCAACATAAAGCGCGAGGCGTTGCGGACCGAATCGGATACATCGCACATAATCAGAATTTGCGGCTTCTCGCGCTTGCGCTTATCGAACTTCAGGTGGAACGGGACCCCGCCATACTTGAGGTTTCCGCGCAATGTGCGTTTGATATCGAACCGCCCCTTCTTCATGCGCTTGCGGCGGACGGCGATGATGTTCTTGAGCCGCTGGGCCAGCCGGGTAACGGCTTCGCGCATTTTCTCCAGCTCTTCATCACTCAGATAGTAGAAGCTCTTGTCGGCGAGCTGGTTCATCCGCGCTTCTTCGCGCGACTTGAGGTCGCGTTTTTCGCGCTCCTGCCGCACGTACTTGCGGATAATGTCATCCAGCATCTTGAGCCGCCGATCGAGGTACTCCTCCATCTTGGCGCGCAGGGCCGAGCCGAGGTCCAACTTGGAGAGCTGCTCGCGTAGCTCCTTGATTTCCTGTTCCAACTTGTCGAAGCCAAGCGCCCGGGCGAGCGCGCGTGCGAAGTAATTCTCTTCGATAGTGCGCTGAATGCCCTGCATCCGGATGGCGCGAGCCGCCGCGCGCATCATACGCTCAAGCTGCCCGTCCTGGTTTTGCAATAGCTGCTTGGCGAGGTCCGATAGCTCATCGCCATGCTCTTTGAGCAGCTTTTCCATCTGATCGAGGAAATTCTGGAAGTCCTCATCAGACATCGAGAGCGCGTCCTGCACTGCCTTGCTGGCGCCCTTGATAATCTCGCCGAGGCCGGTGAAATAAACGTCGAACAATTCTTCGAACACCGGCAGTTCGCTGGCCCGCTTGACCATCGTGGTGCGCAAGGCGGCCCGGAACAGGTCGCGTTCCCCGAGCCCGGTCACATCGGAGGCCTTAACTGCGTCAAGGGTTTCGGCCAACGACACTCTGACGCCATTCTGCCGCAGCAGGTTCGCGAATTCGACCAGCTTGTCTTCCATATGTTTCCGCCGTTGATGCCGCCCGTTATCCGCTGGTGCGGCTTCCATCGGGACCGGCTTCCCAGCCGGTCAAAATGACGGCCTGGCAAGGCCGTCCCACTCTAGTTGAGCATGTCCTTGTCAGATCGGGATGGCGCAGGCGACGCAGTCGTTTCAGTCCCGCCCCGGCGGGCGCGCACGCGCCGCATGTATTCTTTCAGCTCTTCCTGCGCCTTGCGCACGTCACCTTCATACTTGACGATTGTATCGAGCGTCTCGTCGACCAGCGCATTGTCGAGGCTCTGCACATTGAGCAGGGTCAACGCTTTCACCCAATCCAGCGTCTCGCTGATACCGGGCGTCTTCTTGAGGTCGAGCTTGCGCAACGACTGAACGACGTTGATAACTTCCTGACTAAGCTGATCGGCCGCCTCGGGCACCTTCAGCTTAATAATTGCCAGTTCCTGCTCCTTGCCCGGGAAATCGATATAGAGATGCAGGCATCGGCGCTTGAGCGCATCGGACATCTCGCGCGCGTTATTCGACGTAAGTACGACCAGCGGAATCTGTTTGGCTTTGAACGTGCCAATCTCGGGCACGGTTATCTGAAAGTCAGACAACAGCTCCAGCAGGAATGCCTCAAATTCGGCGTCGGCTTTGTCGATTTCATCGATCAACAGCACGATCGGCGTGGGGGAGGTAATCGCGCGCATCAATGGCCGCGGCAGGACGAACCTTTCTGAGAAAAATACCTCGTCCTCGGCCGCAATCCGCTCAACGGCCTGCGCCAGACCCTGCGCACCAACGAGCACCTCGCTGATCTTGTCCTTGAGAATCTGGGTATAGAGCAGCTGCTTGGCGTACTCCCATTCGTACAGCGCCTTGCCCTCGTCCAGACCTTCATAGCACTGCAGGCGGATAAGCTCATGGCCCAAAGCGGCGGCGAGCACCTTGCCCAAGTCGGTTTTGCCCACACCCGCCGGCCCTTCGACCAATATCGGCTTTTGCATCGCGCTTGCCAGATAAACAACCGTGCCGATGCGGCGGCTGGCGATATATCGCTGCTGGCTGAAGCGCTCGATGACATCGTCGATCGATGAAAACATTAAGCCTCCTCGTTTGCTGCGGCTGGCGCACCCCCTGCCGCGCAACCCTAGTTCCTTATCATGCCACCCATTAGAAGAGAAGCAATTAGGCGCAAGATTCAGCGGACCTCAGCCTTGTGGCGTGACGCAAGCCGAGCCACGCCCGCGGGTGAAAAGTCAGCGCTTTTATGCTCCGCGCGCTTCGACGCGACTGGTATTGGAGTGGTCGCGTAGCCGGCATCCGTATGCTGTTATGACAGCGATTCGAGAAAACCGGAATGGGTATTTGAGCTCGTGCAAACGAAGCGCAGTCGAGGACGGATTGTGCTTCCCGCGGTCATCGCAGCATAGCTCCGCAAGTTTTTCACGAGGTGATTCCAGGTGAGGCGCGGTCTCTCAGATGTGCAACTCCTCGGTGACCAGCTCGCCGCGGTCGAACCGCTCGCGCGACAGCGCCGAGGCGTCGAATCGGCTGTATCGGCCATCGACGACCAACTCGGCCAACGCCTGGCCGGCGCCGTACGATTGCATCACGCCGCGTCCGCTGAATGAATGAGCCTCGAAGATACGCGGCGCTGCCCGTCCGAGTATCGCGCTGCGGTCGGGACTGACTTCGTACAGCCCAGCCCATCCGGTTATATGGCGAAGGCGCTCGCAGCAGTTCATCCGCGCGAACATCCGAGGCCAGATCTCGTCGAGGAAAAACGGCTCGCCGTCATAATTGAAATGATGACCTGGCGGCGTATCGGGCGGCGAATAACCCGCCAGAATATGGGCACCTTCATTGTGAAAATACAGTCCCGACGTATCGACGATCATTCCATACGCGGCGAAATTGCTTTCACGATTGTCAACCAGGCAGAGCTGGCGGCGTACCGGCTCACTGTAATTGCGCAGTCCGAACAATCTCAGGGCATTGTCAGACCACGCGCCGGTCGTAATCGTGACCGTCCCGCCGCGCAGTTCAAATAGGGCTCCCGCCTGCGGCTCACCGCGCCCATCTTCGCTCATGAGTCGGACCAGTGCCTCATCGCTGAGCGCATCAGACGATTGCCAGCATTGCAGTCTCACTTCGTCGGAATCGATCGTGGCGGCGTGCACATAGACCCGATCCAGATAAACGGCGCCGGCTTCACGCGAACGGGACCGGTAATGCTCTTTAAGCAGGTTGGGATTGATGAGACCGTCTTCAGGCGAAAATGTCACGCCCGCGATTCCGTCGAGCTTATCGATTTCAGGCACCCGAGCATGCGCCTGAGCGGGGGTGAGGACCTCGATTGGCTGCCCCAGCGAGCGTTGTAACGCGAGGTGTTCACACGCCCCTATCCATGCGCGTTCGTCGTATAGCCATAGGTAGCCCTTCTGACGAAATCCCACCTCGTCCCGCACCGAACGGTAATAATCAATCGAAGCCCGGCACAGCGCGATATTCACTGGCTGCCACCAGGTTGCGCGCACGCCGCCAGCGTTCTTTTCACTGGAGCTGAGACGCCCGCTCAAATCGATATCAACTACCGCCACTTTGAGGTGCCGCGCAGCAAGTGCCATCGCGGTGGAACTGCCGATAATCCCACCCCCGACGAGGATTACGTCATAACGTTCGGGCACTTGATGATTGTAGCCGTTATTTCGGTTGAGGATAAGCGACGATTCGCTGGCCGGGAACTGGTTTGGTGAACTGCTTGACGGCACTCTTCACGCCGTTGCTCTTCCCGTCGGGCCCTGCCGAAGTCACCCAATAGTAATAAGTCGTTTGCGGCTTAAGTCCGGGGATGCGCACACGGAAAATCGTCTCTGGATGGGGCCCGGTTGAGACGGATGAGATTTCGCCGTTGGGCTCAGATCCCGGGGGTCCGTACCGTAATACACGACGCCGAGATGTTCATCCGAGCCTCCCGGGTTGTTGGTGGTCCATCGGATGATGGCAAAGCCGTCCCGCGCGAATTCGAGTTTTGGTCCCCGGGTGATTTCGACGTTCGCAGCCTTCTTCGCTGGAGGAAGGATCTGCGAAAACGTCGGATTAGTAGAGGCCAGGCCGAGGGCTCACTGCTATCAAGGTTGAGGTCGAACGGCTGATCTCGGTGATTTTCTTCTAGTTCCTTTTTCCCTTGCCGACCTGACTCTGGGGGTTCAGATTCTGCAAATGACCGCTCTCGGTGCCTGCGGTCGGATCGATGACGCAGTTGATTAGTGCGGGCTTGCCTGACGCGAGGGCCTCGGTTAAAGCCTTGGTGAGGCTTCGCGGGTCCGTCACATGATGGCCCGTACCGTCGAACGCTTCGATGAGTTTATCGTAGCGCGCGTTCTTCATGAGACAGGTCGGTGAGGGGTCTGCGCCCCCGCTCTGGTTGACGTCGTCGCCGCGGTAGATGCCGCCGTTGTTGAAGACCACGACGACGATCGGCAGAT
>Ga0073928_10010845_pt1 | contig 10733 bp, 5 predicted proteins | sample PaiPotPPA55metaG_FD_76969 | JGI IMG/M metagenome (GOLD analysis project Ga0073928, IMG submission 76969) | Iron sulfur acid spring bacterial and archeal communities from Banff, Canada, to study Microbial Dark Matter (Phase II) - Paint Pots PPA... ...
AGCGACGAGGAATGGAACAAGGTGATCGGCGTGAATCTTTACGGTTCGTTTCTGACGAGCCAGATTGCGGCGCGGCAAATGGTGCGGCAAGGCCAGGGCGGCAAGCTGGTGTTCATCTCATCGGTGCACGAGGACATTCCCTTTGCCGAATACACAGCCTATTGCGCGTCGAAGGGCGCGTTGCGCATGATGATGCGAAATCTGGCGCTCGAACTTGCGCCGCACCAAATCAACGCGAATAACATTGCGCCCGGCGCCATCGCCACGCCGATAAACCAGGCCGTGCTCGATGATCCGGAAGCGCGGCGCAATGCGATCAGCGAAATCCCCTGGGGCCGCTTCGGGACACCGGAGGAAGTGGCATCCGTGGCGGTTTTTCTGGCGAGCAGCGAAGCGGATTACGTGACCGGCAGCACCTACTACATCGACGGCGGATTGACGCAGCACGTGACCAAATATTGAAAACGCGAGGAAGATGCGTGAAACGTGATGCGTGATGCGTGATGAAGTACTGAATCGGGACAAGAACCGAGTGGACTGGCGGGAATCCGTTGCGCAGCTATTTCAGGGAATCGATAGCGTTCTGGGTGCGTCCGATCAAGACCCGGACAGCACCCTGGGCATCGGATGCCGCTTGGACTTCGGCATAGGCCGGCATTCTCTGCATGAGTTTCAACAGGCCCGGACCTTGGCCCAGTCCAACCTCGAAACAAAGAAAGGAATCCGGCCGCAAAAAGCCGGGGCTTTCTTGGATCACGCGGCTGAGAATGCTCAAGCCAAAGGGACCGCCGTCGAAGGCCAGCCGCGGGCCGGACCGCGAGACGTCGCCCGGCAGCGCGTCCACTTTGCGGGACGAAATGTAAGGAGGATTGCAGACGATGAGGTCCGCCTTGCCGGAAGACAGAAGATGCGCAATCGGCTCGAAAAGATCGCCGGCCCGCGCTTCGACTCGATCATTCACGCCGAGGTGGGCGGCGTTTCTGCGCGCCAGCGAAACTGCCTCCTCCGAGAGGTCCGCTGCGCAAACACGGCAGTTCTTTTCATGGCAGGCCAGGCTGACGGCGAGATTGCCCGAACCCGTGCACAGATCGACGACTGTTGCGTTGCCGCGCTCGCGGATCAGGTCGCGCAGAATTTCGAGAGCGGCAGACGCCAGAAGCTCGGTTTCCGCTTGCGGGATCAAGGCCTCCGGTCCCGCGAGAAAATCCAGACCCATGAATGTGGCGTGGCCAGTCAGGTGTGGCAGCGGGACGCCGTTTTCCCACTGCTCGACCAATTGGGCGAGCCGCTCGACTTCCGGCCCTTGCAACGGAGGCAGATCCCCTTCGGCGACATTTTCCGCAGGACAGATTTCCGCTTGCGCAGCCCTCCAGAGCGCGCGCAGCACCTGCTCAGCCTCGCCTTGCGCTCCGCTTGCCTGGCATCGCTCATGCGCCGACAAACGCGAGAGCCAGCCGCAAAAAAGCCGGTCCTGCTCTTCTAACAGTCCTTCATCAAAAATCGTTTCCACTGCGTGTTATCAATGCCACAGCCCGCGCCTGGCGCGCCAGTAGGTGAATGCCGCTGGGGTGGATTGCGACCCCGGGACGGTTAAACACCCACTGGCAGCATTTTCCGCCCTGTAGCAATCTGCCCCGCAACACGAAAGTTACTATGACTAGAACCCTGTGTGTCCTGTCGGTTTCGAGCATTGCGCTTGCTGTAGCTACGGATTGTTTGCGTGGAACAGTCGGCGCGGCAAATGAAAAAGCTCCGAAATCATCCACCGTTGTGCGTGTAGTGTCTGCTGCTTCCATAGCCCGGCAAGGATCGCCCGGCGCCAATCTGCGGCCAAGCGCGGCCCCAATTCGGCAAAGCAGCTCTTTGCCGCCGCTTTCGGAGGCGGTGGTAGCGGCGCTGAAAGACCAGCCGGTAACGCAGACGAAGGGCCGGCTGCAAATCGGCGTTGGCCGTACGATCGAGCCGATTGCGGTCAATGCCCGCACCGCGCCTGCGGCCCAGTGGACGGTGTCGACCAACGGTTGGCGCGTGTGGTCAGTCTCGGTCGGTTCGACCGGCGCGCTGGGACTGCGGGTGCATTTGGAAGCGTTGAAGCTGCCGGCGGGCGCGCAAATTTTCGCGTTCAATCAGGCCGAGCCGGCGCGAGCCACGACGGCGATCAACGCCGAGAGCCTCGCCGGGAAGCACGATATTTGGACGGAAACGGTTTTCGCCGACCAAGTGGTGGTGCAATGCCAGGTGCCGCAGCAAACGAAATCGGAGGAGGTTTCCTTCAACGTCACGGAGGTGTCACACATCTATACCCTGCCGAACTCCGGAATACAGAAAGGATTGGCCGAAACTTGCGAACTGGACGTAAGCTGCTACTCGGCGTATGCGCAAACGGCAAGCGGCGTGGCGTTGATGTCCTACGTCGATGGAGGCAACACTTATAATTGCACCGGCTGCCTGTTGGCGAGCACGGACCAGAGCAGCGTGGCGAAATACTTCCTGACGGCGCACCATTGTGTCGGGAGCCAGGGTGTGGCTTCGACCATCGAGCTTTTCTGGTTTTACCAGACCACCAACTGCAACGGCACGCCGCCGGCGCTTGCAAGCGTGCCGACCACCAGCGGCGGAGCGACGATGCTCGCCACCTCCGTCAACAATGATTTTACATTCCTGCAATTGAGCCAAACGGTGCCGGCCGGTGCCACCCCGCTGAGCTGGAGCCTCAACCCGCCGGGGACCAATGAAACACTGACCATCATTCATCATCCTGCCGGGGACTACAAACGGATCAGTTTCGGCAATTACTTCGGATCGGACGCGGATTTTTGGGCCGTCCAATGGACTCAAGGCGTGACCGAAGGCGGCAGCAGCGGCGGGCCCTTGCTCAACGGGAACCAACAAGTCATCGGCCAGCTCAACGGCGGCTTCGAAGGGCCGGGTTCGGACTGCACGCGGCCGAGCGACCCTGATCAATTTGGCAGATTCGATCTTACTTATCCTGCCATCAAGAAGTGGATCGATCCGAATGGCGGAACGAACCCTGCCACCAACACGGTGAATTTCGTCCGCGGCACTTACACCGGCCTGTTCTTCGACGGCGGAATAGGAATCGAGCAGCCCAGCTCGGGGGCCTTCACCGTCACCACGACGGTGAGCGGGAGGTTCAGCGGGCGGTTGCAAATTGGTTCGTCGAGCTCTTCGATAAGCGGCCAATTCGACCAGACCGGCGCCGCGCAGAGCACGGTCAATCGGCGCGCTGGCAACTCATTGACGGTGCAATTGCAAATAGGCCCGCAAGACAACACCCAGATTTCGGGTTCGGTGAGCGACGGCACTTTCGACGCGGAACTCACCGGCCAACTCGCTGTGTTCGACGGCAGAAGCTCCCTTGCGCCGCAAGCCGGTCGCTACACGATGAGCATCGCGGGCAACGGCGATCCGACAGCCGCTCCGGGCGGCAGTGGTTACGCCACCGTGACCGTCAGCGCCGCCGGAAGAATCGCCATGAGCGGCGTGTTGGCGGACGGCACGCGGATCAGCCAATCCGCGATCGTTTCCCAGAACGGGCAATGGCCGCTCTACGTTTCGCTTTATGGGGGCCAAGGTTCGGTTTTCAGTTGGATTGCCTTCTCGATTGGAAGCGCCAGCGATCTCAGTGGCGCGCTGAATTGGATTAAGCCAGCCATGTCGAACGCGCGCTATTACCCGAATGGATTCGTTTTGCCGACGACGGCTTCGGGCTCGGTTTACACCCGGCCAACAAGCGGGGGGACCATACTGAATCTGTCCGCCGCCAACGTGACTCTGAGTGGGGCCAATGCAAACGAGAACTTCAGCAATCAAATTCAACTTAACCCCAACAATCGCGTGAGCGATCTGAGCAGCAATCGATTGAGCCTGAGCTTCTCCACGGGCACGGGAACTTTCAGCGGGCGAGTGCAGAACCCGACCACGGGCGAGTGGATCTCTATCACGGGCGTTGTTGTCCAGGATCAAAACATCGCCGCCGGGTTCTTCCTGGATCCAGACTCACCTCAAAGCGGACAGGTAACCATCGGACCTTAGCGGCTGGGCTAGCAGTGGCTCAAATGACAGGCCGTCCGGCAGCCCGGATCAGCATCTGGCGCCTGCCTCGGCGGCCGGCGACATGAGGTCGAGTTGACGCGACGCAGCGCCGAGTTGTTCGGCGAGCTGCGGCCGTTCGCGCAGAGCTTCGCCGGTCAGGCCATCCCGATAGAGCGTGAGCGCAACATGCTCGTTGCGGCGGATGCAATCCTTGATGGCCTCGGCGTCCTTCGCGCAATAGAGCAGCGTTTTCCACGAGTAGATATGCTTGGGTTTGTGAAAATCGCTGTTGGCCAGAAAGGCAAAGCGTTTGAGACCGATGGGCGTGAAGATGTTGTTCCGGTTGGCGATTTCCCAGGCATCGATGATCGGGGCAAATACGTCCTGGTTGTCCCACAGGAATAAAGTGTTCTTGCCCCATTCGCTTTTCATGACGTGCGGATGCGCGGCGACGGCGAGGCCGCCCTGGGCATGAATTTGGGCAATGATTTCCACGAAGTCCAGGGAGGGCGGTATCGGCGCCTTGAGATCCAGTCCCAACAAGTGGCCGGAGGTTTTGCGCGTCAGCCCTTCCTTGTTGAACTCGAGGCCGGTCATGACAATCATGTCGTACTTGCGCCAGGCGCGTCGGCGCTCGCGTTCGATCACGTCGAAATACTCGTCGAGTTGCTCGACGGCGAGGGTGAAATTGAGCAACTCGCTGAACTTGCCGATGAGCCGCCGCGGGTCCGCCACGTGGTCGGTGATGCAAATGCAGTCGAAGCCGCGCCGCCCGTAAAAGTCAATCACCTCGGGCAATGTCAGGCGGCCGTCCGAGTAGTTCGTATGGATGTGAAAATCGCACAATTGCGGCCGCGAGGCCTGGGGAAGGCCAGGGCCGCTGGCCGGGCGCTGCTCGCCGGCGGAACCGAAGAGCTTGAGCGTGCGGAGCGCCGGCCCGGCGTGGCGGCTTTCGGCCAGAATCAACTCGGCGATGCGCAACGCGGCCTCAGGCTGGCTAACCTTCTCCAGGTTTTCTCGCCATTGCTGCCATTGCCTGCCTTTATGGGCGAACGCTTCCTCGACAAGATCACGAACCTCTTTGCCCTTTTCGGCCACAGCCCCTATTCCCAAAGTTTCGATAAGACGCGCATTGCCCTCCTCCTGGCCCGGGATGACCTGGTTGATAATCATCGGACAACGCGCCGCGATGGCTTCCTGCACTATGGCGCCGCCGGCTTTGCCGATGACGAGGTGGTTGGACATCAAGAGCCGGGGCATCTGATTGGTCCACCCATACACATGAACGCGGTCGGCGAATTCACGCGTGCGCTCGATCAGTTTGGCCTTGAGCGAAGCGTCGCGTCCCACGGTGATGGTCAGATCCACCTCGGGCATTTTGAGTAAGCGATCGATGGTCTTGCCTGCCTTGGCCTTCCCCGTATTGATGACGTAAAGCACCTTGCGGCGCTCGTCGCGGCGCGGCGCGGCAGGCGGCGCGGGCCGGTCCTGGGCGAACGCCGGACTGACCGGAAAACCCAGCGCCTTGATGCGCGCTGCGGATACGCCGGCCTCCAGGAGGACTTTGGCCGTCGGCTCGTTGGCCACGACGAATACATCGCTGGGCGCGCGATACCACGCCGAACAAACGCTGATGGAATCCGTGACAACGGTGATGAAACGAAATGGCCGCTCGGCATGCTCGCGGTAAATATCCTGAATCACGTGCCCGTAAACGGGGTACGTGGAAACCACCACGTCCGGCTCGGTTTGTTGCAATACGGCGGCCAACGATTCCCGGAGTTTGCCCATCTGGTTCATCTGGCGGCGGAACAGCGCCGGACTGTCGAATATCGAGAACACACCCGACCATACCGTAGGCGCGTAACGGACCAGCCCCTGATACGTTTGTTTGAGAAGCGTATTCAGAGTGCCGTAAGTGGATTCGAAGAGATCGAGCACTTCGACCTTGGCGTCGTCGGTGGTGAGTTCGAGCGCATCCCGCAGGTTGCGTGCTGCCGCGTTGTGCCCATCGCCAAAACTTGCCGTAAGTATAAGAATTTTTTTCATAGCTCGGTACTGCGTGCTGTTGCCGTTGCTATGCCAAGCTTGGCATGCCCACGTTACGGTTCTGTGACAGTTCGGTTAAGAGTTATTCACATTTGGCCGGTGGGTCGCGGGGCTGTTCAGAGCGGTTTAAGGACGAGGCGCGCCCGGGAAGCCATGCGGATACGAAGGATCGGAAAGCGCGGGGAGTCCAAACTCACGAGACCAGGTTCAGGAACCGGCGCGCTACGTTGATTCGGTCATTTTTTTCTGCTCCCTAAGCAGCCGGTCGCGCCCCAGCGCGCTTTGTCCACGATCTTGTCACACTGTCTTCATTTTGTGCGAACCATTTCCCTGTCTGTTCCACATTAGCCGGCCAATGTTCCGAATCCTCGGCTCTTTCATGACTTTCGCTTGTCGTTCACCGCTCTTTTGAGCGCGCAGCAGCAACCCAGGTGGCCAGGGGCTTGGGCTTGGAAACTGCTAAGAACCTCATGGTAAAAACGAATTTGAAAACGAACTTCCTCAGAGGGGGCCTTCTGGTGGCGCTGGTTCTTGCCGCTTATCCATCGTTCGCAGGCACATTCTGGTATGTGAGCACCAGAGGAAACGATACGAATACTGGGTCGAGTGACGCCCCATTGGCGCATGTTCAGACGGCCGTCAACCAAGCGTCTTTCGGCGACACCGTAAACGTGGAGGCGGGAACTTATCGCGAGCAAGTTCTCATTACCAACCTGAACGGTACTGGGGCCCCGAATAACATGCTCGTCATCCAGGCTTGGGACACCAACGGGGATGGCGTCATCGAGCCAAATGAAATGCCGACCATCGATGCCTTCCAGATAATAACCAACTGGACGGCGGTCACGGACATAAATCTATGGGCGGCGCTCACCGGAGGGCTCCCGTATCAACCGAACGCCATTTTTTCGACCCCGTGGAGCACCAACTTGCCAAATACCGGGTTGGATACGGTCCAGTTGGTGATGGAATCAGATACGAGCGCGCTGATTCAAAGCGGATGGACCAATTTTCAGCAGGGTCATTATGCCGAAAACACGCGGCTCTTCATGACGAACGGCACTTTCCAGTACAACGTCACCAACCACACACTTTATGTTTGGAGATCGGACACAAACGGGCCAGGTCTCTCATATCCCATCCAAGCCCCATATCTGGATCCCAATTTGCCGGGTTGGGGCGAGGACGGTCCCTTCACAACGCTTTATGACCACACTTGGCTGAAGGGCATCATTTTCCGGCACTCCGGTGCCATTGCTCTTCCTGGATCCGCAGCGCTTTCGGCAAATGGAGGCGTAGGTCTAAATTATGATTCGATTGTGCAGGATTGCGATATTCAATGGATGGCTGGCTGCGGTTTGACGACTGCAAGCTCGCTTGTGACAAATACGATCATAGGTAATAATGGAGAGCTTGGGTATTGGGCTTTGGACACGAATGTTGTAGTGGGCTGTTTGCTCACGAACAACAATTGGAGGGAATTCGAAGACGGCAGCGAGGCCTCCGGCTGCATGGTAATGGGCGGTGACGTCAGTGGGGCGATCGTCGCAAATAATATCTTTGCAAATAATTTTTGGTTCGCCATTCACGGCGACACGGCTTCCGGCACTCCGTCGAATCCCTGCGTGATTTCGAACAATCTCATTTACGGGACGAACATAAACTTTGAATGCAACTGTGGAGCCTCTACAAGCTCCGGCATTTTACTCGAAATAGCATCTTACTACCTTATCTGCAGCAACGTAATCGTGACCGCGGGGAACGCCATCGCCTGTGACGGCTCACTCGGCGATTTGATTGTGAATAACTATGTCTCCTGCTATCCCGACCCGGACAATGGCGATCCTGTGGATTTTATCCTGCAACCAAATTTCTTCCACGCAAGCAATCCCTGCCCTGCGGCAAACAATATCGTGGCGAACAATGTCTTCGTTAGTCACTGCAACGCGCCGTTGATTTTCGTGTACCAGGACTACCACGCCGATGATCCCTGGCCTTACAGCCCTCTCGTCTACAACAACGTTTACGCATATAATGTCTTCTGGAATTATTTGCCGGCGACCAATCTGGACGCCCCGCCGGTGGCTCTTGCCCTTGTCGTGCCTCCCTATCCTCCTCATGTCGTGGATTTCACCGACCCGGGAGCCTGGTCTTATGCGGTCCTTGGCTCCGACGAAGTGTTCCAAAATGTCGGCAATACAAATGCGAACCCATTGTATGTCAATCTCGGCCCCTACGTCCCTCCGCCGACGAATCCAATCACCAGCAGGCCCGTCGTCAGCAACACGATCTCCGGCTTTGTCACGACCTCTGGCGGCACCGCCCTCGCCGGGGTCGCCCTCCTGGGTCTGCCGAACAGCGCGTTGACCGATAGCAACGGCTACTACAGCGCCACCGTGCCGCCGGGCTGGTCGGGCATCGTCACGCCCACCGAAGACTGCTTCAGTTTCACCCCGGGTTCCCAGGCTTACGCCAGCGTGAATGCGAATGTGAATCAAAACTACGCTCGTGTGTTCCAGCTTGCGCCCGGCACTTACACGGGCTTGTTCTTTGAAACGAATTCCGTGAGAACGGAGAGTTCCGGCTCGTTCAGCATGACGGTCACGCCCAGGAGCAAGTACAGCGCGGCGCTCCGCTTTGCCGGCGCGCGCTACTCATGGACTGGACAATTCGATGCGTCGGGCACAGCGGCCAAAACCATCTTGCGCCACGGAACCAGCCCTTTGACCGCGACGATCGCCCTTGACTGCGGCACGGACGGGCTCATCGGCGCCATCAGCGATGGCGCGTGGACGGCGCAGTTGATCGGTGGCTTGGCGGTATTCAAAACGAGGAGCAACCCGGCGCCGTTTGCCGGCAAATACACGATGCTCATTCCTGGCAGTACGAACAACTCTACTCTTCCATCCGGCACTGGCCGCATGACGGTGAACGCAAACGTAGCCGGCAAAGTCACTGTCACAGGGTTATTGGCGGATGGCGCCGCTCTCGGTGCGGCAACAACGGTCATGGCCGGCGGTCAGTGGCCGCTGTTTGTGCCCCTCTATCACGGCCAAGGCTTCATTTTGGGCTGGATGACGTTTGATACCAACTTGCCGCCCCTGAGTTTTCAGGGTTCGCTAAGCTGGGTTAGGCCGCCCATGCGCAGCGTCAAATCCTATCCGGCAGGATTCGACGTCAACATAGCCGACGCCGCAGGCTGGCGGTCGACGCCAGCGCCCGTTCACTGAGCAGCGAATAACTTCCTAGCGCTCCACGGGCTTGGCGGCTTGAAGGTCCGAACCGGCGCCGATGGCGCCGTTGGTGGACGTATTCACTGCGACGCCCAGGGCGGCAAGAGCTTGCTTTACGGCCTGGATGAGAGGATTGTGGTCTCCGTTCTCAGGCTCATCAAGATAACCCTGTGCCAGTTGCCAAATCATGATTCCACCGAGGCAATGTTTGCGCGCGTAACGTACTTTGGCTTCGCAAGCGCGTTCATCATCATAGGAGACAAACACATCTTTGGCCGAACCGTGATGGCCGATGCTTAAGTAGGCGGCCTGGGCATTCGTGTCCCAGTGATAGAAGTTGGATTGGTAATAGCTCGACATGATGTCGGTAAACGGGACTTGGGTAACGGCGGGCGCTTTGCGCCAGGATTGGCGCGGCCGCGAAACGCCGCCGGCCCAGACGTCGCCGTAAAAGGCGATGGCGATGCCAAGCTTGCGCGGCGCCACGCCGTTGCTGACGAAGTTGCTCACCGCTCCATCGATCGATGGGACGAGCCCGCCGGTGCTCGAAAAATGGTAGCCTCCATCGTAAAGCGGCGAATTGAACCATGTGACCCATCCCGCATAGGCGCCGGACAAATCATAGGTCATGATATTAATTTGATCGAACCGGCCCTGGAGCTCGGCGAACAGGGAGTATTCCGAAGCCGGCGGATCTCCGTAGGCGGGGTAGGCCGCCACGGCGGCGGTGAGGAGTTTGGGCGGGGCAAACCCCTCCAAGGCGCTCCGCAAACCGTTGACGAGCTGGGTATACTGCGGAAAATCAGCAGCCGGCAGCGGCTCCCAATCAACGTCGATTCCATCATAGTCGTACGTCGTGGTGAAGTTGACGAGGTTGGTGATGAACCGGCCGAGGTTCGCGCTGCTCGTGGCCCCTTGAAAACCCAACTCGGTGCTTGCGCCGCCGACGCACAGAAGTGCCTTTTTTCCCGCGGCGTGGGCCCGCGATACCAGATCGGAGGCGTTGTCCGGTGTGATGCGGCTGTTGACGCCGTTCAGCGTCCCATCGGGATTGGGCGCGAGGGCAAAGTGAATGACATGGCTCAGGGCGGTGAAGTCGATATTCGAAGCCGGCAGGGAACCCTGGGTCCATCCCGGATAGTAAGCCGTGCTCCAGAGTTCGGCGCACCGAGCGCGCGACCCGAAGCAAACGAACACGGCGGCGACCGCGACTAGTAATGTGCGGCGCAGGGCGATTCCTTTTTCTTGCGAATCGAATCTCATGGCAAATGACTAGTACTGTGACAAAGAAATTTCGTTACCTGCGTTGCGCCGGGTTTGGGTTCTGGCTAGGCGCGACGAGGGAGCATGTCCGTTGCGACCTGTGACCGAGGAGCAACAACGCCAGAACGCAAA
>Ga0073928_10010847_pt1 | contig 10732 bp, 9 predicted proteins | sample PaiPotPPA55metaG_FD_76969 | JGI IMG/M metagenome (GOLD analysis project Ga0073928, IMG submission 76969) | Iron sulfur acid spring bacterial and archeal communities from Banff, Canada, to study Microbial Dark Matter (Phase II) - Paint Pots PPA... ...
AAGGACGTCCAAAAGCTGATCGACGATGGCGAGCACTTCAGTGGGCGGCAAGGCGCGGCCGCACCGCTCCCACCGCCGTTCGATTGTTTCGCCCTCGAGAAGCTCCATTACGATAAACGCCGAGCCGTCCGGCGCCACGTCGTCGTCGAGGACGCTCACCGCTCCCTCGTGTTGAATTGTATTCGCGGCGTAGCCCTCGTGCAGAAAGCGCCTCCTCAATTCTTCGTCATGCCCAAGCTCCGCGTGGAGAATCTTGACCGCCACGCGCTTTCCGTTGCGATGCGTCGCCGCATACACCGACGCCATTCCGCCGATTCCCAGTACGGCCTGCAGCGTCCACTTCTCCTGCAGCACCATTCCGAGCCGCTCATGCGCCCGAATTTCGCGCGACTCCTCGAAGGTTCGCGTCTGCGTCGTCATCCGCCGACCTCGTCTGCATTTTCGCGCTGTCGTGCCCCCAGTAGCTCGGCTTCAGCACGCTTCAGCTTGGCCTCTTCACGTCCCAGCGCCGCTCGAGCCTCCGCAATCTCCCCCTCGACGCGTCTCTCTTCCGCTTGCACGTGCGCCTGCTCTTCCTCGAGCTTGGCAAGTCGGGAATCCACCTGCATTAGGCGGGAATTCTGAGCGTCTTGCTCCGCGGCCAGAACGCGATCACGCGAGCGAAGCACGTCTTCGACACTCCGAAGCTCTTCGAGGGCCAGAGCGTACGTAGGCTGCTTGTCGGCCACGGCCCGCGCCCTTTCAGCCAATACGACGAGTGCTTCCTCGACCTCATTTGCCGCGCGAAGCGCCTCTCCTCGGCGTCCGAGAAGGGCCAAACTCAGCTCGCGTCGCCGCCTCATCACGCGCCAAGCGTAGAGCGGCGACTTCACCCAGCTTGTCGGCGTGCCACCGTAGTCCGCTAGCAGGACGGCGTCGCACGCCAAGTCGCTCACCGTCAGCTGACCGTTACCAGCAATGGCGGCGCCAGAATGCGTTCTATCGTCAAGTGTGACGCCATTCGGAAGGGCCGCCTGGACCGGTGCAAGTACCTCGGTGGAGCGCTCCGCCACGAGCATTCGCGGATCTACGGCCAGCTCGAGTGGTGCTTGGTCCTCTCGGCTCCGTGCCGTCTTTTCTGGTTTCACTGGCCGGGGCACGCGCGGGGGGAGCGCCAGGTCCGGTGTCGGATACACTCCACACTTCGGGCAAGCGTCACTCGTTGCCGAGCGTTCAACGCCGCAGGAAGGGCACACGCTCATGATCCAATCATACCCCATCGGAGGCGCACGCCGTGGCGCCTTGCACGCTCATGCTAGGAGGAGACTCAGCATGAGCTCCACGAGCAAGCGTCTCGAATTTTTCCTGAAGCAGACGGCGCCCGAGGCAGCCACAAAAGACGATGCGTTTGCCTGGTACGGTCTTGCGATGGAGTACCGTGCGCTGTCCCGTCGGGATGACGCGCTGGCGACCTTCGAAAAGCTGCGATCTCGCTCGCCCGAATACGTGCCCATGTACATGATGTGCGGCCAGATGTTGGAACAGATGGACCGCGTGGACGAGGCCCGCTCATGGTTCGACGCCGGCATCGAAGCGGCACGGAAAAAGGGCGACGGACACGCGCTCAGCGAGCTCCAGGCGGCTTTGGCGGCACTCGACTAGCCCGCAAGGAAGCAAGCGGTCCTCGAACACCCGCCTCCTCTCCGCGCTCGGTCGGTTCGTAAAGCACGACGTCGGCTAGATCGTCCGGAAGGTAAGTCTCACCGGGAACGACGGCGCCCTCGAAGTCGTGCGCGTACTTATATCCTTGGCCGTAACCTTCGTCGACCATCCGCGGAGTCACTGCATTCCTCAGCTTCTTCGGTACCGCCAGTGCGCCCCGCTTCTGGACGAGCATTTCGGCGCGTTTCCACGCGACCGTACACGCGTTCGATTTCGGTGCGATCGCCAAGTGGATGCACGCCTGCGCAAGTGCATAGGTTCCCTCTGGCATTCCCACGCGACGCAGCACGGCATCTGCTGCAGTCGCGACGGTCAGCGCGCGCGGGTCGGCGTTGCCGATGTCTTCGCTCGCGAAGATGAGCATGCGGCGCGAGACGAAGAGCGGATCGTCCCCCGCTTCGAGCATCCGCATCATCCAATAGACCGAGGCATCCGGGTCGCTGCCGCGCATCGACTTTATGAAGGCGCTGACGACGTTGTAGTGCTCTTCGCCAGCCTTGTCATACAGAAGGGGTCGGTGGCTTTCGGCGGACTCGACGGCATCGGGCGAGACGTGTGCCGACCCAACGCTTCCCAAATAGTCCGCAACCAACTCGAGCGTCGACAGCGCCCGGCGCGCGTCACCGTCGGCCGCATTTGCAATGGCCGAGAGCGCGTTCTTGTCAGCCGACAAGCGCTGCGATCCGAGACCGTTTTCGGAATCGCTCAGAGCTCGTCGCAGCAAAACGACGATGTCGTCGGCACTGAGCGGCTCGAGTCGAAATACTTTGCAACGCGAGAGGAGCGCTGCCACAACCGCGAAGCTCGGATTTTCGGTCGTGGCGCCGACGAGGACGACAGTGCCATCTTCCACGTGCGGCAGAAACGCGTCTTGCTGGGCCTTGTTGAAGCGATGGATCTCATCGACGAACAGAATCGTGCGCTGGCTCTGAAAAGCCAGCCGATCGCGGGCGCCTCCCGCGATCTCGCGAAGCTCGCTCACGCTGCCCAGGACGGCGCTGAACGATACGAAAAAGGCTTGCGTCGCTGCGGCAATGACGCGCGCCAGCGTCGTCTTTCCGCTCCCGGGAGGCCCCCAGAGGATCATCGACCGAACACGATCGCCTGTGATGGCTCGAGCAAGCAGGGAACCTGTCCGGAGTAGTCGCTGCTGCCCGACGATCTCGTCGACCACACGCGGGCGCATTCGGTCCGCAAGTGGTGCGCCCGCCGCCACGCGCCTCTTTGTAGATGCGCCGAAGAGCGTTTCCCGTGGATCGATCAGGGGGGGCGGTGCTCGACTTCCAGACATCGGAGGAAGGTAGCGCGAATCGCAGAGCCGGGGTCTTGCGGCAAGACCTTGCACCGCAAAAAGGTGACGACGACGGCCTTCGTCCCGCAAAATGACCAACGCTTCTATTTGATGACTACTCTCATCAGTATGAGGGCTAGGGCCACGCCGAGAAGGAGAAACGCAAGGGCGACGGCGACGAGAAGCCACATGCTCGCGGTGTGGGCGCGCCTGCTCAAGCTTTTCCCCGGCTCGACGTTGCGTGACGGCGATTGCTGAGTTCCTTGGATCCTTGGATCGCTTGCTGACCCGACCGAGCGGGCCTGTGCCTGGGCGGACAGGACATCGTGCGCTTGCCGCCGCACAGCCGCGTCACGCGTCGCCTGTTGTGCAGTCCCAATTTCGTTGGGATCACGCACCGCAAGAAGGTCTGGCAGGCTCTCTTCGCCCCGAAGAACGAGTTGCATGGCCGACGCGAAATCGGCCGCACTTGCGAATCGGTCTTCGGGATTCTTCGATAAGGCGCGGTCGATTACTTTCTCCAGTAGGGGAGGGAACGTCCGGCGGGGCAGGCGCTGGTTTAGTGGGATGGGCCTCCCCGTCACGTGAAATTGGATGAAATCCAGCGCGTTCTTGGCATCGAACGGCAATTTGCCAGTAAGGACCTCGTAAAGGATTACAGCGAGCGAGTAGATGTCACTACCCGCCGTGAGCGTCTTTCCCTGCGCCTGTTCAGGGCTCATGAATTCTGGCGTACCAAATACCATTCCTTCCTGCGTGAGGACTACTGAGCCAGGCGCCATCTGTCGTTCGCCAACCTTCGCCAGTCCGAAGTCGAGCACCTTGGGGAAGTCGTGCACGCCACCGGATTGCACGAGAAAGATATTCTCGGGCTTGAGGTCTCGGTGGATGATCCCCACTTTGTGCGCCTCATCGAGTGCGCCAGACGCTTGAATCAAAATGGGGAGTGCTCGCTCGACGGGAAACGGCCCTTCGCTTCGAACGGTTTGGTTCAAGTTCTTGCCGTCGAGAAATTCCATGATGATGTAGAGAGAGCCATCGTCGAGCTCGCCGTAAAGGAATACCCTCACGGTGTTCGGGTGCGTCAGTTGGCTCATCGCCCGGGCTTCGCGTCGAAAACGACTCACCAGGTCTTGTCGATTCGCGAGCTTCGGGTGGAGGATCTTCACACCCACCATTCGATTCATCTCGGGCTGAAGAGCCTTGTAAACGGCGCCCATACCGCCGGAGCCGATCTTCTGCAGGATTTGAAAACTGCCGTTCAGGATGTCTCGTCCCAAAAACGGGTCCTGCGGTGCCATGTCGTCAAGTGGTACCACGACTGCGCTCGAGGCCGAGCGTCTGCGCGGTCTTCGCCGGGCGATGTGACAAGGGCCTCCATCCGCGGCATCTTGGTCGATGTGTCCATCTTGCGGTCAACGTTGCTAGAGCGGGCGGGCTTCCTCCATGGATTTCCGACGCGCGACGCGACGGAGGCTGAGCTGCTGGGTGCCCTCTGTTCGTCGAACATCGCACAAGTTCGGCAGCTGCATGGCGCCCGCGCAGTCGACGCGACCGAAAGCAGTGAAGAAGCCGACGCGGTCGTCGGGCGGGCACGACCGATGAGCGGACAAGCGGATGGCGCGGCAACCGTCGGCATCGCAGTGGGAGTGCGAGTGGCCGATTGCGTGCCGGTTCTCGTCGCCGACGAGGTGAGCGGCGACGTCGCAGCGATTCATGCGGGATGGCGCGGCATCGTTCTGGGGGTTGTGCGCGCGGGTGTCGAAAGGCTGAATGCGTTGGCGGCGGTTGCGGCGATCGGCCCGTGCATCGGTGCGTGCTGCTTCGAAGTCGGTGACGACGTCGCGAGACGGATCGGGTTCGTCGTGGCAACGCAAGGCGGCAAGGCCCGGGTCGACCTGCGCTCCGCAGTCCGGGCCCAACTCCTCGCGCTGGGAATTGAAAACGCGCGTATCGACGATGTTCCCGGTTGCACCCGATGCGATGCCGCCCGCTTTCATTCCTTCCGGCGCGATGGAGCGGTCGCCGGCCGCATGCTTGCCGCGATCGTCCCGAGACGAAGCCCGGTTTCGCCCACCGTCGGCTAGACCGAAGTGTCTCCGTTCGCATTCTGCCGTGGACGATGACTAAGGGCCGAAGCACTCGATGGAAGCACCGTTAATTGCATCCGGCGCATCGAGCGCCGCGAACACAACCAGGCGAGCGACGTCGTCCGCAGTCATCTGTGGCGGAAACCCGCCGACGGCTGCCATCGCAGTATCCACAGTGCCGGGGAGAACGCTGATAGCCTGAAGACCCGAGCCGCGAAGCTCCTCGGCGAGCGACTTGGTGAACCCGAGCGCGCCCCACTTCGAAGCACAGTAGGCCGCAAGTCCCTCTGTGCCGAGCGTCGCCGAGATGCTTGCGATTGTTACGATGCGACCTGCCCCCGCCGCGCGCATCGCTGGGAGAAACGCCCGGGAGACCAAAAATACGCCCTTGAGATTCACGCCAAGAACGCTGTCCCACTCGCTCTCGCTAGTCTCTTCGATCCGTACTTTGCGCCCAGCCGTTCCTGCGTTGTTCACGACGACGTGAGGCACTCCGAGAAGGACAATCGCATCGGCAGCTCGGCGAACCTCCTCTGCCCTCGACACGTCGGCTCGCACGACGGCAGCCCTGACGCCACTGGCTTCGGCGTCTTTTGCGGCGCCCCGAAGCGTAGCTTCGGTGCGGCCGACGAGCGCGACGTCCAGGCCCCGTCGGGCAAGGGCTAAGGCAGTAGCTCGGCCGATGCCGGTTCCCGCACCGGTGACGACGGCGAGCGCCACTTCCCCATGAGAGCACCTGAAGCCTTGGCGCGTCCACCCCAAGAACGCGGCCGGGGCCTTCTTGCGGGGAAGGTACTGTAGTGCTAGCTGCTGCGCGTAGGATCGGGCGTAGTGCGGCAACTCGTCTTTCCCTGCATCTGCGGGGCGGTATCATTGCTTGCGACGGCCGATACGCGCGGCGACGTTCGTCACTCGGCAGAGGCGTCGCCGGTGCTCTCGAGCGCCCAAGCAACCAACGTCCAAAAGCCAGGCAGCGCTACGGCTGATATGGCAGGCGACCGAGAGACAATCGTGGCCAGGATCGGTCCTAATGGCACCATCCATGCGCGCGAGCTTGAGGCTGAGCTCAGGTCACTTCCTCCGTTCCAACGCGACACTTTCGGCAGCACCCCGGAAGTCATCCGTCGACACTTTCTCGTGGAGGTCTTGGTACCGCGGGTCCTCTTGGCTCTCGGAGCCGACTCGCGAGAGCTCGCTAGCCAAGCTCGGACCGCTTACGAGATCGAGCGCGCGCGATCCAGTGCCACTTTGCGCGCAGTGCGCGAGCGAATTGGGCCGGCTGCCGCCATCTCCGCGCCGGACATTCAACGGTATTACGACGAAAACCGCGCGCGATACGACACCCCCGAACGCTACCAGCTTTGGCGCATCCTTTGTCCGACACGCGAGGTCGCTGTTAGCATTCTCGAGCAACTGAAAAGGGACTCGTCACCCAAGAGGTTCAGCGAACTCGCCCGCGACAACAGCCTCGACAAGGCGACGAGCCTTCGCGACGGCAATCTCGGGTTTCTCACGACCGATGGCTCTTCCAACGAGCCCGGTTTGCGCGTCGATCCGGCCATCGTTCATGCAGCAGAGAGTGTGCGGGACGGCGAGATCGTGCCAACTCCCGTCGCCGAAGCGCGATACTTCTCGGTGGTATGGCGGCGTGGAACGATTCCAGCAAACAGGCGCACCGTCGAGGCCGTCGCCGCGCAAATTCGCGACGCAATTTGGAAGGCGCGCGTGAAGCAATCGACGGACGCGCTGTTGATCGCTCTCCGCGCGGCAAAGCTCCGCGATTACAATGATGCCGTCCTCGAAAACGTCGAGTTCCCCGAAGACGACGCGGGTCTTCGCTAGGCGCAGCCGCGCTCCAGTCGTTTGGGCCATGGGAAACCCGGTACCCCGGCCTATCCGTGCATCTGAGCGTTTCTAAGTAATGCCCGTCAATGGCGCCTTACCAGCGGTGCCGAAGGTCGTTGCCGGCACTCCGAGGGCGTTCAGCATGGTGATGAAAAGGTTGGCCTGAGGATCGCCATTGTAGGCAACGTGCTGGCCGGTTTTGATCTTGCCTCCCGCGCTGCCCAACAGAAGCATCGGCTTGTTCACTTGGTCGTGGTTGATGCCGTTGCCGATCTCGCTGGAGAAAAAGACGAGGCTGTTGTCGAGCATCGTCGTGCCCCCTTCGTCGATCGCGTCGAGCTTCTGGCAGAAGTAAGCGAGCTCCGAGACCTCCCAGGTCTCGATGGCGGAGAGCTTGACGCCGTCTTGCGCGTGGGCAAGGCCGTGGTGGTCACCTGTGATGTTGAGCCAGGGGAAACTCTGGAAGCACGAGGAACCGCCGTTGCCGAGCATGAACGTGATGACGCGGGTCGCGTCGCATTGCAACGCGATCGTCATGAGGTCGCTCGTTATCTTGGCCTGTGTGGGCCCATCGAGGCCCATGTCCGCGGGCCGAGTCATTCCGGCTGCGCCGCAGCTCACTGCGCTGGACGTGGCCTGAATTTGCGTCTCGACCGCCCGCACACTCGTGAGGTACTGGTCGAGCTTGCTGCGATCGGCGCTGCCGAGTTTCTGCTGGAGGCTCGCGGCTTCGGCCACGGCATGATCGAGGACGCTCGTCGCAAGAGCCTGGCGCTTCTGCTGATCAGCGGCAGATGCTGCGGCGTTTTGGCCCTGGAAGATCTGATCGAACACAACCCCTGGTTGAACGGTGGGCTGAAGGGGCTCGGTGGCACTCGCCCACGAAATGCAGCCATTGTAGATGGAAGGATTCTGGATGTCCGAGTACATGCGGTTCGAGATGCCGATCTGAAGCGACGGGATTCGCGTCGTCTTGGCGAGACTCTGCGCGTAGGCTTGGTCGACGGAGATGCCCACCTTCACCGCTGGCTTGGTGCCCAAAACGCACGTGAGCATGCCGGAAACGCCGAGGCAGTGTGAGCCGAAGACGACTGATGCATCGTTATTCTGAAGGCCTGAGAAGACGAGCAGCTTCTTCTGCAGGCTGGCGAGCGGCATGAGCGTTGGAGACAGCGTGTAGTTGGCGCCTGTCGTCGTCGGGAACCATGTCTGGCGGTAGCAGCCGTTGGGCACGTGCCAAGCGATGAAGCGCGTCGGGCGCGCGGGTGCTGCCGCGAACGCGCGGCCCTTGCCCGCCAACGATTCGAGCCACGGCAGTCCGATCGTCACCGCAGCGCCCGCCAAGAAGCGTCGGCGATTCGGCTGTAGTCGCGTGGCGTCTCGGCGCTGCGATGCCAACACCTTGTGGTCGAGGTTCAGTATGTTGGGGTCGTTGACGCGGTCGTTTTTCATCAGATGCCTCCTCGGCGCTGACGGAATGGGTCGCTCGCAACGACCCGGGTGAGGAGATCGCGAAGTCCGAAGGTGGCACCCGACGTCGACTGGCTGATGGCGTCGACATAAGGCTGGTCGGAGGAGCCCAACGTGCGCCCGGTTGCATAGGTGAGGAGGGCGTTGGCCAAACAAGGGCGGAAAGCTTGCTCTTTCGCGAGCGCTTGCGACAGCTCCCGTGGACCGTTGAACGTCGTCCCGTCGGGCAGGTTTCCGGTCGCATCGATGACTTGGCCGTGGTCCATCGCCCGATAGGCTCCAATGGCGTCGTAGTTCTCGAGCGCCAGCCCAATCGGATCCATCAGGCTATGACACGTGGCGCAGGTGGCGTTCGTCCGGTGCTGTGCGAGAAAGGCGCGCTCGGTCGTAGCGAGAATGACCGAATCTGGCGGAAATGTGACGGTCGGAGGTGGCGGGGGTACGGCGTGGCAGAGTAGGTCGCTCAGCGCGAACCTTCCTCGCGATACCGGTGAGGTGCGGTTGCCCCTCGAGGTTGCCATCAGGAGCGCGCCCATCGTCAGCACACCCCCGCGCTGCGGCGCGGCCGTGAGGTCCACGCGCGTCATCGCCGTACCAGGGCTCGGGAGTCCGTAGTGGGTGGCGAGCCGGTCGTCCACGTATGTGAAGTTGGCGGTGAGCAGACCTTCAGGGGGGAGGTTGTTGCGCACGAACTCGCCGAAGAAGAGGTCGACCTCTTGCTTCATCGACTGGGCGAGCTGCACGTTGAAGGTCGGAAAGAGCATCGCGTCGGGCTGCGATGTCTCGATCGCTTGAACGCCGAGCCATTGCTCCGCGAAGTTCTGCGCAAAGATCGCCCTCGGGTCGGCGAGCATGCGTGTGAGTTGCGTTTGCAACTCGGAGGGGTCGGTGATGCCCCCGCTCTTGGCGGATGCAAAGAGCGGCGCGTCAGGCATGCTTCCGTAGACCAGATACGAGAGACGCGAAGCCACTTCGTACGGACCAAGCGGATGTGGAGCGGTGGACGCAGGATCGGGATCGATCTCTACGAGGAAGAGAAAATGCGGTGAGACAAGGATCGCGCGAAGTACCGTGCTCACCACTTCATCGGGCGTCGCACCGGCCGCCCGCGCCTGAGCCGCGAGACTGAGATAACCTGCAACCTCGTCGGCGGCTAGGGGCCGTCGGTAGGCTCGTGCGCCGAAGGTCGTTACGAAGGTGCTGATGCACGCGTCGCCTGCCGTCGGATCGCACGTCAAAATGTTTGCGCGCAGCGGCGGGGCAAGCGCTTCCGCGGCGAGGGCGTCTGCTGCTTGCCTGTATTGGTCCAAGCGCACGGGAGAAAGGCTGAGAAGGTCGCCGTTGTTGTCGAACCCGGTGGCGTTCGTGTCGCTCAAGAAGGCGAGCGCGGGTTGCGAGTTGGTTCCCAGAAGATCATGAACGGTGTTGTCGTACTCAAGCTGATTGAGCCGGCGCAAGGTAACGCGACCCGGGTCGACCCCCAGCGTCGACGCACCACCCGCGCCACCGCTCGAGCTGTTTGTTCCCACCCCGGAGGAAGTGCCTGGACCTCCCGCGGTGCCGCTCTGTCGCTCGCCTCCCGTATTGCCGATCGAACCGACGCAGCTCGCAGCAAGCCCCAGCAGAAGAAACCCCAAACGATAGAGGCGGAGCGACCCGTTGCTGCGACTGCCGCGATCGACGTGAACGAAAGGGCCGGATTCCCATTTATCTTTCACGACTCACCTCACGGGATTCGAGCGCTGTTCGGTGGATAGGTGACGCTGGCGCCGCCATTTGGTCAGGAATTGCGGCGCTGATAGGCGGCTTTCAACATGTCCGAATTGTTCCGCGTCGACGGAATGTCGAGCACCAACGTGGGCACCTGATCGCGCATGCGCATGTTTGGTCATACATGTTTGGTGATCATGTTTGATCTTTGCGTGTTTGGTCGTCAGTTATGACTGGTTGATTCCGTTTCGCTAGGAGTGAGTGGCCTTCAGTCTTCTCACCGATCACCGCGCAGTCGCCGGACAGTGTTACCGATCGAGAAAACTGGAGACCGCCCACAATTTGAAGGCGCTCGAAGAGTCTCAAACGGTCCAGGTCAATGCCGGAAGGTCGGGCCTGACGTCTGCCTTCTTGAAGAAGCCGCCGATGCTGGCGCGGACGTGCCGGCCGGCAGCAGGGCGGATCTTCGCAATGGCGTGAGCAGTGCCGCCCTTTATCACGACCAGACGGTTCGGCTTCGGAGCGACAAACGATCCGAAGCCACGCGCCATGAGCAAATCGTTGGCGTCTCTGTTGTCGAGATGGCTCTGCCACGGCGGCGGCACCGGCAACCCCGTTGTCGCCC
>Ga0073928_10010849_pt1 | contig 10731 bp, 8 predicted proteins | sample PaiPotPPA55metaG_FD_76969 | JGI IMG/M metagenome (GOLD analysis project Ga0073928, IMG submission 76969) | Iron sulfur acid spring bacterial and archeal communities from Banff, Canada, to study Microbial Dark Matter (Phase II) - Paint Pots PPA... ...
CCGAGCGCCGGCTCAAGGTGCTGCAATCGCTCGACACGCTCGGCGCCGGCTTCCAGCTCGCCTCGCACGATCTCGACATCCGCGGCGCCGGCAATCTGCTCGGCGACGAGCAGTCCGGCCACATCAAGGAAGTCGGCTACGAGCTCTATCAGCAAATGCTGGAAGAGGCGGTGATGTCACTGAAAGCCGGCATCAGCGCGCCGGTCGCCGACAAATGGTCGCCGCAGATCACCATCGGCACCGCCGTCCTCATCCCCGAGGATTACGTCGCCGACCTGCCGGTGCGGCTCGCGCTCTACCGCCGCCTCGCCGAGCTCGAGGACGACCGCGACATCGAGGCCTTCGGCGCCGAACTGGTCGACCGCTTCGGCCCGCTGCCGGAGGAAGTCGGCCATCTCCTTCAGGTCGTCGGCATCAAAGCGTTGTGCCGGCGCGCCAATGTCGAGCGCATCGAGGTCGGCCCGAAGGGCGCCGTGCTCGCCTTCCGCGACAATATTTTCTCCAACCCCGAAGGCCTGATCGCCTACATCGCCAAGCACCCCGAAGGCGCCCGCGTCCGCCCCGACATGAAGGTCGTGTTCTTCGACGAATGGGACACGCCGCCGGCGCGGCTCAAAGGCGCGGCCGGGATTTTGCGTTCGGTGGTTCAGATCGCGGAGCGCGCGAAGGCGGCGTAATCGCGGAGGCAGAATGTGGGGGAGGCGAAGCGGAAAAAGTCGGCAACACGTAAATTTGTTGAACTGTATCCACGTTGTTGTTTCTGCGCAGGTGTGAGGCCTGCGACGACACGTGAACACATGCCGCCTAAATCCGTATTTGACTTTTCTCACCGGCCAGACAAATTGATCATGCCGGCCTGCGACCAATGCAATCGGGGCACAAGCACCGCCGACTTAATCGCTGCTGTTACCAGTCGTTGGGGATATCTAAACACAGAACAAGAGAATGCGGATCATCGGCGACTCGTAAGCCAAGTACGAAAGCAGGCTCCTAAGATCGCCGATGAGTGGACTAAGCCAATTGATAGGATTGCGGCACGCGCGCATCTGAAACAGCACGGCGTCGACCTTCCCGCAGATGCCGGTATGGTGAGTATCGGCCCCTTAACGATCCAGCATTTAAACCAGTTTTCACACAAGTTTGTGTTGGCGCTTATTTCGAACATTTCAAGGAACTTTTGCCTGAGATCGGGCACATCTCTTGTTTTTGGAGAACCAAGGAAGATTTTGGTCGTAAGGGTATTCCTGCTCTTTTGCTTGAGATGATGAAGCGATATGGGACGCTTGAGCAAGGACGATGGAATGTGCGCGAAGTGTTTGAGTATCGTTATGAGATAAATGAAGCAGAGGGCCTGTTCGCGTGCTTGGGCCGTTTTCGAGGAAATCTATTTGTGTGCGGGTTCGCGGCTCGGGATGGTTCGGTGTTACCCGCCGAAGAGACCGATTGGATAAGTCCTTCCGAGTTACTCGCCATGCCCGAAGATGCCCGTTTCCGGAAGCGGCCTTGAGCTGACTTGAATTGCGGTGCTCTGTACATGTTGTCGCTGTGCGAAATTAGTAAGGGTAGCCCGGGTGAGCGAAGCGACATCTCGCGGGGCCTTGCCCCATGTCGCTGCACTCATGCACTACACCTTTCGTCACCACCGGGCTGGACCGGTGGTCCATGCTGACTCGCCGGAGACACAGCGCCGCCGCATGGATTGCCGGATCAAGTCCGGCAATGACGAAGCAAGGGCGTCTCACTCCGCCGCCTCGACGATTCCGCTGCGGCCGGCCGGGAGTGTGACGTCGAGCACTCTCATGGGGAACGATAGAACGCTATGCTCCGCGTCGATGTTCTTCATTGATGGGAGTCTAACATGGCTCGAAATTCACCAGCTCGACATCCACTCAAGGGCAGCGAGCGCCAGCCATTGCCGAGAGCAAAGGCCGTCGGCAAGGCAGATCCAGCCGAGAGGTTGGAAGTCAGCATTCTGCTGCGCCGCCGCAATGGCGCCGCGCTGACGGAGCGTGTCAAAAAGCTTGCTCGGCGAGAAGACGTCGGCGGCCACCTGAGCCGCGCGCAGTTCGATCAGCAATTCGGCGCCGACGGTGCCGACATCGCCGCGGTCAGGAAATTTGCCGAGGCGCACGGGCTCGCCGTCGTGCAGGAGCATGCCGGAAGGCGCACGGTTGTCCTGTCGGGCACCGTGGCGCAGTTCAATGCTGCGTTCGGTGTGGACTTGCAGCGATTCGAATATGAGGGCGGCTCATATCGCGGACGCGTTGGCGCCGTCCAGTTGCCGGACGAACTGCAAGGCGTCGTCGAAGCCGTTCTCGGTCTCGACGATCGGCCGGCCGCGAAGCCGCATTTCCGCGTGCGCCCATCGCCGGGCAATGTGCGCTGGCACGCTGACGGCGCGGGCGCGACCTCGTTCACACCGCTCCAGATCGCGTCGCTGTACGATTTCCCTGCCGGAACCGGGCAGGGAGAGTGTGTTGCGATCATCGAGCTCGGCGGCGGCGAACGTACGGCGGACTTGACCACCTACTTCTCGGGGCTCGGTATCCAAAAAGCGCCGAATGTCACGGCTGTGTCGGTGGACCATGGCAAGGACCACCCGACCGGGGATCCGAACGGACCGGACGGGGAAGTGATGCTGGACATCGAAGTGGTCGGCGCGGTCGCGCCTGGCGCGAACATTGCCGTCTATTTCGCTCCCAACACGGATGCCGGCTTTCTTGACGCCATCACCACAGCCGTCCACGACACGACCAGCAAACCGTCGATCATCTCCATCAGTTGGGGTGGGCCGGAATCGTCCTGGACGCAGCAGGCGATGACAGCATTCGATTCGGCGTTTCAAGCAGCCGCGGCCATGGGCGTCACGGTCTGCGTGGCGTCGGGCGACAACGGGTCGAGCGATGGCGTCAATGACGGCGCCAATCACGTCGACTTTCCGGCCTCAAGCCCGAGCGTACTCGCCTGCGGAGGCACGCGCGTCCAGGCTTCGGGGAGCAAGATCGCCGGCGAGTCCGTCTGGAACGATGGCGCGCAGGGCGGTGCTGGCGGCGGCGGCGTGAGCGGCTTCTTCGCGTTGCCGGCGTGGCAGAATGGGTTGCAGCTGACGCTGACGTCGGGCGGCAACCAAGCGCTGACCATGCGTGGCGTACCGGACGTCAGCGGCGATGCGGACCCGGAGACGGGTTATGACGTGCGGATCGATGGGACGGACACCGTCATCGGCGGGACCAGCGCGGTGGCTCCGCTCTGGGCTGGCCTAGTTGCCCGTGTCAACTCCACCAGGGGCGGTCCCGTCGGCTACATCAACCCGCACCTCTATGCAGCGGCTTCCAGCCTGAACGATGTCACGACCGGCAACAATGGGACCTATGCCGCTAGGCCAGGCTGGGACGCTTGCACCGGCCTTGGCAGCCCGGACGGGACCAAGATCGCTACCCTGTTCGGAGAGAATACGAGCAGCCCAACTAAAAGTGCGGCAGCTTGAAACGCTGCCCGTCATTCTCCGAAAGTTTGCGAGCGAAGCGAGCGTAGGGTGGGCTAAGGCGCGAAGCGCCGTGCCCACGTGCAGCGGCCGGCTCTGTCCTCCGCGTCGGCTTCGCTGCGCTCAGCCCACCCTACATCCGGCAAGCGTAGCCCGGATGAGCGTAGCGATATCCGGACAGCCTCTCGGAGACTGCTCCCGCATGTCGCTTCGCTCATGCGGGCTACTCGCCGCCTAGTGCCGATGCACGTTTCCCGGGCGCTATACGTCTTCGTCACCACCGGGCTTGACCCGGTGGTCCATGTTGACTCGCCGAGCGCGTTACGCCGCTGCATGGATTGCCGGATCAAGTCCGGCAATGACGAGGCGGGCATCTCACTCCACCGCCTCGACGCACCGCCGCAGCAATTCAGCTTTCGTTAACGACGGCTGGACACCCACGCCATGCCCTAAAGCGTTTTTTAGCCGCCGCCGGCTATTCCTGCGCGCGGGAGCTGGGAGGGTCATGCAGAGCCGGACGAGAATCTACAGCCTGCCGCGCTGGCGGCTGACGCGCTGGCTGGCCGATTGCGGTCCCGGCGTGCCGCATGACATCCGCGTCGCGCTGATCGGCAACCTGTTCGGCAACTTGCCGGTTTTTCTCGGCGGCGTGGTCAATACCGTGGCCGTGGCCGTCGTGATCGCCGCGCGCCAGCCGACGGCGCCCTTTATCGCCTGGGTTGGGCTCGAAATTGCGGTCTGCGTTACCCGGCTGGTCGTGCTGGTGATGGCGAACCGCGCTGCGCGCAAGGGCGGCCGCACACCGACCGACATCTATCTCGTGCTCGCCATCGCCTGGAGCGTCAGCGTCGGCTACGGCGTCCTCGTCAGCATGGCGAGCGGCGATTGGGTGGTGGCGACGCTCGCTTGCCTATCGTCGGCGGCGATGGTCGGCGGCATCTGTTTCCGCAATTTCAGCGCGCCGCGGCTCGCCGCCGTGATGATCGTGCTCAGCCTCGGCGCCTGCATTCCCGGGGCGCTCGTGGCCGGTCAACCTCTGCTTTACTTGGTGCTGCTGCAAACTCCCATTTATCTCGGCGCCATGACAGCGGCGGCGTTTACGCTCAACAAGATGCTGGTCGCCACCCTGCGGGCGGAGCGCGAGAACGATCACCGGGCCAAGCACGATGCGCTCACCGGATTGCTCAATCGTGTAGGCCTGATCGGAGCGGTCGACGCCGGATTGACGGCGGCTGCCGGCGACGGCAAACCGCTGGCGTTGCTGTTCCTCGATCTCGATAATTTCAAAACCGTCAACGACACGTACGGTCACGCTGTCGGCGACCGGCTGCTCAAATCGGTCGCCGAACGCCTGAAATGCGAATTGTCCGCCGCCGAAATTGCCGCCCGCATCGGCGGTGAGGTGACGAATTCGTCGTGCTCGCGGCGGCCCCGAGCCATGAGCAGGCGATCGCCAGGGGCCAACTCCTGATCTCGGCCATTGCCAGCACATACCCGCTTGGCGAGGGCATTGCCGCGGCCGTTGGCGTGAGCATCGGTATCGCCATGACGCCCGAGCACGGCACCGATCCCGAGGACCTCCTCGCCGTCGCCGACGCCGCCCGTTACGAGGCCAAATCCAGCGGCAAGTCGCAATGCTGCATGGCCTCGCCGATGACCAACCTGGCCGCCTTGCGCCGCTTGCAGGCCGCCGTCGCCGGCTCCGCCCCGGGCAGTATGGCGGCGTAGGCCGTGAGGCGGGCAAAGGCGCAAGAACAGTAAGGGCGACTCGATGGAAACGCGGTGAGGAGCAGCTCAGCCGCGCTTGGCCAGCTCCGCCTCATAGCCTGCCCGCGCGGCGTCCACCGCTTGCGCCTGCGCCGCCGCGAGGTCCTCGCGGACTTCCTTGGCGCGGCGCGCGGCATCGAGCGTGGCCTTCGCGTGGCCCTGGAACTGCGGCATCACCTCGCGCGCGATCAGTTCGTAGCTGCGTCGTGTGGCCAGCGGGTTCGCCCAGTTGTGCGCCAGCAGCAGATAGGCGCCGAACCCGCCGTTGGATTGCTGCCACAGCCGCTCGATCTGCGCCGCGCACGCCTCCGGCGTGCCGATGGCGCCGAGGCCGGAGCCGTTGATGAACTCGATCATCTCGCCCACAGAGTTGCCGGCCACCGCCATTTGCGGGAATGCGGCAACTTGCTGGAAGTAGCGGAACCAGTGCTCGATGCCGTATTCCACGTCGCGATAGGCCTGCTCTTTTGTCTCCGCCATGTGGCACAGACCCACCAGCCTCCACTTACTACGATCGGCGGTCTTGCCATGCGCCTTCGCTTCGGCCGTCAGCACATCCCAGTGCAGCGCCAGCGCATCGAAGCCAGCGGCGGTGGTGGCGCCTACCGACAGCATGCCGACGCCGTAGCGACCGGCGAGCTTGGCGCCCGTGGGCGAGGCGACGGCGGCGACGGCAATGTCGAACAACGGGTTGGAATAAGGCCGCAGATGCAGCCGCGCTTCGCGCAAGTCCCACCGGTCGTTCTTGAACGTGACGGGTTCGTCGCCGGCGAGGAGCCTGGTGATGATGCCGAGCCCGTCTTCGAGCAGCCCGCGCGTCTGGCTCTGCTGCAGCCCGATCATGATGCCGTCGGTGGGCAGCGAGCCCGGGCCGAGGCCGAGCATCGCCCGCCCGCGCGTCAGATGGTCGAGCAGCACGATGCGCTCCGCCACCCACAGCGGATTGTGGTACGAGACGCTGACCACGCCGGTGCCGAGCCTGATGTGCCGGGTGCGCTCGGCGGCAGTAGCGATCATGATTTCGGGCGAGGCGGAAAGCTCGGTGCCGGCCGAGTGGTGTTCGCCGAGCCACGCCTCGTCGTAGCCGCAGCGGTCGAGCCATTGAATCAGCTCGAGATCGCTCTGCAGGGCCAATGTCGGGTTGATGCCGGGCTTGTGGAACGGCGCGAGAAAAATACCGAAGCGCAGGCGTTGGCTCATGGGACGGTCCTCCGCTCGTTGTTATGGAGGCGCGTTCGGCCTCCTTGGCCGGAGCAAGTCAGTACTCGATCCGACATCGCCCGATGGCGTCTAGTCCTACGATAGCCGCCATTCGCGGCGTTCGGCAACGGTGGTTAGCCGCAGCATGACGCGCCGTTCCGTGTGGGCTTGGGCCTGTTCAGGCTGCTCGGTTGGTTCCGCCAAAACAGAACGCCCCGGCTTTGACCGGGGCTTTGCGCATTGCATAGCTTGATCGGCACCGCCTCGATTGGCGAAAGCAATCCAGCGGACATCGCAAGCAAGCGGTTGCGGATGCGAAGATCGTGCACGCGGGAAGCGCTTCGGATCAGTAGGACTCTTTCGGTTCTTGTTGATGCTCGCCGCCGTGCGCTGGGCTCAGAGGCGGTGTTTCGCTTTGTTCAATTGCCTTGAGTGCTCCCATGTCAGGGGCGCGCCATTGCCAAGACTGGGCGATCATCTTAACGGATGCTGATGCCGTTTTTGTCATGTGTGCGTAGCGGGCGGTAAGCTGCTGTACGCGCTCACCTTCAGCCTTCAGATAGTTGCGCGCGACCAGCAACTCTTCGATCAGTTTCTCGATCTCCGCGACGGATGTGGCGCCGGCAGCCAGCAGGTCGTCGCAAAGACCTTGACTGTTGGCGGTTTTGTTGCGGCGTACGAGTGCGCGGATGCCACCTTCAAGCATCTGCACTGCTGTGTCAGAAACCTCGACTTCCGATTCCTCAGCATTCATCGTGTTCTCCCATTCGCGCGTAGAGCGCGCACGTTCGATGTGAGGTCAAATGGCGATGCTCTGGACCTCGGTCCCCGCAGGTCGCGAGCCCACGCACCTTGTCGCACCGAAGGTAAAGGGAGAGTTACCGACGGACACTTTTGCACAGCGTTAGTTCGCACGATCAGCCGGCGTATGGACGCAACGACGAGGCTTTACGCCCGCAGCCGCGTATGCCTTCCGGCGGTACGCTCGATGGCGCTGGCGAGATATTCCGGCGACTGCGCGCCGGTGACGATGACGCTGCCGCCGAAGATGAAGCAGGGCACGCCGTCGATGCCGGCCTCTTTGGCGGCATTGGCTTCGCCCTCGATGCGATCGACGTCGGCGTCGCTGGCGAGGAGCCGCCGCACCAGATCGCCGTCCATGCCGCAATCGACCGCGGCCTGGATCAGCGTCTTCGGATCGGTCAAATCGGCGCCTTCGGAGAAGTAGAGCTCCATCAGCCGCTGCTTCATGTTCGCCGGATCGGTGGCGCTGCGCGACCACAGGATCAGGCGATGGCAATCGAGCGTATTGGGTTGCCGGCTGATCGCTTCCGAAGCGTAAAGCAGCCCCTCCAACGCGGCCGCGGCGGCCACCCGTTCGGCGATCACGGCATAGCGCTCAACGGAGCCGAACTTGGTCTCGAGATAGGTCTGCCGGTCGATGCCTTCGCGCGGAATCCACGGATTGAGGAAATACGGCCGCCAATTGATCTCGACGGCGATGTCGGGAACGAGTTCGAGCGCCGCTTCGAGCCGGCGCTTGCCGATGAAGCACCAGGGACAAACCACGTCGGATACGACATCGATGTGCAGAGGAGCTTTCTCGGCGGGCGGAACGGTCATGAGGAGACCTTCGGTTTGTTGTTGCTCGCGCAGCTTAGCGCATGTTCCAGGATGCCGGGAACCGCCTTTGCCGGAACTGCCTTTCTAACCTGCTCGCTGCGGTAGATGGTGCGGCGGCGCCTGGAGCGCAATCGCTTCGACTTGAATCGACTGGCGCTCTATTCTTTGGTTGGAGCATGACCTTTTCGGAAAACCGGTATCCACTTTTCCGGATCATGCTCTAGCCGGCGGCAACATCGCCCACGACGCGGGCGATCAGGGAATCGACGTTATCGGTCGGCTTGAGGGTCGCCAGCGTCACCGCCGTTTCGACGCCGCTGCGCTTGCGGTCGGGGGCGAGCATGGTGTGTTTGAGCACGGCAGCGATCCGCCGGGCGATGACACGCGCCGCGCGCAGGTCGGTTTCGGTGAATACCGCGAAGATGGAATCGTCGGCCTCGCGGCAGGCGAAATCGACCTGGCGCATCAGCCGGCTGACCAGCCGGGCGGCGTCGAGGCTGACGCGGCGATCGGTGTTCTCGAAGGAAAATCGCGCGATCGACAAGCCGACGCCGCGCTTTTCCGCGTCGTCCACCGCGCGGTTGAGATCGCGCCAAAACGCTTCGTTGGCAAGGAGCCCGGTATGGGGATCGAGCATGCCTTTGGCGTCGAGCGACTTGAGCATGCGCTGCAGCCTTTGACCGAAGGCGTGCAGCCGCACGAACGGCAGAAAGCGCGCGACCAGGCGATCGGAGCCCTCGGCGACCCGGTCGAGGTTGGGCAAGGTCGCGAAAAAATCTTCCATCACGTCGTGATGGCCGCCGAGCACCGCGACCGGCAGATCGCGAAAGCGCACGTCCTCGGCGAGTACCGTCAACAGCGCCTCGACGATGCGCGGACCGAAGCCGTCGCCGATGACCAGGCCGTCGATGTCGCGCGCGTTGAGCGCGCGCGCCGCGCTCTCGACGCTGAGCGCGCCGACCAGGCCGACACGCTCGCCGACGGCGACCGCCAGCTCGGGATAGGAGCGGCCGCGGCCGGCGACCAGCACGGTTGCTTCGTCGAGCGGATCGGAGTCCGGCAGCTTCGGCACGCTCTCGCCGCGCGAGGCCAGCGTCTCCATGCGGCGCAAGACCGTGCCGTGCAGAGCGCGGACGCGCGACGCGGCGATCAGCCGCCGCACGATCCGGGATGGCGGTACATTTGCGGAGATCGTCAATGCATCGGGGAACAGCGCCGCGCCATCGTCGCGCGTGCGGGCGATGACCGGGGTGAACGCGCCGCTGCCCGCCTCGATCCGATCGTCGAGCGCGCGCGCGAACTCAGCGGCGTGTTCGCGATCGCTGCAAGCCTCGGCCAGCACCACGGCTTCCGGCTCGACCGAAGCCATCGCCGCCGCCGCATCGGCCCAATTCGTTTCGATAATCGGGAAGGCGCCGGCCGCGTGCAGCGCTTCGACGACATCCGCCGCCGGGCTGTCGGCGACAACGACGAACGGACCTTGCAGCGCCATGGCGGTTGCCGGCTTTTTCAGTGCAGGCTGCCATCATGCCAAAGCGCCCTTAACGGCCCGTCAATGCAACCGACGAATCGAGCAGGGGCGCGGTTAAACCGCTCCGATCGCGGAAGGCCGCGACGATGAGCGGATTGACGCCGACGAGGTTAAGCGCCGCCTGCATCGTCTCGCGATCGGCGGCGTTGCCGATGAGTCTTTGCCCGATGAGCGGATCGGGCAACGCGGCGATCGTTGCGCTGCTGTCGACCCGGTTGACGATCTCCCGGAGGTCGTGGAGCGGAAAACGATAGCCGCCGACACTGACCATGCCGGAGGGCGGCCCGGTTACGACGATCGCGTCGGTGACGGAATCGACGCGGCAGGTGTAGCCGCTGTCGGCTGCGCCGCCCGGCCCGATCTTGAAATAGGCCAGACCGGAGGCTTCGATCCCGGGCGGAAACGAATGCTGCGGCACCATCGGCCCGCGCAGCGCCACCGTGCCGGCATCGGTCCGCATCAATTCGGCGACCACGACCCCGTCCGCGCTGCCGCATGGCGCGAGGATCGGACCGGCTCGCATCGGCCTCGGCTTGCCGCCGGGGCCACGTCGCGCGGGCGCCAGCGCGGCTTCGCCGAAGATCGCAACGTCGACAAGTGTGATCGCGGATTCTCGCCAGGCCGGGCTGGTCGCAAGCCGCTCCGGTGCCCGCCATGCGGCAATGACGGATGCCGGGCCTTGGACGGCGAAAGCATCTGCCGCAGCCAGGCGGAACGCGACTTGGCCGGGCAGAATGAGCGTGGTGCATCGCTCGTCTCGCGCTTGACGGCTTAGAGTGCCGGCGTCGAACGGGTGATGCAGGACGAGGGTGCCGCCGCACAGCGCCCAAGGCAAAAGCGTCAGGCAGATGCCGGCAAAGGAGGAGGGGACGATCGTCGACAGGATGTTCGCATCCTGCGCCAGGCCGCTTTCGAGCAACACGGCGAGGCCGCCTGCCAGCAATTCGGCATGACTGCGCGCGGCCGGCACGACGCCGCCGTCGCCGACGTCGAAGGTGATGACGGCGATGTGCGCGGCCGCATTGCTCCGCTGTTCGCGATCGGCTGGCGGGGCGGCATCAACCCCGGCCGCGAACAAATCCGCAAACGACACCATGCCGTAAGGCAGATGATTTCCGAACCCGCA